>Ga0209489_100350_pt1 | contig 81910 bp, 27 predicted proteins | sample SiratrowhiteBW_FD_187527 | JGI IMG/M metagenome (GOLD analysis project Ga0209489, IMG submission 187527) | Root nodule microbial communities of legume samples collected from California, USA - Siratro white BW (SPAdes) (version 2) | ecosystem: Host-associated > Plants > Roots > Nodule | place...
TTTTTATTAAAATATATAATATTATATATATATATATATATATATATATATATATATATATATATATATATATAACATTTCAGTTCCAATATCATATAAAGAATAATATATTATAGTCTACAATAAATTACTCCCTCTCTTTCTAAACTGCTCTTAGTTTGAGTTTTGTTCTCAAATTCTTAATATTTTACTGTTCTCAAGTCTCTAACTTTTTTTCGTTCCATGTATATTCCCTTCCTAACTAGATATGAGTTTAACAAAGACTATTACATCTTTATCACATATGAAATTTTTGTTAAGATGCACGTATTAAATGAGGGTATTTTAAACTAAATATTTATTTGTAAGTAATATTAAATGTTTTCTTAAATATCATATACAATAGCTAGCTAGTCCTACACTTTAATGTGAAAAATGAAAGAGAAAAAATAGTAAAAAATATGATTCTTTAAATTAAGAAAAAAATAATAAAAACAAAAGAAAATGAAAAAAATTGAATGATTTGATTAATATTATAAAATAAAAACATTAATATATTTAAAAATAAACAAAGTGAACTTGTGTTAAAAATGAAACTAGATTTAATGAATGTTGTAATATATATTATCCGTGTTGGGTTAAACCTTCTGCATCATTACAAGTCAAGTACTCGCTTGTTAAATAGTGATTACTATCTGATAATAGGTGTATGTGATCTTGAAAAATAAATTTAATTTTTAAAAATATAAATTTTAAATGTATCTATAAAGAGAATATATTCGTGTAACAGGGGAGCTTTTGCTCCAGCATTTTGGCTTTCTTATGTATTGGTGTCACTGGTGTTGGTCTACATTAAATGGCTTAAGGAAGTATCATGGTTACCACGGCCGCATCAGAAACAAGGTGTAAGGTGAATTAGCATATACATGCTTTACCTAGTTGGCTTATAACTTTTATATGTGTACAAATCAATATAAACTAGCTCAAATCAATATTAATGCATAAATTTGAAAGTACAATTTGTTGAATGACAAGTATAAGGGCACAATAGTAATTAATTATCATCCTTTTAAAGGACTTGTGTAATATATTATAATAATTGTAATTAATAATTAATTTAGATAAAAAAAATATTCTTATAAATTGTGTTGAGAAATTAAAACTGTAAAAATAAAATAAATTTTTTTTTTGAAATTTTATCAAACACTTATAAAACGAAATAGATAATAATTATATAATAGGTTATTGTTAGGATCAGACTTCACGGAATTTCAATTTCGTGCATAAATGATTCAACTTTTCATTTTAATGTTAAAGTCAACTTACAAGTTTACTCAAATTCTAAGTGGTTAATAGAATGAACTTAAGTTTTTTTATTAAGAATCAATTCCTTGAACACTTAATAAGTAAACTTGCTTTCACAATAAGAGTTGAAGACAACTAATGAGTCAAGTTTTATTTTTAGATATAAGTTTGGTATTTTGCTTCAGTTCTAGATTACAAAAGATATTTTTCAATACTCAATGAATAAAATGTCAAGCTATGGATGATTAAATCACAACTGATGGAAATCCCACATCGATTAGAGATGAGGTCTTTTAATAGTTTATAAATAGGTGCAAATCTCATCTTATAAGCCGGTTTTGTAAGGTTGAGTTAGGCTTAAAGTTCACTTTTAATATGATATCAAATCATGTCCTAAAAAGATTGTTCACTCGCTTTCGGGCCGTTATCGAACCATCTTTATATATAAATTTGAGAAAATATACATAAATATAAATAATACCAATTACATAAGATTTTAGTTGGTTATATTTAATCCCAACAAAATAGATTTTAAGCTATTCATTGTCATGAAGAGTAAAAAATAAAAAAAATTGAATAATAAAAAAAAATGGAGATCTAACAAAGAGAGTAAAGCTCTTCCTAAAGAGTTAACATCCAACTTTAAATAAGTAGCACTCTACCTTAGTGACATAATTTCCTCTTATAGCGTTGAGCTTAATTCAAGACAAGTAATCTTTTGAAAATTTCAAATTTAACATTTAGTCTATATTTTTAAATATTCTAATCTTACTTAACATTACAAAAATTATAAAAATTAATAATATAATTATATAAAAATATAGTTAAGATACGATTACTTGAAAAAAATGGAAAACAGATACTAAGTTAAAAGATAAAGAAAAGTTAATTTTATTAATATAAAATAACTAATGATGAAAATTAACAATATCAATTCGAAAATAGAATTATACTTACATTGATTATCTCTCTTACAAATACCACCAAATACAGGATCGATAGTCTTCGGGTGACTTTATTGTTCTTTTCATTGCGTAGTATTTTACTTTCTATTATATAGTTTTTGATGTTTATATTCATATTAATATTTCAAGTATTTTTCTATTGATATTATTTTTGGTTGATAAAAAAATCACTTGATTTTTCAATAAGACTGTCAAAGTTTCCCTTGAATGAGAAGTACATGTTGTTTCCATGACTTTTCAAACAAATCGCTACTATTCAAGATAAGGAAACAACCATGGGTGTTCTTGTTTTCATGTATTTTACTATAATAAGTAAACGAAGGAGTATCAATAAAATATGGATATTATCTTTACATTATTCAGTAGGAAGTTAAGCTTTTATATCAATAAAACTTTTTTATAATTTTGAATAAATATGTTTAGCCTAACACCTTCTCATGAAAAAACTAGTAAAAAGAACATGGTTAATTTTTTTCATCACAAATATTAAATATATATAATCCTAGCGCGATGCACCAGTTATGTTTTTTCTTTCACTATTAATACTTTTAAAAAATTGCAAAAATATAATATGATGTCTTGACAAATCTATTGTTTCTTTAGATTAATAAATACAAAAAAGTAAGAACACATAATACCTACAGTTACATATAAATAGATATGACCATAAAAAAACATAAACTTTATTATAATGTTTATATATTGGACAAGCAGAATCATTTCAGTGTGTTCATTAGCACTGCTTGCTTAATATCAAGAGTCTTCCATAAATGAATTATTGGAACTTTAATTTTGTTAGTCAATTCAATCTCACAAGATATCAACAACAACAACAAATGTCATTCTCCTTGTCCTTATACATAAATGTCATAAAATTGACTCATATCATATCATTTTGATACTAATTAATCGAATGAAGTATAAAATACAATATAGAACAATATGGATGAAAAACATACTTCAACAAAATTTTCTACCGTACTCATAAAAGCGAGAAATAAGAAGAAGAATATCATATTTTCGTAAATTAAAATTAATTTATAAACAGTTAAAGCAATAAAAATAAAATATCTTTTAAAGTTAACTTATATATAAGCTAATTTAAATTTATAAAAATGATAAATTTATATTTTTTTTCTCCAATAACAGATGAGAAAAGAGGAGACATGAGGTTAACCTAGAAATAAAAGTGAATAAAAAAAGATAAATTATTATTTTATATTTTCATAATAAAAAAAATTAGTATATTTATAATTAACATTTGGCAATCAAAATAGTGACAAAAGGTTTTTACATAATTATAAAGATCCAGCTCCATCTTGAATATCGGCTGTTAAATGGACCAGACCTAAAAGCCCAATTCTCACCTGTCACAGTGTCCAACAGATTATCAAAGTAGAATTTGGAAAGATGATAATTAGAAACAATAGAAAGCTTACCACACCACAATTTAATTATAAATCTTAAAAATATTATTTAATTAGTTATTAAAAAAATTATTGCATGAGTTAATCATAGTCTAAAAATTGTATTTCAATAAAAGTGTATAAAATAAATCCAAATTTATAGAAATTCACTCATCTTAGCAAGAAGGAAAATATATCCTTTTGTACTTGCAGCCCATAAGAAACAAACTCTCCTCTTAAATTTTTCTAGTCTTAGAAAAAGGACATAACAATCTGTAAATCATTCAATTGTGGGTCTTTCCATACAGGCCTGTATATATAGATCCTTGTTGATTTAAGAGCATATTAATGGGCCGAGAACTTATATGAACGTTTATTTATAAACTTAATCATAAAACAAACAGAAAAGGAATAAAAATAAATTTAATTATTGATTACAAACTTAATCAAAAAATAAATTTCAAATATTGTTTATCAACTATTCTTACATGTCTTAGTTCATAAATTTTCAAATTGTAATTAAAAGAGAGTGGACTCCCACTTAACTTAATTATTGTCTCTCTTTTTTTTTTCATTATATTTTTTAGTTATTTTTTTACCACTCTAATCAACTGTCCTTTAAATTTAATCATTAAATACTAACTTGGATATTTTATTTGTTGCTAACTGTTCTAAAGAGAAAAAGAAAACTGATAAACAGTATAAATTTAGAAAAACTGATAAACAGTATAAATTTAATATCCCTTAGGGTGAGACATTAATGTTATTAAGACTCACTTTACATATTTTTCTTTTCTAAAAAAACTAGTAATAGATTAGTCAAAGAAAATATATTACTAACTAATAGAATTTTTTTATTAATTTAATAAGTAGCTCAATCTAAATTAGTAAAGACTTGAATCTTATAATTATTGTGAACGGAATATAGCAATTTCATTCTCAGAGTACCTCTCAAATTTCTAAGAATTCTTAAGATAAGATGTCATAAGTTTGAAAATAAAATAAGTAATATGTTACACTACAAAACATAGTTTTGTGTTGGTCAAATACTAAGATCGACTCATCAATATTCTAAACCAAAATAGAATTAACAACAAAGTATCCCTCATCAAAAATTCAATTTTTAAAATGAATTAGTAAGGAAGTTATTTGGTCTCCAACTAATTAAGTCATATTCAAAAATTATTTTCACATAATATTTCCTTTCAGTGAAAATAAGACCAACAATGTATGGCAACCTCAAAGTTAATAACTACTTCCAATTGTTTTGATGTGAATATTATTATGAAGTTGTTGTTTGACATTGTTAATTTTATCAAGAAAAAATTGAGCAAGCACATAATATTGTTGTAAAAAAATAATTAATTTCTCTTGACAAATAAGGAACAATACACAAAACTTTTATTTTATCCAAAGATGGAATAGATTGATCAAACTTCAAATTTCACTCTTTACTAGTTTATTTAAGTCACATATATAAATTTTTTTAAAATTTACATATTTCTCGAATGAAAAAATATTATTCATATCCAACTGAAAAATGAATCAAATTTCTAAAAGAACAACAGATGAGATAAATTTCTAAGTAGTTAATTTAGCTACATGGTCTTAAAATATTGTCCCTCTCTTTATGTAAAACCTTAACAACAACAATTATGTGAATAATACAATTTCTAAGATATAAATTTTTTCTTTTATATTTAGACAAATTTCATATCAGAAATGTTTAAAAGATCAAAGTTTGAATTACCATTATTCGAATAACTTTTAATGTTATACAATAAAAATTAAAAATATGTTTAGCACCATCATAAAGTTTTTGAAATAAAAGAATTAAAAGACTTAGATTATAAAACTCTTATAAATTCATTAATAATAATGAACAAAAATAAAAGAAAAGTAAAACAAATTAATAAAAAAAACTGTGCACGGTCAAAAAACAAAAATTAAAAGATAGTATAAATTTCACACGATATATATGAAATTCAATATGTGATATGAGAAATTTTCAAATAAAATTTTTTCTATTAATTTTACAATCAATAGAGCAAGACATTATCTGCATAAATTGGTGAACAATCTTGGTCGTGGTTTGATTAAAATATGCATGTAAAGGATCGTGTAACTCAAATGCATGCTAAGAAATAATAAAAAAGAAGTTTTCAGATATCAAACTAGGAGATTGATGTAGAGAAAAAAAAATCATATAAAAGGAACTAATTCTAATTAAAATTATGCAATACAAAAATATGAAGTATATTAGCAATATTTTTAAAATTAATTTATAAAATTTTATAAGTATTTGTTAAATTTATCAAAACAAAACTTAGTGACCTATTCACTATTACAAAAATCTATTTTAATAACAAAAAGTTATGATTGAAAAATAATTGTTTCATGGTTAGTTACTTTCTTTGTTCATATACATCTATAGCATAATAATAACTACGAGTTATAAATAATTTATTATGAAATATTTTACATCAAAAATAAAATTATATAATTAGTATTCATTGTCAGTTTTTTTTAATGATATATTTAAAATTTATGACAAATATAATCCTTGCCCAAATACAGTAACTTTGCTACTGAATTTAATGGCTAACTACAATGAATTATATATGTAACAAATAAGGAAATAAGTTGAATGGTAGAGGCTTGACCTAGAAAGAAAGTTTATAAATTGGGTTATCTTCTCAAGAAAGAAATTTGACTCTTCTTGTCATATATAAATCACATCTTTGAAATCTTTATTTTCTTTAAAAAATAAAATAAAAGCAAAGATATTCATTTAGACATATTTGAATGATAAAGATGAATTAAACCAAGAAGATTTTATGTATCATCTATTAGATATTCATCTTCTCTTTCTTATCTTTCTCATAATATTAAAAAAAAAAAAATATTATTACAAGATCAATAATTAGACACATCATATTCATATATTATGTGATTCTCTTTCATATCTACAATACCAAAAAGAATGTTATTATGATACCAATAATTAGACACATCTTCTTATATATTTTGTAATTCTCTTTTATAAATATTGTTCTTCATGTTGTCACTAAAAAATTATTTCTTTTATCAGTAATAAAAAAATTAACAAAAAATTAAAAGAGGTTTCAACTCTTATAAAAAAAATATCAATTATGTCTATCCTGATAATAATCTTAACTCTACACCAATTATATCATTAAAAAGTTATATTAGATTAACTAGTAGTCTATAACTAATGCTAATATGTCACCATACTGAATTCACATATTTTTTATCTATAAAACTTATAAAGATAAAATAAGTGCTGAAAGCATGAAAATGTATACTTCATTAATCTAATAAGACTATATGCATAATGTTAGGATAACAGTATTCACTTCAACAAAAAAAAAAAATGACAGATATCACTTATTATGTTTTAATAACAATTGAAAGTTTAGGCTTGTAGCATAATTGTATTATTATAATTTTTATATTTATCAATGATAAGACAAAAAATAATGGGTTAAAAAAAACTGTGTTTCTTTTGAGTGATAACCCAAGTTTGATTATCTTATTACTTGCACTGAAAATATCTTTTTGAAATTTATTTCGGTCATATTTACTTTTCAAAAGACCAGACTTGTGATATAAATATAGAGATTTATAAAAATTGAAACGTGTTAATAAGTTAATGATTAGATGGCAAGGCGATTAATATAATTTTTTATGATTATTGTTGTACTAATACTAATAATATCAGAGATATTAGGTAAGTAATGATTGTGTAAGCACGCAATGAGCTATAGCCCTAGATATGAAGTGGAGAAATGGTGGGAAACTTGGGGTGGGATTTGAAGCAATCCATAAAAAACTGAACTCCCACTTTCAATGTCTAATTATTCCAAAACAAATAAACAATATAAATTAGAACCCTAATCTCCAAGGTTCAATCTAGAATATAAAAATGCAAGTAGGCCATGTTTTACCCAACAAAAAGCCTCTCTAAGTGCTCACTAAATCTACGTGCAAGTAGGTCATATTTTATTCCAACCTCGTGCTCATATACCCTACTTACCCTAATCATCATTTCAAATCCAAGTCATTTTCGTTTGCTCCTACGCGTGTGCTTCGTTTTTATAAATCATATATACTTCAATTTCAACACATCTTCAATCAACAAGTTTTTTAACAGAACATACTTTGATATAATTGCATAGGAACCTTTCATCATTTGAAGAATCAAGAAACGAAATGATTGGGTTAGTGTTAAGCCATATAAATAAATATCAAAGAAACAAACAAACAGGAGACACCCCACATATCCTCCTATTTATTTATTTATTTCTTTATTTATAAATAAATCATTGCACCATCATGTGCTCTCATACATACTCTGTCATTCCCTTATTATGTTACATATAAAATCTTCACCAATTCATCAGAGAACATGCTTTCAACCACAATATCATCTGCCAAATCTATTACATCCTTCTCTTTCACTTCCAACTATACCCTTCATTTCTTCATCCTTATTTAATTACCACCCAATCATGTCCATTAGATCACCCATTTCATAATTATATATAAAAAAATACATTAACTTTTTAATTAATTAAAAGTAGCATTTGTACAATTTTTAAGATTGTTATTATAAAAGGTAATGAATTTATTATATTTATAAATGAATGATAGTTATTCGTATTGTAGACTCGAAAGTACGTCCAAACAGGACACGAACTAAATGATGGATTAACGACATTAGACATCCAAGTAAACGATTCGTTCAACCGTTAATCACATGATTACCAGCTAAGCCGGTCACATGGCCAGATATACTTAACAAGGCTTAGTCACACAGGAATATCTTAAGCCAAGTGGGTTTTGCAACTGTTCCCAGAAGATGGTTGCACGTGCACGTGTGGAGAATCTCGCAATCCCACTTGTTTAATGCTTAATCATTAATTAATCACACTCAGACTCATAGATATAGGTTCCATAGTGCTGGGGAGGTGACCGACTACACCGGTTAAGAAGGTGGAAGGAAGAAGCGTGCCACAAAAAGGAATTATACAAGGTATCTTCTAAAATGTTCAATTATATACTTGTCCCATTAATTTTAATCTATCAAAGATTTTTGAATTAATATGTTGTGCATATTATTAAACAACTAGATCCACTGAGAAATATTAGGGTGATTTTGTAAGAAAAAGTTTCGAAGAAGTAATAATGAAGTTTTTTTTTTTTTGTGATAAGCAATTGTTGGATAAGACAAAAGTGATAAGTGAGCAATAGTGAGACATATAATAATTGTTAACGGAGGAAGCAAGTGATTGCGGAAAATATAATGCCCCGCATGTCTAAAAAGCCTATTTATACTTATTTGTTAAAAGAAGTATTACGATGAGATACTGATTTAGGAAAAGTTAAGTTTGACCGTGGACCAGATCCAGCAAAATAAAAACAAAGAAACTTTGACCATGTTTGCACGTGGGGCAGAGAGACATGTACACGTGTAATTTGCTGTCTGTGGATGAATTGGTGCGTCTACTAGGATTCACGTGGGTTTGCCACAACATGTATTCAGAAGGTGAAGAGAATCTTGCATCCTTATACTATACATTTTATATATCTATGTATCAATATTTCTATGAATGGTTTTAGGCCTTTATGCATAAAATTAACAAAACATATCTAAGATCACCCACCAATATCGGCTTCAAACTGCTATTTTGTCAAAGATTACTGTCTATAACTGTAGGACCCTTCTTATTAGGATGACAACTGTGCCATCACATTCTTTATCTATTTTTCATCGTTTTTTAATCAGAAAAAATAAAATAAGTATATCAATTAAAATTACAAAACTCTTTCTATTTCTATTCGTTACTTCGTATTTATGTTCTGTCTGTGTAACACCGACTGTAATGTTAGAATCTATAATATTTTATGAATTACTTATATTTCGTCGGACTGATATTTTTTTGTCAATTTGTTATTTCATATGAAATAAAAGTAAAGGTCTATAATAGAACCAATTCAATAAAAAAGTAAAAATATGATTAAATTCTTAAAGCTAGATGATAACATTTGGAATATTTAAGATTTTATAAATTGATTTTTATTAAATTAGTTCATTTAAGTTTTATTTTAATTCATGATTACATTTAATTTTTTTATACAAACAAAAAATTATTCTACAAAATTAACATTATTTCATGTCTATATTTATATTAGTACATGTTTAAATAATTATAATATATGTTAATTTTCGATACTTTAGTTCTAAGTTATATTTTATTATTTAAATTCCTTTAGTCTTTAATGTAACGCTCCATTATAACACTATTTTAGTAGGAAACCATCAATAAAAATAATATTTAAAAGTATGTTAGGAATACTTAAATTTTATGATACATAAATCTTATCATAGACTAACACCTAACATATGAATTTATTAGACTTTAGTTTACCTAAAGTTAGATTAGCATAAGGCTTATGCTAGAAAGTCATATAATGTTTATCTCATAAAGTTTTGTATTCATATATATATATATATATATATATATATATATATATATATATATATTATAGTTAAATTAGGATATTTGTATTAACACAAGTTTTGTGTTTATTATTATCATTCAAATTACAATATCATCCTAAATATTCATGCATCACCTATCAGGGTCATGCAACCACTGAATCAGAATCACCATCCAAAATCAATCTTAACACATATATAACTTCTGTTACATGTATATAAGTGATACAACAAGATCCATCACCCATGAAATACCACTCAGAGGAGGCATATGTCATGCCTTTCAACATTAATTATATATATGCAGAGCATGTATAAGTAAATCTTACCTAATTTTGTTCACTAAATAACCACAAACATCTATAAAAACGTTAAACAAATATCACATCATCACCATCTCAACATATAGTTAGTTGAATGAGCTTCTCTTGCTTGACTGACACCATATCATAGAAAAGATAACACTCATTTTGCTTGAGTGACCATCTGCCACTTGAGTTATATGTAACCCAAAAGCAATACCCTCCCAACTTATTTCTATGACCACCTTGTCACTTCAACCTTTGTCACTTGAGCATTACATCCAACACTTGAGTGACATCCACTTGTTAAAATAAATCTAAAAAGTTTATAAATTTTTGAAACAATGCTTGAACCACCAATCATTTCGCTTTAGCTTTTTGTCCAATGCTCATGTGATATACTTTCATATGAGAGAATTCTTTCTTGCGTATAAATGTGTCGAATTCATGCATTAAATGTTCTTATCTTCTTTAAGCAATATTTTGATAGCTAAAAGTATTTATCTCTCATTGGTTAGATTGATTTTACTTAGAATTGTTCAAAGTACTATGTTGTACGAAGCAAATAGACTTTTTTAAAGTTGACCAAGCTTGTTCACAAAGTTGTTGAAGCAAAGTAACTTTAGATCTTTTTTGAAAAGATTGTTGATGTGACATAAACTTTTATAGATTCTTTCAGCAGATGAAGGAAAATAACATTTTCTGCAATACAAAATAGGCATAAAGATATTTGTGAAGTATTATGTTAGCTTAACATATATGCTTATAGTCATTGCAAACACTTTGCTTATCAAAGTTAAGAAGAGACTGCACAATGTTGTATCATCTGATAGAAGAAACACTTAGATCTCATGATCTGTTGTAAATGAAAACATTTTGTTTTTCTGGTGAAGTCTAATTATACTTTACACTTTGTTGTTTATATATTACCTAATCAAAACATAAATTGTACTTTTCTTTTGACAAATTTAATTCAACCATCCATTCTTATATTTTGACGTGTTTTTCACATTTTAGGTTGAAAGAATGGTCAATCTCTTATGAATTTGTTTCATATCTCATTATTATTACATCTTTTCAAGAAAAACTTCCTCAAAATACCCAACATTATATATTCAAACACAATCATTATATATAGAAGGATTATAATTAGTTCCCTTACACTTAATGAAATAAGCTTTTATCAAAAAATCCTTCAAAATCACTTCTAAAATCCAAACAATTCAAACAAACTTCTAAACTCCACTGAACAATGATAACACTTTTTTTAACTATCCATAAAAAAATCTAAAACACTGGCAGAAACCAAACTAGTTACCTAAATTATTATTTAACCCCTCCAATCTCATTTACATTAAGCTTTGCACCATCTCAATATGACAATAAATCTGATCTAAAAATATATTTTTTAATTTAAAAAATAAAAAAAAATTAATATTGAAGATTTTAAAATAAATTTATAAATAAACTAAACATCACAAACTAAATATAAATACTTTTTATTGACAAAATTTGAATTCAAAACATTATTATATTTGAATTCAATTTTACTTAGATTAATAATGTGTTTATACACAATAAATTTTGTTTTATCATTGTACTTTCAAAATTTTAGGTTAGTAAATATTTTTAACAAATTTTTTTATTGAAAGTTTGTTTAATGATCAATATTTTATTAATATATGGCATATATATAGTGAATTTAATTATTGAGCATTGTATTGATGAGTTGGTTGAATTCGTGGGAAAAATAGTTCTGTATCATTGTCGATAGAAAGTAAGCACCGTTTGTTGAAGACATGACTGTGAGACAATCAATCATGGTATAGGTAGCAATGACAAATCCAAAACAGAAGAAAAAGACATGTTGAAATGACTCTTAATATGACTATTAACATATTAATTAATATCAATATATAATTAGGATTAAAAACTTTTAAAATTATACGATAGGTTATTTTAAAAAGTCTTATACTAAAAAAGATGTAATAATCCGCAGTTATTGTTCTCATTCTTATGTAAAAATGATTTTCTATATATATAAACCCTTAATCCTAAAAAAAATTGACCATAATACAAATGCGCAATTAAAATTAAAGAACAATTTTTACCATTTGCAAACAATTATATAACCTAACGAAGGAACCATTTTAGATTTGGTAATTGTTTTTGTAATAAAACCTAAGAGAATAAACTTTACTTATAGATGAAGATAGTTTATACTTTTGGACTTATCTCCTGCCTACCTGATATAATTGAGCGTTATGACATTTTATTCCTATAATCATTGATTTTATTTATTTTGAAATTCAAAGTTAACTTATCCAGTGTCCAAACATTTCCATTTTTTGTTTAAGCAAAAAAAAGTGCTTTACCTATATATATATATATTGAACATGCATATACCCATTTCCATTCCATTCTCTACTGTCTTTTTTTCCTTAATCTCAACGCATGTATAATATGCAGAAGTTTATTCGTTTAAGGTTTAACACGATCTTCTCCTTCTAAAAAGATAAGAAATAAAAAAGTTGTCACATGACATCTTTATCTAACTTCTATATTCGCCACTTTGTAGTCCATTACTTTTCAAATTCTTATTCTTATTTTTATAGAAGATATTTAGTTATTAATATTCATAACATTTAATAAGTTGAAAACTAATACACTTTATCACAAAAATACTATTAAATAAAATTTATAGTAGTGTATACTCCTTAATCTATTAATAATTTTATTTATTTAAAATCGTTAAATTAGTCAATAACTTTAATTAAAGTCGTTTAAGTAATCTATCTATAAGTGGATAAGTTATCTATAAATAAAACTTTACAGTATAAAGTTTTAAAAGTGCCGATACTTATTAATGTCGGCAGATACCTTTCCTCCAAATAATTATTTTCATGAAAATATAAATGAAGAAATTGATAAAAGAATTAGTATTTTTATCGATTAAAAAGTTTAAAATACGTAAAAACTAGTTTCAAATTTAAACAAATTGTAACATCATTCTTTTGGATTCAAGATCTCCATATCACTCAACATGAGATTGCTCTGAAATTGATCTTTTTTATTTATTTTTAGTTCAAGTCTTGAAAATATGGTGTTTTTTTACAATTTTTTTTCATATACACTAAATCAATTTTTTTAGTTATATATATTTTATATTTTTCTACTGAGAATAATATAGATGATGATTTTTTTTTCATAATTTCCTTTACACATATTATTTTCTTTTCTTTATGTCTTCACCCTTATCTTTTGTTTTTCTATGAATTTATTTTCAGATAGATGTCAGATAGATGTGTTGCATATTACGTAAAAGTGGTTCTGCATATTTCTCATTCAAAAGTGAGATACAAAAGAGAATAAACAAAACCCTAATTAGAAAGGTAAAATAGTAAATTCAATTTGGGTCAAATATAACAATCTTCACTTTGATCCAAATTGTATAACTAGAAAGTAAATAGAAATTAATTAAAAAAAAAACTCAGAAACAAGTTAACAACAAATTAAAATTGTCTTTAAACAAAACTTGAACTTTACAATGGAAAGAGACTTCGTGAGCATATTGACCGAATTCACTTCGGTGCTAATCTTCTTTACAAGCACATTACCTTTAGAAATCACGTCACGCACAAAGTGATACCGTAAATCAATGTGCTTAGTCTTCTCATGGAACATCCAGTCATTCGTCAAGTGAACGACACTTTGGTTATCACAAAATACCATGATAGGATCATCAAGAGAAGTAATTTCACCAAGAAAATGCCTTGAGCCAAATAGCCTTCTTAATAGCCTCTGTGATTGTCATGTAATCTACTTCCCTGCTAGAGAGTGCATCGGGGGATTGAAGTGTTGACTTCCAACTAATTACACACCCTCCAAGGGTAAAAACATAACCCGTCAAAAATTTCCTCTTATCTAAATCACCACCAAAATCCGAATCCACATAACCCGTTAGTAACCCTTTTCCTCCAAACTCCAAATAAGCATTACTGATACCTTTTGAAGTAGCGAAAGATCCATTTTACCGCTTCCTAATGTCCTCTTCGGGACAAGCAAGGTACCTACTCACCACACTAACAACTTGAGCTATGTCAGGTCTAGTACACACCATCAAGTACATAAGACTCCCAACTGCACTTGAGTATGAAACATTTTCCATATACTTTTTCTCATGTTCGAACTTAGGACTCAAAGCGGTTGAAAGCTTGAAATGTGTTGCAAAAGGAGTGGAAACAATCTTAGCTTTCTCTATGCCAAAACGACGGATTACCTTTCCCGCAAACTCCTTTTGTGACAAAAAGAGTTTTATTTATCAATTAAAACAATACAAATTTAATTAGAAAAAACTCACAACCATAATCAAAACTAAACGAGGCTATGATACCAATTGAAAGAAATAATCTAATTAGGGTTTTCAGTTTAGTCTGATTATAGCATATGAGTACTATGGAGATAAGAAGAATCAAAACTTGGAATAAAAAAAGAACTTTAATCCATCACTTATTGATTTTGTCCTTTCGTGATTAATGATCTCTACAAAGAATAAGAGAGAAGAGTGTGTACATACTGCTCCCAAGGCCAGAAGCCTATACAGAAATTTGTCTTCTTTATTCTTTAATAAGATAGAATAAAAACTGAATAATTGTAGTGACTCTTCAATATATTATTAATTAATAATGAGCTCAACTCACCTATTATCAGCTTATCCAAAAAATATTTTACATAATATAAATAATATTATTTTATATAACTAAATAAATAATAACAATAATAATTACATAATATTTTGACAAATAAATTAATCTAAAGAAATTAAAATTTATGTATGTCTATAAAATAATTAATCCAACAGAAAAAAAGTATAGATAGCAATTATGTGAAAGATGAAAGATATGGAATCACCGGAATATAATCATTTTAAGCATGGAAAGGTGGAAGAAGAAGAAATCTTGTCTATGTCCTAGCTAAAGTGGAAAATATCAATGAAGTACAAACTCCTCGATGTGAACTTTCTTTATTCATAATCTAATATCTTAAAACTGTAATGTAATTTTGGGATTTTAGTGTATATATGGGCAGGAGTGGTTGCAGTAAGCTTAAACGAGATAATTCATTGTGTAGAATTGTAATTGAGAGGCAAAGGCTGTGAAAAACTATGTCATGTTCACATAGTAAGCACAATATCCAAAACTAATTACAATTTGACAAAATATGCTATTTAGATATATTATTTCATAATGTGAAATTGCATGGTGTGCCCACCAAAGGGACCTTATATTGTTATGTCTGTGTAGGAATATTGATAAGGAGTAGATGGTGTAAACCCTTATGAAGATTGCCAGCACAAGGTCTACCCAGAGCTAAAAGGGAGCAAAGCAGTGCAAACTAAAAGCTACAATTGGGAGGCGGAGAGCAACTTGAGTATTAGTCCACCACAATTGTACAATTACATGGATTACAAAAACTCAGTGTAATCATACCGCAATATGAAGAACTATATACCTATAAACATGTATATTGATGGTGACATGTGGATGCAGTAAGGCGAATCAAATTAATCTTAGAGTAACATTGAAATTTGAAATAGTAGTAATATGTGGAAGTATGTGAACTAAATGAACACAGGCCAAGGGAAGTATTGGGAGATAGTATGATTGTCAACTGAACGAGGTCTCAAATATAACAATCTGTAAACTTATAGGATATATAACTTTGTTATTCAAGCTTTTTTATAAGACAGAGTAATTTTTTATAAAATTTGTAGGTCATGGACTTGTACACCTTTTTTACAAGGATTGAAACATTCTAAATGCTCAACTTAATTCCATTCATTTTTTACTAATAAAAATAATTTAAAAAAGTAACAATTATAAGATTAATCATGTTTTCTCGCCTTGCTTTTCTTCATTAGACTTATTTAGATTATAACTCCATTCTTCTTTACTATATACATAAATGTGAAAATACAAGTTTTATATATTAATAAAATTTAGTTATCACTAAAATTAATACATATTTAATATACACCCAAAATCTTTCTTCATATCTCTTTCCGCATTCAACTTATTTAACTCAAAATATCTTAATACTCAACGATTTTCTTATGTTGTTAAATCATATTTTAATTTTTTTATTTGGCTTTCAACCAACATATTTTATCTCGCTTTCAACCAACTATCAAAATTATTCTATTAATTAAGAAAATAAAGTAAAAAATAAAATACTCTAAGATATTTTTTTAAACCAATAAAAATCCAAAAGCTTTGCTTCCTAAGGAAAACACGATGATGAATATAGGTAAACAACTTATAAACGCAACGTGATATATTAAATTATCAGTTTGAAATATTTGTTTGTATGCTGTATACAGATATATGACTTTGTTATTAAATTTCTTAATTCATGCTTTTTAAATTATATTTTATTGTGTTTTATAATTAAATTTAAAAAGTGCTTATAGTGCATATAATTCACTTAAAGATAGAAATGAACACGTCGAAGAGATCAAAATTCTCGAATTCTTAAATAGAAATAAAAAGTAATCTAGGGATACCTTCGTAAAGACAAGACCGGATATCGAAAGAAAAGAAAAAAAAGCTAATTATCTCTTTCTACTCTGTAATTTGTTATTTTTTTTTTCAATTTCAAAAGAAAAAAACCAGTGTGATATAGAAAACAACTTAAATTATAATAACGTGAGGATACCAGACCGATTTGTCTTAACCAATTTTTGTAAATAATAAAATTAATTAATATATGGAATAATTTTAAAAAAATTTAATAATTTAAAGAATTACTTAAACAAAAAATAGTTTATTGTTATTATGTTCTAAAATTATTTTGAGATGAAGTTATTCAAACACATCCTCAATTGTTATTGTAGTAGAGAAAGTGATTCCTCTGGCAGTGGAAGTAGCCTTGGCAATGTAGTGTGTGTTTTTGTTGAAGAAGTTTTGCATTTGAAAATGTGTTGTTAAAAAGAAAGAATGAGAGAAGGAAAGTGTGGAGCACGAATGATTGAAGAATGGAAGCAATCCAAAAAGAGGGGCAACATGGTCATTGGACATGACTTGAAATAGCAAATGGCAATGAGTGAAACATCGGGGTCCGGAATTCACGTGCGAATCACATGTGATGGAACGCTGTACGGACCCAAGGAACAAAGCTCGGGCCCTTACTCCACTTCTTCTGCGATCGACACTTCCAATTATTGGGTGCCTTGTGACAAGACCACCTATTTCACCCCAAAACATTTTTTTTTCTTAAATAACCAATACAACCATACCATCACAAATAAATAAATACCCGGTAAAAAAAAGGTTAAAGACAGATTAAACTATTCCTATTTTTGGACGCAATAAAGCTTCCTTTTTTAATTTGGCTGTCTCAAACGATACGTGTTATTTTTTTAAAGCAAGCTATAAAGAAAACATCTGAGTTATAATACAGCTTTTGGCTTTCGAATATTTTTGATACGTTTACCTTTTTCAAGCAATAGAGTAAGATTTATTTGTTTTACCAAGAGCTAGTTAGGACAGGGAAAACGGGACAAAACTCGAAAAGGAAGTGGAAAGCTACCTAAATTCACGTGCAAATCACATGGCAAAGATATTACTGATTCGGGTGCGATTAGTTTTGAGAAGAAAGAAAAGAATAAATAGTACTACATACATGACCTAGTTATTAGCTTTCTTAAAGTAAGTTTTGCAAAGTATTAAATCTGATGGTAAATTAATCTCAAATTTACTTGAAAGTAGAAACTTTAATATAAATTAAGTTATGGGGTTGGATTGAATAAGAAAATTTTGATTGAAAGTTGAATATTTACATGGGGATGAAGATGGTAAAGTTGAGAGGAAGATAAAAAAGGTAAGGGTAAGATAGTGGGAAGGGAAGGGAAGGTTGGAAGAAAATGGAAAAGAAAGATGATGGGTGTGTGTTGTCGGGTAGTGGGTGTTACGTTAAGGAGGGTTATGATTTAACAAGTTAGGGAGAGATCCATTATTGGGGTTTGTGGAAAGACCCAGCCCAATGCCAGGGAACACGTGGGACAGCTACCACGCACTCGTGGGGACACTCTTAATCATCACCCGACATCTTTGTCTCTCATGCCATTCATTTAACAATAAATAATACTCTTTTTCTTCCTCCTACTCTTCTCTAATCTCCTTGTAATCATTATCACACTCAATCCCCATTTACTAAACCATGCACCCTTCTTCCTTCTTACCTTTATGACTATCAACTTCATTCTATTACGTATACCTTCACAACACTGTTACTCATCATTATCATTAATAGGATCAAACTTTATGTTAAAATATTTAATGAGTGTACAATATTAGTGCATGATGTGTAAATTGTGTTTGTACCTATGAGATGTTTCTTAAAATTGTGGGCAATTTTGAAATAATGTAATGAACACACTGTTTCCTTGAAATGCAATATGGTAGTACAGAGTTTGTGATTGTTAAGGCGTTTTCAATTATTGGGTGATTGGGTGGGAAGCTTTCCGTTTCCTGTGGGGGAGGGTCTTACTTGTAAGTTGCAAACTCAATTCTATTAATGAAGCATGCCAAGGGGTTAATTAATTAATTGTATATTGAGGTCACATTTTGAATAATTGCACACAAGAGGATCTGGAAGGTGCTATCTCATAGATACTCACAAATTACAGTGCTGAAGAATTTACTTCAAAACCAAAAAACAAATGTGAACTCACAGGTGCCATGGCCCGTTATCAGTGATGTGAGGTGAGAAGCACGCGCTTTGAGAGAGGGTGGTGGAGAATTTGGAAGAGTGAAGGGGTGTTCAAATGATTGTGATAAGGAAGGTGTCGGTGCTTGAAGGGACAGCATGACACCCACGATTTTGTTTACATTAGACCAAACTCCTGTACTGTTCTATCTTCCTAGATAGTTTTAATTGTGTAAATAATCTTAGTTCAATTACATATTTTATGTTGAAAATACTTCGTTCCTTAAATTTTATTAAAAAATATATTTTATTCATTTAATAATTTTTCAACTAATTTTTTTATTGCAGTTAAACAGTATTCATACTTTTTATACTTGCTTTTTTTTATATAAATTTTTCAAAATGCTATTAACACCACATTTTTTAAAACGAATCGGATTAAACCTTGATGGTTTGATGAAAGCTGTTGACTCAACGGTTTCCACAAGTAAAAAATGCTTGCAAATTTTGTAAATATCAATATAGAAAACTGTTTTGAACTAATATTTAAAAGCTTTTTATTCTATTTTATTTTACGACAATCTTTTAAATGAAAAAAAAAAAGTTACCTATAATGAGTGTGCTTGTTTTTCAAGCATTATTTCTATTTTTTTAAAATAAAAAAAATGTATTCTAAATCATTTATAGGAAAACTCAACTGCTTCTTTTAAATAAATTGATTTTTATTACATGAAACTATTATGGTAGGACCATTCAATGATAAAAGTATATTAAAGAATTAATATTGTGTCTCGTTAAATATTTTGTATATAGTAATAATTGTTTATCATTTCAAGTTGATGTCAAATATTTTATCACTATAGGACCATGTTAGATTTATCTTAAAAACAATATGGTATTTTCATTAAGTAAAATATAAACGTATGAGAACAAATAAGTGCATCGGTCCATTATTATTGATGCGTGAATTTATTTAGACTAGCAAGTGAAAAGTAAAAGAGTGAAAAAAATAGAAAAGAAAGGAAAGTGAAAAAAAATGAAAAATATGTAACTGATTTAATTGATATAATTATATTTTCATACTATTTTTTTTTTTAATCTTGTTGTAATTTGAAGTTGAATGCAAAAATGTTAGTCTGCTTTTAATAGTGGTTAGTTTTTATTGTTTTATGTATATTCTTTTTATTTTTTTGGCTTTTTGTCCATTCACCCTTTTTAGTTCTCATCAATAAATGAAGCCTAAAGGAAAGTACAAGACTTCATCAGCTAATGATATTTATAGTAAAAGGTAGAAAACTTAGTCAATAACCAGGAAAGTAGAGTGTCTAGTCTCAAGTTCTAGAAATTGAGATATATGATGCATATAACACTTATTTTTTTGAAATTAGGAGGATACAAAATCTCCTAGACTAAGACTAGGAAAAAGAAGAAACTATAGTGAAATAGATTAGAAATTATGTTATTATGTAATCATTTATTAATTTTTTATGTTGTAAAATGATATGATTTTTTGACCAATTTTGTCATTTACTTTTAACCAATTTGCTCCAATCAAGTAAGGGTAAGATCTGATTTCTCTTGATTTTAATGAAGTTTCTTAACAGTTATCCTGATGTAAATATAGAAATTTAATTGCCACCTAGAGAAGTGTCACATTTAATACTTGACTATTTCTATCATAGAATTGTGTAAGTGGTGAAGTGAGAAAGCAATATTTGTAACCTATTAATTTCTCTCTCTTCTCTTTCATTATTCATGACAAAACATATATAGACCAAATGTTCTTGGTTAGTAAATTAAGAAAAGCTTAAACGCGACGAAACTGTTTTTTAAGAAAAAAAAAAAAACTAAATGTTGTTTGAGTTGAATTTGGGTTTAATGGTTTGTTTCATAATTGTAAATGGATATTGAGAAACATATAGATAACAAATATAAGTAGTGAAGATACTTACAAGATAATATTAGTTTCTTCTAAATATTTGAGATTATTAGAAAATATCCACTTGTAGGTAATTTGAATTTTTCTATTTATAATTTTTCATATTTATTACATTCACTTTTTCATTACATAATTTATATGATTTTTGGAACTATATTTATTTATTGAATGTTGGTTTATTTTTGTAATTCAATTATTTTTGCAGAGTATATTTTGATATTGTTCATTATTTGAATTATAATTTGAGATCTAAATTATGTTTTAATGTAACTAATGATTTGTAGTAAAGTTAACAGAGGATGGGAGAATCTTCTGGTGTAATTAAATATTAACTCTTAAAGTCCAACATCATAATTAGGTTTGAATGAGACTCAAAGGAGTCAAATTTGGACTCTAATGAAGGTGTAGTGTTTGAGGTATATTTTGGTTTTAAAATTTCTAATTGGACTCACTCTTTTGACAATTAAAAGCTAGCATAGAGAGATTTAATACGGTCTAAAGCCATGAAGTCAATAAGACACAAATTCTTAGTTGAAATTAAGGAGTAAATTATGCATTCATTATAAGAAATTATGTGATCGTCGATTATGATTTTTTTTTCTTCTTATAATTAGGATATCTTTTCAAATTGAGATATTTGGTGGATAAATTTTTAACATGTTTAACTAAACAATAAATATGGAAAAATGAAATATATTGGTTTCGGGAATATATATATTTTTGGTGTTTTTACCTTGTCCTCTCAATTATAAATATTTGTGTTTTTTTCTCTAATTTAAGAGAAGTTTTCTTTATCTAATTTCAAGATTAAGGAATACAACACTCTTAACAATTGGGTTACAATGTTCATTCGCATTTTAGGTTTTCTAGTTTTTTCTGTAATTTGTTTGATTTTATAATTGAATGTATTCACTTTAACTTTAATCGATATTATATAGATAGATCATTATTTAGTTGAAGTATATGACAAATTCAGAAAATGATAGATAAATAAGCGGCACAGAAATTTATATGCTTTGGTTAAATTTTAAGAGTTTTTGAATTTTAGTTAATTTTGTATCAATAAAATGTACGAACGTTTTTTTACGCGATCTTATGATTTGAATTGAGATTTCATCTAACTTTTCAAGTTTTAATTAATATATTATAATATAATTAAATTTGAATTGAATGATTGAGTGTTAATTTTCTCGTAATTATTGAATAAGATTTTTAATTATTTCATTATTTTTTGTGTTTTGGATTTTGTTTCATTCATTTTAATTTTGAACTTTCGAATTCTATATTTTATAGGGTTAATTGCTTTGGTGATCCTTGAGAGATGATTGTAGTTGTTTGTCATGTATTATACTAATTAGATATGTGTTTTTAACTTATGTATGACTATTGATGAGCAATTAGCGGTGGAAAAAGTAAGAAGAAGATTGATAATCTAGCTATCATTTGACAATAATTTTTGTTTAAATAAGTTGTTACCACTCTTGTAGTTTTCTTTCTTTATTTCCTTGCAACTCCTATAATACTATTTCTATATATTAGAGATTTATTTCGAAAAAAATATTATAGAGGGAATTTTAGAAAAAAATAATAATAATTGAGTGTCTTCAAATTGGGTATGCGTGGAGAAGAAGGAATAAAATATATGTATAAAGCAGTGGAATAAGTTAAATTAACTTTAATAAAGAAGTGGTAGTGGAGAATTAAAATTTTCAGGAATGTATGATGGTATAAAATGTTAGACATCAAAGTATGAAGAGAACATACAAAAGTAGTTTGAAGATGAGAAGATTATGTCATTTAGATAGATAGACATGCTCAATTAAATGAAGCTTTTGGAGGAAAAGATAATTTTGATTATTTTGAGAATATATGTGAAATGCAGAAGTTGAGAAAAATAAGTAAATGTAGTGAGATTGTTGGTTATGGGTAAAAAGCTTTAAAATTTTCCACACGTATCCTTATTAGCAATTAATAAAAATAAATGTAGGAATTTGTTACATGAATAGAAAAATGATTTATTTAAAATATTGGTGGACTATCCAATATAATTGTTAGTTTTCATGTTGACATATGTGAAGAATAGTGAAAGTAAATTTTGTGATAACTGATCAAAGTAAGCATCAAATGTTGGAATTGATATCCCGAAACCAATAATTGTAAGAGTATTTTAGAAAAAAACCTAACTAGTGAGATAAGTAAAACAAATTGATTAGATTTTAGAAAGATCTATAATTTTGTTTAACTAAGTACCCACCTCCTAAAAACTAGGAAGAATGACTATATTGTAGGTTTTTTCTTTTGATAAATAGAACATGATTGAGGTTAAAACTAAATGATCAACTATCTCTCCAATCACTCTATAACACTCATACACACATAAAGAAACAATTTCTAACTTAAAATAAATACCTAATTTTATTAGGATAATCAAAGATGACGAATGCTAATTTTTATCAAAAAGTAAAACATCTGAATCAAATGGATCTTGAATCAAATGGATGATAATCTACAAAAGATACTTGAAAAACATATAGATAAAAATAACATAAAAAAGAGTTTATATGATAAAATTGTCTTATATTATCTAATAATCCTAATAAGGAATGTGTAGATGAAGTACAGTAAATGTTAAAATGTTTATATATCCAAACAAATTTGATAAGAAAAATGTAAAGACTTATATAAAAAAAATGTTTTTCTATTATTTAATGATACATCTTGTGTTGGTTTAAGAACAAACTCTTTGTTTAAGGATGTGTAAATCCTATTGTTGGAGCCTGAACCATCTACATCATTATGAAAGTTAATCAGGCTTGATGGAGAGTTACATGCACCTATTTATTACAATGTACAATGTGAGTTTTTGCCATTTATGAGACTGATGTGATTGCATAAACAAAGTCTTTATATAGAAAATTTATTAGATGAGGTGGAGTATTAAATCTTTTGCACATTAGGTTATATTTTGGTAAATGCATTTTGGTCTTTGGTCTTGAAAAAGTCAGATATTGTATATCTATGAAGTGTGAAGAAAGTTTAAAAGAATGCATCTAAAGATGTAAAAACGTATAATATAGTTTAATAGTAAAAATGGTGAAAAGGAGGAGTGAAGAGACGTAAGGTACTGTGGCACGTGTAGTGCAGAGGCATGTTGGTTCATGTGAGTGTGAGTTGGGGGCAGGTTTTTTTCTTCCACGCTTTCTTCATTTTCGCTCCACGTGAATACCAATACCACTTGTCCCCCCCTAACTCTCACCTTTCTATTTCTTCACTTTCTTAACTCCATGGCCATAAGAAGGGTAATAAAAAAGAAAAAGTGTGGTAAAGGAAGAGCGTGTGGGTGCGACGCGCGGGGGGGGAGTGAGGAGAGGAGGAAGAAAGAAAGGAAGATTTAAATTAAAACTTGAACAGTGACAGGGCACAGGGTGTGATAGAAGAAAAGAAAAAGTTAGGGAAAGCGACGTTGTTGGCTGGGGGGAAGACCCTCGTGGTGATCGCATGGGTGGAGATTTGTGTGTCGCGTAGGATAAGGGATAATGGGGACCCACCCAGGGACAACCCAAATATAATGAAAAGGTTATCTGTTTGGTTCCAATCATGACCATTGGCTGTGCTGATTTTGATGGATGTCCAGGGATGATGCTCATCATGCCTGTTCCTACCTCTGACATTTTACCTCAGCCGTTGATCTACGAACTGATTCACTCCTGGCCCAAATCTTCAGGTGCCACCTGCCCCACCCTGTTAAATGCTCAAGATTTCTTGCGATTTGCCACCCCACACTCTATCCTACCTAAACCTAACTCCATTTATTTTCCCTTTTACAATTTTTTCATCTCATTCCTTATCACTAATATTATCGTTAATTCATTTATTACTTTGATAATTAAGACTGCACATGTTAATTCAATAACTAGTCTTATCAGCAAAACTTTAGAAAAGGAAAACCAGTCTCATCAGCCAAAAAATGTGACATGAACAATGATGTGATGTATATAGTTATCGTCCTATCAGAAAGCCTTTCACAAATCTTCTTCCTTTGGCTGATGGCTCATTAGTGTGAAATAACAAACTCCTTTGGGTAAATTCAAATTTTAAAAGGGCATATCGTTTTCAAATGTTTTCCTGGTTGTGCTCCATTACATATATTGGCCACAGTAAAAAAACAAAACATGGTATTTTATATTGTAGAAATTTGTAATATAATGTTTGTATAGTGGTATTATTCAGCGGTCAATGGAATTAGTTGTGGTGTTGTGGAGTGGGAGTTATCTATCGAATGGTGGAAACTTAAGATGGCGTGAAAGTTATCCAAAAAGATGAGAGTGTGAAAGTAAAGGGATAATAAAGTGGAGTTTATTTACCAAATGGTCAAAGGTAAAGAATAAAGAGGTTAAGGAGGGGAAGAGAGAGAAAGGAGGTGGGTTGTATTATTTTGGGGGCAAATGTCATGATTGAGATAACTGGCCTTGCTGACATAAAGTCATCATTGAACTTACACACTACTCCCACCCATTCTCTCTCCTTTCTATATAACCTCAACCCACACGGCCCCCCTTCCCACTCCAAAACTCCCCTGCTTTTCATCATCATCACCTTCTTACACACTCTCTCTCTCTCCCACCCTCATTCCCGAGCTCAAACAACTCCCCCGCCACCCAACTTCTTCAGCCGCTAATTTTTATAAAGCTAGAGATGATGGTTCAAAAGGAAGATTTGGGTTTGAGTCTAAGCCTCAACTTCCCTCACAATATCCCCAATCCTCAACAACATCTTACACTCATCTCCTCCTCTACTCATTCATCTTCCCCTTCTGCTTCAAATCCTCTTAAACCCTCTTGGAACGACCCTTTCGCCTCTTCGGGTATGTCCTCAAATTCCTCCTCTTTCCAAAATAAAATAAATGAAAGCTTCTCCTTTTTATTTGCATGCTGATAATGTTTCAGATCTGTTCAAGTTCATCTCTTTCTTTCCTTTCTCTCCACCATCTGTTCAAGTTTTATTTTTTCACTCGCTTTTTGTCCCCATATGCATGACCCTCGAATTTAATTATTTTTTTTGTTTGCATCCAGATCGAAACTCGGACACATGCAGAGGCGAAACCCGATCTTTCCTGCGCGGAATCGACGTGAATCGATTACCTTCAGCCGTGGACATGGAAGAGGAAGCGGGAGTTTCGTCTCCGAACAGCACCGTCTCGAGCGTGAGCGGAAAACGAAGCGAGCGAGAACCCAACGGTGAAGAGCACGACATGAACAGAGCCTGTTCCCGCGGAATCAGCGACGAGGAAGACGGCGAAACCTCAAGGAAAAAGCTCAGACTCTCCAAAGACCAATCAGCTATTCTGGAAGAAAGTTTCAAAGAGCACAATACCCTTAACCCGGTAAGTTTAACAGAAAACCACCTTAACAAGTTGTTATATTTTTGGTAGTACTAAACTAAAATTGCTTACGTTAATTAATTTAATGATTTGGCAGAAGCAAAAGCTGGCACTGGCAAAACAGCTAGGCCTTCTACCAAGACAAGTTGAGGTGTGGTTCCAGAACCGAAGGGCAAGGTTAGTTAACAGTTTACAAATTATACAAATAATGAAATAACTGTTTTTTTTTAATATAAAGTTTATTTTTATTAAACACGGTCCTTGTGAAATTAATTTCAGGACCAAGCTGAAGCAAACTGAGGTTGATTGCGAGGTGTTGAAAAGGTGCTGCGAGAATCTGACGGAGGAAAATAGAAGGTTGCAGAAGGAAGTTCAGGAGCTTAGAGCACTGAAACTTTCCCCTCAGTTTTACATGCAAATGACCCCACCGACCACACTCACTATGTGCCCTTCTTGCGAGCGGGTGGCCGTTCCTTCCTCCGCCGTTGATGCGGCCACGCGTCATCATCCCATGGCCCAGACCCAGGCCCATAATCGGCCCATACCCATTGGGCCGTGGGCTTCGGCAGCTCCCATTCCGCACCGGGGCTTTGATGGTTTCCACCACTGATGTGATGATTGTGAATTAGAATTAATTTTATGGACCAACTCCTACTACTATAGTAGTTGTAGGGTTTAGGTGTGTACCCCAAAAAGAGAAAAATGGGGGAAACAGTGAGGAAGGAGTGGAATTGTGCGTTCCGAAGTGCGATCTAGGATATGGTCATTAGAAGAAGGGATCTGGTGGGTCTCCAATGTTTTGTACCAGTTTGACTCATCATCTTTTGTTTTGTTTGGATGACCTATATTAGTTAGGAGCTTTTCAGTTTTTAGTATTACTTAACCTTTTCCCCATGTCAAGACTAAACACGGGCTTTGTGTAAAGTGCAATTGTCTAGTAAAATTATATAGCTTTCTTTCCATACCCTATTTCACTGTTTCTTTTTGCTATTCATCACGATTCGACTCACACCCCTTCAAACAATTATTTTCCCTTAGATACTTTATTTTGTTTTTAGTATCTATACTTCATAGGCATCTTATATCCACAACTTTGGATATCTTAGTAAACAAGTTTCTGTTTCGGATCATATATTATAACTTCAAACGTTATTATTTTATTATTGTAGGAATACTTTACAATTTTAAAATGCTTTAAATCAAATTTATAATGTTATAGTAAATAAACTTCTTAAAATTTCCGTGGGAAAGATGCCGCTTTCCTACACCTTTACGATGACAATGAAATAAAACAAGGAAATACACCTTCTTTGGAAATAAAAGACGTTCCAGAATTACTTTCCAGGAGATGTAAATATTTCGCCATCATACTCATGAAAATTACAAAATGACGAGATTTGAAAAATATATATAGAAAAGTCATATAAATATAATGTAAAAACACATGTAAAAATAAATATAAATTATTGTTTTTTAATTAGAAAAAATTGTGTACTTTACATTATTTTAGGAAAGTTTCAAGTCAAAAAAAGAAGTGATAAGCTTGATAGTATTTTTATTTAGAGTGAAAAAAAAGAAGTGATTTAAAAAGTAATTTATGATGGCGATTTACATTTTTATTTTATTTACAGTAATATTTAAGAAATGTGCTTTAAATTTACATTTAAAAATTATAATTACATGTTTATTATATCTAAATTTATAATCCCCTCTATATTTTAGAATAATTTAGTAGCTGTATTGGATATCTGTTGGTCAGCATCTATCTCTGTTCTCTTTTCTTAGCCCACCGAGGAAATAGTTCACTGCTCTGGTAGTGGGGCCTTCTTAACTCTTGGCATTCAACTATATTAAAGTTTCATGTTTGTTTTTTATGTCAAGTCAAAATTTGATGTACTGTTTAGAAAATAGTTCTTCATCAATGCTTGAAAGATCCTTGCTTGGTTTGGAAGATCTGGTATGTATTACTTCTGAGTTTTGGGTTGGAAAAAGAGGTGAAAATAACTAGCAAAATAAAATGGAAACTTGAATTTCAAAGGATTGATACCTTCTCATTGTGAGATGAAATAATTTTGATTTTCATTTGGGAGTGGGGCCTTGGAAGGGGTGTTGGGTTTGGCATGGAAAATGTAATTGGTTTCTTATTTTAAGGGTCAATTTAGGTTGTAGAGTAGCACTGAGACCACGCCTGTTCTATAAATAATGGTTTAAGAAATTTGGGTCATTATCAGCCCAAATAACAATACTCTGTTTTTGTGCATAACAGGCTCCCTGTTTTCATGGATTGTGTTCATTGATCAACTCCAAGAATTGATATGGACAAACTCAAACATATAAAAATCCAAGGATTGACCAAAGTCACGCCTATGTGTAGTATACTAATAAACTTTTAGAATGCAATGATGCAAGTTACTTATTCAATATCTTGGACAATAGAATAAGGTGCTGCTAAAATATCTACATGTTCATTGAATTAAGTAGACTTTGATGAATTTCCAAAATATTCAAACCAACTAAACTTGTTTAGTTTGGGTTGAATTTTGGATTTAATTGATTCCAAGTTGATTGAAATAGACAATGGACAGTTAATTTCAACGTTATGTCATTCACGCTCTTCACCTACAGACCAATTCTACTCGTCAAGGCTATGTCATTCAACGTTAATTTCGTAAGGAAATCAAATGGTTGGCCAATTTTGGCTTATTTGTTTCCCATTTTGTGTCAACGGCGAATGTGACGTGAACTTGTATTTAATTCACCCTTATTTCTTCTCTTATAGTAGTATTAATGCTATTTTCTTGCTGGTATTTGTAAACATTAACTAAAGGCTTTTTATGGTAGAAATTGTGTATACCTGACTGCTTTCAAAATTCGTAGGGGAGTTTTTTTTTTTTTTTTTTTTTTTTTTTTAAACAAAATAAAATATTTTAATGACCTAATTTTAACAATGTCAACTAAATGGATCTCAAATGGGTTAGCTCTAAATAGAAAAGATTCAAAATTTGCTTCTTCCTCTAACCCACCTCCAAAATTAGAAAATATTTTAAGTTTACCTTTTTCTGAAATTATGGTTTTATCCCTATAAAGGTGACTGGATAAAAAGTAGACATTTTTGGATTTAGAGGACAGTTTCATAATACTCCATTCTACAACTGATTTTTCGTATAAAATGAGTTGCAGAATGGAGTGAGTTGCAGAATGGAGTGTTCTGGAACTGTCATTCGAATCCGGAGAACAGTTCCGAAACACCTAGTTCATCAACTGATTTTTCGTATAAAATGAGTTACGGAACGGATGTTCCAGAACTGTTCTCCGAATCCGAAAGACAGCTCCGGAACACCCCATTCCGTAACTCATTTTATATAAAACACAACTTACCTCCAAATCACAAACCGAACAAAATTCTTCTAAATACTCTACAAATCTTTTAATACATTACGCATACCTTAAATAATTGTCAAATGTGTTGCTACATGGATGACGGAACGAAACCGGGTAAAAAAGTACACAACGAAATAATGAAGTTGCTTGGAGGTGACACCATAAGATAGTGAAATGAGCATAGGTGAGTGGAGGAATTTAGAATTTAAGGATATTTCGGTCTTGATAGTATTATTTTAAAGATAGTTTAGATAGATTCGAAAAATTTGGAGATAGCTGAAGAAATGCTTGGAGGTGCCTGAAGAAGCCGTCCAAAATTCAACCAAACTAGCCCAAATAAAATTGTATGTTTTCCCTCATATAAACTCAAACCAACTTACCCATATTGATCAAGAGTTGCACGTGTACTTGGGTTAACATCACCAGTGTCTTTTATAGAAATTTAATTAAGTGGATATCAAAATTTATACTTAAATATTTAATATAGTTATATATTTAAAACTAAAACTTAAAAAGTCACATATTAAAACTACAATAACTTTGAATTAATTATGTCTCTTAAGAGCCACTTTATCGGTGATATCATATTTAATTTCTCTCATCTTAAAAAATAAAAATGATTGCGTGTGAGTTTTAAAAGCATGAGTCCACAAAAACTTTTGCTTTAATGGGGCAAATTGCTTTTCTCTCCCTGCTAGTGCAAAACATTGGTGTTACTCTAGTTTGTTATAAAAAAAATTGTTCTTACACCTAATTTACATAATTTGGATGTTAGTTGATGACCTAAGGATTAAGTCATCTTTACCAAAACCCTTTTCCATGGTTCGTTGCTACTTTTCTTCCCAGGCTGGTCATGGTGGACAAATAGGATGTGTTCCTTGTATTGCACATTCACCTCAATCTATGAATATAGTGTGGTTGAGTAAGAAAAATGATTTAAAGAATCTTAACAGAAAATCAAACGCACACTACTGGCTTGTAAGATTATCATAGGGTGGGGTTAATAAACTTTATCAAACGCCACGTGTTTTCATGTTGGGTTTCTTGAAAAGTAGGACAAACCATGTTCAAATATTTTTTATGTGCTGGTGTCCTTTGTTTTACCCTAGTTAAGTCCATGGCAAATCCAATCACAACGTGGGTGGTCTCGATTTACTAATATATATATATATATATATATATATATATATATATATATATATATATATATATACTTTTTTTAAAATTAAAGCATATTAATAATGAAAACAATGAATTTTCTGCCGATCTTTTTTGTGAAAAATATTTAGTAGAAAATTTTGTTAATTTTTATCTGAAAAATATTTTACTTTTTATTATGTAGGATAATTTCAATTTAAATATTTTTTAATTTGTACCAATAAATCTTACTCCGAACTTCAAAAATAGTTTTATCACTCAAAATTGAAAAAGAAAAATTATATGCTGATAATAATGCTTCTAACAATATATTGCATTTAAGACTGAGGATTATGATCTTATAGAAATTTCCCAATCCATTGAATCGCTACTTTTGTTGCGTTCACCCAAGGAAATATACTATTATTATTATTATCAAGTGATAATGACATAATCCAAAAACTCTTAATAATAAACAAGCTTATTCATTGTCGAATACAAGATGAATCTAAACTATTAATAACACTTTATTGGAACTACTACTTTTCAAATAACTAAATCAACATAATAATGATTATAATTAACAAATTAATAGCTAGAAGAAAATAAGGGTTATAAACCCCCAGTTTATAAATATTTATAACTACAAGAGGAATAACTAAATTATAAATACACCACTACGTAAACACAAGTGAGAACAAATACTCAAATACTAATAAATGTTCATAACCAGAACAAAAGTTTTAGTTTTGAGATATTTTTGTTTCCTATTTTTACAAATATTTTTTCTATACTAAAAGATAAATGTAAAAATATTTAAAATAGATGGTATATACTTATTATTTTATACGTTTCATTGAATGTTGTTTTGATTGTTGACTTAAATTTAGATTCAAAATCTTACATTTTTTTAATTGCTTAAATAAAAAGGAAAAGAGGAAGTTTATTTTTTGTGTTGAAAACGAGAACAGAGACTTGATTTTGCAAGTTTTTTCTTTTCACTGTATTGTGCTCTCTCTGCAAGAAATAAAAGGTTTGAAAAATAAGGAAGAACGAAAACCATAACAAAAGGAAAGTAAAACACACATACAATCCCGAGTTTGAGAAGCTGGAACTCCTCTTTGAGTCAGATCTCAGCAATAATCGCTTCGACAGGAAGTTCCCTGAGTTGATGCGACAACCAGTTCGTGTTTGACTTGTCCAAGAATTTCATAAAGCGAGTTTTCCTGTTACAGAATCAATTTTGTTTTTCAATCTCGAGGATCCAAAGGTAATTGTCATTCTATCAATGTCATTTTCGTTTCGTATGTTGTTTCCAACTTCCATTGTGAGATTAATTCTGACCCAACTTGATTCAAAGGAGTGAATTTATACCTAATTAATAAGAAATTTAGACTAATGTGGAAGAGCAACGGTTTTTCAGTTGCAACAACCTTGGATAAATTATTCAGTAGCAGATATATGTCAGGCAATACCGCTTGTTTTCGTTGCATCCTTCGTTTCACTTAAAGAATAAAAGCTAATTAAGAGCTTAACTGTTACAAATTGTAAGCTTAGTTAAGATCTCAAACTATATTTTGTTTTCTCATCTTTGCCTTTTTTTTCCCCTTGTTCAGGTCAGGGAAGTTCTATATCTTCCAACGTTTTACATGTTATTAGATTTCATCTTAGTTAGGTGTCAAGATTTATTTCCTTTATCCTGTTGATTTTCTTAACTCTAAATCTAATTTTGGATATTGCATATGGTCCTTTGAAGAATAGTCTTACTTGTCTAGTTTGGTCAGGGCTATAGCAAAAGTATACTATGCTATAAATCATTCTCACCGAAATTCACCAGAATTCTCTGCTGTGAAATAGCAATCCAGACCTAGTTCTGTAATGTCTCTTTATTAAATCGCAAGATACATGTTTCTTAATTGAGGCAGTTACTTGATTTTTAATGTTACCATTTGCAAGTATAGGATGAGTGGTGGTTTCTTTAAAATCAGTGCTTAGTTGTTTATATTTTTCTCCTCACTTTCTTTTGCCTGTGTACGATGATTTACTTGAATGTTGAAGAAAAAGTGCTTATCCAAAGGATGACAAAGGTCTGTGCATGAGAACAGTTGTACTTTGTTTTTGACTTTTGCATGTAGTAGTCAATTTGTTTTGCTTACAGATGTTTATCTGGTTGCATCTTTCACAGGAAGAGAAGGTTGTCCTTTTCTTTAGAGTAACATCATGGGTTTCCTATTTTGTAGTCCAATACTAAGTTGACAATAAGCAAGAAAAACACTTTGAATATATGTATTAAGTTGGTATTACTTGATTGTGTGAAGCCTAATATTCTTATAATATCTCAAGAGGAGAGTTTTATTTTTACATTCATTGTTTGTTACTAGTTTAACAATGTTTCAATTAAACGGGTTGATTGGAAAACTTTATTTTTAGACTTTATGTATTTTTATTTTTATCTGATAGTTTCAATTTAGCACTTGTTTAATATTAATTAATTCTTAATGCCCAGGCAGTATGTGTAAAAATTCTTAATAACCAGGCAGTTTTGATTTTGTCTGTCAATAAGAATGCTTTAAGTGTATGTTCAGAGCTTTATTTAGATAGAATCAATACTGATTTGTAGGATCCATATTTATCTTCGTGATTCATTTCCTACTTGTTTGCATAGATTTTGGGCTAAAGAACCTGCAAGCATTAATTTTATTAAGCAGTAACACAACTTCAAAATGCAAAAGATTTTTTTTCCAATCTCTGTCTTAAACTATTAACTAAATTGAAATAGTGAAGTTGTCTTAATTATATACACTTGCAGAAACAGAACGTTGTATCCATATTTTCTGTATGCTATTTTATTTAATGAGTTAAAACTTAATGTTCTTATTAATTTTAGTTTTTTTTTTTTTTATATTTTTAGAATAAAGTATATATATTATTATAAAATATAAAGTAGAGTTTTGCAGCTACTTTTTATTTTTGGATAAGTTTGTCTTCACTGCTTTTCTGTTTCTATTACTCAGCACATCTTTTGTCTTTTATTTTCGGTTTATTTATTTATCTTTACATTGGTGGTTAGTGGGTATTGATGTTAGTTATCCAGAAAGGTTTTTTTACAGGTATTTGTGGTGATAAAATAGAGGAAACGAAAGTATTGCGATTTTAAAAACTAATCAAGATTTATAAAAGAAAAAAAGGACAATTTCTTTATTAATTGTTATAAATTAAGATAAGTTTACTTAAACTCATTTTAAATATATAGCTAATCAATTTATTTATTGTTTTTAAAAGAAGCAATCATGTTTTTAAACTAATACTTATTTTACTTTAATTTATAAATTAAATAAAATTTATAGATAAATTTATATAAGTTATTTTGTCAAATATAACAATATATATATATATTAACTTTGGGAGGTATATCATTTGTCAAATATAAAAAAGGCCACCCATATGGAAGCCCATTCGATATAACTAGAGACCTATGTCATTCTAGTTCCGTTGAGTATTAAAACATTACGTGACGTTTACTTTTAAGTATTTTTTTTAAAGAAAAAAATCGAAGTTGATTAAAAATTAATTGTTTTCTTAAAAGATTGTATATTATTTGTATGATTCTAAATAAAAACTTGACCTTAGGTGTATTTGAGAAAACTGTAAAATTATTTGTCGTAGATTGTTACTAATGGAAACAAAATTCAAGTATACTACCTCATTCTTATATGTTTAACTATTTAAACCTTATTTTCATGGAGTTTCAGTTGGGGAATTTGTATAACCTTTTAAAGTAAATTTTTACTATGCAAACTATCGAAATAATACTAACTTTTATTGAAAAATAACACAACCAACACCTAATATATTGTAAGTTTATCATTTTTCTATCTCAGTGATTTGATACTTTAGAAGTTTAAACTCTAACTAATATATTTTTTTTCTCCTAAATATACTCTAATTAATAATAATTTTTTTTATAGATATTTATACTTAGAAGATCCTAATTAATAATAGTACTCTATAATATTATTTAATTTATTGTGCATGCATCAAATATCAATGCATTTAATATGTTACTTAATGTAATGTGTACACTATTTTTTATTTTGTCTCTAACTTTATATATTCTTTGTATTTATGTTGTAGGTAAGCTTTTATTACTAATATGTAAAAAATATAATTCTTTTTTCTCTTTTTTTGTGTTTTTCTCTTTCCTCTTCTTTCTTCTTCACATGATATCAAGAATTGCTATGATCATTGTTGTTGTTATTACAATCACTGAATTATTTTTTACTTTCCTAGCTTATACCTTTACTATACTGATTTTTCTCAAACTAGATAATGATAATTATCTCGTATGGAATCAATAAGTTTGGCTACTGTTCAAAGTTTGAAATTGAAATAATTCTTAGACAATAATGAGATTCTTCCAAAAGTTTCTCAATGATAACATGCTCTTTCCAATCCTGTAAGTGACACTTATCTTATTTATTATCAACAAGATCACTTAATTGTCTTGGCTTCTTGCATCAATGACCACCACCATTCTCACTAAGATGGTGGGTCTTGAATCTTCATTTCAAATTTGATCCAAACTCCAAGTTTATTATGCTTCTTAAACTCACATCTGTGTGAAGAAATTAAAATTGCAACTACGAGCTCCTAAACGTGATTGATCAATATCAACATTTCTTCTTAATAGCAAGAAGATAGTTGATCACTTGGTTGCTTTGGGAAACTTCTCATTGCTGAATATCATATTAAAGCAATTCTTGATGGATTGCTTGATAAATATGATCCCTTCATCATCTTGATCACATCACATCTCAATTTTTACACAGTGGAAGATATGGGATCTTTGTTGTTGGCTCAAGAAGAAAGATTTGAGAAGAGTCATGTGTTTGTTGATCACCTTCTTTAAGCGCATATTGTTATTGCTTCTTCCTTAACATCTTCTCAACAATTTATTTGAAATCGTTTTCTTGCTTCTACACTAAAGAATGGTCGTGCTCAACCTTGCAACAAAATTATGTAGTGTTTTGGTTCAAGAATTCACAATAAAAATTCTTGGAGTTCTTCTGTTTCTCAGCCTTTTCAAAGTTCAAAAATCCAGTGTCAAATATGTGGAAAATTTAGACATTTAGCCTCTAATTGGTGGCATAGGTATGATAACACCACTCATTCTATTATAAATGTTGACTCCTTGCAATTGATTTCTTATGTCAGTGAGGATGCAGAACCTTCCATTCTCGACACTCCTTCTACTCTACATGACCCACTATGGTACCTTGACACTGGTGCTTCTCACCATTTTACTCATGACAACTCCAACTTTACCACTAAAGCACTATACACAGGATTTGATATGGTTAAAATCAATAATAATTCAGGTTTACCTATTGAAAATATTAGTTCTGTTGTTTACACTACACCACACACCAATACCAAGTTTTCTTTGAATAATCTACTACATGTGCATGCTATTTCCAAATATTTACTTATTGTTTTCAAAGTTTGCAAGAGATAATTGTTTCTTTTTTTTATTTTACTTTGATTATTGCCTTGTGAAACATTAGAAAACAAAGACGAGTCTTCTACAAGGAAAACTTAAAGATGACCTATATGAGTTTTGAAAACTTTGTTCCTTCTTCAGATTTTAATTTTCATAATACTTCTTTAATGATATAATGAAACAATGTATTATTCCTGTTCATGTCAAATATACATTCTATGAATCATGGTTCTTGCCAAATATCATCAATTATCATTCAATAATTCTACAACTATTTATGTTCACCCTTTAGAATTAATTTTCATTGATATATGGGTCCTGTAACCATTCTTACTTCAATGGAGCACGCTGTTAAATTTATTTCCTCTATGTATATTCTAAGTATGTATGGTTATAGTTGCTTACTAATAAATCTTAAGCTCAATCTGTTTTCAAATCCTTTAAAATATATTATGAGAAACAAACTGGTCTTCAAATAAAAAACATCAAAACTGATAAATTCAAAGAGTTTTTATCTCTCAAATATTTTCTTACTAAACATGAAATTAAACAATGTTTATCTTATCCACATAGATATGAACAAAATAACTCCAAAGAAATAAAACATCGTCGTATTACAGATATGAGATTATCTCTTCTCGCTGGGTGTCAATCTTCCTATATAATTCTAGGGTGAAGCATTCAACACTGCTATTAATGTGGTCAATGTTTTACCATCACATGTTTTTAACTATCAAAATCCTTGTCAGATGTTATTCAATAAACAACCTAAATATAAGCTTTTTAAAACATTTGGTTGTGTATGTTATCCTTTATTATGTCCCTATAACACTCACAATTTTGAATTTCGCTCTTTCATGTGCTTATTTATTGGACATAGCTCTATACACAAAGGTTATTTGTATTTATCTCCATATTGTAAAACATATATTACTCAACATTTCATATTTAATAAATTTGTTTTTCCTTATGCATTAGTTAACAATCCTTTAAATATGAAAAATTACTACGGATCAACTTTACTCATCTTTAATTATTCTTCAACTTACAGCCATTCATGATACTTTTAATAATTCAATATCTTTAACAAATGATCAAAGCATATATTCTTCTATTGTTTCTTCTATTTTAAATTCTTCTACAGAACAAGTCTCATCTCCATCTCTACAAAATGATCATCCCATGGTTACAAAAGCTAAAACTAGGATTTTCAAACCTCGTTTATTCAAAACATATGCTTTATCTACTGTTGTTTCAACTATAGTAAAACAAACTATGAAAACTCCACACTAATTCAAAGCCATGTAAGAGGAGTACAATGTTATTCTTCAAAACTAAATTTGAACTCTATCATCTCTTCCTTCTAGTGCAACACTCATGGACTGCAAATGAGTCTTCAAAATGAAATATAATGCTGATTGAACCTTTTAACATGACAAAGCAAGATTGGTTGACAAAGGATTTCATCAACAACATGGCTCTGATTATTCTGAAACATTCAGTCCAATAGTTAAACCAAACACAATACACATAGTTCTAACGCTTGCTCTCACATATAAATGGCTTGTTCATCAAATTGATATCAATAATGCCTAAGGATTTAGAAGAAATTGTTTACATGAGTCAACCACTAGAATTTGAAGCAGTTGATCAAAATTTACTTTGAAAGTTACATAAGGCTATTTATGGTCTTAAACAAGCACCACATTCCTGGTTCATAAGCTAAGTACCACTTTATCCTCCTTTTGTTTTTTTGCCACTAGAAGTGATACATCCTTGTTTCTTAAATTTCATAAATTATCTATGTTGTTTGTTCTTATATGTGTTGATGATATAATCATCACAAACACATTTGCTATTGATATTCAGTCTCGTATTTCCATGCTTCAACAACATTTTGCATTAAAAGAACTAGGACCCTTGCATTACTTCCTTGGCCTCGAAGCTTCATGAACTGATGAAAACCTACATTTATCTTAAATGAAATATAAAAGATTTGTTGCATCAATTAACCCATACAAAATGTCTTATAATAATGAACTTCAATTAACCCATACAAAATGTCTTATAATAATGAACTTCAATTAACCCATACATCAATTATTTATAATTTAGCATCCATTATATGGGTAATTGAAATAAAACTATCATTAATTTGGAATTACAATAAAATATAAAGATTTGATCACTTTGGTGATTACAAATCTATCATACAAATAATTTCAATAAATAAAATTATCAATAATTTGGAATTAAAATAAAACATAAAGATTTCATCACTTTAGTGATTACAAATCCATCGTACAATTAATTTCAATAAAATAATCATTAATTTAAAATTAATTAAAATATAAAGATTTGATGTTGAATTAATTTTAACAAATCAATCAATTCATAATTAATTAATTATCATTAATGCAGCGGAAAATAATTATGAAAATATTATACCCATTTTTTTAAAAAATAAAAACTTTAAACCATAAGCATCCGGCAGTGGCTACCATAATTAATTTGGATAGAGGTGCAACCAATTTAATTCACAGTTTACGTGAGGTGATTCATCCAAATTCACTTAAGATGCAGTAAAATCTTCAACTTCCAGTGGGGTCCATGAAAACTTTTATCATTACTTTATTATATCACTTTAATGCAATTTTAAGGAAAATCACGTAAATTGGTGTAGCTCTACAATCTTTTGCCACGCGCTATGCATTAATGGCGGCTCTTGATCCATATAAGGTGCATACGTGGATTCCACCATAAACATGTTAAAATTCAATTCATGTGCGCAAATGTAGATTAAAAACAATTTAATTTTCAATTAATTTAAAAATCACACATGCTTCACATAAGGCACATAAAAAAAAGAAGCATATTATGAGATTTAAATCAGTAGGCACCCATTCATTCAAAAAAATCCCTAATTTGAATTTAGAGTTTATTAAAATTAGGAAAAACCATAATTGGAGAATCATAAATTCAATCAACCATGTGCTCTGATACCACATGTAAATTAAAACATAATGGGAATAATCAATCATAAAATTGACTGGATTAAAATCTATTCATACTGCTGATTATTCTCTGAACATCTGTTTACATAATCAACTGTGATTCTGGATTGTGTTTAAACATTTTAAATCTGGGTTAAAAAAATTTTACACTGTAAACTGTTTTCTGGATTTAACTGATTTTTTCTGGGTTTATCTCTGATATCTTCCGCTGTGCACAATCGATTGTTTACCTGACAGTTCAGAATTACATAAAGAATTTTCATTCTCTACTTCAAGAACAAATCAGATTTGCGAAAAGTTTTTGAAAGTTCAATTCACCCTCCCTCTCTTGAACTCGGTCTAAACCTTATTTTACAGTTTGTTCTTATATGTGTTGATGATATAATCATCACAGACACATTTGCTACTGATATTCAGTCTCGTATTTCCATGCTTCAACAACATTTTGCTTTAAAAGAACTAGGATCCTTGCATTTCTTCCTTGGCCTCGAAGCTTCATGAACTGATGAAAACCTACATTTATCTTAAATGAAATATAAAAGATTTTGTTGTATAGAACAAACATGGTTTCTTTAAAACCTCAACCTACATTGATGATATATATCATCTTCTCACCATACACAAGATGAAACTACTGCTATGCAAGATTCAACTATATATCGATCAATAGTTGATTTGTTATAGTGCATTCTTTTAACTAGACCAGAACTTACGTATAGTGTAAATAAGGTTTGTCAATACATACATCAACCTCAACAACACCATTGCTAGAACCTTGAATCCTGGAGTTTTACTAGTAATTGTTCACATCTTTAAATTCAAGTTTTTGAGGATGCAGATTGGAGATCTAATCCAAATTATAGGAAATCCACAACATGTTACATCGTTATTCTGGAACAAAATCCTATATTTTGGTCATCACATAAACAAAAAGTTGTTTCTAGAAACAACATAAAAGTCAAATATAAAAATGTTGCAACTGCTCTTGCTCATATCAAATGGGCTCAAAGTTTGCTTCATGAGTTATGTATTTCTTCATTAACACTACAAATCTATTCAGATAATCTTGTAGCAGTTTTATTGATTGACCGCCAATCTAGTCATGCATTCTAAAACAAAACACACTTTATTTGTGACTTCACCCAAAACAAATGACCCAGTCTTACCCACATTCCTATCACTCTTCGAATCACCAATACTTTCACTAAACCACCTTTTGGAACTTCATTCATTGTTTTTAGAAACAAAATAATAGTTGTTAATAACCTCACAATTATTTTATGGGAGGATGTTACACGTAACACTATAACACCAATGCATTTCATACAGATACTCTTCTTTTTTTCTTTCGTCTGTGAATACACTATGTATCTTTGTAGATAGATACGTTTTACTAGTATACGAAATACAATTCTTTCTATGCTTACGTGCCTTTCTCTTTCCTTCTCCTTCTTCTTCCCACAATTACTTATTAAATATTTTATGTACACTCAAAATTACCTTCGGTTTGATCACATAGGTATCATAACCGAGATATCACTAGTTTGTTTGTTTTTCCCAGATCCCGATTACCTCAAAAATCGGGACTTTGAGACTGACATAACGAAATAGTTAGAAAGCAGGACGGAACACTGCTTGTCTTATTTTGTATCGACCGGGAACTTCAATTTCAGCGTCTATTCGATGAAACACGCTCTTTTCCTACATTGTACTTGTAAACTGCCCAAAATAAAGAACAACAATGATTGGAGCCATAACATTCCTTTATTTATTTCTTTTTTATGATGTACTTGCGAGCATAAGACAAGTAGCATAATAGTGAATGAAGCCATAATTCCACTTTTTCCCAATAATGGTCAAGAGACTTCAAAGAAATGAAGAATTTTTTTTAAATGGTGTTTTCACAATTCATTTGTATATATAACCAATTAATAAATCTTTTTTAATCATATAGTACCATCTTATTCCACTGATATTTTTACATCTCTGCATAAAAAGGTTTGTGCCTCTGCCACTGTTACATCATTAAGCGAACAATCACTCCCCTAACTGCGTCACATCTCTTGATTTAAACTCAATCTTTTGTATAACTTCTAATAAATTTAATCAACAGTGAAACAAACTTAAAAAACATGTTAAAAAAATAAATTATTAACCTTTGTCTCCAACAATCTGTAAGTTGTAATTGGTGAATACTAATTCACTACAATTACCTTGTACAAACAAGAACTGGTCAAATCCGCAGCAGAAAGTAGAGGGCATAAGAAACTGAAGATATTGCAAGGCCTAAGTAATATCAGTAAATCAGTCTATGCCATAAATGTTTTTGGGGGAAGAGGAAAGGAGTATCCAATTACAACCTTAATCTGTGGAAAGAAACATCCTTGTCAATTTAATTACATCCCATTTAACTAATGTAGTAAGCAGAAGAAGGATCTGATATGATATGGATCTTCAATATTATTTACCTTGAAGAGTTTCTTGCATTCCTTGTACTCCTCTTGATAGACTCAATTCTCTGAAGCCTTATTTGCTCTCTAAACTTAGCGATGAACTCATCAGCCTTCTTATCCACATCTGGTCCTTCATCACCACTTGTTCCACTGAAACCCCCATCAATTTTTGAACTTTCTCCGCCCTTTCCATTGCCCTCGTTCTCAACAATGATTCCTCCTCCTCCGACATCTTCATCCTCGGTTTCCGTGTCCTCTTCTTCATCATCATCAGATTCCACAAGTACCTTGTCGAGAAAGCTTTCTTTGTCAGCTGGCTGTGACACGAGAGGCACGCTTGCATTCCCCATGAACCTGTGCATAGATTGTTTTTCTTCTATTTTCCCCACCGGCATCTTTTTCTCACTTGTGAAGCTTCTCTTCAACTCCTTATCGAAGGAAGGTCCGTTGAATGAAACACCGTACCTTGGCTTCATGGACACTGATTTCTGAAACATCATTGGTGGGGGTGGTGGAGGTGGAGGAGGGCAAGATTTGTAGAAGCCCTTCTTCCTCACTATATCCTCTGCGTTTTTGGCAAGTGATTCTGTGGAGAAAGAAGGCGCAGGAGACAAGGAACTTGCTCGGAAAGAACGTGAAGTTTGAGGCTTTGGTGGGCGAGATTCCACCTTAGAGAACTCAGATTCCTCCTTTGAAGATTGATGGGTAAAGGCATCGTCAACTTCTTCTTGCTTAGGTTCCATTCTTCCTGATCTAGAACGCCATGGAATGGGAGAAGGAAGCACCACGCTCTCTTTCTTTTTCTCCTCAGCTCTTGGACCTTCAACTTCTGCATTTTGGTTTGAACTGCTTGAAAATCTTTTAGAAGATGTTGACCTATTTAGAGATCGAACTCCAACATCAACATCATCATCGGCTTCAACTTCTGCTTTCCTATTCGAGTTGCTCGAAAGCCTTTTGGAACTCATTGACCTATTTAGAGATTGATCATCAGCATCACCAGCTTCAAATTCAGCACTTTTACTTGAATTGCTAGAAACTCTTTTGAAGGTTGTTGAAAAAGCAGCACCAGCACCAGCACCGTCAGCTTCAACAACTTCTGCTTTTCTATTCAAATTGTTTGAAAATCTTCTAGAACTCATTGACCTGTTTAGTAATTGAACATCCACATCTTTGTCATCATCAGACAAGCGAGACTTCAAGCTTCGAATAGGCAGAAGCAAAGGCTTGTCCCCACTCTGGTCATCAAAAGTAGAAAGCTTTTTCAACGGTGGAGCGACCACAACCACAGGTTCGTTCCTGCGGTGTTGGTTGCTCCAAGTTTGGACTTTGGTTTCATCGGACTCAGCCGGGTTTTCGGGCTCGTCCTCGAAGAAGGAAGAGACCTGAAGGAACTTGGAGACAAGAGTTTGAGCGGTGTCGAACTTTGAGTTGTTATTCTCTTTCTCCGCTTCATGGTTTCGGCGACTGAAGAGGCCGTAAGAGATGGCGACGCCGACGAAGAGAAGGTGGAGGAGTTCCCAGTTTCTGGTGAGGAGTGATTGGTTGATGAAGTGAGGAGCTTGTGAGGGAAAGAGGGGGAGAATAACGAAGAAGATGAGAAAGAGTGCTGCTTTGTAGAGGAAATGGTAATGGAATTTATCTGGGTCTTGTTGGTTGTGTTGAAGGGGTAACTTTTGTTGCTTGGTAGCCATTGGAGAAGGATGAGAGAATGTTTGGTGAGAGGTGGAGAAGAAGGAGAAGAAGAGAAAAAAAAAGGTGAAAGAAGGTGCAGCGTCAAAGACAAAATGTCAAGTGTAACGTTACCTTTATTCCGTTTCCCATGTTACCTTTTAGCCCTTTCGGTTCTAAGACAAAGATGCCTTGCCTCCCTCCAATCTCACTCACTAACCTCAGACTTACCTAAGTTCCTATATCAAATTTTAATCCTTCATTATTCATTGTTTCAAATTTCATTATATTTTAGTAGCAGTAGTAGTTAATCGTAAGTCGAATTCCAGGTTAAGTATAAATAAGAAAGTTAATAATATAAAAAAAATCACAAATTTAATATTTAAAGTTTTAGGTTAAAAATACTATTATTTTTAAGTATATTTAACTTTTATCTCATTTTTATTTAATCTTGAAAATATTTTTCTTATAGTTATCAGAAAAACTTTAACCGATACCTTTCTTAGCTTCCTTTGGTTGTAGAAACTTTAATTTATCTTATAAATTTTACATGATGAGCAAGAAATAGTGGAAAATTGGCACATGGAGCTATGTGCCCAACTCAAGTGAGCTTTAATTGGTTTGGGCAGTATATTCCCCTATTGGTGCTACAGGTGGATCGAATAAAACTAATCGTAAAGAGAGTGAAATGAAAACAGCAATTTGTTCAGGTGATGGTCCATTAAAGCAGATTTGGAGGAACATATGCACACGGTCCATGAGCATCGAATCGTTGCCTACATCTGCTAACAGTTGCAAAACTCATTCTCATGACCAGCTATATATCCAGCTTCGGAATTTCTGATAGAAAAAAGGGTCAAATTATTAGCGTTGGAATTAGTCACGATTCCCCTCTTCTACTCCTACCATGCCTTTCATTCGGATGGAGGCTCTTGGATTTATGTGACAATAGAAAAGACAAGTTCCACACTTGGACAAAACTTAGACGTGAATCCTTAAACATTTTTTTGTTATATTTTTATCGTAATTGAAGTCTTAACGAAGATCATGTACACTTGCCCAAAAGACAATCTTGCAGTTGGAGTTGGATCGAACTGCGAAGGACAATTTTTTCTATTTTAAATATTTAGCATAATTATATATTTAGAATTTTATCTCTATTAAACTGGATTAGCTTTATACCAAATGATCCATAAATTATATTCTAAAGTTTTATTTTAACTAGTATATTGTTTTTTAATATAAAGAATTGCAGCTACATTAAGTTTTGCACTTATACTTATCTACTGTTTTTGGCTGGTGTTGGATTCTCTTAAAGTTTACGCAGTGACTCAAAATGTTCCCTTAAAGGTTACGCAGTGACTCAATATGCATGCAAAAGTATATGGAATAATAAGCATATCTGAGTTAGGGATTTGTTTAATGATGCAAACATGCACAGGAAGAGAGAAATCTGTTGTCAAATTGATGAGTGGGAAAGTTCTAAATTTGTTAGATGATTCAACAATGGTGACTTGTTCCATTAGTGTAACCGTCCACTTTATCAAAGCTGCTATAACTAATTGCTATTGTCTTTTAAATATTTCGGCCCATCTTTCTTTTCAAGCGAAAGACAACAAAGAAAGTTGATAATGACTATAGATTTGTGGATCATATGATTTATTAAATGATGATTTTTTTTAAATCTAAATACTTGTGCATAATAGGGTAGGTTTAGCAATATAAGACATCCTTAGCCGTTGACTTATTTATTTTTAAGGTATGCTAAAATTAGCTTCGACATAATCATAACAACATGTTTGTTTGGTTATGAAGAATGAATGAAGCATAGTTTTGGGAATACATTTGTAACAGTTGTTGGGAGTGAATCTGATTCGCACCCATCTGCGTTTGAATATTTGTAATTCTGAGAATAGAAAAGGGTTGAGTTAGATGCTCTTTACCGCCACACCAAGAAAACTCAATAAGGAATATTAAGTGACGCATATAGATACCCAAATAATTTTCATAAAACCAACGTAGTTCATAGGGCTGCTTCAGTTGGGTTTTGCTTCCATTTTTTCGTTTGGGGTAGGACAAGTAGAAAAAGTAACAATAAAATAAGTCACTTTTCAGATAAAGTAATTAAAACCGAATTTAAAAATACCTTCAAAAAATTAAAGTAGAATTAAAAATATTTTTATTACTATAAAAATTATTAATGGATAACTCGAATTATATCACATTTTAATTAGTATTTTAATAAATTAATATACTTTTTATCCGATTTATTACGATCCAGAATACAATTTATCCAATTTATCACCGTGGATAATATACTAAATAGAGAATAATACTTTAAAATCTGTATGTTTAAACTATTTTAAAGGATTTTTTTTTATTTTTTTACTTTGTGGCTCCTAATATTACCTGAATTTTGGATTACGTTTTAATTTCATGATTATGCGTTTAATTGAGCTTAGCCGTATAAAGTGTTTTTTTTTTTTTTGGAATCGCTAGTGTAGTGTTATTTGGTGTTATCTACTTAATTATCACTTTTTTGGACCTTTGAATTAAAGTACAATTACATTTGTGAAAAGACTGCTCATGCTTTTTTCTATTTTTCAAAATAAGGTCTGGCTGAGGTTATATAATAAATGTTTGTTTTGTTATTTAATATATATTTTAAAATCAAAAGAAATAAAATATTAGTTTCAAATTATTTTACTTTATTATTTTTAAGTGTATAAGTATGTATATTATTTTTTTTATAAAATTAATTATAATTAAAACTGAGTTTGAAATTAAGTGATTGAAAAAAAATGTATTGAAAATGACAACCTAAGGATTGCACTTGTTAATTTTGTAAAAAAAGAAAGTTAAGTTTAGTATATGATAAATAAAAATCGCAATATGTTATTTTCTTTTTTTTTGCTATTTTCTAGTTCATTCTGAATATTTTTTTATTGTAATTTTTTTAGAACCGTAGTTATATGTTATTTTTTCTATCACGGTTTTACAATTACAGTAATAATTTTAGTACATTTGAATCTAAAATTATAATTATAAATCTTATAGAAATACAGTTAAATGTGTTTTTTTTTACTAATAAAAAACTATATTTTATGATAACAATAAAACTTACTTTTTATGATAACAATAAAACTAAATGGTGTTAATACATAATAACAAATGGAACAACTAAACAATAAAAAAGAAACTTTAATATGAAAATATCAAATTTATTAAGAATTGAAATTTAATTAAGAAAAATAAAGCAACTAAGAACTTGATATCTTAATGAAAAAAATGGATAAGATGAATACGTGTTCTATCCAATTTATTCCATCGAATTAATTTGCAGTGTTGATATGTAAGGAATATGGCAATATCTTTAAGAAAATCAATATAATTTAATAAAATAAAATGGAAAGTAGGAATTAAATTAAATAAAATTTAATTGAAAAGCTTGAAGTGTAATACGATTTGGGCAAGAATTTGTGGAAACCTGTGTTCTGTCTTATGAGTACCTATCCCTGGTTAGCAAAACTTACCCCTAAAAGTGGTGACTTTCGTGTCATTCTCTACGAGATTTTCACCTTCCTTGCATCATAATCGTCGTTTCTCTCCTCATTCTTGTATCATTTACTTTCGGTGCAACAGAGTTCGTTGAGACAGAGTCAATTTCTGGTTATCCTAGATTCTGGGTTAGCGATTCCATTTCCCAACTTTCTCTCTTTTTTCGATTCTTTTCCCTTATAATTTTCCTTCCTCGGGACAAATTTTTCCTCCCTTGGTCTATCATCGGTTTTCCTCGTCCCGAACAATCAACCTTTTATGAAAGAAACATAACATGGGGAATTGTGAAATTATAATTGTGGTTCATACGATAGGTATTTGTTAATTAGGTTTTTTTCTTTACTACCTGGATGTCCTGTAATTGTTTCGTGATTTGGAAGTGAGTTATGCATATAGAGGAATTGAAGGGGGGTGACATAGGAGAAGGTGAGGAGGAAGGAGGGTTGACGCCTGTGGGTTATGATGCAAAGAGGGTGTTGGTTGGAGCAGGTGCTCGTGTGCTATTCTACCCAACCCTTTTTTACAATGTTGTCAGGAATAAGATTCAGGCTGAGTTTCGATGGTGGGATAAGGTTGATGAGGTACAATTTCTGCTTTTGAGCTTAATTGTGTATTTTTGTTTTCTTTTGCAATTTAGTTATGTCACAATGGTTTTACATGAAATCCAACAAATTTAATGTGTATGTGTAGAAGGAAAAATACTTGGGTTAGAAAGATTGTTCCCTTGTTTATAAAATTTATTGGATAAGCCTGTTAGTGATTCTTATGCTTGAGTCTGGTCATGTATAAATTAATGTTTAGTTGCTTTCAGTGTTTGCTTATATCTTCAATTTGAATGTTTTACATGCACTGCGACAAATTTAATGTGTATGCGGTTAAAAACATTGTACTTTTTATTAACATTGATTGAATATGTCAACTGGGCTTGATCATTTCTTTTTTCATGTTATGGTTTTTATTGAGATGATGATGCAACTTGTGGACTGGAGATCATATCTTGTGATAACATTACCATATATGGAGAAGGGGTATTGGGGTTTACAGTATTAATTGTTTAATATAGAAACTCTTCTTAAGTCATTGTATATATAAACTGTGAAGCTATTAAATGATTATACTTTGGCGTTGAGAGGTCTCTCGTTTTCTTTTTAACTAATGTGACATTTTAAAGATTGGCTCTATATAAAGTTGTCTTTTGTTATTTGTGGAACACAAGGTTGATCCTAAATTTGATGCACTTAATTTTCAGTTCGTATTGTTAGGTGCTGTTCCATTTCCTATTGATGTTCCACACCTGAAGGAGCTTGGTGTTCGTGGGGTCATCACATTGAACGAGTCATATGAAACTTTGGTTCCGACAACATTATATTATGTGAGTTTAATATGTCTTTTTATTTCTGGTTAAGGTATTAATTAAAGGTTTATTTTCATTATTGTTTAGCACTTACCTTTCTAACTAAATCCTTTTGACTACTTGATTTTATATCTAAATGATATCGAATTATAAATTTGTAAATTGTGAAATTTGAGAGTTAAGTTCATAGGAGTTTGTTGTCATAGAAATTTGACCATGATTAATTTGCTTTGTTGTCTTTGCAATTTTCAAAAGGTATTCAAACATTGACTATGGAATAAAATACATATTATGGTTAAATGAACCAAGTATTACTTGGAAATGGTTTATAGGATACTAAACCCTGAGGCAAATTGTGAATTAGAGGCAACATTGTTACTATTAACTTACAGCATTTTTTTAGTTTAATGCTTGTGTGTGTATCTTGGCTTTTGTGATAAGTTTAAAATATAAAACTTTTACCAGTGACATTAATTGTACTGTGAATCATGGTGTGTTCTAGTATGCAACGTGCTTTAAGATATTTAGGTACAACACTTATTTGTGCAACATAATAGTTAGACTAGTCCTTCGCGAATATTAGTGTTCCTAATGCATTGTGTTATGTTTTAATTGCGTGGGTTATATATACCATCTTGGGTGTTTTCGTAACTTCAAATTTTATGTACAAAATTTTCTCGTAATTTCTTCTTGTTAAACTTCACAGACTCATGGAATTAACCACTTAGTGATCCCTACCAGAGATTACTGTTTTGCTCCTTCATTGCATGACATACGACGTGCTGTGAATTTCATACATGGTGAGTATTATGAAAAATGATTAACTATAATGATATCTCGCCTTTTAGTGACATATTCATGTTACTTGCTTTATATAGGGACAAAATTGATTATTGATTTTAAATTATTTGTAAAATGTTGCATACGGTGACCAACAGAATGGGAGCGCATTATGGATTAATTTCAGTAGTTGCATGTTCAACATTTCTTATTCTTTTATGTTGTATTCCTTTCTATCATTTTTATGATGTATTCCTTTTCTCTTCATATATAATTTAGGTAAGACTCCGTTTGTAATTATTTTGACCTTTTCCATTTCTTTTTTTAATGAAGAAAACGCATTATCTGGACGCACTACGTATGTGCATTGCAAAGCTGGACGTGGTCGCAGCACAACTATCGTCATTTGTTATCTGGTTGGTTTCATAACTTGAAAATGAGGGTAGAGAAGATCAAAACCGAAAAAGGAAAGTTTGTATTGGTATTGGCTAATATTGTTCTTATTTGTTGAACTTGTGTGTAGGTGCACCACAAAATGATGACACCTAATGATGCATATGATTATGTGAAATCAATTCGACCAAGGGTGCTTCTAGCTTCCTCTCAGTGGCAAGTAAGTGTGTAGTGTATGTATCTTTCAATTATTGTCATTGTTGATTTTGAAGTTTTAAAGACTTCATATCTTCACTTTACCTAACATCTTTTGGGTTAGTTGGTGTATTAAACCATGAAATAGATCTTTATTTTTTCTGTGATTTCGGACTGAAAACTTAATTTGTTTTGAAAAATGATTAATAGTAATGTTAATTGTCATATAATTTAATTGCTGACATTTCAGGTTGTCCAAGAATACTACCACCATATTATGGTGAGGAGGACTGTTGGATGTGCTCCTACTACAACCAATCTATTAGTAAAGGCTTCTGAAGAGGCAATAGGTTCACGAGATCTTGTGATATTTGATGACAATTCTGTAGTTATGGTAACTGGGTCAGATTTAGAAGGTTACAACCCAAGTAATCAATCAAGAACCGTGGCAAGTGAAATATGGACGGATTTAAGTGTTGTGTATCATGTACGAGTTGCTGGACAAGCGGCATTGGAGAGAATATCGTGGCTTTGGCTACAATATGGTACTACTAACCACAATAGTTTTACTCAGAAACCAAGCAATCGTCACTCGGGAGAAATTAATGTTGATATCCACATGTACTGAAAAATAAGTCATGTTTTTCATTTCTTTTTTGTCCAAAGTGCTGTATATTTTGGCGGGCCTGAATCTAACTCATTTTCCCCTGTATATTCCCTTGTTTGCTCATTTGGGTCAGTCAATCAATGTACCTTGTTTATATTGATGTAATGTATGTGTGTCAAGGTAGTCATTCCAAATTTAAGAGAACCTTCTTCTTGCAAGCTTATCATGGATGCAGTGCTTCGGAAAATAATTACTCCTACTGCATTTGTTTTGATTAAAAATGGTGTGGCTTTTCTATGTTTTAGGAGTATAATTTTTTTACTTGCCATAATGTGAAATGCAACCATCAATTTTTAGGTATTTGCTTCTTATACGATACAAAATATTTTTTATATTTAAAACAAATTTTTAAAATACTAATAATATTTTTGTTATTTTATATATTAAATAATTTTTTTCTTATATTTACATAAACATCTTTTTTATATTTTTTTAAACAATAATAAAAATATGTTGGATATGATTAAGATATTTATAATTTAAAAAATTCAGTTAACATATTATTTTTAAATATTTAATTTTATAATAACTAATTTAATGTTGTTTAAAAAATATAGATATTTTTTAATATTTATTAGATTTTTTTATTATTTATTAAAAAAGTTTGTTAGTATTTATAATAGAAGTTAAAAGTTTTTTACTTGATTGTACGTATATAAGAATAAATAATTTAATAAATAAATTCTAAAATAAAAATACAGGAAGTAACTGGCCATTATATGTGAACAAATCGTTTAATAAATAAATTTTAAAATAAAAGTACAAGAAGTAAACAAATCGTTTAATAAATAAATTCTAAAATAAAAGTACAAGAAGTAATTGCCAATATATCTGCAAGAAGGCTTAATATATCGTGTAAGAAGGAACTGCGCAATTTTTAGGATATAACCAATTTTTCTTACATACTCTTTGAATGATATATTTTTAGGGATTTTTGTTTCTTAATCTATAGATATTTATTAACAGCCTATGGTTGACAAGTATCGTTTGAGCAGTTCAATGCTTCTTACTTGGCTTGTGAATCAAGATTAAGGCTATACTGGATTGGTCGAAGTGAAGCGAATTGGAATATGCTAAGATAGATAGGATTAAATTGGAAGGAGATGAAATGGATTGGGGTTTTTTCATTGCTCGAAATTTGAGTATTTATAATAAATAAAATAAAGATTTTATTCCAATTTCGAGAAAAGTGAAAATAAATAAGCTATAGCTTTTTTGTTTTAAAATTATATTTATCTTAAAAAAGCTTTTTATTGTATTTGTTTTATATTCTTATCTGCTACTTTCTTAAAACTATAAAATCGAGATTCTTTTTAAAATTATATCATAATCTATACATTTTTTATTCTTGCTGGTTATTGTTCTTGTAAAATGTTTGATGCCTGGGGAAAAAAAAAATGAGGTGCGTAATGGGGTGAGACAAGAAACAGGCATAGGATACTCAGGAAATGAGGTGTGCAATAACTGTTATTCTTAATTAACATTTCTCAAACTAATTTAGAAAACATAAATAGTTATATTGGTTTGCTCTACCCTTCATTCCATCTCGTACCATCCGTGTAAGAATAACCAAATTTTGTGTATACTTTAGATGTTGGCCTTATAACATGTTCTATCGGAACACTGATGGTTGTTGAGGTGATTATTCTCTTTTAAAATCACAACTATTATCAAACATTGTGGTACACTTATCAATACAATTTCGTTTTCTCATAACATCACGCTCTTTACCTACAAATTGCATTGCACTACTAAGCACATTTCTCACTACATCGTTTATTTAGTAAAAGCAATTTGTGTACCCTAACTGTGTTTCTTACAACTGAGTTTGTCAATAAGCTACAATATTATTAGTGTAGTAGGTTGGTTCGTAACAAATAACCACAAATAAAAATCCTTTTATAAAATAGTTCTTTTAACTAGTACCACAATTGCTGTTAAAAAAAAAAAAAAAAAAACCAGTACCACAATTAAATAAGGGATAATCACGTCTAATCTTATACATATATAACATGTTTTACATTAGGAGATTAATTATGGAATGTACTTTTTCAATGCTAATTTATAATCATCATCAGAAGAGATTACGTTAGTATAAAAATAATAAGACTCCACACAATAAAATTTGCTATATGCTTGAACTATAAAAAAATTTGTTCGTATATTATTCTATCTACAAGAGATTCACTTCATTTTGATATATACACAATTATACAAATAAACTATATTTTTATAATACAAACACATGGTTGTTATGCCAAGTCTTCAATATTTCATTTGATAAAACATGTTACACCTTGAAAGCTAATTCCCAGGTATAGTAAAAGGAATGAAGAATAAGATTGGTAAGTAATAAAAGAAAATCATAGGAGGTCCCGTGCAAGAGTCATTGGTTTTTCGTTTATAATGGTGACATCTCTACTGTTTGGAGTAGTTATCAGATGGTGATTGGAATTTTCGTCTTCACTCTCATCTGACTCAGTAAAATCATCATATTCTGATCCTTCATCATCTGTAATGATAAAATGTTTAAACGTTTACTCCAAGGCATTGATTGAATATTGTGATTTACAATGTCAAAAAATGTTGTCTATTTAATACTGTGTTGAAAAAAGGTTAATCTAACTCCTTGTTTTGTTTTTTATGAATCACATGAGAGTGCATTTTTTGTGTTCATTTTCATCAAGAAGTAATAAAATTCTATGTATACCATCCATAATATATATTTTTTTCTTAGATAGCAACCAATAAAATAAATCTGAAAGAAACCTTAAAGTGTAAAATAGTGAGACAAAATTGTTATCTTCATAACTTACCAGAAAGATCAAGATGTTCAGGGAGATGTCTAACAGCAGCAACCTGAAGACTTTCAGGCAGAATACAGTTACAGAAAGAACCTGGAAATTCAAACTAAATGTGGTCACGTTACAACTACAATACCACACTACCTAATGCAATAATAATAACTCGTTATCACTTCCCATCTAACTTTGACAAAAATCATTTCTAATATGAAAATTTCTTTTGTGCACCTATCACAAAATGCAATTTAAAGCATATATAGGGACAAATTTATACATATAATATTATATGAGCATGTGGAATTCGTATATACAGAGAGACACAGAAAGTAATGAAGAAAAGAGAATTCTCACCGACACGAGCCAATCGATTTATCCATGATGGAATAGGTTTTCCAGTTAGTTCTTGGCAAACTTCATCAGTAAAATGGTTGCAATTCTTAGCAATCAAATGGTAAGTGTCTCCATGATATTTTGAAGAAAGGCACTCCATGAAAGAACGAAATTCCGAATAAGACATATTAGTGGTACCTAACAATATTGAACGTCTAAAGATGAAACCAGGACAATTCCTAGGTTCCACCTCAAATATACCACTTGTTGGGTACTCATGTGCTCCAAATCCATATTCCATACCATGCACTATTCATCAAAACAATTTGCTAAAGTCAGTTTAAGAATGTAATAAAATAACAAAACACTTGGTCAATAATTTGTTGGAAATGTGCTGCTACACCCTCAAAAAATAATGTCTAAATCATTTTTTTTTTAATTAGTAACTTTTACATGTATTTTTGTAATTGGTAAGTTAACAATATAAAAAAGTTTCAAATTACAAAAGAGGTTTTTTAAGAAAAACATGTCATTACAGGTTTTATGAAATTTAATAAAGAAGATTTGTACTTATTTTTGGACGCCTCACCTATTGAACAATTTTTTATTTGCAAATTTAAATTTGAATTCTTTATTTTTTTTCCTTTCATTTATGATATTTTTTATAATTTTCTAAGTTTCTAAATACTTAAGATTTAGGTTAAGATGAACCTTGGTTTGCATTTTTTTTAAATAATATGAAACATGAGTCAGACCTATACAAGAAATTTACACCACTTTTAATAAAGAACCTTAAGAGATTGAATTTGTTAGTCTTTTTTCTTATATGTTCCTCAACTTTCTTATTTCTATTCAATGTGAGACTTACACTCACATTTGGATACCTAATAATCTCCCCTTTAAGTGAGTCTCTTACACATTGATACACTCTCCCTCGACCGAAAATATTTTTAAATATAAGTACTTCACAAGGGACCCTTCTTAAAGTACTGTCATTATAATTGAAAATTTGTCAGGAAGAATTTCGATACAAGGATTAAAGTGTACTCGTCTGAGTCGGTTACTATGATGAACCATTGGCTTTGATACCATTTACTAGGAAAATTGAGAGGAGAAACACCGGAAAGATCTTAAACACAATGAGACATGAGTCACACCCACACAAAGAATTGACACCACCTTTAAATTAGGTTGAAAGTGATATCAATTCTTTGTGTAAGTCTGACTCAATTCCTCAATATAAGAAAGGTTGTTTTGTGAGATACTAGAATTAAAAATATTTTTGATCGAAGACAATATACCAATTGAAATGGAATCTGACTAGAGAGTGAAAGGTGTTATTTACATATGTAAACTTTTTACCTTCATGTCACATGTATCACGATTCTCTCTCGAATACTAAATTTACAATTTCAATTAATGCATTTCCATATTAATCGGGTACTTTTCATCATGTTAATATGAAGCATTTGCGATGAATAGAAATTTCATACTAGTTTAAAGACTAAAAATTTTCAAAAAAGAATACCATATGCCAACCATTTTAAGTAACATGAATATATCATTTTTCATCATACTACATTTTCTAAAGGTTTATCACTACAAACAACAACAACAGACATCTTAAAGTAGTCTATAAGGACCAAATAATATTATTTTACTCCATTAAAAATAAAAGCTACAAACCATATAGAAAATAATACAAGAAACCTCTATTGATGAGAGGACAAACTATTGTCTAGTAATGCATTTTCGTGTCTTTTTTCTTGGTTGATCAAATACCCACAATAACTTCATTAACATTATAAATTATAACAAGGTTGTATTCACTTGTCCGTTTAGTTTTTCTATTATCTTCTTCATTTCACTTCTCAAAATGTCACATAATAACATCTCAACTATTCCATATTAATGTACAAAATTTAATTCTCTCATCACAAGTTCATCTCAATTAAAACTAAAAAAAAAAAAAAGGATGAAGTACATTATAGAGATCGCACAAACAAACCTTCTATGCCTGAATGAAAAATTCCAACTCCAAAGACGTAAAGATAGTTGTTGGCAGGTGTAAGATCATACACATTGAGATGCACCATATAACGTTTCTTTTTCTCTTTATCTTGCACCATTTCCAAGCTCGAGTTCGAGGGGAACTCCGACATCGTTTCTGTTTTTCTACCTCCCTTCTTTCTCAATTCCCCAATTTCATTTTCAACGTTACAATTTTCATCTTCTTCGCCCTACGAAGAGAAGCCTGGAAAAATTGTAATAAAAAACATCACTTTTACATGCACATCAAAACCCTTTTCACAAAAATATAACATACAACGAATGGGAAGTGGAAAATGTTTTTTGTTTTTCATTTGGCTTTTTATCTACAATAATTGAAGAGATAAAAAAAACTTGATTAAAATTGTTGTTTTATTCATACAAAGAAAATGCAGATCAGATTAAGGGTTTGTGTGCCTTTGTTGAAGAAATGAATAGGACAAACATAAATATGTAGAATCAAATATTAATTGATGAATAAATAGATCCAAAATTGAGAAAATGGAATGAGGGAAATATGAGGAGAGAATCTTACGAAGGGGGAAGAGGGAGGAAAGTGGAGGGAAGGGAGAGGGTAAAGCTTGAAAATTCAACAACAATTTGGGGTTCAATTTGGAGAAAAGAATGTGAGGTAAGTATGCTTAATCATGAAGCCTAAATTGAAATGTTAGAATATGAGAAAGGATCTCTCTTTGGCTTTGCCTTTGTCACCAAAGAGAGACAAACAAAAAACTGTTCTATGTTTATACGTTTTAATTTGGTTGCGTTCTGTGAATTTTGGAGGTATTCTTAATATTATTTATAATAAAATTAATTAATTATTTTCATAAATATTTTTTAACTGGCTAATCAGTTTTATTATTACTTATTAAGTAGGTTGTTTGATCCTATTTTGATAAGTTATATAGTTAAATAAATGACATGAAATATTATGTGATGAGAAAACATTAAATAAGGTATTAATTAAATTCCTTATTTATAAAGATCGTTATTGAAATAAATTAAAGAATTACTAGAGTCGCGAATATTTTTCTTAAGATAACATAAGCATAATTTTTTTTCCAAACTACTAAATCGCAATACTAGAAATTCTTTCTTAAAACAGATACATATTTATTTTTTACTAGCTCGTTAAGTGAATTTATGAATAATAAATATAAATGTTCTTTTGATATCCACTTGTACTTCTTCTATTTCACATTGATTTGCTTTTAGCATTCTTTTTTCGATATTTATTGACATTTTCTGTTTTCAACTAATTTTTTATTTTAATTTTACCCTTAATAAGTATTATTTTTACGAATATTTAATGAGGCCTTTATAGAAATTATAAAAAAAGTAAGTTAAAGTATTTTTATTAAAATTGGTCCCTAAGGAATGCTATTTTTTGAAATAATTACTTTTTTTAAAAATTTGTGTGAAAAATATTAAACATCCATTATTATAAAATGAAATGAGTATTATAATAACCCATCATTAAAAACATGCTTCTAACCTGACCATTAATTTTAAATCTTTAATTTTCCTTATGTTCTAAGAGGGAAGAGGAGATTCAAATCCTAATAAAAAACAACCCGCCATAAATTCAAGCTCCCCCAAAAACCCTCTTTGCCCCCATCAAGAAAAAGAATTTAAAAGAAGGAAGAAGAGGATCACCAAACCTAGGGCTCCTGAGGATTCTTTACAATTTGTTGAACTGGAATATAGACTTTTGTAATGAGTAAATATATAAATATCCCACACAAATCATAATTTAAGGGGAACTTCTTTGTTTTTATATTATGTCTCAAAAATAAAAAAAAATGTTATATTATTTTTTTCCCAAACTTTTTTATAGTTACGCTTTTACACTATTAGGTACCAAATACAATTTCTCACAAAAATAACTAATTGCACAACTTTTCTGTAGAAGGTATAAGCACAATAAAATTGAGAAGTGACATGTGATTTCTGTCCTTAACATGACCCTGCTTGTATTAGTTCCTATCCGGAGATAATTAGTTTTGAAATTAGATAACATTTACTTTAAATTAAAAAAAAATGCCTTCTCTTTTGATATATTTTACTTTTTTGCTTAAGCAAATTACTTTCAAAATTTCCAATATTTAATAAAATAAAATGGAAAAATATCTAGACAAAATTATTAAGTATAATGTTTTATAAAAATTTATCCTAATTACTAAAATATTTCACAATAATTTGATGTAAGCATATTATTCTTAATAAAATAAAATAATTACTAAATATGTTAATATTTTTTCTTATAATCACTAGAATATCTGAAGAATGCAAATTAGTTAGGAATTAACTACAAGTGGTATGATATTAATCTCACTTTACTAATTATTTATGTTGTATGGTATTTAAAGCAGTGGGTGTGATGATTGGAGTATGAAAAAAATGAACATAATTTGAGTCAAGAGCATAAACTACAGCTGTCCAAAATTAGAAGCAATGATTATGTCCGTCCAAGATTTGATAGAGAATTCTAACTGAATAAACTATTCACTAATTGCCTTTCTCATATAAACTACACGTCACCAACCACTCATACCATTCTCAAACTTATACTTTATATATAATCAAAACTTAGACAAATAAATTGCTTTATATATAGTAATCAAAATTCAAATTGTTCCTAATACTTCGGATGAATTGATCGTGTAGAGATGGAACATCAAAGAAAATTTTCCGTTAGATAGAGCTTTAAAACTCTAGAAGCTTCAATCTTCTTATTACATAATTAGACGTGTGTGGTTAATTTTTCGTAAGACACTTAAACGAATCTTGTTTTCTTGGGCTTGCAGTTACTAAAATTGCAACAGATAGCGAACATGATATTCACGGGGAAAAATCTCGCTGCCTGCTTTCCCAATGTCATAATCGAACTGAAAGAGGTCTTCTTCAGCTACAGCAACTGTTATTTTATTCCTAGCTAGTAACAAATTTCTCTTTCGGGTCATCATTTATTATATTCTTTATGCTGATGGAGAACAAATCAAGAAAGTTGTAACCTGGTAGCATATATTTATATTAACACGCTACTATATGTTATAATGTTTATGATATAGGGTTGTTGAAAAAAATACCCGCATTAATAGGTCTATGCCAATATTCATGAAGATTAACATGTTATTAACCTTCAAATTTAACTGCTTTTGAGTGCAGGTTGATGTTCTTTTTTCAAGAATAATTGGTAATGTGGAAATGTGATGATGATGAAGCATAAAGATATTTATATACATATTAGGGATAAATCGTCATTTGCATGTTAACATACATCTTTTTGAGTTGTCATTTTCCAACACAGTTATCTTCATTGTCGATGACATTGTAGTACAAGGAAGACACCATGCCATCAAACTTTGAAACTACTTGATGATTTGATAACCCACAATATCGTTTCCCTAAACGAGCAATAAAGATATCTACGATCTTCTTGAACATCGAGTCTTCTTGGATCAGTGGTTGCTCTACAAACTCAACCAGGGGCATCCACTGCATCACATCACACAAAAGTTTTTGGAAATTCAGATCAGTTAAACTTTTAATGCAACAAGGAACCACACTTTCATCATTATTTGACAAAGTAATTAATAGTGCTGAAGTCACATGGATGCAAGTAGTGGTTTCTTTCCACAATTCACATACCTCTATATTCTGTATGGATTGGACAAAAACTCATAATTCTTTTAAGTGCTTTTGGAATTATTCTCTAATTGTAATAATCCACGTTGATTTTGAATGCAATTTTTTATCACACAGAATAGCAAGGAATTGTAAGGAAGATTTTTCTGCATCGACCTAGGGATGATTGCAAAACAAGGAAAAGGAAATATGACGAAGTTTTTTCTGTATGGATTTAGGGATGATTACAAAAACAAGGAAAATGAAGTTATGTTGTATTTATTGACTATTCCAAGTGAATGAGAACAACAAACATAAGGAACTGCAAGGACATGAGTTATCAAAAAAAGTTTCCTTCCTTTAATTGTCATCATGAGTAAGAATATCTCACCTTTGCTGCTTCAATTTCAAGATCATCAACAATGATCTCAGATGACAGGGGTCTTAGCATGCAGATGAAGAACAAATCTGACTTCTCAAAGGCCACATTATGAGCATGCCTAGAATTGATGATGAAATTCATCAGATCTTGAAGAAAAAAACAAGAAAACTACAGCAGTACTGGAATAAAAGGCAAATCATGTCGCACTCTGACCATACTAGATTCTGTACCTAAGTAGTTTATTACAAGAGAAACTCATCCAGTAATCCAATTACCATAAGTTATTTACTATGAATCAAGTATATACACACAATGAATAGTTCTGTATGAAAATTTACAGTTTCATGAAGACTGGGAGTATGAACAGAGTTGTTACCTAAATGCTATGACTTCAATGAACTCTGTATCGATCTGCAACATAAAGCAGCTAGCATAAAAAGAAAGCCCCTTAGAGAATTGAAACTTACTACACAACCCCATGAATAAATTCAATACCAATTTACACCCGAGGAAAACATAAAATTTCATCAAACTTACCCCAGTTTCCTCCTTCACTTCTCTTACAGCTCCATTATATATCTCCTCTGCCTGAGATAATTCAAACAGGTAAGTGATAAAGAATTCAAGTTACATAAATGAGATAACCATTCAAAATCATCTCTAATTTGGACTTATATTTCATTGCTAGAGCATTGAAGAAAATGAAGTGAAGGTACACGTTAAATACCTCAAGAATGAATCCAGTTGGTATCTTCCAAAGACCAAGAGTTGCTGGAGAGCAGTGTTTCTCTTGTACTACAAGCACCTTTACAAATTTTGAACAGAAAATTACACAAATATCAGTGCCTGCATGATTCAAATGAGTTGCTTCTTTCTAATGTTTATTATATTCATACTTCATTTTTGTCGTTGATGACAAATCCACCAACTCCAACTTGATGCGAGGCATTCGCTGGAAGCATGCTGGGTCCTTCAGGAATCCAGTAAGTTAACATCACATATCCTGGTTCAGCATGGTGGTATTGGAAGCCTTCCTGAGACCAAAATGAAATACTAATAAGTTCAACAAGTCTTTGATAAGTAAAAGTAAAGGCTGAAGTAAATAGAGACAGATATTTATTGATCTTTTTCAACATTTTACTTATTTAAATTTTTGTGAACTTTTACGGAGTGAACATGATGACACATACGGAAATCTCTCACTTGCGTATGTGAAAAGTTGAATTACCTTAACAGCAACTGGAACAAGGTCAGATTGCTCTAACGGCAACTTAAGCCAAACTCCCTTTTTTCCCTGCAAATTATCAGATATCTTAAATATATAAACAGATGCAGTCTGAAAATAAAAGTAAATGGAGAAAATACTGATATGCCTTTTGTTTTCTCAAACATGACTTATCATGGAAGCAGTTCTTCCCCAACATATGCTAACAATACGGATAAAATTTATTTTCAAAGGAAGAAACACAAGAATCACATTAAGAGGTGACTATTTTCCAGGTACCATAGTTCATGTTAGGGAGGATGAAACCATGAACAGAGAATTTAATTTACCATCTTTTTCCACTGAAAGAGAGACAAACGCAACAAGGATGCGAAGGTATATGGGTTGGATGGTATCCTATCTGAATCAATGACAACTCCCCCATATTCATCATCAAAAGCATCAAGTACTCTCAGATTTCTGTAATAGAAGCTCTCACTTGATCCATTGATTCCATTAATTCTACGGGAACTTGTTTCTGCTGCACGATTATCCTGACCAACTGAACTACATACAACTTTATTTGTGAAATAAGCGTTGTCCGAACCACTGTAAGTCCTCAGAAACAACCCTGAAATTAAACATTAGAAGGTATTAAACCCACATTCCTATTGGACCCCAAAAAATCCAAAAACCAAAATAATCAAACTTTTTCAAACAAGAAACATAACTTCCCACAAGTAGCAAAAAGGGGGCATCAATCATTAGTAAAAATGTCAACTTTAGAAACGAATAAACGAAATTAGCCATGGCTTATGCCTACCTCATCAGCTAAAATTAGTTCAGATATTCAGTTTTAAAAGAAGAGGCTCAAACTAACAAGCAGGTTCAGTATCATGAAAAAGAAATTAAAACAGCAAAAATCAAAGGAAAAAAAAAGTATAACAACAAGACCTCCAAGAATATGGGTAGCTGTAAGTTACCTCTGCGGCACTTGAAGTGGGTAGAAAACTTAACTCCAACTTTGTGCCTGAAACTGGAAATCAAAGTGGAATAGGATCTTCCAACATTTGCAACATCAGATGTGGACACGGAACTAGAAGAGAAGGATTTGAGCTCCATCTAAATCAGAGGTTCGAACTCAACTCAACCCAAATCTCACCAATCAGACACACGCACACTGAATCACTGTCTAAATGTAAATATAATATGGATGGTACACACGTATATAGAACAATCTTCACGAAGTTCTAGGCAACCTTAGCAGGTATCGAACCTTGACTTGACTAGAGAAACATCACGGTCATGGGACTCATCGGTTTTTTCTGAGCAGAGTATATCTTTTGTTCCAATGCTAGAGTGAAGAGGTTCATGGGTGCGAACAAATAATAGAAGATATAATTCAGCACAATCCACACTGGGACAAAGCTAGTTTTGACAGCACTTGACTACTTAAATTAGTGGTGCATATTGAACGATATGTGATTGTGAAATATATATACTCTTATATACATAAATTAATAATTTGTTGAAATTAACTTATTTGTTAAAGTATTATCTAATCAACATTATTATTATTTATTTGGTTGTTATTATTTATTTTAGTTATATAAAATAATATTATTTATATTATATAAATATTTATTAGATAACTAAAAATAGGTAAATTGAGTCTATTATAATTAATAATAAATAAAAAAGAATTATAATTGTTCACAATCAGTTTTTATTTTATTCTATTAAAGAATAAAATATATTGTTATCTGTATAAGTTATTTTTATTTTGTAATTAGTTTATACACCCTCTTTTCTTTTTTCTTTATTTTTTATTGAGACCATTAATAAAAAAAGATAAAAATAACAAAATGATAAATCAAAATTCTTTTTCTATTTTACATTTTAATTCTTTTATTTTATATATAATATAATATATTCATATATCTTAATCAGAGTTAATTGAGAATCTAATGTGAATACATTAAAAATCTAATGTGATTATTTCTTTCAATATAATGTCAGAAAAATGAACCAGAATCGCAACAAATTTGGAAGTGGAAGTTAATAAATGAAGAAAACGAGGCAAGTTATTTATTCTAGTTAAAGATAGCGGAGCCCTCTATAGCATTCCAGGCACTGTAGTTGATTATTCAACGGTAAACTTTTTAATTTTTACTTAATTAAGTTTTAAGGTTGTTATGATTTCAATGTTTGTTTTCATTTCAATCCGTATTAAATTTGTTAATTAGATGAGATAATTATTATATGATTCTGTCATTTCGTGATATTATCTTGTTCTTTTATTTTGGTTATTAATATAAAATGATCTTGAAATTAATAAAAATTAAATAAATAACTTATTGATAAATATTGGATAAAAGTAAAATCTTTTCGTTACCCATATCAATAGTAGTACAGTGATGAACCATTAGTTGTTGTAAATATATGTTAGTTATTGATAATACTATTTTATATTAACTACAAAATTTTGATAATATTAATTTATATTAACTACAATTTTAAAAAAAATAAAAAAGTAAGATATTAGAAATAAAAGTCACATCATTTAATTAAATAAATAAATAATAAAAAAGTCAATTAAAAAATATACAAATCTTAGATATTCAATAAAATAAAAAAATTAATAAGGATTCAGTGAAAAATATCAAGATTTATAATGGAAATCAAATTAATTAAATCTTTAGTTTTTTCAGTTTACCTTATTTTCTCTCAAATATACTTTTCATAAATTAATAATAACTAATTTAGAAAAATATTATTCTATAATTCTATATATTAGAGATGATATCCATGAAATAAGTAAAAAACACGACAAAATTAGTAATATATTAGAAGTGGTACTTTTAGATTAACTTATAAAGTGTTAATTTTATTAATTTAATAAAATTTAAAAAGGCGTGTTTATAATTTAACAATTAACCAAAATTAGAAACAATTTAAATAATTTAATAAAATTAAATTTATTTTATTTGTTTTCTTGTGAAATTTATATTTAGATATATTTTTATCTCTAACTTTTTTTTAAATGTTTCTGAGATTTGTTAATGCTTCCGCTGCATCCTTTGATGTGATTAATTGCCAAAAAAATTACTGAATAACACTCATTAATTTCATTTGCAATAAGAATTTTAATTACATTAGTTATAATTTCTTCATTATCATCTTTTTGTAGCACTTCATTATTCTAATTCAAGAATCCACTCTCAATATGGATTTATTTAAATTCTGAAAACTTTCATCTGTCCAAAGAATATTGGAAACTATCTCTTATATAACACTATATAATCTAAGTTAAATACAAAAATATTTTTCTTTGGAAGTTTTGTTTAAATTCTGACCCGTTGTATCTCTCAAACAAAATATATACTTGTCTCTTAGTTTAGCATCTATCATCCAAGTTTAAATAGAAAGAATAAAAATGACATCTAAAACATTACCATTCTCAATCAAATTGATATAGTTCGTATTTTTTCAGAGTCTAATTATAAATTCATATTCGTTTGATTGAAAGAAATATTTTCAAATTCATAAACTGTCCCAACATAAGAAATTATAGCAAAAAATTGTTCAAGTCCTAATCAGTGAGCATTTTGACAAGAAAAAAAAAATATGAATAATATGCCTTCACATTGAGTGTAGAGTTGTTACAATGAAAATTGATAATTGTGCGTATAATGTTTATTCATACATGTCTTAGGAAAGGTTATTAAATTGTTGAAATGGCTATTTCTTTTATATATTTTGTGTATATAGATTTAGTTTCAGAAGATGCAATTCCGCAAAATATTTGCATAAATAAATGTGAACAACATCTGATAATATATAGTGTAAAAGATGTAATATTTGATTTATAATAAATTTTATATAAATGTTTATAAAAACAAAAACACATCATTCAACCATTAAAATTAAAAGTTACAGAATAAAAAATATCCTAAACTTGTACTTTAGAGTTAACAAATGTCTCTCCCTCTTTACATAGTATAACATTATGGCAGGAACCAAAATCTATCAGGCATTTTGCTTTATGTCAGACAAAACTATTTCATTGTACCACATTGAATTTTAAATTCAAAAACCCATGCTAAAATGTTTCAAATATGCAATGCAAAATGAAACTTGAATGTGTTGTTATATTCAACTTTGGAGTTGTTAGAAAGCCATACTTCATTTTAAAATGAGAGAAAAAAAAACAATGTTATAATAAAATAAATTATTGATCAGCACATAAATCTTTTATGCACAATATAACCTCTTCATATATCCATTGAAACAATCCACTAATTTATGAAGAAGAGGGAAAATGAATTTATGGGAAAGTAATTTTTACACACTCACAAGAAACAAGCAAGCAGAAAGCCAATTAGAATTTATATTTACCCTTATTTTTATTCTCTTGCTCCAACATCAATATTCACTCTGAAATATATTACATTATATTAGGTAATATAATTAATTATGTTATATAATATAATAAAATAATAATAAAATATATTAAAATACTAATATTATTATTATTAAATTATAATCATAAGAATAATAATAAAATTATAAAAAAATTAAAAACAATAAAAATAGCAGTAATAATAATATAAAATAATAATATAAATAATAATAGTAAAAATAGTATTAACAATAAAAAATTATAATTTAATATTTAATTAAAATTATTTATAATAACAAAAAAAATTTAATCATTTTATAAACATATCACTTTATTATTTCTTAAATTTATCATAAATTAATTCACTTATAAACTTTCTCTTTATTTTCACTCTCCTTAATTAAAATAATCAGACTTTTTATTTGTTTTTTCTATTACATTTTCTATTCACTCTTTTTCAGTCTTCAATCCAATCATAACATGAAAAATTATATCATAATTCAATAATCACTAGTTGTATTTTTGCATATCAAAATTTTAAAACTTTAATTATAACACAAATATCTTTAAAATTATATTATAAAATATTCAAAATAGTAATAAATAAAAAATTGATAATAAAAATACAACCTATAATATTGTTAGGAGAAAATAAGTCAAAGACCTAAAAATAAGAAATATCCTGTAAAAAAATAATAAATGTATAAAAAGTTAAAATAATATGAGGAAAAAATGGTATTTTATTTACAATTTGAAAAATCATCTTTATAGATTATATTAGGAGTAGTCTTAGAAACATTTCTTTCCAAGTCATATGTTAGAATTTTTAGTTCAGCAAGTGATGTCACTCTTGAGATAACAATATAAAACTTACCCAGGAAAAAATTTTGTTGACAAATGTTAATATATGCTAACATATTTCAATGGTTGTTCTTGCTTTTATTGGTAATCCTTGCAAAAAAAAAATGACAAGAATTGAATTATGTATTTAAACTTAAAAAGAGTCCTCTTATAGGAGAGTAAATGATAACTAGTATAAAAGCCTTTTGACAAACATTACTTTATGTGATGATTCTTGCTTCAACCATTTGAGTGACTGAGTTGGGTAACATTGCATAAGTCAGAAAACTAATTTATGACCTAACATAAATAACTATAAGTTTTTATGTCAACTAAATTGTTAATTTTTTTTTAAACTCCAGAAATATGAATATTTAGAATCATAGTATCATTCAACTATACAGGTACTATCAACAAATTAAATACATTCTACTTTCTTCAAGAAACATTGACAATATATAATCATTTGAAAGCCTCATATTTATAGTCTACAAGTGAATATATCATAATATTGCCAAAGGTATGAAAAACCAATGTTCTCATAAATAACATTTTTTCTCTTGTTCCTTTTAGATCAGTCAGAATTGGTCAGAAGTCATCTTATAAAATACTTACCTTACTCTGAAGAAAGATTCAGGCTATCACCTTTGACAGTTAAATAATGTCCTTAAATGTTCTACATTAATTACTTTAAAACAATGGCCTTCATCCCATGTAATCTATTCCTTTATTTATATTGAAAGTGAAATCTTCATCAACATCAACTGTATATATTTATAGTTTTTGTTTCCTTTGTAAGTCTTTTTAATTTCATCCTATTTTCAAAAATGAATTTATTTGATTTAAAATGGATATGTTGGTATATCACTGTTTTTGTCATTAATACTTTGGTTTTGGTTAGATAAATTGATTGTTAATTATTTGTTAAAATTGTTAAGTGGTTAATAAGAAGAAAAATGAGTGGATATATATAAAATTTAACGGTAGAAAAGAAATGGTAGGTGGGATTTGACACGAGAGACACGTGGACGATATGAAAAAAGAAAATGACATAAAATTGCGTGAACAATATTCTCACGTGATTTCGACCGAACGAGGCAAGATAATATCTAAAGATTTTTTTGCATTTGCTTCTCAATAATCCAACAGGGACAAAGGTGCCTCAAATTAAACTACAACTATAATTTTTTTATAAAATATATATTTAATATTTAATTTTATTATTATATAATTTATAATTTAATTAATTAAATATACTTTAAATATAATTAAACAATTGTGTGTCTCCATCATTTCATTTAATTTATATTAAATAAATTTGATTTCAAAATTAATTTCTCTCCAGAATAAATAAGAAACTGAATTTTCTTTTGAGAACTTTAGTCCTGGTTCTTCTAGTGCAATACAAATCTCAAAGGCTCAATTCTTCAAAAACTAATGAGAGTTAGCATATTTCACTTAATTTTTTTAATTAAAATAGGAATGATTATTTCATAAAATTACAAAGAAAAACAAAAGTTATAGATTTGTTTTAAAAAAATAATGATTAACAAGTCTTAATGTCTCAAGTGTTTCATATGACTAGAATGGTTCTTACAATTGACAAATAAGAAATGCGTCAAAAATCATTATTACTAACAATTCATATTTATTATAAAAATATATAAACCAAGATCAGGAAGCTGTAATGTGCATTCTACAAAACAGAGGTTTCACAAAAATCACATAAAAGAATAATCTGAACTACAAAATCATTAATAGTTTATTTTAGAAAATATTTAACCTTTCTTAAAGGATCAACCATTCCCTTAACTTATTTTATATTTGAAACAAGCAAAGGACTAAATAAATAAATAAAGGACTTTCCAGAAATGGTAAAAATGGTAATTTTATGTTATGTTTGTACAAAACTACTTTTGGATTTTTTTTTTCTTTTGTATTGATTTGAATTATTTTGGTGGAACAAACCGATAATCCATTTCAACAACTAAACTAGGATCCCAGTACTATATTTTTGAAAATAAAAAATATTGAAACAAAAAATGGGTGAAAGGATAGAAAACTGGAACAAATGTGCTAACCTATTTCATGTTACCCAAAAAAGGTTATTGCTTCCTGCACAGTATCAATGGCTACCTGCACTAAATAATTCCGTTAAATGTCAGAAATACCCTTATAAGTTTTATTTTGAAAGCAATCTTTTCCATCTATGTTTATATGTAGTTGATTCTTCCTGTTTGATTCCAGTTCCTCACAAAATAAAATCACGTTTTCCTTGATGACACTGCTGTCTTCATCAACAAATGTAAGTGTGGCAATTTCATAAAATCACGTTTTCCTTGACACTGCTGTCTTCATCAACAAATGTAAGTGTGACAATTTCATTTTTTTCTGTCAAATTCATTCCTATCTTCCTGTATAATAAAAATAACTACTTACGTAAATCATGATCATAAATGTAAAAGTTATGCTCCAGATAACAATTATAATGCTAATTTGTTCTTTTAGAACACTATCTCTGTTATAGTACGAAGACCGCGTAGAAAAAGAAATTTATAATATATTATCAATGGTAGAATGAGAGTGTTGATGACTAATGATATTTTTAGTATTTTGAAAAAGGTTATAACTGCAGGTCACAATTTATATAGTGCAGGGAGTAACTGTCCCGAAGAATAAGCAGCCAAAATTTTGGCCCATGAAATCAAACCCAGAAGTCTGAAACCAAATAGCTGCATTCTTTCTGCACTCACAAGAATTGTTCCCGCACCTCCATATTTTTTAAAATACTGAAAATATTCTTTTTCATATTTAAATATATATATTTTTTATTTATTTTAGATTATATAATTTAAAATAATTTTTTTATTCTATATTATAAAATTTAAAATACATATTTTTAAATTATAAATTATATAATTTAAAATATAATTTTTTATTTTAGATTATACATCTAAAATATAATTTTTATGTTCTGGCTTTATATTTTGAATTATAAAAATCTAAAATATATATATTTTTTATTTATTTTATATTATATAATTCAAAATATTTTTTTTCTGTATTTTAATTATACAATCTAAAATATAATTTTTTTATATTTTAGATTATATAATCTGTATTATAATTTTTTTATATTTTAGATTATATAATTCATAACATAATTTTTTAATTATAAATTATTAAATCTAAAATAAAAAAAAATTAAGAATGAGATTTATTTAATATTCTTTATCAAAAATATAACAATCATTCTGCTGAGTTTACCAAAATGCTGGGAGTAAATATGGAGGGTACAGGAAAAATGCGTCCACCAAATAATATGAAACAAGCAAGCCCATGAAAAAGCAGAAATTGGCCAGAGCAATGGGCTAACCAGCAAATCCATGAGCAAGGAAAAGATTATGTTATTCACACATTCCATTTTTACTAATATACTTATCTTTTGTTTATACTTTTTAAATATAGCCTTTTTTTGGAAACAAGTTTATTTGAATTAGTTAAAAATTTAACGCATGTATTTACATATTTCAGAAAATAATTTTCGGAAGTGTCAAAATTTAACTCATTCCAAGAAATAATACTTTTAGAGAACAATTTTAAGAAGAAATATTTGGAACACATTGATTTTTAAGGGCAAAACTTTACTCCATATTCCTTTCTAATTTTCAATCTTTTTTCTTCAATATTACATTAATTGTTGTTTAATTAATTATATCTTTTATTTTTGAAAAACTAAAAAGAATTAAAATTCTGTTTATGAATAATAAATAAATAAGAATTTGCACTCCACATGAATATCCTCATAATTATCATTTTCATATTTTTATTATTATGATATGGCTTTTTGTTTAAATCAAATTAAAATTGACATTGGAATAATTTTGGAAAATATGGCATATAGTTGTGAAATCCTATAAAGTTATTTTTAAAAAATAAATTTTTCCACCTATTTTAATTTTTAAATTTGTGTTTTCAACCTCTAAATTCATATTAGACAATGAAAATTTATCTTTTATTATCATATTTGTCGAATGGTTTATTTTAAGTTAAAACTCAATATATTATAAGTAATAATTTTTTTTTTCACAGAAAAGCAAAAGTTTTTCGTAATATTTCAAATCCAAACTTTTTATTGTAAAATCTTTAAAATTAAAAGTTATATAGGAAAATAATTATTTGAAAAATACTTTATGACCTATTCAATATATAAATTCTTCTATATATATATATATATATATATATATATATATATATATATTAATGTAATATTTTATAAAAATTATATAATATAATATAATGCAGTACATATAAGGTTAAATAAAAAAGATAAATTTACAAAAATTTCTTAAAATAGACATAAATCCTATACATATTAGAAGAGAGATCTTTGTAATTTATCGTGGGTGACCATGTGTTTCTTAAAATTTTACAATCATAGGAATTAGTTGAGTTATCAAGTAATTAGACACTGAATATTTTGGAACTACTAAATTTTGCATTTATAGACTTCATTCTAAAATCTTCAACTTACAAAAAAAAATTATATCTACATTCTCGTACCATAACAATAATTTCTGACTGTGGTTTCTTTGTCATATTAGGATTCTATGAAGCTGACGAGAAGTAGATTGAGTTTTGCTAATGAAATTTTGGTTTTGGTAAGTAATCTTATCTTTGTGAGTGTTTTAAATTATTTTCTTCTTTTCTTTTGAAGTAATGTCTAAGAAGGGATGTTGCTTGACTAAGGTTGTATTTTTGATGCTTACTTGGATTATTTGGATTACTGGGAGTGATTTTCAAAAGATTGTTAGATAAAAACATGTTTCAATATAGGTAAAGGGAGCTTATAACACTTCTTACAAATTGTTGATTGTTTTTAATGTTTAGATGGTGATTTAGGATGGAGTTTTGCAATGGTACATGCTTAGTTTTAATTTGTTATTGTTTTGGAAGCATAATAAACCTTAATATTGTAGAAAACTTGTGAAAACTATTTTGTTTGAGTTGTTTTGCATTTGCTCTCGGACTTAATATAACTTAAGTGATGAGTAATCACTCAGGTACCCAAGCAATGTGCATTAATTGCACTAACCACCCTTGCGTTTTTTAAGGGATCAGTGGGTTGCTCAAGCGATGTGTTATATAACTCAAGCAATTTGCTTCAACTTAAGTGAAAGAGAGGCTAAAATGATTCCTTGTTCTCTTGAAGCATATTGCTCAGGCATTGTACTTAACACTCAAATTATATAGCTTATGACTCTAACATTGGATTTGAATGCTTAAGTGTGAATATATGTCTTGACATGAGAAAATTTAAAACATGTGCCCCGGGTCTTGAAGTGTTGTTGAACCTCAAACATACCACGGTGGTGGATGAGCCGTTTGAAACTTGTTGGATTATTTTCAACAATTCGTTGTTGCTCAAATGTTGATTGTGACACTTAAGCGCTAAATGCGTAAGTGACAAGGTATTTGTTGTAGCTAAGAGAACATTGAAAGGGTGTTGCTCTCTGAGTTGCATTTCGCTTAAGCAACAAGAATAACACTTAAGTGAAATGAAGGTTATTGTGTAGGTTGTCGTTCAAGTGAGAGAAGTTTGCTCAATCGATACTGTGTAAATTTGTGATGATGTTGTATTTTAAATATATGCTTTTATACATGTTGTGATGATATGATGTGAGTTGAGATTTATTATATATGCGTTGAAAAGAAAAATATGTGTGTGTAAGGTAATTTTATATATCATATCTTGAATAGGTGGTTGCATGACCCTTGATAGATGGTTGCACAACCCCGCTTAATAAATATTTTGTCATTCTAAAGTTAAGAACATATACTATCTCAAATTTAATGAGTTTGAATATATTAGATGTTAGTTTTTGATGATAATTATTTACATTGATATAATATATGATTAAATATGAGTTATTAATATTTATATACATGTTCTTGATGATATGATGATGATACTTATTATGAGGACAACCTTTATTATTTATAATAATAAAAGTGAACCAACTTTCATATGATTAATTAGATTTATTATATTAGGATTTGAAAATATTTTTATATTTATATTTTATATGTTTGATATGTTTTTTATATACAAATAAAGTATATTTATACTATTATTTGATTAGTATAAGATAGTAATAAATCAGGATGTTACACGTAAAAAAAATCTTTAAGGACAATGAACTTCTTTATAAGTAATTATAAGAATAAAATTAAAAGAATAAGTAAAATCGATTCTATAATTTGAAATAAATAATGAATACGGATTATATTCTTTTCATTAGTTACTTACGTGTTTGGTTTGACTTATATTTTTAATATTTTCTTTGAGAAAATTAAAATAATAAAATATTGGCTAATTGAGTCGAACATGCTAAGTTTATACACTGTCCAATGAAATCATTGCATAAATGCATACCCCTGGTCAATATTTTTTTTTCTTTTTTAATAATTGCATGGGTCAGTCTCCTTGTTTAATTTACAGCGAGCTCCCAACCTGAAATGCAAGTAAACAAATCAAGATATACATACGTGCAAATATAAACATGAAAAATGATAATAAAATATTTTCCCACACCCTTTTTTGAACTCACAATCTTTTATTAATTAAAATTTGTTAAAAAGTGCAAAGTTTTGTGAATTTCACAACTTAATTTGACTATTCGTTCCCTTAATTTTACAGTTTTCACACTTTTTAATTAATAAAAAAAGTTTATTAAAAATGTATTATTATCCTTGCTTATAAAAGGTATGTTTAAACAAAAGTTATAGAAAAAAATATTTAGTTTCATAAAGTAAAATTAATTTATACACAAATTAATTTGAAGAAGTTTTCTCATATATTTTTTTTCAAAATTAAATTTAAATTTTACATAAATTAATTTGAAGTTATAAAAAAAAGTTAAAAATAGTTTTGGAAAGAATGGATCTAAAGATACATTGTAAACTTTGATGTAGATTGACACATACCTAAATTATGTCATTTAGTAGAAAAATATTGGTAGGTTTGGTTTGAAATGAACACAAATGCTAAAAATGGTGAAGGACCTTTTTATAAAGTAGTAATAGCGTGGACAAATGAACATGGAGCAACGACTTTGACCCACCAGGCTCAAACCTATTACAATTTTTACTTGAGTAGGAAGAAAATAAAATATAGATAAGTATATATATATATATATATATATATATATATATATATATATATTTATATATTTTAAGGAAGAAATGGAAGAAAAAATATTTCTCGGAATCAAACTTTTCTTCTTTTTTTCAATTCATATCATATGGAATTGTTGTATTACGGGTGACACGTAGCTAATTATTTGCTTCCAATATGCAAGTTTTTAGGTCTATGGAAAAACTAAACCATTGAGCTTAATGTTGAAATACGACAGTAAAGGTTTATTAGCTTTAAAAGCAAAATTATGTTTGAAAGAATCAGTATTTGTAGAATTAAAGTTAAAAAATAATTCATACTTAAAAATAATAACTTAAAAGTAAATTTAGAAGATTTGGTTTTACTTTTATGACAAAGTAAAATTATTTTTGAAATATAAATACATTTTTTTATAATTTAAGAGGTACGAACTGTTTTTCTCAAATATCTACAAACAGAATGTAATTTCCGTTAAAATCCATAGAATAAGTAAAATTCTCCTAATACTTTCATTTGTATTCAGACAATTTTACGTTGAAAAAATATTGAGCTTTTTTAACACTTAAAAATTAATAGAAGTTCTTTTGTAAAACCTTTAACAGTTCATAGTTGTGCCATTATCTTCTTTATTGCGAAAACAACTTAGAATAAAACTCATAAATTTATTTGAAGGTGATAATACTGTTCTATTAGAACTTACAGTATTTGATTATAAACATATAATGACTAATATTTAAAACCATTTAGAACAAAGACTCGTAATTAATGGTGTGGTTATTTTGTATTAATTAATATCTACACCTTCTGACCAAGTGTTGGTGACTGTGATTGAAAACGAACTCTTAAGTAATGAACATGGATTGAAACAGAAGTATCAAGTGGGTAGGTAACAGTGAAAAACAAGTCTTCAAATCACGTGCTGAAACCATTTATTTACAACTTTGAAATTTCAATAACAGTGACACAGTGGTAATAAAAATCAACCCATGCAAGAATGGTGACATACATAAAAGATTCAAATCATCTCAATTGTCCTTGGATATAATTTCGTGGCAAATGCAAAATTTCGTTAAGACTAGTACTTTTAGACGAGTAGAGATTAAAAATGTGATGGGCATGTTACACAGACTTTTCCATGAAGATTTTTAAAATATATGGAAAGAAAAAAATTGACTTCCTCAATTAAAATTAATTTATGCATCATTTATTTTAATTTGTAAAAGTTCTTTAGTATAACTATATAAATAATTAATTTATTAAAAAGTCAATTTCATTTTAAATTATTCAATATATGCAAACTTTTTGGATTGTGGAAAGAGAAAATTTCCACATGTAACATTCTTAACTCCAAGATTATTCAGAAACAAAATTGTCTACAAGAGGAAATATTCGAAAATATGAATAAGGTGCAGGAAAATGGAGCTCTCAAATTGTGTATAAATGGTTCTTCCTGTCATATATCCTACTCAATCAGACTACTCTTCTATTTATCGGGAGAAATTTGCATGTAAACTTCACATATCCATTTATTATTTAAAGTAGGCCACTTATCAATGGTTTAACAAATTTGTTTCTGCTTTATTATTCCTTTTTTCAGAGGATTTTGGATTTACTTTTACGAATCTTTATTATATGTGGATGATATTAATGTTGTTGGTCCTAATATTGATTTTACTGAGGACAACAAAAATCATCTTAATAAATTATTCAACCACAAGTTACATTATATCTTGGCTTAGAAATTGATAAATCCAAAGCTGAAATATTTTTGTCTCAATTAAAATACACTTTATCCTTACTTAGGATTTTGATTTTCTAAATTTTAAGCCCATATTAGTGCCTGTTACCAATTATAAACTTAGCGATTATGAAGAAGAACTTTTACCTGATAGGAGTTTGTATCAAAGACTTGTAAGTCTATTATTATATTTAATCATTTCTGGGCTATAATATGTTTTGCGGTGCATAAGCTTAGCCATTATGTTTCTCAACCCGGAGAATCTCATCTAAATTTTGTTCAACAATTGCAAAGGTGCGTGAAGGGAAATTCTTATGCAGATGAATATTAGGACACTTTTTGTAGGTATTAGACGAGCAATCTTTAACTTATATATTCCTTTCTTTGTAATTTAGATACCCTTAGTTTAAGTAGAGTATAAATCCTTCAAAACATAAACTAGTGAGTTAATTTGGCTCCGCAATTTACCGGTTGATTTGAGTATTCCTTCTCAACTTTCCATACTCTAATACCAACTAATAAGTTATCCTATTACAAATTTCACTCTTTATAAATGTAAAAACCACATTAAAATACTTTTTTATAAATATATAAAACACATTAAAATAGTTTGTCACGAGAAAGTAAATTTTGACATTATGAGAAAGTTTGATAGTTTGGGTATGTATCAATAACATTTATAACAACATTTATTCATGTATTAAATACGATCACAGTAGTAAATATCCACACAACTAAAATAAATGTGAGTTAATATATAAAAATATACCATAAAAATTAAATATTATAACTAAGTCATCATTCATATATAAAAATGTGAATGAACTCATATTTAGCTACAATGACTAATACTTGTCACATACCACTATCAAGTCAAGATTTTGGATGCTAGGATTCTCGACGTCAAGATGACATAAAGTTTATAATACCAAATTAGATGTAAGTCTTCTCAATTTATCGCCAACAAAAGTTTTGTTTATAAGATTTGACAACAATGAAGTTAATATACTTGTGTTAAGTGAATGTCATGTTTGTCATTGTCACCCAAAATTTGACATCATCCCAATATCATTACAAATGTTAGTGATCATTATAATATATCACACATTGCACTAGTAGAAAAATATGATTCTACCTAAGGGTATAAAGAAGGTTAAAAGCCAAATCGACATAGACAAAAATATGGTGGTATTTTTTGTAAATAATTAAATATATATCATATCGATTCCACAGAAACTAACGTAGAGTTACATATTCGATGTTAGTTATAACCAAAAACCGTCATAAAAAAGACAGTAAAAATAAAAATTCAAAACATGATATTTTGATTTTTATTTTTGCACGTGTTAACTTTATCTATAAATATTATTTTTGTTTGATTCTAGTTGCATTAGATTCTACATTTTCAAGGATTTAAATGAACATATAGTTTTTAGATTTAGAGTTCTCCTCCATTTTCTATGATTTTTTAAAATTGAGATAGATTTGTCAAAATTTTGTAAAAACACCTATGCAAATTAAATTTTCTTTTTATTAAGTTAAACTTTTGTAATTGGGGTTGTATATTTAATCAGAGCTCACGTTTAGTCTCAGGTTTACTTCATATTTCACAATATTTAAATAGCCTAAATATAATTTAAATTTTATACTTAAATCTTTTACTTAATCTTTTATTTTTAAAAATTGTCTCTTCGTCTTTTCTTCTCTCTTTTCTGTCAGATTATGTTTGTACTCTTCTTGTTCTCTTTTTATTGTTCATAATGAACAAGTTATTTTTAAGGTTTAATTTATGGAATGAAGATTAAATAAGTTTAACACTGGAAGTTTGTATTAATCTTGATTTTACACTTTGTAATTAAGATTTTAAAAATATTGAATCTTAATTTAATTATTAAATACAAATTATATTTTGATTTTATTAATTGCTCAAAATTGAATCTAAATCTTTATATAATTCTGATAAGAGGAATTATTTAATTCATGAATGTATAAATTGATCTTTATTTCATTTTGATTTTAATTTTAAATCTGTTTTGCATTTAAATTTTGATTTAATTGATGTTTTATTTTTCTCAATTCTTAATCTTAATTTGAAAATAAAAATTATTAAATATCAAATACAATATATATTTTTGAGAATCAGTCTAGATTTTGTTCGAAATTCTAAATAAAATTCATATTTAGATTTCAAAATAACATTAAAAGTCAGACCTCAATCTGACGGGAATTCCTTTAACACAACCTCATGTCTGGTTGGAAAGAATACAGAAAAAGAAAAGTTTTAGAAATTGAAGGTTTTATAACAAAATAAGAAATGAACGCAATTTAAGGTACCTTAGCTCTTCAAAATTTTCATTTAACAAAGGTTTTATCTTTAACAAGAGAGTGTAAAGAAATAAAGATTTTAGAAATAACTAAAAAATAAATATCTACTTTCTATTTATAAACTTTATTTGTTATTATTTTAAAATATGTTATTAAAATATTCTGGGTTTTAAATTTTTCACTATCTTCTTATTTAATAAATATTATTTTATATTCTTAACCTTTTTATATATATTTTTTGCTTATCTACCAATCTTTGTCACCTAAAATTAACGTGAAGTGATACACTTAGACCATAGTATTTTTTTTTTTTTGTACAAGATAACTCAGGATTTGTTTAAAATATATTGATAATGTATGATTTTATTTATATTTTTATTTAATTACGAATTATTATATGGTTAAAATGATGGAATTCATAATATTTACCTTAAAAATAAATAAAATTAACTAGTATTGATTGATATACGATAATAATATACTAAAGTTTAAATCAAAAGTTTGATGTAGAAGATCGATTTCGTACTTTAACGTTAATAAATAAATAAATGTATTTAATTCATTTTAAAACATATAAATAAAATGGATTTAATTTTAAATTTTACTAAATTGTGAATACGATATATTTTAATTTTATACCTGAATACAGTTTCTTTTTATCTGTATACGTAGTCCATAATTATGTAAATTATAGCATCTGTCCTCCTGAACTTGATACAGATAAGCATTTCATACCAACTTTTTATTCTCTCACTTTATCTTTGTATTCTGAGTTTTTTTAATAAAAATATTTGGTTGCTTTTTCACCTATAGTTTATATAGAATCTCTTTTCGAGAATACTTTTTTCTAGAAGATTATGCAATTTTGTCAGCGTCATAAATATCAAGAAAACGTTAGTGTTACTCGTCATCGTAAGGTTTCTTTTACGTTATGATATAAGTTTATTTGGTTGACTAAATTTATCTAAAATTGAACCATTATACTAAAAAGTACAATCAAGTTAATAAAGTTATTTCTTTATTCATGTAAGGAATTCAATTTTTTTTATCAAATTTAATGCTTATGGAATACTAGGAAAATGTCAGAAATTTAAAGTGAAATAGAAGTTTTAGATGGGACAGAGTAAAAAAAAAAATGAACAATATATAAATAGAAACATTTACATATTTATTTCTAAGAATAAATTCTTGTGGTGTAACAAGGGTTAGATGTTAGAGTAACGAGTCTTTGTTTATCACAAAGACTAGAGAACACATGCACATTACGTTACAAAATAAATAAAGTAAAATGTTAAATATTTAATGTGGTTCGATCAATTTATCATTTTAAATGAATTTACTATTTTTTGACAAATTAGAGAATTTTTTTTCTTAGTTACAATTTTTCTCTTAAAAGTAGATACATCCTTCATTTCAAACTTTTAGGTAAACGACAAAAAAGTATCAGTGAAATAATATATTCATGGGATGTTTTTACCAAAATGTTTTGAATTTGAATGTGGGTCTTCGTATGTTTGGTGTTTTAGTTAATATTTTACATGAGATAAAATAAGTTTGTCCTAATTTATGATATAATCGATAAACTATTCGTGGGATATAATTGCAATTTTAATAAAATCATTAAAAAAATTAAGATTTAAAAGAGTGAATTTGCTAATATGATCTTAAAGTTGTTCCGATTGATAACATTAATAAGATAACAAAATACTATTTAAAATTAAATTATCAATCAACTGTTTTTTTTTTAAATTATAATAATCAATCAAATTAGTCTTTGAAATGAAAAATAAGAAAACAACTCCCTAAGATTATAGCTATCACTTAAATTAATAATTGTATTATCTATTAGTGTCATCTACTATCTTTGAAAAGATTACATTGGCACCTTAAGTATTTGAGTGTCAACTAATAGTTATGGCTGTCAACGACGATGAAATGAGTAAAGATTGATGAAATAATAATTTATCTTTCTTTTTCTTATGTTTATATTCTTCATTCATACATTAGTTTTTGCATCAATCCTACACATTTATAGAATTTCATCCAATTTGATTTTAGAAGTGTATCTTGTAGCATTTCTTAAATGATTAGATCAAAAGTCTTGTAATAAGAAAAAATAGAACAAAGACAACGAGTAAAGGAGGAAAAAAATGTAGCTGTTATTCTATCCATATTTTGTTTTCCCTTTTCATACGAAAGTATGTAACAAGTACAATTGTGCCTAACTGGCTGTTAATGAAGCAATAATGCCTCAATTTAACCTTTTAAAAGCACCAAATTATTTTTTTAAAATATCAATTTTATAAACCATATTATCTTGCTATTGTATATTTAAATTAGTGATAAATTCAATTTAAAATTAAGAAAAAAGGATGAAAAAATAGTCATGGTGAAAGTAGAACGATTGAAGATTGTTGAATTAACAAATTTGTGAAATGTACACTCTACTCATCCCCAAACAGGACGCTGGAAAAAGAAGAGCACTCCTAAATTAGTAATTTCACACAACCATCAGTGGTGAAAATCCAAAAGCCGGAAGGGGAGATAACGGCGACAACGGCGGAACGTTGAAAATCTCCTTCACATCACTGTCCCAGAACCCGGTCCACATAGACGGTGTTAACGGCATCTCCCTGAAACAGTTCACCTCCTGTTCCGTTGTTTTCTCCTTCTTCACCACCGCCTTCACTTCCTCCACCTCCTCCTCCTCTCGCCGCCGCTTCCTGTCGTTTTCGCCGTCGGGGATCTCCTCGACCGCGCATACTTCCAGCGGGAAGTTGAGGATGGCCTTGGAGCCGCGGAGCCTGAAGGCAGCGCGGTCGTAGGCCTTGGCGGCTTCGATGGCAGTGTCGAAGGTTCCGAGCCACACTCTGGACCCGCGCTTGTTCGGGTCGCGGATCTCGGCGGCGAACTTCCCCCAAGGTCGTTGCCGGACTCCTCTGTAGTGCTTCTTCTCGGGCTGTTTCTCCGGCAAGGCCACCTCCGGCTTCGGATCCGGGTTCCCAAATTGGATCCACTCGGTCTTCTTGGGGAGAGAGATTTGCAGCGACGGTTTCCGACTGATTTGAGGTTTCTTCTCAAGCGATGTGAGGGGTTTCGGGGTGTCGAGGTCGATTATTTGGGGCTTGGAGTCGAATTCGAAAAGGGGGCATTGAATTTCAGGTTCGAGGAGCTCAGTGATGTAGTGATTGAACGACATAGAAGAGTCAGAGGAAGAAGATTGAGAAGGGCTAGGGTTTGTTTCTTGAAATTGTAAGCAAGGTTGTTTGCTTTGGGGAGTGGAGAGTGGAGAGAGTTCACCTAAAAGATGCAACTTGATGCGGTTCAAAGCTGAAAGTTCAGCTGCGTTGGCCATGGCTTAAGTTTTGGTGTTTTGGTTTTTGCAGGTAAAGTGTTTGAAAAATTGCAAGGGATGAGGATCGGATTGGTTTGGATTGGGTTGAAAGGGGTTTATATAGAGGGGAGAAAGGTGAATTTTTTAAAGCCTAGGCGACTTTCAACTCTGGTGCTACGATGGAAGCAGGAAGCATCCTACAAATTGCCTCATCAATTATTCTTTATTGTGAAAAAATGGGTGCCTTCAATTCTCTGCGCTAGGGAACACCATAGTAACCTTGTTCCATAGCATGTCCACATCAACTGTATCTCCTTTTTATAACTTCTTTGTCTTTTCTCCTGTCTTTACTTTAGAAAGCTAAGCCACTGTTCCTTTCTATTTTTACCTCTCTTTTTATTATACAATATATTTCAACATCATTTCTCAAATTTGGATACACCCCATATATTTAACTACTTTATTTATTTTATTCAAGTGTTACGTCGTTTATCTTTTAAAGAAGTATATTTATTTTCTAATGAAATATAATTTTTCTACATCACAATTTTATAGATAATTAAGTCCAGACGACTTTCTTGCCAAGTTAGGGTGGCTAACATTAAATTGATCAAAAGAATTATCACAATAAATCTAAAAATGAAAAACTGGTTAAAATTTGAATTTCTTTTACCTTTTAATTTCTTTTTCACAACCAAACGGTTTTGTTTGGATTGAAAAAAAAAAATTAAACTAAAACACGTTATTGTATTTATATATAATATTATGTATGTAGAGTTAACTAGAAGCAGCAACTTCTGTGCTATGGTTATATTTTATTTATAAAAATAAATAATAAATTGGTATTATAATTATAATTATAATTATAAGATTATATAATTTATTTATTAGTATTACAAATATTAAAATTATATATAAAACCAATCTTATAATAGAATTCACACTATATCTTTTGTTTAACAATTATTTTGTTATAAACATTTAACAACTTTATAATAACAAAATTTAAAAATTGTTGGAATAAAATATTGGTTTGATTTGGTTAAAAGGTTTCTTCAGAAAAAAAAAAAAAAATATATATATATATATA
>Ga0209489_100352_pt1 | contig 81844 bp, 29 predicted proteins | sample SiratrowhiteBW_FD_187527 | JGI IMG/M metagenome (GOLD analysis project Ga0209489, IMG submission 187527) | Root nodule microbial communities of legume samples collected from California, USA - Siratro white BW (SPAdes) (version 2) | ecosystem: Host-associated > Plants > Roots > Nodule | place...
AAAAAAAAAAAAAAAAAATATATATATATATATATATATATATATATATATATATATATATATATATATATCTCACTAACTTAGGAGATAATGACTTGTTTTTTTTTTTCTGCTAAACAATGAAAAAATATTATTCTTAACCCTTTTTTATTTATTTTTTTGAGTTTATTTATTAAAAGAAAAAATTTTAACCGAAAATCTTATTATATTGTTGAAAGTCTTGATTCTTTCTGATTATTCTATCATCAATTATTTTAAACTTTCGTTACAATTCTCTGGTTCCGTCATTTTTTTCTTTTTACTTTATTTTATCATTGGTTATTCCAAACTTCTATAAGCTTTTATGCTCTGAAGGTTCTTTCTGATCTGTGCGTGGTACATCTTGAAATGAAATTGAAACATTGAAATATATTATTTTAGACAGTGAACATTTTTGCTATAATAAGAAATGTTTTCTTGTTATGTAAGAGATTGTATATTCATTTAACTTTTATAAAAATAATGAATAATCAACTTAATTAAGAGGACAAACTTAAATAAAATACTAAGAAAAAATGAAAAAGAATAATAAGTGAAACATAAATAATCTAACATCCTACCCTAATCAATTTGATAAGAACATTAGAACACTATAAAAATATTTTGGTAGATTTTATACTCTTATATTAGTGATGTATTATCCTACGGTACTATCAAACAGAAGTTCCTACTTTCAAAAATAATTAAAGAACAAAAAAAACAAAAACAAAGAAACAAAAATAAAATGATAAAAGGGTTCAGAGTTAAATGGGAAGTCAGGGATCATTCTCACTTGTTTAGGTACAATTTATTATATATTTATTTTGAGTTTGAGGTTGAATGTGGGGTTCTACTTATGCATCATAAACAAAAATGATGTTGCATTGAATTGATTAGTGTCTTTTCTTTCAAAAAGACAAATAGATTTAGAAATAATTTTGCATTAATCAAAAGAATAATGATTCAACTTTTTCTTATATATTTTCTAAAGCTAGATTAATCATATTCATACAGAATCAACCTTCCATTTTGTCTGATGATATGGTTGGTGCACTTTTTATGCTTCATTAGTAATTTAACTTAATGTGGCACTAGTTTTGTTTTAGAAATAGAATAAATGTTTCCCATATTTAACTAAAAGAGAATAAAAATATTTTTTCAATAATATAATTGAGACAAACAATGTGTAAGTCTCTAAAACCTTCCTTCATAAATGCTTACTCTATACTTTGTGTAAAATTACACAAAAGTATGAGAAATCTCCTCTTCTAGCCATCAAAAATAAAATATTCATTTAAATATTGGATTCTAGCATAATTAGCTTCACATTAAATTAAAATTTTTAATACATTCGGGGCTATTCTAACTTATAAATTCGAATCTTTTTCCAAAAATTAAGGTAACTTTTATAAGTATTCCTTCTCACACCACTAGTGTGCAATGTGCATTTTTTTTTTCTTTTTTTACTTTTTGTGACCTTTTCAATTGATTATACTATCAAAAGAAACTTGGAACATTTTTTTACAGACATTTTAATATATACGTACTACTTTTTTTATTAACATAGTAAAATTAGATATTCAAATTCTTTTAAAAATAAATTATCATTAAACTAAAGTTCAGTCAAAAGTGTAAAGCTTTCCGTAACGCAAATGTGAAATGTCTTCATTCAACATCAAGTCACATGTTAAACGTTGTGGTCATTGCCCTTTCGGTGATACCAGCTATATAATTACTAAAATTATAATAATAAATAAATAATATTAATAATAATTAATAAAATTAATAACAACAGATTAAATTATCAAATAATCTAATTTTTCACTATATTTCTTTTATATTTCATATGTTACTTTATATCACATCATTCAAACAATACATTAAAGTTTAGGAAGTAAATATATATGAGTTGAAAAGTTATTTCAGTCAACTGTCCATTGCTAAAATTTATTTTAGTTTTTCTTAAATATATTTATTTTAGATTTTTTTTCTCAAATTTAATTTATTATTATTTTTGTAAAATCAGTGCATTTTAATTTTTAGGATTAAAGTTTAAATCATCAACTAATTCAAGACCTAAAATTTGTTAATTAGATTACTTGTCATGTTTGTTATTTTCCTTTCAATATTTTTTTCTTCTCTTTAAATAAGGTGGAAATTGATACTTTTTCCTTTGAAAATGGAGTTTGAATCTTATTACTCCAAAATTTAGGAGTAGAATGCGGAGTGCTCTCTAACTTACGTGCCTACAATTTGCAAGAACGATGTGTGTGTTCATATTCATATATATAAAGCTATTACTTCTTAAACCAAAAAAAATACAATACAACTTTGTCCATGCAAATATGCACATTTTATTATTTGGTTAACTTGTTGTGAATAAACAATGTTCACAGATATTTATCCCTTCTATGGTGTAAGATTTTAATTGATTGGATATATCTTTTTTCACAGAATAATCAAACAAAGGAAAAATATATGAAATGTGGTAGGTTGGAGTGCACAAGAAAATGCTCAATCTCAAAGTCCATGTTATTATCAATGCTTTTTCATTTTATGTTAACACGAATTCTCCTAGTTTTCCATTAGAGGATTTTATTTTCCTGAGGGTGTCATTTAATTGGAAGAAAATAATTTAGGGTTTGGTATCTTTCAAAGGAGACATTGACCAACTTAGGATGATAAGGGAAGAGAAAATGAAAGAAGACAAAATTAGAAATAATATTTTTTCAACAATTTCTCCATCTAGTGCATATAAATAGGGGATAATTTCTTTTTCTTCCATATCTAGTCCAAACAACACATTTTTTTTTACCCCATTCTCTTAATTCTTTTATTCCTCATTTTACTTTTATTTCATTTTTGGCATAAACCATGAGTAGTTCCATTATTAATCTTGCTTTTCTAAGAATATTACAACTAAAACTCCACTAGTTTTCCCCCAACAGCAACTATTTCTTATTGCAAAGTTCAGCTTATTGATTTGATTCTTGAATACTTGTTTGTGGTTCATTGGTTTCCTTTTTCATGGTCAAAGCTTCAAATTCACAAAAGTAGCAATTTGCTGAATTTCAGGTGCATGATAAACAAACAAGACCAACCTCGGAAACATTCTTGAATTTGTGACAAGAAAAAGACTGAAGGTTTGTAAAAATAATTAATCATGAATAGATTATCCTAAGTATTGAAGATTGTTGAGGAGCTAGATGCATGAGCAGGTAACAAATTCATTCAAGACACTCTACCTAATCTAATTCTCACTTACTCTAATATAAACCAATGCTAAAATAGAGATCAAGACACTTTACCGAAGTCTGCAAACCCCAACATACCCAAATCCAACATACTGACCGCACCATCAAAATCAAGACGGCTTCTTCTTGCACCTCTACTTTTCTTTATAATTTTAAAATTATCAAAATGTTTTTATAAAAGTTGTATTTTGGATAGTATAATTCAGAATACAAATTTTCTTTTGTATTTCAAATATGTAATTCAGAATATAATTTTTTTTTATATTTTGAATTATAAATTCAAAATACAAAAAAGTGAGAAAAGGTGTTGAAAAGATGAAGAAAATGAGGAGGATAAAATGATACTTTACTTTGCCTGGTACAGGAATAAAGTATAGAGGTGTAGGAAGACATAGTCTTAAATCAATCATTAAAGTCATACCTTGTTCACTTTACTTCTTTTCTTTTCTTGAATTGAGATTAAGGGAACCTTTGATCACTTTACTCCTTTTCTTTTCTTGAATTGAGATCAAGGGAACCTTTGATGATGAAGAGTTTGTGAAGATGAATAAATTTTATTTTGGTATTTCAACAAAATATGTGGAGAACTGATCGTTGGATATAACCCGTGTGTGAGACTATATTGTTTAAGGGTGATCCGATAGCAGGTGACCCCCAATAACCGTGTTAGGATAAGCTTTGAAGTGAACTTTAAACCTAACTCAATCTTACAAACTGACTTTTAAAGTGAGATTTGCACCTATTTATAAACTATTGAAATGCCTCATCTCTTATCAATGTTGTGAAATCTCTAATATCTACCATACTTGACCCATGGATCTAGTGGAATGGTTTTCTTTGATAAGATAAATGATGGATTTTCTTTTACTATGTATACCATATTTTTCAAATATTATAAATAGAGATTTATTTAGAGTTATTGTTACCAACTGGATTACTAATTTTTATAGATGATTTATGTTGGATTGAGAATCTTACTAAATATTATAATTGGTCTAAATTTATGATAACTTATATCGAATAAATGTTTGAAATAATATTTTTTTAATTATACTTTTATTATTTTATTATATTTGAAAATTATTTGAATATTAAATATATTTTTAATGATGCAACGTATTTGTAAATGTTTCTATGTGAAACTTATTTCCAACAAAATAAAATTAATCATATTTACCTGAATCTAAAATTAAAGGAGAAAAATAAAAGTCACGTGGAATAAAGTTTAACTTTTGTCAAATAAATGGAGAAAAAACTTCAAAGCTCAATAATAACTCATTGAAAGATTAAAAAAAAAATGTAGAACCATTTGATTCACATTAAAAAAGGAAAAAGAATGTATTACTTGTAGTTATAAATTAGTGTGAGATAGAGACAATATAGTTATTAGAAAAATGAATTTTTGTATTTATAAAAGAAAGAAAAGATAAAACATAAAATAATAGATATAAAGTTGGTGTAAAAATTTATTGAGTATTAAAACATTATGATCCTATATAGTGTTATTATAGTAATATTTTTTAACATTAACATGGAGAGATAACAAGTATTGATTGAGAATGAGTGAGTTATAAGTGAATAAATAACAAGAAACAAGGAGAACAAACAAATAAAGAGTGCCGTTACTTTTGAATTAATATAAGTTATAAACGTGCAACATTTTAGTTAATATCGAGGAAAAAGTAGAAAAAGTATAGATATAAAAGGAGTAAAATTACATAAAAAATAAAATATTAAATGTTTCTTTAATTTGGGAGAAACAATCTTATTATAAGAGAGGGAGTAGTAATTAAAAAGAAAAATAATAAAATAATATTAATTAGGTTTTTCAGTAAGCATGGTCCCACGCGCCTGGAGAATGTGTGAGTAGCATTGTACATTTTTGTTTTGGGCTTACGGAATAAAGCGCACGTCCTTTATTCCTTCGGCGTTATGTTTGTCCAGTCTTTATATATAAAGTAACTTTATATATATATATATTATAAACTTTGATTTATTTAATTATGAAATTAAGGATATATTTGACATTTGTGGGTTAGTGGAGAAGTTTATGAGGTAATTAAGAGGGGAGGGTGACAATAGTAATTTGGGTTAATGGGTATATTGAATTCAGAAATGGGCTTATTTTTGGGCTTTAGTAGAAAGGAGCACAAGGATTGAGTTTAGTAAGTCAAGTGGTGCAAATAGAAATTATGATTTTACTCTCATCACCAAAAACAGCAGCACTCTCTTAATTCCTCAAGCTTTTCTTCTTCTTGCTTTTCTCCTCCTTCAATCTGGAGCTTCTTAAGAAAATCTTATCTCATTCCTATAACAACTTAATTAACTACAACCTACTAAAAACAAGAACACAACACCAATTTGAGGTTGTAGCTTTGGGCAAGTTTTTTCCATTTCATTTTTTTCTCAAAAAATATTTCGTGTATGTCTTAAGGTTTTGATTAGTTTCTAATATAAATATTTGAATTTATCTTAATCTTGGAGTTGTTAATGGTAAGGTTTTGATTAGTTTCTAAGATGTTTTGCTTCATCATCTCTTTCAGCCTTAAATTTCTAAGATAGTAAGGAAACTAAAAATAATGGGAACTGACTTTTTCATGCATTTCAATTTAAGTAGAATTGACAAATTGAGTTAATGGTCGGGTAAGAACATTTTAAATAAAAAATTTGGATTATGTTGGAAATTTTGATTGATTTGTTAAAGTTTGATATGTAGAATTATTTCCTCAGTAGAAGTGTGTATCATAAAGAGTTATATATATATATATATATATCTTTAATATTTTGTGTGAATTTCAAGTTTGAACGTATTCATCTTTAGTGTTAAAATTGAACTTATTATCAAATGATTCGAAATTTGTTAAAGCAACATACGATACAAGATAAATTAATTTTCGCATTTTCTTATTAAAGTGGCTTTTCATCATTTTAGTGTTCCAAAAAACATTGAGTTTTATTTAAAAAAAAAATGTGCTCAATTACTCATTCAAGTAATATTTTCTCACATTAAATTAAGTGTTTTGTTCATGCTTAAGTTAGTTTTAAAGTTTTTTCTACTGTTATATGATGGATTTATAATATTTTATATCACTTCATACAAGTATGTTTGTAATTTTTCAATATATTATAATGAAGAAATACTTACATTGGAATGAAATGAGATAAATATTGTGTTTGTTTATAGATTACATTACTGAGAAGGTAAATTATCCTAATTTAGGTATAATGCTGATGTTGAGTTATATGATGTGTTGATAAGATATTTGCACTTTATTAATAATCTAAATTATAAAGATTAAGATATTTGGTGTTGGAAATATAATGTATTTGACATTAAGTTTATTTATTGTGTTTGCCAAATCCATAGCACTTAGTATGTCATGCACTCTAAGATGTATTTTCAGCTTTTTGAAAGACGTTTTTGGAAGAGAATAGACACACGTATCAATTAGTAAATTCATTTAATACCTAGTATATAAACATTCATTTCTTAAAAAAGGTTATTAAAAACATTGAATGAAGGTGATTTCACTCCCCTATTGTATATAAAATAAGGTAACGTCTTCAATAGCTAGAATAATAAAGCTGCTAAACAATTTTAAATAATTATATTAACTAATAATTACTTAAAAAATTAAAGTTTTATGTGGATTGATATGATGAAAAGTAAAGTTTTGGAAAAGTTAAAATTTTAACTTCATATGTGTTTAAATTCAAGATAAAGTTCATCCAATACTTGAAGACAAGAAACAATTATTATTTTCAACTAGAAAAATGAATATAATATTTGGAACAATTTAAGAAACATCTCAGGAAGTAGGAACTTTTTTCATGAAATTTGTTTGCTAAGTAATTGTGCAAATTTTTTTCGATGAATAATTTTTGTTGATTTTTTAAATATAAAAAAATAATTGTGCTATTTAGAAGACTGATTTTTACAGATTTTTAAGGAATACAATAAGTCTAAATGTTTGTGATAAATTGAGAGGCTAAAATAAGTTTAAATGTTTTTGTAATTTAATTTTTCATATTCAGGTGGAAAATAAATTTTGTTCTATATTTATGATTAAAGAAAAAGGAAAAAATGCTTTTTTAGTAGTTAACTAACTTTTTTATTTGTGTTCAGTGTTTATTTTGTTAAATAGTTTAATCGGTTTTATAAGTTGGATAAACTTTAAAAAAAAAAACTCATATAAGTGTATTTAATTTAATTGTCTTTGACGCTTAATTTTTGTTCAAACAATTTTAATAGTTGAATAACTAAATAAATAAATTATAAGGTGGGAAATAATACATAAATCAAACCTCTCAAAACTCCTAAAATATAACTAAAAAAATAATTTTAACACAAATAAATACATAAAAGTTTGATTGTAAAATTATAAAATTATTAAAAATAAATTTATGATAGTTATTTTTTATCTCGACCAATTTGATGCGAAAATCCTGGCTTTTTGCCCATTTTAGTATACTTTTTAATTTTAATTCCCATAATGGGTAGAAAAAATTTATTTACCAAAATAGGCAAATTCTGTCAGCTAGATAGACATAATTTCAAACTGGTGAAAATAAAAATGACATGCTGGTGATTTCAATTAATGACATTAATTAAAATTGTTTCCCTCTCTTCCATCATTTTTTAATTATTTGATACTATGATCCTTAAAGTTTAACAGTTAACAAAATAAATAATAATAATAATAATAATAATAATAATAATAATATTAAGAGATATAAATTTATTTTAAATTAAAATAAAATAGCACAATGATAATAATAATAATAAGAATAATTTTAATTAAATTCATATTAATTTAATTTAAATAATAATAATAAGAATAATTTCATACAAATTCAATTTAAAAAGTAATTATTATGATTGAATTCACTTATTAGTAATTATTATTATTATGTTATTTTATTTTAATTTAAAAATAAAAATAATAATAATAATAATAATAATAATAATTAAATTCATATGAATTATTTTTATTATTATTATCATTATGTTATTTTGTTTTAATTTAAAATAAATTTGTATGTCTTAATTTTTTATTACAGTTTTGTTAATTATTATTATTAATTTTTTTGTTAATTGTTAAAGTAACAAACATGGTGCTAAATAATTAAAAAAATATTTGTTAATTATTTTTATATAATGATTATTATTTTTATTATTAATTGTTAAACCTAACAATCATAATATCAAATAATTAAAAAATGATATCAGAGAGAAATAAATGATTTTAATTAATGTTGCCAACATATCACTTTTATTTTGACCAGTTTGAAATTATGCCTATATAGCTGGCAGAATTTGCCTATTTTGGTAAATAAATTTTTTTCTACCCATTTTGAGAATTAAAATTGAGAAGTACACCAAAATGAAAAAAAAACCCGAAAATCCTTCTCAAAAGTATAAAAAACAAGTGGGTTTCTTTATAATATCCTTTCTGGAGTATATTTTTGAAAAATTATCAAAATGAAAATATTTAAAATAATTTACAAAATATAGATAATTTGTGCATTAAGCCTCGGTTTATAATTTCTTTTAAAAAAACAGTAAAAGTTATATGTAAAGTTACTAATAGTTTTTTAATTTTTAAAAAATTATTAAAGTCATTATTTAAATCGTTACTTTATCTAAATAAATTATTTTTAAACTGGTATATTAATTTTTTTATAACTATGTCGAAGAGAATGACACTTAAGGTGATTGTTCTCTTTCCGACATAATTTATTCCATAACTATAAAGAGGCATTATCAAGCTACCAAGCTACTAATATTAGTAATTAAAATTCTAAGTTAAATGACAACTTTAATACTTTAAATAATTAAAGAAAAATAACCTTAAATACGACTTTCTCTTTTAAAAACTAACGAAGTAGATCATCGTTTAATTCACAATTTTTTTATCATTAAACATTGTATTTTAAAACAAAACTGTCTAAAACTCATCTTTTAATTCAAATCTACGCATCCCATTTCTGTAACTCATGTACAAAATTACCCCAAAATCGTATACTCAAAAAATGAATATATAATTGCACCCAATACGTGTCTTCTGAAATATTTCTCTCCCAATAAAATATTTGCAATTCAAGTGTTTGAAGATTAATAAGACAATAAAACAATTCAAATATTTCATTTGTCAATCACATTCAGTAAGAACAGCAAAAGGGTAAAATGGTTATCAAAAGAACAAAAAAAAAAGGATAAATATTTAACAACAAACTGGACTTTGAATAACTAAAAATAAATCAAGCCTTTAAAGCATAAAACAGATAAACTCAAACTCTTTGTTTGATGAACCAAAAGTCTTAACTTGTGATGACACCTCAAATCCTCCGAAGACATCATTTTTTCTTTTGTTTTGGTTTGTATTTCTATCATTTTGCAATACACAGTAATAACATCTCAAATTGCCTTTTCTATAGCATTTCCAGCTACTTACAAAAACAACCGTATCATACACAAAGATTGATTGACCTCTCCCTTAAAATTCTTTGCCTGCTACAGAAGAATGATACTATAAAGGGTAATGAAGGAGGTAGCATTCTGCCAACTGAATGGAAAATGATAATCTCACAATATATACCATTTCCAAACTAAGTTCAGCTGGGGCATTCTCCCAAGTACATTTCAAAAAGTAAAGCAGAAACAGCTAAAATCAATCATGAAAATTTGAAAGGCCTACGCAAGCAAAGCTGCTCAATGATCCCTTCTTCAATTGGTTTCTTTACAGGAGAAACCTTTATTTCATATAGCTTTGGCCACAATTTTCCAGTCACTGCAAGTAAAAGCATGTTACATAATCTAATTTGAGTTGTAAATGGAAAAAAGGGAAAAAGCAAAAACATTAACTTTCACTAATTGATGCATACTAGAAAATTCTTAGATGGAAAAGAACATAACATTTGACCTATTAACTAAAACATCACTTGTGTTGCAACGTACAATTAAAAATAAGTACAAATATGAAATGTTAAATTATTTATTTTAATTTAATCGAGAAGATATTGTCATTAAAAAATGTAATGGAAAAAACATACAATGTGATGAAAAATAATTTATCTATACATAGATATAAAATACTAAGATAAAACATAAGAGTATTGATAATTATAACACTATTAATAGAAAATTAAATACTTTGATTACTTTGGAATGAGTATTTTATATTAACTTTAGCATAAAAACTTATCATTCTCTGAGTAGTTTAGATGGCACTTTATAAAATATATCACTTTAAACTAGGATACACAATAAATTTTTACAGTTCAGTTTTAGTTCTTCTAAAAATTTTGTTCATTCTTAGCTCCTCTGATTTTGAAATATCATTTTTAGCCCTTAGAGTGGTTTCGATGATTCTTTATAAAGGAGAAAATATTGATTTAGATAAATTTTGGAAAACTAAAAGTGGTGCATTTCAAAATAAGGAGAAAACAGATGAGAAATTAGAGGGATTAAAACTGAACTTTAAATATTTTAAAGAAACAAACTAATAACAAAAATGTGTATAAAGCCAGACAACAAATTAGATGGATTAAAACTGAACTTTAGATATTTTAGAGAACAAAAAACATATTATACCCTTTCAGCTAATAACAAAAAATGTAAATTTAAAAACGTGTAGTTAGCATCTCTTTCAGTTCGTAAAAGATTACAAAACCATCGTTTGGAACCTTTTCTAATTGAAATCCAAACCCACTACTAATTGGTGGGTTTTGCGGAAAAATCACTTCCTCTGCATCATATGCCATGCCTAATAGTAGTAATACTTAGAAAGGAAAAAGTCTCAGATGGGTGAAATGGAAATAATATGCAGGAATTACATTCAAATTGACAATTTAATTAATAAGAAGACCAGAACTTACCAAAAATACGCTTTTGTTCATCATCCCATGCTATCCCATTCAAAACATCAATATTCTAAAATTAAAAAGATCTATCCATTAGTGCAACAGCTACTTCTAATGGCTATTTAATCTCGAAAGAGAAATTAAAGAAGATAAACAGTTTAAAGACGGTTGATTTTTTGCTGTTCTTAAATCATAGCTGAGCTATAAAAATGTAACACGTATATGCACTGAATAAGAGGACAAAAATCTTATCTCATGATATTAAAAGGTACAGGCTCCTTACATTATTCCCAGCTTCCATAAGTTCTTTCCTGCACATGATATATAGATTAAATGTAACTTCATGCAACAAGTGGACGAAGATACTTATTAGAGTACACCACCAGTTTGCTTCTCAAAAAGATTATTAAGAAATGGCCCTCGGATGATAACTCGGGAATCAAAATAATCCAAAGTTAACCAATTAGTAGCACCAATTGGATGTCAGGAAATGAATGAAAATCATTGAGGACCAATTTGACGTCTACTAATCTTTGAGAGAACCAGCTTGGGATTCAATTCACATACCATATCATTAACATACACAATAGCACTAAGTAATTATTTTTCCTACTAAGAAAGAAAGACACCTTAAATTTTGGAGAAGAACCCATCCAAGAACACTGCCATCATTGGGAGAGATTCTCACAATGCAGTCACTCTACACAAAAGAAGTGTTCAACTTCAAACAATTAGGCCTAATAAAGAATCTTGGGCCATAGACATCATGCATAAATGGCCAAAATTAGAAGATAAAGGAAGCAATTTATTTTCCACTCAAATCATAATTGATTACACAAAGATATACCATAAAAACATTTGCCCAAACTTCACCATTAATGTATTCCAATTCATTGAGATTGTGTACTTCATGACTCTTGTAGTAGACAACATGTTTTGATAAAGCTACAACAAAGAGGGCAATGTAAGTTCCATGAAAATGCAAGGCAAACAAAAAGTATTGTCATGTTTGAAATATGAACATAAAACCGTCTGAGAAAGGGTTTTGCACTTAATTGGTGAAAGGAAAGGAATATAACTTTATTGAGCGGACAAACCTTTAAACGTTTGAGGATTAATTTGATACAATGTTGAACTGCCATCACTTCCAAACAAGACTTTTCCATCAGTTGCCAGACCCCAACCATCTTTCATATCATGATTAAATGTCCCTATCTACAAAAATTGTAACAGTATGCTATTTCAATCTGGCTAGCTATGTTAACAGGCAATTTGGGGTATTCATCCATCACTGATAGCATCTCAGGAAAAATTATGAAACAATACAATCGAGATTGATATTGACAAATTCCATGTAAAGAACACCATGGGGACCAACTGGGTACAGCACTGTTTAGATCACACCCAACCAGCTTGTATAACATTTGATTTTTTAATGACACTAACCCACCAAGTTATAACATACATGTCTACCTTAGATATAGTAAGCTGAAATCACTCATATTACCATGCAATCACTTAAATTACTTCTAGCATAAATGTTCAAAAAAAATTCACATTGTAGGTGCCAAGAAGCACATTAGTTTAAGATAGTAAAAAATTTAAAATGAAAATGGCATGTCAGATTTTCAGTATAAACTTTCAGGTGAAATATTTATAAAATAATGCAGAATAAAAAAGAATGACTGCAAATCTCCTATAGTTTGATAATGCAGTCATTTTCCTCCAGAGTCTAGTAGAATCAAAACATAGTTCAGACAAGCAAACCAAGATAAAGGATTACAAGAGGTGGAAGGTGAAGCAACAAACTTCGGTTAAATTTTTTGGGTCGTATATGAAACCAACTTTCTGCAACCAAGTTACTTGGAGCAACCTACAAAAAAGTGCAACAGATAAATATACTAGAATTAATCCAAACATCAAATGTCAGAGTGAAAATAAATTAATAATGTTTTTATCACAAGTGTTTTTAGCCCAAAACAAAATGTGTTAAGATGGAATTGAAGTAAACATCCAACATCCACAAGCAAATAGAAAAATGGCATGGCATAAATGAGAAAACGTGGTAGTCACTATGCAGTTTCATGTCTATCACAAAATACATGGTGTTTAAGAAGCATCAGAAAATCCTATCATTTTAAAGGAAACAGCAAGACAAGATTATATTCACCCAAAAATAATTCATAAAATATGTTGATATTTTTCCCTCTTTCTTTTCCATCTCCTAAAACTCATTAGCATCAGAATCATTATAAGCTTAGTACTCTACATAAAAAGAAAGTGTATATCCATAAATACATTACATACATATATACATATATGCATACACACACACACACACACACACACATATATATATATATATATATGAAGGACATGAATAACATAAACAATGGCATCTCAACAAGTGGAAATACCAAAGCCCAATAATAATACAGCTAGCCCTAAAAAAAAAAGAAAAAGAAAAGAAAGATACACATAAACAAATCATGAGGAGATATCAACCAAAACTTATGGAATTCTCGTCTAGGAGAATCTGAAAAAAAAAACATCAGCACCAATAATATTCAGTGTCATGTCCCACCAAACAAAATTCTGCCTAGTATCAACTTCAAAGTTAGCTAATCTATCAGTTCAACTAAAAACAAAGTAAAATGCAACAGAAATTGCCTTTCTCACCTATTATTGAGGAGAGTTAAACCTTCCCCAAATAAAGAACTACCCATCTTCTGTATATCCTCCACCTGCACAAATAATAAGTCTACAAAATTTACAATAACTTCAATACTGTCCAATAATTAGGAAATAAAATGAGCATGCTACATTAATAAGAACAATATCCTTTCTTCATAAGAAAGGCAAGTATCAATTATCACCACAATTTTTGTGTTTTATGTCACAAGCACACTATAGTTTCTAAATCCTTGATGCACAATTATAGTCATCTGCTCCGAAGCCAACACATGCATAATTTGTATTATATTTGTATTAGTTTAGTTAATCCCTCTGACCTCTAGAAATGTACCTCGTCCACATAACAGATATCTGAACCAACAAAGTAAGTTAAAAGAGTATATGTTCATCCTTCTTTTTATATGTTATAACAAGTGCAATATTTCTTGTGAGAGACACTATGTCTCTCAACCCAAAATACAAGTAGACAAACATAAGAACTTATCTCATACTGCACCAACTGCATAGCCTGTTTTCTACCAGTTGTTATTCATAAAAATGTAGAGTAATTGGAAATCCAAATGAACTAGGCATTAGAACAAGTACATCAGAGTTCAAGAAATGGATCAATCCGTACCTTCCCAGTGCGAAGGGAAACTTTGCGGACAGATGACTGAAACAAGAAAGAATTGAAAGGTTAAAATGCAATATTTCAGAGTAAAAGCAATATTAGTTGTATGTCTAGAACACAAACATTAGAATGTAATTAGAAAATAAACCTAATCATGATAAATTTTAGGATAAACAGAACTTCAAAAAATATTGGTCTTATCCAATAGATGGCAATTGTACTGTATTACTATAATGCTGGGAACACCACCAACCACTGAGAGGACTGTGCTTCAGTAACGAGTCATTAGTGTTAATCCTGTTAAGAGTAAGGGTCCAGGCAAACGATTTGAGTCATCTGACCCCGTGGGAGATAAGAATTTCCAGATGGTTTATAAACGAGAAATTTCAGGAGTAACAAAAAATAAGACTTACAAGAGCAAACATCCAGAGTAAAGAGTCGTTATTATTCTATCAGAATCTGAAGACAGACAAGCAAATTAAAAAAACCACCAGATACTCTACTCTAGTTCACTAACCTAACTAACATACACACAGAAAGGTCAGATGTTCAATTTTATAATATTATTATCCATTCCAAACCAAATCTTATGATCATTAAAGGGTGTCCCCGTGCACAAGTCTCCTATCATGTTGGGTACGGGGAGACCAGATGTGCAAAGTCACCAAACAGCAAGAGGTTGTTTATTTTGCGGAAACCCATGACCACCAGGTCATGAGGCAACCTACAGCAGTGCCCCAAGATCAACCCTCAAATAAATTAAATAACCATTTTTTAAGCAAATTGAGGTAACTGATGGCCGGCGAGAGAATTACAATTAAAAAATACACAAATTCTTATCCCACTGCAAATGTTAAATGGAAAAGAGTGAGGCAAAAATCCAACTAAAAAAGGTCATTTAAGAAACAGAGAGAAAGAGAAAGGAAATGTAGGGAAAGATGAGTAATGTTACCCTTCCATAAAGACCAGTTGACTCAAATAAGGTGTCATTTCTATCGTAAACAAGGCCCTGAAATCAAAACATGAGACAGCCATTTTAAGTGACAAAACAAATAATACTCAAATCAACATCTTGCATTTCATTAAAGAAGCAGTGTACACTAATAAGTTCACAAACCGTTTCCTCAGCCTAAAGCTCAATATTCATCTTTACCAGGAAGACTATGTGCTCCATATAATAGAGCATCCAAGAAAGTTCTTGCATCCAACACTGAATTTAGTCTTTCTTTCATATAATTTCTTATCTTCTTTTTGTGCAGAAGCCAACAGTTTCTTTGAAATTAACTGGAAATCCACTAGACTTACAAGTACCCCTTTAAGGAACTTTCGTTAAAATACCCCTCCAAGAATCCTCGTAACAGCTTCATTTTCTAAACATTCTTCACAGAATAAATACATGATTTTCATAATAAGATAATTAACCAAGGGCTAATTTTTCCAACAAATTTCTTACTTTTCTCAACTAAAATACCTAGTTTTCTCATCGCATTCACTCTCCAAATTAGCTAGGTGCCTGAGAAATAACTATTTGAAAATAAAACTACAGAAGAAACACAGTATAATCTTTACACGGTCATCGAATCATAGCTTACCATGATAAAACTGTTGACTTATGTAACTATGCAGCAAAAGTTATATATATAAAGCAAGGTCTAGCCACACTTCTTGATGTTACCAAATATTACAGACAAATGCGATCATACAACTAGTTGTTGTAGTTGGAGAACCCAAGGCCTTATAAACCCCACACTAGAATCTTACAATTCCAATCTGCAACTCAAGTCCCATACCCTGCAATTCAATTCTAACAGTGGTGGACTGTTTTTAAAAACCTTGATCGTAAGTTCTAATTGATCAAACAGTGCAACAATTTTTACACAGAAAATGTACCAAAATTAAATTCATCAGATTAAAGTGTCAAGTTCATCTCTCAAAGAACTAATCTATACAGACAAACACACAAATCATCAAATTGAACATTAACTCAAACAACGAAAATAAAAAACAGTTGACCTGGGTGAAGGCCTCTGGATCATGAGGGAACACGTTGACGACAGTGGCCGTTTCATAGGAAGGCCCGCTTTGGAACGCGCGCCACTTGTTCGACGAAAGGACCAAGAGAGCGAGGACGGAGACAGTGAGTACAGCGGAGAGAAGCACGGAGGGAGTGACGTAGGAGCGAGGCTTGCGCCGCGGAGGAGCCGCGGCGGCCATGGGAGGGTTCTGCGACTCACGGAGTCTCCGCTTCAGCGATTTAGTTCCCATGGAAGCAATGGTTCTTCATGGAAGAGACAGAGAGAGAGAGACGGCGCACGATAAGAGGCGTGGTCGTGGCAGGTCAGCGATGGTGCTAACATGCGCCAGTATTTTCTTTGTCTCTTTGTGTGTTGGGGTTGTAAGAACAAACGGGAGTGACAATGTTACCTTAAATCAGATCTCTTGGAAGAACAAAGTTATGTGGGAAATCGTAATTTCACACTTCATTTTTTCTTACTTCTGTTTTAAACTCTCACATGGTATGTATTGTCTTGCATGACAATGAAAAATAAAACATAATTATTTTTGACATTCCATCCTAGAGATACATATATGTGTTCCAAAATTATAAATAGTGAACCACTTATTTGAACTTAGTTAATCACTTAGTGTTTTCACCCCTGAGACACGTGTGTTCCAAAACTACACACAACGAACCACTTATTTGAACTGAGCTAACCACTTAGTGTTTTCACCTTTTAGACACGTGTGTTCTAAAACTACACACAGCGAACTACTTAGTTAAACTGAGCTAACTACTTAGACATTCTACCCGAGGCACGTGTGTGTTCCAAAACTACACACAACGAACCACTTATTTGAACTGAGCTAACCACTTAGACATTCCACCCCTGAGACACATGTGTGTGTTTCAAAATTACACACAGCGAACCACTTATTTGAACTGAGCTAACCACTTAGTGTTTCACCCCTCAGACACAGTATGTTCCAAAACTACACACAGTGACCACTTATTTGAACTGAGCTAATCACTTAGACCTTCCACTCTTGAGACACATATGTGTGTTCTAAAACTACACACAACGAACCACTTAGGTGAACTAAGTTAATCACTTAGACCTACCACCCCTGAGACACATGTGTGTGTTCCAAAATTACACACAGCGAACCACTTATTTGAACTGAGTTAACCACTTAGACATTCCACCCGAGACACATGTGTGTGTTCCAAAATTACATACAGTGAACCACTTATTTGAACTGAGCTAACCACTTATGTTTTCACCCCTCAGACACGTGTGTGTTCCAAAACGACATACAGCGAACCACTTATTTGAACTGAGCTAACCACTTAGACCTTCCACTCTTGAGACACATGTGTGTGTTCCAAAACTATACACATCGAACCACTTAGGTGAACTGAGCTAACCACTTAGACCTACCACCCCTGAGACACATGTGTGTTCTAAAATTACATACAGCGAACAACTTAGACATTCCACCCCTGAGACACATGTGTGTGTTCTGCTTTCCCTCTCAAATTGCCCTGCATTTTCAGAAGGTAAATAACAAAAATCACTCTTGCAAAAAGACAAAGATAAACCACGTAATCCAAAAACAATTGTGTTTTCTCTTTTATTGCCACGCGAGACAGGTAAGAGAAAATGCAATATCAAGTAACATTTTCCTTATATTATAAATAGACAAATATGGTATAGTTCCTCAAACTTAAATATAACTTTAAATTCAACTTATTAACTATTTTCTTCTGACATGCTTATTAGTAAATATATATATTCTTCAAAAACTCACAAAATAGACTTTTTCGCTAAAAAGAGTCACTATATAAGAAGAAAAAAATAACAATGATACACTTTTATAAAAATGTTAACAAAGTTATTTTGGAAGTCAATTTAAAGTTTAGTTTTACTTCACAAAATTAGTTCACTAATATATTATAATTTACACTTCCTCATATCTAGAATTAAAATATCACTAGTAAATTAGGAAATAATGACACAAGATTTAACAAATTTAATTATAATGAGTTTTCAATGATTTTAATACTATATTAAAATAATGTATTTAAGTTTAAACCAAGTTTGTAATTTCATATATGGAGATATGTAGTAATATGAAATTGCTTTTAATATAATGATTTTGATGAAAGCAATTTATTAGTATTATTTTTAAGAAGATTGTATATTTTACTTCTCTAACTTTGATTTATTCTATTATTGTTAAATTATGTATGTCAACCAAAATACGTGTTTTGATTTTTTTTTATAGTATTTAGATAAAAACAATTTATTTTGATTTGTAATTGTAATTATTCATTTCCAATACATAAGGGGCTATACATAACAATATAAATTATAATTAAATAAGATGTAATTGTATAATTTAAATATTTATGTTCATGTACAATAAGAATTGATTAAATGATAAATATTTAATAATTAATTGTATGTCTTAATTATTTTTTAAATATGTTTTGAATACCTTAGTTTAGACCCATAAAAATATATAAATATAGATTAATTCTATAAGTACTTACTTATATTTATAATTTTTAAATCCTAAATCCTACTTACTTGAGTCTCGAACAATCTTCTAAAAGTGAATTTTCTCTCGTCGGCTTCAACAAAATCAATAATTATATTTTGGAGTAACAACTTGGCTTGTAAACAAATCACTTTTCTCACTTTGAGAGATCTACACTCTTTTTTGTAGGAACATTACTAAAAGTAGAATCGTTGCATCATTGTTGACAATTCCTTAGATGAATCCATCAAACAATGGAGCCTTTATAACTCATATTGAGGCTTTTCTTCGAAAAAACAAAGAGAATCTCAAAAAATGTAATAGCTAGCATGTAGAATAAATTTGATAAAGATGTGGAGCATTTGAGGGACCAACATTGAGTTGAACTAAGTTAACATCATAATAAGTTGCAAGTTCTCCATGAACAACTCCCCATGCTTAACTAGTATCGAACCACTCATTGATCCAAGCAGAACCAGCAAACCTGAGTTCAACACAATGAACAAGTAACTAAATTTAATCCAATCCCGACCCCAAAACCTATTGAAAATGGAGGATGCCCGTTCTGTGATCCTAGTCCCAAAAGATATTAATGGAGACACAAACACTACAACTTTAGGTTGATAGTCAATCTTGAGGCAACAATATACCACACCCCCTAACTTAAGCTTAGAGGCCTTTACTGCAAAGGGAATCATGAATATATGATCACCAACAACCTTTTAAGGCAATCTCAACTCCCTACTAAATGAGGCGGTGAAAGTAAATTTTGAAAGTTTTCACCCTTTTCACATCAATATAACATGTCCCCTAACTTAAGCTTAGGGGCTTTCACTGCAAAGGGAATAATGAATATATGATCACCAACAACCTTTTAAGGTGATCTCAACCTCTTACTCAATGAGGCGGTAAAAGTAGCTTTTGTAAGTTTTCACCCTTTTCACACCAAATGTTATGAAGATCTGACTTCTCGAAAAGTGGAAATGCTTGAGTGTTGAAAAGTATAACAGGTCGAAGACCTAGAAGTGTATGTCAAAACATACCTTACTCAAGCCAACATCTTTTTTGAAGACCTAGAAGTACATTGCAAGCTCTTCCCAAATACTTGATGGGACCAGTCTTAGAATGATTATATTATCTGCCCAAAAACTCAATAGACTAATTCAACACTAGATTTTTAGCCCGTTTTGCCAATTGTAAACATATGGTTGCAACTTCGACTTCTTTACATAACGCCATGGAAGGAGATACCAAGTCATTACAATAATACATGGCATGATTCGTTAAAGTGTTTGTCCATATCTTTGACTACATCCAATTGTAGCTATGTGCACACTCTTGGTAGGGCTTCACCCATGGAAATTCCTCAAAACACTATACCCTGCCAATGTAGACAAGCTCTGCAACTAAGCAATGTGCTATATCAACACTGAAGAGAAGTTGAACGCAAGAAAGAAAATGATGAAAGCTTCGCCTACCCTTGCTCCAAATATCACACAAGCCTTTAAAAGGATTTGTGTGAGTAAGTACAAAAATTACACCTATTTGAATGTTAGTTGAGATGCCATCATCTAGGAGGTGTTTAATCTCAAATTAGTATGACTCATACAACCTGCACTCTCCCTCCCAATTGTTTATCCAACCAAGAGGTTCATGCATTTCAACCCTAAAATGCTTCTTCAAGGTTGATGGGGGAAAATATTTCTACTTCATAATCATCCAAAATAAAGGCAATTGATAATAAGTACCAAATGATTCTAATAATAAGAGTAAAAAAAAACTTGAAGAAAGTCCAACGTCTTAATGGAAAACTTGTGACACTTTCTTTAGACTCCCTAAACTTACAAAAGAAGTGAATCCTTTCTTTAGACTCCACAAAGAATAAAAAAAAGTTTAAATGGGATAAGTGTGAAAATATGTTTAAGAATAATAAAAAAAAAACATCTTCTCGCTATTGATACTTGTAAGCCTACCACCCCTGTACTTGTCACTCTCAAATTGGATAGTAAGCTCGATACTTATTTATCAAGAAAATGAAACCATTAAAAGCATACCTCAAAGAAGAAGACGAAAGGAAAAAAGGACAGAGTATTCACACAAAGACTTTGATAAGGTATGGAAGATAAATGCAAAGGATTTACAAAACCTTGTAAAGGAAGGTGAAGAAGCATCAAACGACACAAATCCAGATGCCATGTCATAAGGCAACATTGGCACGAATAATGAATAATGAAACTTCAGCTAATTGAAGAAATAAAAAACCCATCATTAATTCTGAAAGCCCCTGGTTAATGTACACTCAGAGTTACGTTGGTAATATGTAAAGTCATATTAGACAAACTAAATAAATTTAGCCCACTAAAAGTAAAAAAACCCATATAAAAAAATTGCTATGAAATTATAAATTAAGAATTAATTATTTGGGTTCAAAACTAAAACTTTTCTATCCATTTAAAAGGTCCACCAACACCCATCTATGGAGTTAGAACGTGGGGTCATATTACATTTATCCAAACTATATGAAAATATGTACAATATTATAAAATTTAATCAAATCAAATACATAAAGTTAGATACAATAATATAACTTGAATATTTATCATATATAATAATAATCAATTGAATAACAAATATTCAATAATCTATTTTCATTACTATTTAGTACAAATAATCAAATTATCACTATATTTCTTTATTTTTTTACTTTTTCTTAACCTAAAGGAGTTATAAATTTTTTTCTCTCAATTGGGGCCTTCCTTCACTATCCCCGTGCCAATGGTTTACATGTTCATAACTACACTTCTTGTTATAAAACTACCGGACCAACATTTAAACAACTTTACCTAATTTCTTTTGTTTACTTCAATATATTCTCACTTGTCTAAATATTGTTGACTAATTTTTAAATATCAAATAGACCACCTTAGAAAGTAATTTTAATGTGACCAATTTTCTCTCTTTTTAATTAATTTCGTCACTACATCAATTACTTTAGCTAATTGTCCACCTTTTTCAAATATAATTTTTATATTAAATGAAGAATCTTTTACAAATGCATTTTCACTATTCATTTTTAACAAACTCAATAGATTCTTAGAATGATAAGATAAATCATCTTTCTCACTATAGATCTACACTTTTTCTTATAAGAATAATAATTACATTTACGCTCTTGGCCGGCATAAACAATAATTGCATGATTGCTCTTTCCCAATATAAAAGATAATTACATGATTTAGTAGGAAGGAGGAATCTTTTGTTTATTATTTTGCTATTGAATTACGAATGCTAAAATCCTATATGTAATTTAAGCCTTAAAATAGTATAATTGATTACTATTAATTGAAAATATAACCACATGAAGTAGTCATTTTGCAGCTATATTACTCTAAAAGTGTGTTTGCAAATCCTTTAATAGATAAGTTTACCGAGACAGGTATATATGGGAGACCAATCAATTTAGTCTTATTTGATAATTTTATAATTTTTTTAAAAATATATATATAACAACCAATTCAGATATAATCTTAAAACATTAATGTATCAACTTAAATTTTATATTAAATTAAAATAAAACCAAACTGTGTTTAGTTTTAAATTTTATATTTATTTCGAATGACGTTTTAATAAAAAAAAAAACAACTAAACTATGTCACAATCTACCCTTCCTGCAACCATGGAAACTAGAAGTAAATGTGAGCAGTTATATTTATTAATTTTCAAATAAGTCAATTAAATTTTATTTTGAAGAGGGTGCTGTCAGGTACTAAGAGGAGGGTGATGTTAATGTTATTGTGGATAAAATTGGAAAAGAGGAGAGAAAAAAGAGAACAACATTTACAAATATAATTTTAAAACAAGAAAATTAGCTACAATTTATCATATGCAATTGGCAATATAACTCAAATCAATGTGCATAAGTTCCTTGTTAGCAATTTGCACAATAATATTAAGCCTTATAACTTTGAGAATGACTATCTCTGAAATTAACATCTTGTCCTATAATTTTCTATTTGTTGTCGTGTTATGAACAATGTAAAAACACTACTTGATAACTATGAAATTGAAAGATAGACACATTTGAACTAAGCTCTAAGGCCTTGCTGACAAAACCAAGCTAGAACATTCAATCCATCAACGAATACTTGTTTCCTGTGAAAGCTTGAAATTTCGATTCCTCTTTCTTCTCGGATGACTCTTCACTTGTGTTTTTCTAATAAAAGAAAAATTCATAAATCATATCATTGAACAAGAGAGATTTACTATGAAAGAAAGTGTGTTTTGCTCCAAACAGATTACTACTAATAACACTCACCTTTGTGGATGTTCCAGTTTTGGGTACTTTAGCATTTGACCCAAACACAAGCTTTTCAGGAGTTTTACATGAAGCAGTAGCAAGTGTTTTAAATCTGGACTTTTCGGTTTCATTTTCAGTTTGTCGCTGATTTGGCATTGAAGAGGAGGAAGCTTCTTGCACTGATTTGGCACTCTTTGTTGCCGAATCTTCATGAACTGAAACACAGAATATATTCAGAATCTACAGATGAATTTATACTTGAAAAAAAAATTAAGAAAGAATCACCATTACGAACACAACCTTCAGTAGATTCCTTATAAAGTAGCTGGCAGCAACGGTTTCTCAGGTTCTTGAGATTGGACGAAATCAATTTCACAGTCTGTTTCAATTATGCTCAGTGCTTGAGGGGGTTTAGTTTCAAGTATGTCAATGTAATATTACTTGTTGTTATAAGCAATTATTACAAAAGTAGTCTCTGAGTGAAGATTTACCAATGCTCATATGACTAAGGAAAAAAGAAAAAGAAAGTAAATATTAATTAACAACAATTATAAAATTTGACAAATACTGAATATGGTGGAAATTTATACTGAACATTATAATCTGTTGATCCAATCTTCGACCCGCTTACTCCTTTATTACCCTTTGTGCTAGAACTATAAATCCTTGGTGAGGTCTCAACTACATTATGAGACTTTCCAACCACAACTTATTTGATAACATTTAATATGAACCCTATCATATTGTATATATTATCAACGTAGTGTTGTTGGTCTTTAAATGTAGTGACTATGTGATCTTTATTTATTAAGATTTTTTGCAATCAGCTTAACATATGTTTTTGGCTTGTACTTACTTTTACTTTTATAGTGTGTTTTGTTAGATAACGTTGATATTTTTGGCAGCAAGTTTGATTGGTGGATGTCTCTTTTGAATTGTTTTCGGAACATCATCAATTTTATAGATTAATTTAATTGTACAACGATTGTTTCGAGTTTTAAACTTGATTATAACTTGGGTTTGAATTAACTTATAGAATATGGTAATGAATATACGAGAAATATCTAGTGATACATGCAAAACACATTAAGAGGGAGAGTGACAGCTGAAAAAGAAAGGGAGCATGTAGTTTGTGATAGTACCGAGTTGTGACATTATTTATATTTTCCAAACTTCTCATACTTCTATGTTTATCATAAAATAGTTTATACATATCTTAAATTATATATTGATTTAGTAATTCTTCATTTTTTATTAATATAAAAAATTTTGAAATAAATTTTCATAAAATAGATGTGATGTTGGATCTTATGTTGACGAGTAGAAAATGTTAATACTTTTTATTTTATACAAGATAATATTATTATAAAACTTCGTATTGGGTCAATGCAGTCACGGATAAAAGTAAAGTAAAAAATTATGAGACTCGACAAATTTATTTAATATAATTATACATTAATTATACATTTTAGAAACTCTTCTTCAAAAATACTTATTCAATCAAAATAAATAGAACTACATTGTCTTCCTATAATAACATGACTCTGGACAATCTAATTAAGATCTGGACAATCTAATTAAGATCAATAATAACAAAATATTAAAAAAGGAATAAAGATCCAAAACAAATATATTCCTTTTTTTATTATTAAAAATATTAGAATTTTTTTAAATTTTGTTATTTTAGATTTGTATTTGTTGTAAGTTGACATGAGTTTAGTTTAGGATGTTAGAATCTTGAGGATGATAGTTGAGTATATGTTATGTAAGTTATACTTTTTTTATATTAATTGATATTTACAATATTTCAACATATTGTCCACTTTAAACTTTACTACAGATATTCATAAATAACTTTTATTCTAAACTTAAATTTATGGAGAAGAGTTATCTAGCGGTAGAGGAAGAATAATGTTACGTTGACACCGTTGGTGGATTATCCCTACTTGACACCCGGGTAATTGTGTCAAAGTAGTTTACGTGGCAAGGACAACTTTGGAAGTAAAAAATTAACTAAGCCCTAAAGCTTTGCACGCTCAGAATTCATAACTCCCGCCTCCTCTCAAACTTTCGGCTCCTCTCAAACTCCCTCCTCCTCTCAAACTCTCTCGTCCTCTCAGTCTCAAACTTTCGCCTCCTCTTAAACTCCCTCCTGCTCTCAGTCTCAAACTTTCGCCTCCTCTCAGCGTCTTCTGCCTCCTCTCATTCGAAAGGTCTCTCGTTCACTCTCTCAGTCTCCTCTCCACTCTCGCTCCTCTCCACTCTCGCTCTGTGCCTGTCGCGCTCGTTCACTCTCGCTTTCGCTCAGGTTCGCCTCGTCTCAATCTCTGCCCTAAAAAAGGTTCGCCTCATCTCAGTCTCTGTCTTAAAAAAGGTTCGTTTTTTATTTGGTTTTCGTTTGAAAAGCGTGTAAAGGTTGCTCTTTTAAGTGATTGCTCATCCAAAAGGATGTTTTTTTTTGTTTGTTGAATGATTTGCATGTAAAGTTTTGGTTTTTATGTGATTTTTGATGGAAAAGGAAGTCTTTTTGGTCGTTTCACTGTTCTGTTCTGGATCTGAAAAGGTTTTTGCGTTTAGGGTTTGATTTTTGTTGGTTTTGAAGTAAAGTTTGTTCTTTTATGTCATTTACGACTTCGTTCTTGGTTCTTGGTGGAGAAAAGAAAGTTTTTTATAAGTTTTTTAGGTTTTATTGGTTGAATCTGTTTGTTTTGGCAACTGATGAAGACGTTTGAGTTGAGTCGTCATGACATGAACTAAGGTGTCCCCTCGTCAAAACATGGGTAGCAAATGATGTTCTATAAAACTAAGTGGTTGAGTTTACAGAACATTTGTTACCCATGTATTGACGAGGGGACACCTTAATTCATGTTATGGCGACTGAGGATCAGATGTGTGTTGAGTCGCCAAAGATTGCACTATGGTGTCCCCTCGTAAAAGGAGGGGTAGCCGCTTATTAATGTTTGAATATGTATGTTTCTTGTGTGTATGGTGTTGTGTGCTGACTGAGGTTTGTTGACTAAGGTGTGCTCTGAATAAAGAATTGCTAATAAGTGGTTGTGAACTGACAAATTTTCATTGATTGGTTACTCCTGCTTTAACGAGTGGACACCTAAGAACAACTTTTGGTGAGTGATGACTGTAATGAATTGTTTCCATAGTACGTTTGATGTTAGTTGGTGTTATTGAATTGTTTAGGTTTTTACAGGATTACAAATGGCATCATCCGGTGTTGTGTTTCGCGAACGATCCGAAATGGACAATAAGGTTTGATTTGTATTATGCATAATTGTTTTTTATAGTGAAATATATTGTCATGTAATGCCTATATTCTCTACTTTAATTATATGTAGGAATGCACAAGAGTCCGCCATTGTTGCAGGACTAAATATCTGGTGAAGGTGAACAACATTTTAAGTGATGAGCATAAGGCTTGCATAAAGATCACCCCTTTTGGTTGGCTCCTCGTAGTTGATAGAGAACTCCAAATGAGGAGGATGCTTGTAAAGGAGCTATGTTTTAGATTTATTGAGAAAGACTGTGGTTTTAAAATTGGATCTGAAGTTGTTTCTTTTACATTACTTGATGTTTGTGTAGGGTTAGGTTTGAGGGTTTGTGGACAGAAAGTGGATATAGAAAAGGAAACAAGTGATGGCAATATGAGGAGTTTTTTTAGTTCAAATCGTGTTAATATTACAATGCTTTATGATGAATTACTTAAACATGTCAATGATTTGGTAGTTGTAGATTTTTGTAAATTGTATATATTGTTAGGTTTGTGTGAATTTTTTTTGCCGAACACAAAGGGTACTATACATAATGGACTGTTTAGTGTTGTGGATAACAACTTAGGTGATTTATGTAAATACAATTGGGGTGGCGTTGTCTACCAATAACTGGTATGAAGTTTATGTGAAGGTGCTGCATCAGTTCAGAAAGTGTCAACTCCTTCAGATGTGTATATTGTTGGGTGTACATACTTATTGCAGGTAAATTCTATATTAAGTTCAAAAGTGCTATTGTATATTGTTCGTAATACCTTTTAAGTTGTGTTTTTTGATCTTTTGTTATGATTTGTGTCATTGATTTGGGCGTGTGAACATTTGCTATTCTGAAAAAAAAATAGGGAAATGAGGGGTAAATTTCTCCATATCCTTTATTGGAAGGATGTGAAGATTACAGATAGCATAATTCGTTCAGCATTCAATACTAATTTGGTAAGTGTTTTAAGGGTAATATTGAGATGTAATGATGTTCACATTATTTTTTTATGTGTGCTAATTTTTACTATGAGTAGGTCGTTGCTGAACTGTCAATGTCAAATGAAGAGCTTGGATACGACATTGTGAAAGAAGCTGTAGAAGGTGCTTGTGGTAAACCAAATGAAAATAAAAAAGACCACTATCATGTGCAGAAAGATGGTGCTGACCTTTTAAAACTACGTCATATTATCCAAGTCCAAGAGGATAATATCAGGGAGCTTCAGAAGGAGATTATTGAGCTTAGGAAATTGGTCGATGATAAACGAATATCAGAAACTTCAAATGACTAGCCCCTCCTCCAGCAGCAACCCCAGCAGCAGCAACCTCAGAAACAGGAACCCCAGCAGCAGCAACCTCAATAGGAAAGCCAGCACTAACCACAACAACTGAGAAGACAGAGGCAAAAACACCCAGAAAAACTCGAATGAAGAGTGTATTAAAGAGGAAGCTTGTTAAATCCCCTCCTCCAGCAGCAACCCCAACAGCAACAACCCTAGCAGCAACAACCTCAAAAGCAGGAACCCCAGCAGAAGCAACCCCAGCAGCAACAACCTCAGAAGCAGGAACCCCAGCAGAAGCAACCCCAGTAGCAGCAACCCCAACGGGAAAGTCAGCACCAACCACAACAACAACTCAGAAGACAAAGGCACAAGCACCCAAAAGAACTCGAATGAAGAGTGTAGTAAAGAGGAAGCTTGTTAAATCCCCTCCTCCAGTAGCAACCCCAACAACAACAACCCCAGCAGCAGCAACCTCAGAAGCAGCAACCCCAGCAGGAAACCCAGCACCAACCACATCAACAACTGAGAAGACAGAGGCGCAAACACCCAGAAGAACTCGAATGAAGAGTGTAGTAAAGAAGAAACTTGTTAAATCCTCTAAATTAGGACCTCCTTTTACGGCATATCCTAGGAAAAGGAGAAGGTCTGCAAGGGTTGGTGCAAGGGTTGTAAAAAGTCGCAACAATTAATTCCTGTTAATGTATATTGAATAGATATTTTGTGGAACAAATTAAATTGTTATTGCATTTTATTGCTTGAAATTGTTAGTTACATATTTTGTTAAATTTTGTGGAACATGCGACTTCTTTGGCCAAGTGTTAAACTAAAATATCTCCCCATTATATAATGGCTGAAAGTTGTGATGCCCAGAGGTGAGGGAATTCAATATAATTTAGTCAGCTAATGCCAATATGGTCCTATTGAATATGGTTTTGATTAGTTGCCAAAACATTAACTGAGAGGTACTTCCGTTAAAACATGGGTAACCCCATTTGTTTAGTAAGTGAATGCCACTATGTTAAAATGCGAAAATGGTCGTACTGCACATAATAGCCACAACGTGAGCTGAGGTATACCCTGGTTAAAACATTGGTAACACCTGATTTTAGTAAGTTTCGAGCTGTTATTTATGCAGAGGTATGTGTCAATTTAGCATAAATTTGGTACATAAAAGGTTTATGGAAGTAATTCACAGGGTGGTAAGTGAAGGACACTAAAACTTAAAACGCTAAAATGGTCGCACTGCATTTAGTCGCCACAACGTCTACTGAGGTGTCCCTTCGTTAAAGATTTGGTAACCAGTCATTGATGATGACTCCTGTGAGTTTCCTATCGATGTGAGGAGTGACACAAATCCACCAGATTGGGCAGTGTGCACCTGTAAAGACCATGTCAACATAATATAACACGAAATACAACAACATATTCATGCAAATGTATAAATCTGTATGTAACACGAACCGTTTCTGTTTGGTAGTTCATTATGGATACAGTTGTAATGTTTGGTTGAGATAAATTACTCCTTGAACTAGTGTGCTTGGCAGTGACTGCCTTCTTTCGGCTTCGAGGCATCTCACATGCTGACCTCAATCTTTTATATGGAGGTCATCCCTTTCTTGAAATTGGTTCAGGGCTATGAATATTTGTGTTGACCTCGTCATTCATGGAATTATTTCTCTGTGGAGTCCTATTTCCCAAATTAGTCCTTGCTGGGTAATGAGTTTCAATGTCATGTGAGTCAACAAAGGATGGGCAAAAAACAATTCACTTGTTTCCTGATTTTCGCAAGCTACCTGAGCTATTTCTCCAAATGTTTGGCATAAGGTATCATAGAGCTGAATATGTGGTGGTTTGTCTCTGGAGTTAAAAGATGTGACTATGTAATTATGCTTTCTCCTGACATTCTTGCTCCACCTTTGCAATATATACTTTGTTGAAATGCTTTTTTGTCTTTCTTGGGCAAGAACAACCAATGCATGTCTACATATTATTCCCCTGAACTCAAACAAGAATCACTGACATTGCACATCCTTGGTTTTTTTGTCATAGAAAACAGTAAATAATCTCTCACGACAATGTTCATTATGGATGGACTCTTCCATTACTGTGTAGGTACAATTTTCTTCATCACTATGATAATGGTGAATTAGGCAATTCATTTTCGATCTAAATTCAGTCTGCACCTCAGTGAACTTAGCATGTGTATATTATTTTTGAAATTGTCTTTCCATCAATGACTGTGAGCCACAATGAATTACTGTGTTCAATGAGCCAAAGTCAGCCTCCTTCTCCTTTTCCCACTTGTGTTGCAAGGCATTGTCGTATTGTTGAACAAATTGTTGTAGTGTTGTCATGGAATTGATGTAACCGTCGCAGAATGCATTTATGCTCTCACTCCTTTGTGTAGTTGATAGTCCTGCCCAAAAATGACGTTTTAAATATATAGGAACCCATCAATGTCATTCCTCATATAGAGAAGTCAACCACTGGTTATCAACCAAGCCAAAATGTGCTATGAAATTACCCCAATTAGTTTCAAATTTATCCATACTTTCGGACTCATAGGCCACTTCCTTCATGATTCTCTTGATGTCCTTGTATTGGTTATACCCTTGTAACTTTTCTGGAATTTTCTTCATAATGTGCCACAAACACCACCTGTGTCGTGTTTGAGGGAAGATAGTGACAATGGCATTTTTCATAGCCTGACATTGATAAGTGACAATCCCTTCTGGATCTTTGTAATACATATAACGTCTCCAACAGTTAAATAGCCAAACAAATGTGTTGGTGTCTTCTCTGGATAGTAGCCCACACCCTAAAAGAATGGATTGGCCGTGATGATTGACCCCAACAAAAGGTGCGAAAGACATGTCGTACTTGTTAGTTAGGTATGTCGTATCAAATGATATAACATCTCCAAAGTATTGAGAGGCAGCCTGGCTTCTTGCATCTGCCCAAAACACATTCCTTATGCGGTTGTCGTCGTCGACGTCAATATCAAAGAAAAAATCTGTATTCAATTCTTTCATGCGAGAAAAATGCTTCAACAATGCTTGGCCGTCCCCTTCTTTCCCTAGTGCATCTGAAAAGAAATCTAACAGATCTTGCAGACGATATGCCTATAGAGAAAAATACCACACACTTCAAAACCGTTTCAGCAACACATACTTCAAAACCAGATGATTTCAGTAAACAGAACTCTAGCACATTACCACAGCTAAATCAATGGTCTTGCGATAGCGCTGTTTGTGTTTGTGTCCAAGGGAATCCAGCACATACAACTCTCTCCTCCCCCAAACCAGAGCGTAACACCACCAGTGGTCGTTATGGATTGTGGGGATAAAAATCTACACAAAAAATAAGGTTTTAGTAATCAATAAACCCTTACGTAATTTTACATCAGAATACTTATTATTTCGGTATTCATTAGTTCATAGAACTCCAATAAGTCCTATGGATAAAAGGCAGAGTATTCAACTTCTCCCCATTTGCTCCATTTTTTTTTAACGTTTTCTTTTTCCATTTCCTGAATTACATTGGTGTGCACCAAACAAAATGTAAATAAGGACCATTACCCCATATTAAGTTAAAACGTCTTTATAAGGACCATATGTTTGTAATGAAGTACTTAACTTATTCATTTACACACAGGTCCAGGATTGATCACGCTTTCATGCACTACATAGTGTTATATTTCAGCACCCATGTAACTTAATTCTGGTTTTTAACCTCATACCAATCCCTTGGTTATTTATGGCTTAACGAGGGGACACTTTCGTCACAGTTTTGGCGACTGGGCTGAAACATCTTCATAAGGACCATATGTTTCTAATGAAAAACTGAACTTATTCAATAACACACAGATCCAGGATTGATCACGGTTTCATGGACTACATAATTTTCTATTTCAGCATCTATATGGCTTAATACTGGTTTTTTAACTCAGTACTAATTCTTTGGTTACCTATGGCATAATGACGGGACACTTTCTTTAAAGTTTTGACGACTGGACTGAAAATAATCATAACAAATTTACAGGGATATAGAAAAAGAAGTTCTGATACTACTACATACCGCAAACATGGGATTGAAGCATACACGCCTGATCATGCCCGTTCTTTTCTTTTCATCATGCATCAGCAGAAACATCTCAAACAACATGACCATGTTATCCACTTTTTCTGCATGACCAAGGTTGCGTAGGTCAGCCTTGCTAATTACATGTTGTTGGATCTCAACAACAGCACTAAACAAATAACAAAATATAATGTCAAAGGAATGTGTCATGCATATATATGGACTGAAAAACACACTAAAGAAATTTACAAAATAAAATATACTTATTGTCATTATCTTCACCATCGGTTATGCCAATATATAGCTTTTCTACATCGATGTCGTCGTCAGTATCTCCATCTCCACCCTTTGCCTCAACGGTACTCCTTGGGGGAGTCTTTGCTGCAGGAGACGTTGTTGGGGGAGTCTTTCCTGGAGGAGTCTGCTCTGGGGGAGTCTTTACTGGAGGAGTCTGCTCTGGGGGAGTATGCTCTAGAGGAGTCTGTTGGAGATTCTTTAGACTCTTTTGAGGGGTAGTCTGTTCTGGACTCTTAGGACTGGGACTGCCATGAGGACTGTTTGGTGAGGGACTCGTCTGGGTACTCTTTGCAGTTGGAGGATTCCTGATTGGAGTCCTTGATCTACTTCTTCGTGGAATAGAGGAGGAGGACGATGGCCGCTGGACCATTTTACTTGGGGCATTGCACATTTGTTGTCGTAGAAGGCTAACTTGGTGTGAGAGTTCAGCAATAAACACTGTATTTGACTCAATCTTTTGTATAGTGGTTGCAACTTCTGCCCGTTAATTACAATTGTCATCCTTGACGTCCTCCTCAATGCCCACTTCATCAGAAAGGTGAACACATTCAAGTGTTTCAAGCACAATGTCCATCCTCTCCTCTTCCTCAGTCAATGTCCAGTCTCATACAATCTACACAAAAGTATATAATTATTGTCAAAAAATCATCAAACATTATAAAGAGATAATGTAAACAATAGATAGAATGACCATTACCTTATTATTTAGAAATAACTTATGTATTTGTGAGGAATATCTCAGAGTCTTTATGGATAGCCAGTCCCGAATACGTGGGAATAGAGAACTACGTCGTATTCCCACATGCACAACCCACAACTTCTCAAAAAGAATAAATAAACCAATTAGCAAAACAAGTATTTAACTTCCAAATTCTGAATACATTATACATAATTTAAATTCAACCAAACAAATACCTACAACACAACTACGCAGCCGGCCAAGTGTAGGCCACTGGTCTTTTTTTGCTGACAGAACTGAGTGGAAACTCTGTCCAAGCTCTTCACAAGTAAAGAATGAACAGCCTCACACCAGTTCCACAGGTGTAAGGACCGTAAATTATCTAATAAACTAAAAGGAAATGTAGTAACTGTCCTAGAGGTGCGCGGAAAGTAAAAAACTAAAAATACAAGCAAAATATACAATCTACAATAATTAACTACATTATCTTCCTCTTGTAATTTGAGAACAATCTTCTCAATTGTTATTTCCTTATTACTGAACAAATTGTTAACCAACCCAGCTGTACACGAATCAAAACAAATTTTTTGTCCTCTAACAGGAAAACCCAAAACAACACACACATCAAAAATATTGAAAGACACCAAATGCTCTCTGATCGAAAGCTCTTGTTCTCAACAGACCATCTGCTAACCAACTCAAGCAGCAACGCACTGCAAATCTTGAGTGGCTCTTCCATCAACAGCATCCAGCGAAATGGGATCCTTTCCAATTGTTGTTTCTGCAGGGCACCCATTGTGTTGTTTACTCGTACAACAGTCTAGGTGTCAACCCTATGCCTGAGTCTAATCTGAAAGTTATGTATAAAACAATAGTGTTACCATCATCACATGTCAAACATATTCATAAAAAACCACAATGTAAAGTAACTTACATTAGATTCAACAATTGTGTTCATAGCACCTTTTCCCTTTGCAGTCATGGTAGTAAATAACAGTCAATAACCTAAGCAAAACATCCAATTCATTAAAAATGGTTCTAACTCTACATTAATAACTGGTTACCCCTTCTTTAATGAGGGGACACCTAGTGTAAGTGTTTGCGACTAAACAATTCATTACAGTCATCACTCTCCAAAAGATGTACTTAGGTGTCCACTCGTTAAAGCAGAGGTAACCAATCAATGAGAATTTGTCAGCTCACAACCACTTATTAGCCATTCTTTATTCAGAACACACCTTAGTCAACAAACCTCAGTCAGCATACAACACCATACACACAAGAAACATACACATTCAAACATTAATAAGCGGCTACCCCTCCTTTTATGAGGAGACACCATAGTGCAATCTTTGACGACTCAACACGTATCTGATCCTCAGTCTCCATAACATGAACTAAGGTGTCCCCTCGTCAATACATGGGTAACAAATGATGTTCTGTAAACTCAACCACTTAGTTTTACATAACATCATTTGTTACCCATATATCGACGAGGGGACACCTTAATTCATGTCATGACAACTCAACTCAAACGTCTTCATCAGTTGCCAAAACAAACAGATTCAACCAATAAAACCTAAAAAACTTACAAAAACCTTTTTTTTATCTACCAAGAACCAAGAACGAAGTCATAAATGACATAAAAGAATAAACTTTACTTCAAAACCAACAGAAATCAAACCCTAAATGCAAAATCCTTTTCAGATCCAGAACAGTGAAACGACCAAAAAGACTTCATTTTCCATTAAAAATCGCATAAAAACCAAAACTTTACACGCAAATCATTCAACAAACAAAAAAAGACATCCTTTTACATGAGTAATCACTTAAAAGAGCAACCTTTACACGCTTTTCAAACGAAAACCAAATAAAAAATGAACATTTTTTTAGGGCAGAGACTGAGACGAGGCGAACCTGAGCGAAAGCGAGAGTGAACTAGCGCGACAGGCACAGAGCGAGAGTGAAGAGGAGCGAGAGTGGAAAGGAGACTGAGAGAGTGAATGAGAGACCTTTCAAATGAAAGGAGGCGGAAGACGCTGAGAAGAGGCAAAGTTTGAGACTGAGAGGAGGAGGGAGTTTAAAAGGAGCTGAAAGTTTGAGAGGAGGCGGGTGTTTGAGAGAGCAAAGGTTTACTGAGAGAGCAAAGTCTGAGGCTTTTAGGAGACTGCCACGCTGGCTTAACACGCTAGCTTAAAATAATATTATTTTTCGTCACATCAGCGGTGTCAACTAGGAGTATGCCACATGACAGTGTCAACCTAACATTACTCGTAGAGGAAATGCCACCGTCATTTGAAGGGAAGATATAGTAAGAATGCCTTTTTGACTTTGTAATAAAACTAAATCACTTTACCACCTAAGAAAGCATGAACATTTTATTTTAAAATTGAAATAAAATCATTACCTGTAAGCTTTAATCAAAGAAATCACGGTTGAGAATACATCAAAATCATCCATAAAATCAGATGTGGAGAATATAACTTGACAAATGAAGAATTAGGTTAAGCAAATCCACAAATAAGAAATAATGAACCAATAAGAAACTGAAATTAGGTTAAGAGGTTAGAAATGAAAGTTACCATATATCTGGCTGCATTCTTGGGTAAGAAAATGAGAAAATTAGGATTCTAATTTCAATGAATGTGAAGAGTGTGGAGGCATGTGATGGATTTAAAGGGGGAGATTGTTCACAATCTTCTACATAAAATTAAAAATTAAAAATTATCACTACATTGTCCACTAACACACGGAATTCATCATGGTCACCGATAGAATCAATTACAAATAGCTCTCTACTTATAGACTTTAGCACATAGCACCATCAGTGCCCATTACAAAATACCTACAATCCAAACAAGACAACGTTTACAACAATTGTGTGTAATAAACTTGTTTTAAATATAATGAGATACTAACTTACAAATTCACAACCCAACACGAGTTCCAACTCCAATGAATGATGAGCAAAACATAGTTTGTAATCATGATGATTCCATGATCGACATTTAGACTTCTCCATATTCATCTCATTAATAATGTGGGTCTAAAAACCATTAACTGTATATTACTTGCAAAAACATTGCTCTATTGACACTTAAAACATAAAAAGAACCAAATCAATATCACATACCATAGCCAAAGACTAACGAAAAATCTATTCACACTTCCAACGATGTTCAACTGGTCAATGGTCATGACGCATGTTACAAATCACATAACCTACAAAACTTGATCAATTCATTATTTACAACTAACTAAGCACAACAAAATAATGAAAATTCACTAAATTTACCATGATGTCAACTCGAGCCCTTGGTTGAAGTGAAGAAATTTTCACGTTAGTAAGCATTTGTCTACCAAAATCAACTACAAGCCTATGTAAACAACAACAACTTCACATAAGCATATGGTTAATATAAAACTCATAAACTTTCCCTTCGACAAATATATTTTCAAACAATAAATAAAGTACTTGATAAACTCATTCTAACGCTATTTCGCAGTGACAAGCTTATACAACCTTCAAAAATCAAGACCGGCAAACCGTACGGTGTAGTGAACGGATGGGTGTCGTTGTTGGACTCCGAGAAGATGTTCCCACATCAGCCACATTTTATTGTATTCGAGGTACCCACCAAAGACCGGTTGTGGAGTCGAAAAATTTTGATCCTGCTGACCCATGTTCGGATCCTCAAGACCCATAGAATGTCCCTACTCAGCCGTAGTGCAGTCGTCGTGACTCATACTATGTCCCTCTTGACCCGACAAAAATAATGATAAGTCATCACACATCTTGGGCTCCTCCTCAACATATTAGGTTCGCCATGATACATAGTATATTGGTCGTCATACATACTAGGTTCATGATGATACGTTGTAGGTTCGTCCTCACCCATATGATGTCCAGCGTCGCCCATATTCGGTCCATCCATACTGGATCCTTCCCTCCAACAGTTCTTCATCTGCTCTCTCAACAGACACATATCTTCCTCAGTAGAGGCAATGCGCGCATAATTGGTATCAATTATTCCTCTTTATTCATATTGTTGTGCCACCATCCCTTCCCAGTCGTGTGAGCATGTAATGTTTTCAGCCTGACTCTGTGGTAAGCTTTCAAACGTACAAATTCAAGTGCTTCTCATACTATGTCCAAACCCCCCTCTTCTTCTGTCACCCACCACTCCCAAACAATCTACAATGTCGGGAACATATTGTCAGGTAACCATTTCAATTGAAAAATATAAAAATAAAACTGAATACAAACCTCGTTATATAAGAATGCAAATTCAATTCTTGAAGACCTCATTGTCAAAGAAGGCCAGTCTACAAATCGTGGAAATTAACTGAGCGTACCCATGCCAACGTGTTGAATAACCCACAATTGTTCAATACAGAAACAGTGCATCACTAAAATAATGTATTAAACTAAATATAAACTCCAACGATAATACACTAACCTGCAACACCGGCACACAACCGCAGAGATACATCCCCTGCAAATTCTTTTGGTGATGGAAATTGTAAGAACATCTATCTAAACTACTACTTAACATTGATAGGACCGCCCCACCCTAATTATATAAATGAAGGTCCTCCAAACTATCTAACAAATAAAACGGATATGTACAAACAGTCCTAATAGTTTTAAGAAAATAGAATACGAAAAAAGCAAGCAATATGTAAAGTCTGCAAAAGTCATCTACATTTTTTTTAGAATTTAATTTTATCATTTAATTTTTCAACAATACTAACGACAGTAATATCCTCACCATTGAACAAATTAGTTACCAAACCTAAATTATTATCATTAAAACTAACCTCTTGACCTGTTATCCCTAGGCCTAACCCCATAAACACATCTAGACCAGACAGAGAAACTAGAAACTCCCTAATTTTAAAGCTTTGGTCATTAGGAGACCAATGACTGGCCAACTCGCTCAACAAAGGACAAGAAATGTTAATTGGTTGTGTCATCCGAACAAGTCATTTAAATGGAGTTTTCTCCAACTTTGCCCTTTAAAAATCACGCAAATTTTTGTTCACTTCAACAATTACATCAATGTCAACTCAGTGAAAAACTCTGATCTACAATATCATGGCAAACAAAATTAATTCAAGAAAGCAAAATCATTTCTTTATTAACAAACTTTAAATGCAAATAATAGTCATGAACGTTTAATCCGTTGTTATCAACATCGAATCTTTTTGCATTAGACCTTCTAGCAGCCATAGGTAGTTTAGAATGAACCTCTTCAGTAAAAGAATTCAATACCTATGCATTATGTCATATTAAAAATGGAAAAATGTTGAAAACTGCCATTACAAGCATTCAACTTTGAAAAATGTCTAACAATGTCAACTTAAGTGTGTAATTGTGGTACAGTTTCTGACCCCACATCGCACACACCAATTATGTGCCATAATACACTCCAAACCTCAAATCATGATACCTTTTCGACATGCAATCTTTCACCCTGTGTATTTTTGTGCTTAACTAAGCTTAACATAGTATCCACCCATCACACCAATGTATACCCGAAACAAAACATTACAAACAGACCTAGAAATTGACAACCATAACCGCACCAACAGAGATCAAAAGCCCAGAACAGAAAACACCTACCTCCAATCTGCAACGGTGACGTCGGCGGCAGCATGACCTCGGTACAGCACATGACAATAATGTGCCATGCTTTGTGCTCTAACAAAGACACGATGAAAAACAACGGACATGTGGCAGATTCCAGATGGATGAGTTCGGGTTCGATTATAAAACGGACGATTGGGTGAAATGAAAGTGGGAGAAAAAAGGTGAGACTGCTGCGACACTGGAAAAAACGAAAGAAACGAATGGTCCCAACCCTAATCTTCAATTCTTGCCAAGCTGGACGTCCACTGCTACGTTGTCTACAACTCGTCACGTCGTTACCATGTCAAGGTGTTATTTGGGTGTACTGCCACGTAAGATTGCCAGTATATAATTATTCTAATAACAAAATGTTAAAAAAAATAAAGATCCAAAATAAATATGTTCCTTTTTTATTATTAAAAATATTAGAATTTTTTTAAATTTTGTTATTTTAGATTTGTATTTGTTGTAAGTTAAAATGTGTTTAGTTTAGGATGTTAGAATCATGATATTTGAGGATGATAGTTGAGTATATGTTATGTATGTTATACTTTTTTTTATATTAATTGATATTTACAATATTTCAACATATTGTTCACCTTTTAAACTTTACTACAAATATTCATAAATAGCTTTTATTCTAAACTTAAATTTATGGAGAAGAGTTATCTGGCGGTAGAGGAAATGTCACCGTCATTTGAAAAAAGGAAATATATATTAGGAATGCGTTTTCGACTTTGTAATAAAACTAAATCACTTTACCACCTAAGAAAGCATGTACATTTTATTTTAAAATTAAAATAAAAGCATTACCTGTAAGCTTTAATCAAGAAATTACAATTGAGAATACATCAATGTCATCTTTTTAGTAGCTTCCATAAGATCAGACGAGGAGAATATAACCTGACACAGAATAATTAGGTTAAGAAAATCAACAAATAAGAAATAATGAACTAATAAGAAACTGAAATTAGGTTAAGAGATTAGAAATGAAAGTTATGTAAGAAAATGAGAAAATTAGGATTCTAATTTTCAGTGAATGTGAGGAGTGTGGAGGCATGTGATGGATTTAAAGGGGGAGATTGTTCACAATCTTCTGCATAAAATTAAAAATTATATATAAATATTAAATGCGTTTAATTAAGCATTTTATTAGTCAAAGATAAGTAAATAGATCAAAGTAACCACGATAGTCTGATCAACCAAAAAATTAAATAAAAAAATATATAACAAATTTAAACATTAAATAAAACATATTTTTAGTTTACTTTTCATGAAAAAGTAAATAATAATGAAATAAAGTAAAGATTATATACGTCTAATTGATATTTAATTCGGCTTATATTTATAAAACAATAATTTATCTATTATATTTGCTGAGATTTTGTTACACTAGTAACAATACTACATTATCACTGACTTCGAATAAATATTTTTGTATTCATGTTGTCGGCTATCCGAAAAAGAAAATGTGGTATGGAAGAAGAAAAATATAAAAATATGGGCAGCAGAATAAGTCCAAACATTTTTAAACGTGGGGAAGGCAAGGAATGAACATAGGAGGTGTAAACAGATCCTGTTGGCCAAGGCCCAAACGCCACCTCCTTTTCTCTCTTCAGCTAACCCCGTTCTCCCAAAGCCTTATTTGGGAAGGATGGAGAGGCACGAAGCGGCAATGAGGCTGCCGGCGGAGGGAATCGACGGCGAGGGGTTTTGGCGGGTAGAGGCGCGAGGGTTGTTGTGCTTCGGCAACAGATTGGTGACGTTTGTGGTGAGGAATCGGTCTTGTGATGTAGGAGTGTATGAAGGGTCATGATTTTGGGGTTTTACGGTGAAGCTCTGAGGTTTTGGTTGCTCGGCGGCAATCGCCGGAGTCCATGATGGTAACAGAGTTGAGTAGTTTTTCAAAAACCAAAATGAAATGGCAAAAGATATTTACACAAACAGAACACGGCATTAAGATTCCAACAAAAAAATTCATACCTGCTCCTTCTTCTAGTTGTATTTCTCTTGTTGATTATGATATTATGTGTTGTTCCAATTTTTCAAGGGGACGCGGGTGAAGAATCCGAATCCGAATCGTGACGAATGGGTTGTGTGTGAGAATCGTGAATAAAAAGAATGTGAATTTGTGGTAGAGAGAAAGTGGTTATTTGCAGGGGGAGAGACAGCTTTCTCACGTGGTTATGCTTGCTACAGAAGAAACATTGCAGCTTTTTTCTGGTGTGGAGGTACGGAAGAGAATCAGGAGATGATTTGGCGGTGCGAATAGGAGTTGAGGGGTGTGATGGCAGACTAGTCCAAAGGGTAGGAGGGTGTGAAGAGCAAAGAAATTGCCTGCACCCTTGCACCTTTAAGCTTTCAATTTATTTTACAAACTGGCGTGACCTTTTTTTCTCAAAAAGAGAAATTATATTATTGTTATTATTTTTAAGAAAATGAAAATAGAAAAGATAAATACAAAAATTATATATTTTTTTAAAATAAGAGAAAACAATAAAATTCAAACTTAATTAAACCATTGATTTTTTTATAATTTAAAAAAAATTAATTAAAAATATTTTATCAAAATTGAATATTGATACATGTAATTCAAAAAGAAAATTTATCTATATCTATACACATAATTTATCATATAATATAAAACAAAAACAATACTTAGTTATCTTTTTCAAATATATTTTGTTAAGAAAAATAGAAAATGTTATGAATTAAAAATAAAAAATAAGTAAGTTATTTTCTTTATATAAAATAATATATGCATTATATACTTGAACCACCCAAAAACTGAGGTTCTGTTTTCTTACGGCAAAAACATACAATGAACTTTGTAATAAAAACTTTGTCTTTATACGTGCAATATCCTTGCAGAAGATGGAGATCTTGGATGTTCCTAGAGTGAAACCTCCAAAGACAGTCTAACACAATTTCTGATATACATGAAAACACTATAAAAATTGTACGTTAGTAATGAAAGAGGAAATGAATGCTTTCCGAAAGTAGAGAAGGAGACTTTGAAAAATTAGACAATACATTTTCAAAAAAGACAGTGGCCAATACTTTGATGTTTAACTTTGTCACTAATTTACAACACACTGAACCAAAATTATCCTACAATTAAAAACATTCTTGTTACCGGTAGAATTCAACTTTATTAAATCTGTTTTTATAAATGATTTGACTTTATTTGAATTACTCCGTACACGTTATTAAATAGAACATCAACTGCTTAATTTGCATAATAAGTTGAAGTGTTGTAACTAAAATAATATTTGCCTATTAATCAATCTTAACAATATGCAAATGACGAAAGCAACCAACATGTTTCATGTTCATAAATAAATCAATAACAATTGACATATTATAACACAACAATAGAAGACAGGAAGCAAGAAACAATTGTAAAGTTGAAATAATGCATGTAAAACCACCACCAAATAGTTGGTGTTATAAACCACATTAACATTACTTGCAATTAAATATTGATGTATAAAATAAGAAACATTCATAAATTGTTTTTTGACAAAACAATTAACAAATAATTATTACAAAAATTTTACAAAAATAAAACAAAATTACAAAAAGACAATAACTGTTATGTTCTAGCCAGGCACGTGGTTCACCTCGAAAGCTGCTTTGAAGCCTTCACGTAATAGGTTAAATGTGCAAAAATCCTTCAATCCTTTACCAATCTTGATAGACCTTTTCGGGAATTCCTGGTCAACAGTTTGCATTTGACAGCTTCGTATCGACCATGAAGAACAACATAGTTGAACCTTGTTTCGCATATAGTTGGCAAAGTCATGGGCAAATCCTAAAAAGAAATATTATTTTGAATGACTAAACAAAAAAATGTAAGAAATGATAGAAGTTAATTGAAAACGATAGAGCAAAAGAAAAAACCGACAAAAGAAGAAAAACTGTTTCTAGAAAATGTCATGTGATCTAAGAAAAACCAAGTGGATGCATAAAAAATTGTTCAAAATTTTCAAAATCTTACATTATGGCCAAAAGCACCACAGTGCAATTTTTTTTTTCGTTTCTACTAAATGGATGCAATTTTTTCTTTTTTTACTAAAATAGGTAAGTTGTGTCACATATGCACGACTTTAAATAAAGAAGTCGTGCTACTGTGAAGCAAACATGAAATTAAAAAAAAATTAAACTAACTTCAATGTAAAAAAAATGAATTGAATTTGTGTCAACATGACACGATTTTAGTAGAAAAAAAATTTACATTGAAGTCGTGTCACGTTGACACGACCTCAATTCATTTTTTAACTAAAGTCGTGTGAACGTGGCATGACTTCAAGTGAAGAAGTCGTGTCTACGTGGCACGACTTACCCATTGTCGTAAAAAAAAATTTGCACTTGTTTGGTGAAAAACGAAAAAAAAAAACACACTTGTTTGGTGCTTTTACCTACATCAGAGATCTCAGGATTTTCGATAAAGTAAATCATGCCAATGGAGGACACAAAACTAGTAGAAAAATGGCTTTCTATATCGGTTCTAGAAGACATTTTATGTCGGTTCTGGAACCGACGTAAATATAGGCGACGTAGAAAGTCTTGAACATATAAAGTCGGTTATGCAACCGACGTAATATGTATGTCATTATGTCAGTTGAAAAATAGAAACCGACATCATATACCCAACTAAAATAACTAAATTACAGCATAAAAAGTGGACACTGTGTCGGTTGCAAGCTAAAACCGCATAAAAAGTCATTTTTAAAAAAAAAATAAGTTGATAAACCTCTAATCGGTACAAGAAAACATCACAAAAAAATTTAGAATTTTTTAGCAAGTATAGATATGTGAAATAAAAGACTACAATCTAAAAAAATAGGTTAAAAAAAGAAACCCTAAATGATAGAATTTTGGAATTTCTGGAGGCCCAACTGCCTTCGGCATTGGCCAGCAAATTCGTTACCCCATTTCAAGCAATTTTCATTTTTGGAGCATCTCAATCCGAGCTCTCTATCAAAAGTAATGTCCGTTTGAAGTTTTTTTGCCCTAAATGTTTGAAACCTTAAATCTATGATAAACTTATACAATGTAAGAACTCTACCATGAAATATATAGTAAATCAAGATGCTGATAAAAAATTTGGATCAAAAATAAATTTCTAACTATTTTCAATGAATCATACAAAATTACTAACCTCTTGCAAAGAGAAGAGGCAAGGGTGTTGAACCAAGCATTTAATCGAGACAACCAATATGCTTGCGCACACCAAACGAACGTGAAAGAAGCCGAAAATGGAGCCAAACGAACCTTAGCAAAACCAATGAACAACACAGATGCAAATGAAAACCAATGAGAAGAGAAAACAGCACCACACGAAATACATGAAAATTGGTGAGAATAAAAGCGGCAGCACGCGAAGGCTAAGAGAAGGCAGCGAGAATAAGGAGGCAGCAAGGCTGAGGAGAAGGTGAAGGAGAAGAAAACGTAAGAGAAAAATGTAAGTGTAAGAGTTAATCTCTCTCTTGAAATCCCTAATTTTAACTCGAGGGACATAATACATCTCAATTGACGTAGTATCTGACCAAATTTTTTTCAAAGTTCATTCATGCACCAAGAGGAGGATCTTATGTCAGTTCAAAAATTCCAACTGACGTAATATGGGCTACATACTACGTTGGTTGACACCTCCCAACTGACGTAGTATCTTCAACATTATTACAAAGTTTTCAAATTTCAAATTTTTACTTTTTTCAGTCTTTTCTACGTCGGTTATGAGTGACAACCGACATAAAATATGGTGTACTACGTCGGATTTGAGTTAATCGACATAATATCTTTGCAAATACTTACAAAAATGTCACCGTATTTTTGTTTACATCGATTTTGTTTTAACCGACGTATTATCCTAATGTAAAATGTGTTTTTTCTACTAGTGTAATAAATATTTTTAATGTAGTAATATTTTAAATTTTAAAAGCTTTGTTGTCTATTTTTGTTTTGTAGTTTCATAGACTATCATGGCATGTTCTGATGTTTGTGTTTGTAATCCATAGTTTATATAAGTAACATTTTAGTTTTCCACATCTCTTAGGGAAGAGAAATATTGTTTAAGTTCGTGAGATTAATTAATGTTCGACACAGAGAACATAACACAGTAATGCAGATTGAACATAAAAAAATTCAACACAATGTTACACAATGTCACACAATAACAAAATCTAACAAAACAATGCAAAATGAAGCTTGATTTTATATACTTTCTTACCTGGAAATCCCCAATAACTGTTTCACTTGCAGAAACCACAGGTGTCACTCTGAGATGGTGTATAATTGCAGTCGCAATACTCCAGTAGCTTTAAAAAAAAAAAAAAAACGATTAACCAATGAAACAAACTTTCCAAAGAACCCTTGTTAAAAACCTAAAGTACAAAGAAATATTGTACTTAACTATCACTTACAAATGAATGTAGAGGACAAATAATGTCATTTCATGGCATTTCATTGCAATGGGAATACTCCAGTAGCTAAGCGATTTAGAAGGAAAAAAATGAGTGATAAATGAGTAAACACATCTACAATAACACATTGCATAATGAAACAAACATTTGTCTACGTAAAAATATACTTACAAAAATAATACTGCACATTATTTTAGTTTACAACACTGATATCAATGCTTTTAAGTACTACTATAAATTTATAAAGAAGTTTATTTATATTTCTGAAATTCGTTAAGAGAAACAAAAAGGAAAATAGAATTTGGCTGTGGATTTTGATCTTAGAATCAGAGCCAAGTATACAAGGTTCAAAAGTAGTCGTTTCAATCCACCCATTGTTCAGTGTCGTCGCTTGAAAGTTCCTTTAGTTTACCATCTCAATTAATTTGTTCACAAATTTTCCATTTACAAATCTGCAGAGATGTGAAAATATTCCCATGTTGTATACCAAAATAAAGAAGAGATGTGAAAATATTCCCATGCTTGATCGCTGTGTTTCTCTTTTTTTTTTTTTTTTTTTAAAATATTAACCTTGTTACTTTGGATTTGGGATAAATTATTTCAGAGAAATACTTATTTATCAATGTTCCTAATACTTAATTTTTGTTTATGATATTGAATAATCCGTAGCAAAATAATAAAAGAGACTTAGTTAAAATAATTTATTTAATATTTGAGATCTCGATTCATTTTATATTGAACGTTGAAATCAAACTTTTTTTCTTTAATCATAAAAAAAATTAAATATTTAAGTAAAAAGTATCATAAATTATTATTTGATAAAAGGAGATATGAAATCCTTGTACTAAATACACGAGATTTAAAAAGCTTAAAAGATTCTAGACTTGATTAGACGATAAATAAGAGGTTAGTACAATATTATAATTAAATTATTATTGACTAATACATAAATATTACTTGAATGTTGATAAGGTGTTACTAAAAAATAATAGGTTATTTAGGTATTTAATGACAACACTCAAGAAGTTATCATAAGTTTGAATAGAAGAGGATATTTTTCTATTAGAGATGTTATCTCAATTCAACTTCTATCACTAACTTCCTACGTACTATGATCAATGGAAGCAGAACACTTAGGATACTTTCCCATATGGTGAAATTCATAGCCAAAAATGTTTGTCATGGTAATATTGTGATTTTTATGTGGACATCCAATTTGCTTCTAACCTTAATAGCCAGTGTTACATTTGAAACATTTAATATCTTTACTAATTTTAAATTATTATTTATGTGTAGTACAAATATAAGTAAAATTGAAAGTATTTTAATCATATTATTTATTTACTTTTGAATAATGATTACTTAACTTAATTATATTTATTTTGAGTTGCAAAACAAACCAGAATTTATTTATAAGTGTATAAAGACTGGATCAAGTAATATTTATTATTGACCAAAACAACAATAATAATGCATTACCTATTTCTTATAATATGAACTTATTTACACTTTACCAACAAGTCACAAACATTTAATTAAGTGTGAAAAATATTTTATAAATGTTCATAATACTTTAAGATAAATGTCATAATAATATATATTGTCAGTTTTGGTGATTTGCAACACTTTAATTATACTTAAACACTTTAATTATTCATTTAATTACTTATATTTTTTCTGCTAATTTTAGGCTTTAATTATACAATTAGGTTAATATATTGATTTTAAAATAGTTCAATAAATCCTGATGAACTATATTATGAATGATTATTTGTTTAATGTTTGTCTAAATACAAATCAGAGCAACCATACAAATAAAACAAACATAAAACAAATTACATATAATAATAAAAAATATTATTATAAAATTGCAACTAATTTATCAAAAATTATCATCACATAATTATTACATAGGGAGAGAGAGCATTATGTTACGTGGCTTGATGAAAATTGACATGGACACGCTCATTACATAGAATTGAGTGACGGAGCAATGTTTTTCCTATCATTTTGTTCGTCATTTATGTCAACAAATCAATTTTTTTTATGATTATGAAAAGTTTGTTGAAAAAACTTTATTTGTAAACTTTACTAATACATAATTTAAATGTTGTCAATAGTTATCAATTAATATATTTGTTCAAGTGTAGTGGCTGAGAACAATAAATATTTTTGCAGAACCTTGAGATTGAGAATAAGACTTCAAAGTGTCAATTGTGCTGGTCTCTCTATGAATCTCTAATCTCAGGTAGTTGGGACGATGGAAAGATACCTGCCAAAGGTACTTCGATGCTCTCATTAGTGTTTGGTTATCAAAGGTTTCCCTAGCATGTCTTAGAATTTATCTCCAAAATTTCCTAATTTCACTCACTATTCACTATTTGTACCTTTCCCCTGGTGACTCTTCATTTGTCTTATGCTATCAGGAAGACGTATAGCCTCTTCTGTCAGAGATATGATAGGTGTTCTGCACTATGTGTCAGAGGGAAGACGTGCAATCTCTTCTGCATAAGGTATGAATGTTGTTTTGCACTATGTGTCAGAGAAAAGACCTGTGGTCTCTTCTTTCTCAAATGATGGGAGCATCGTTTATTGGGATTTGTTTCTTTGTTAGATGTGAGATGCTCGTTCCCAATGCAAGGGAAGTGGGGATGTTGGTTTGTTGGTACTGGCTAGGTACCTGTCGGATTGGGTACGTGTCGGCCTGGGTTCTTGTGGGTCTAGGCACTTATTAGCTTGGGTACTTGTCGGCCTGGATTCTTGTGGGTATGGGCACTTATCAGCTTAGGTACTTGTCGGCCTGGGCTCTCTCTACAATGAGCTTTGTGAATACATGTTGTCACCCATGCTCCTTGGTGGTCGTATAGTACAAAAGCCTCCCAAGCTTGAGTAGTTGTTGAACTATGAAGAGCTTGATGAGTGGTGTTGTCGGCCCCACTCTTTGGTGGTTGTATAGTGAATGTTGTCGACCATGCCCCTTGGTGGACGTATAGTACACTAGCCTTCCAAGCTCGAGTAGTCTTTAGACTACAAAGAGTTTCAATAGGTGAATGTTGTCGGCAATGCTTTGTGATGGTTGCGTAGTATACCAACTAATGTTGTCGACTATGCTTTCTAATGGTCGCATAGTACACCAACTGATGTTTTCAGTCATGCTTTTTGATGGTCGCATAGTACACCAACTGATGTTGTCGACCATGCTTGCTTTCTGATGGCCGCGTAGTACACCAACTGATGTTGTCGGCCATGCTTTATGATAGAGTGTTCGCCTAAACCAGGATGGGGGTGTACCTGTAATGATACTTTGACGCTCAAGTCAATATTCGGTTATCGGAGCAAGGTTAGCTAGGATCTTAATATGCGTACCTTTGACTTACAATGTCCACTTATTTATAGGATTCAAAGTTGACCCAAACCTTACGATATGTCAGCTTTTGCAAACTGCGCTTGTCAGATGTTGCTTGTGAGTTGAGACTTTTGAGATTACCTTTGGTAGAGTCGATATCCGTTTAGGACGACAAGGATCACTCAGGGCTACACAGTACACTTGCCCCCCAAGCTTGGGAGGATACCTTCAGTGAAAGGTTTTTCTGGAAAGTTGGTGAATGGTTTTGTCATGCTAAATTTGGGCGATAAGTATTTGGTATAGTGTCTATCAACACCCTCCGGATAAATAAAATTTATTTTCGAAAATATTTTTTTTAATTAATTTTTTTAAGAAAAATAAAAAAATAGACATTTAATCAATTTTGAATTTTGTTGTCTTCTCTTATTTTCAAAAATAATATGAAATAATAACATAATTTGTTTTTATACAATTGGCATACAAAAAATTAATTAATCAAAAAATATGATTCAAAGTTTCATTCTCTGAAAAAAAAAAGTAGGAAGTTTTTTATCCATTTTCATGTTAAAAAAAAGAGAGAGAAGATGGGAAGGTTGGATTTTAAAATTGACATGTGTTGGCTTGCTTTGTTTTTCTTTATTACTTACACATACCATGTGCCTAGAGACAAAGTAAATGGTAGTTTTGTTCCCCTGGAGCAAGAGATTTTCGTGCAATTCCTTTTTGGTATTACTATGCATTTCAAAGTTATATAGGGAGATAACTCATTGGATATCATTTGCTTTCTTTGAAGAAAGAGAAAGGGGCTATAAGAGAGGGGGAGAGTGTGACTTTGGGGGAAAGTTAGAAAGTAAAGGTAAATTGAAAGGAGAAAAGAAGAAAGTTTTCTTGGAAAAAAGGTAAGGCATCTTCATTTTGATCTTAGTTGCAGGTAGTACATGTAGTTCACGGTTGACTTTGTTCTGTAACTCATTTCGTACGTCCACCCCCAAATCGCAAACTACTTTAAATCCCCCAAATACTCTACAAATTCAAAAATACATCATACATACCTCAAATAATCCTCAAATGCATTGCTTTTGAAGGTTTACATAATAAAAATGGACACAAAAATGGAACCACGGAACGAGACCTTAGCTTGGAGGTGGCGATGCACAACAAAAATGAAGACAGCGTCGTAGAGGAGGGGATATGTGGTTTTTCGGGTTTAAGGACATTTTAGTCTTCACAGTCAAAATTTAAGGTTAATTTGGTCCAAAAGAAAAAATTTGGGTGCCCCAAGAAAAGCTTGTAGGTGCAGGAAGAAGCAGTCTTACACCACGTATCTTAAAAAAAATGTGTTTGGGCCCTTTGATCACTTTTAACCTATCTTGTTTTTACCGCATCATAATTTGTCACCCGTTGAATCCAAATCCATTTTCATTTTAATCTATCTTATTCAACCTCATCTTATTTTCCTTATTATTATTATTTTCTTAAAAAAATATATGTATATAATGAATAAATAAATAAATGTAATAAATAATTAAATACAAATATTGTTTTTCTTGTGCTTTACTTTAAAATAAATTTCAATTAAATACTTAAATGGCCGCATGCGTCAAACAATATTTAATTTGAAAATTTCACTATTTCGTTCAGATATTCAAGTGACCACACACATCAAACAATATCTAATATGACTTTTTTTAAAAAAAATACTAAATTTCCAAAAATTAAAAATATAAAAACTTCAAAAAAATATAAAATTTAAAACATATATAAAATATAACAATTTTCAAAAAAGAACTATCTAACATGATTTTTCATCTTCGAAATGTAAGAACAAGGTCAACCCTTATTTGACCCTAAAATTAAAAAAATATATTTTTTATTTTTATTTGCATTTTTCTTTTGGAAAAAATAAACATTTTAAAAATTACACTCTTTTTACTTTTTTTAATTAAAGGTATTGTCTTAGGACAGGAGTTGTGGAAGACACATAACCAACTTCCAAACCCTAAATCTGGTTTCACATACCACAACCTTAGATTTTGATTTTTCCATAATTTTCCAAAAACTCCTTTTTATTTTTGTTTTTATTTTTTCTCTAAAAAAATATTTTTATTTTTTCTCTAAAAAATATTTTATTTTTTCTTCGGATTGTCGTCCCCGATCCGAGTTGCAATAGTGTCCCCTCATATGAAACTGTGGAAAGAAAAAAATTGGTTGAATAAACGAATTGCTCTTTGAGGTTTTGGCTGGAATTTTTGGCGCTCGCCTTTTTACTCATAAAAAGACTTTAATAAGCTATGGAAACTACTTCACTCGAGCATGAAACGACACATATCTAGAAGCCATGTCATAAGGCAACATGGCAAGAATAATGACACTTTAGTTGCCAATATAATGTTACCTTTTGAAGAAGTGAAAAAACCATCATTTTCTAAAAATCCCTCGTTAAGGTACACTAAGAGTTATTTTGATAATACGTAAAGTCTTATTAGACAAACTAAATAAACTTAGCCCACGAAAGGATGGAAAAATCCAATAAAAAAATGGTTGTGAAAATATAAACTAAGAATTAATTATCTGGGTTCAAAACTGAAACTTGTTCATCCGTTTAAAGGTCCTCCAACACTCCATTTATGGAGTTAGAACGTGAGGGCCTTGTACTTACATGTGTCTAGACTATATGGAAATATGAACAATACTATAAAATTCAATCAAGTTAAATACAATCTAATAAAATTAGATACAATAGTATAACTTGGATATTTATCAAATATATATAATAATAATTTTTTGAATAATAAATATTTAATAATCTATTTTCACTACTATTTAGTACAAAGAATTAAATTATCACTATATGTTTTCCTTTTCTACTTCTTCTTCCAAGGGAAAAAAAATCCAAAGGAATTATGAGTTTTTTCCTAATAATTGGGACCCTCCCTTCATCATTCATAAACTACTCCTCTTACTATAAAATCACCTGGGGAACATTTAAATCTAGCTCTACCAACTTTTTTTTTTACTCCAACATATTCTGACTTGTCTAATTATTGTTGAACGTTTTTTAATATCATATAGACTTTCCTAGAAGGCAATTTTAATGTAGCCAATTTCTCTTTTTTTTAATTAGTTTCGCCACAATATTACTCTAGCCAATTGTCCACCTTTTCTAAGTGTAATTTTTATGTTAAGTGGAGAATCTTTTTGCAAATACATCTCCTTTATTCATTTTCAACAAACTCACAAATCGATTCTTAGAATCATAACTTAACTTTGATAGATAAATCATCTTTCTCGCAAGATACACTTTTTTCTTATAAGAATAATAATTACATCTACACTCTTGTCCGACATAAACAATAATTACATGATTGCTCTTTTCCAATATAAAAAATAATTACATGATTTATTACGAAGGAGTAATCTTTTGTTTATTATTTTGCTACTGAATTACGAATGCTAAAATCCTATATGTAATTCAAGGCTTAAAATAGTATAATTGATTACTATTACTTGAAAATATAACCATGAAGTAGTCATTTTGGAACTATATTACTCTAAAAGTGTATTTGCAATTCATTTAATTGAAGTGGTGATAGTTACTTTCTACACAATACAAAATATATTTACTGTACTTAAAAAATTCTTAAATATTAATAATATTGTTATTTTATATATTAAATAATTTTTCTTCTCAAACATTTCTTTTATATTTTTTTTAATAATAATAAAATTGATGTTGGATGTTGTTAAGATATCTACAACAATAAAACAAATTCAGTTTAACACATTATTTTCAAATATTTAATTTTATGATAACTAATTAAAAAAATATAGATATTTTTTAATATTTATTAGATTTTTTTATTAATTATAAAAAAAATTGTTAATATTTATGAAATAAGTTAACAATTTTGATTTATGTAAGTGACTAGTATGAAAGAGAAAAAAAATATTTAATAAATATGGGACAGCAATGTGTAAGCAACTGCCTTGACAGGTTTACCGAGACAGCTATATATGGGAGACCAATCAATTTAGCCTTATTTGATAATTTTATAATTTAAAATATATATATATATATATATATATATATATATATATATATAAAAAATCCAATTCAGATAAAATCTTAAATCATTAATTTAGTTCAACTTAAATTTTATATTAAATTAAAATAAAACCAAACTGTATTTAGATTTTAAATTATTTTAATTTTTTGGAATGACTTTCTTAATAAAAAAACAACTAAACCATGTCACAATTAACCCTTTCTACCACCGTGGAAAAGAATAAGTAAATTTGAGCAGTTAGATTTATTATTTTTTAATGAGTCAATTAAATTTTGTTTTGAAGAGGGTGCTGTCGGGTATTAAGAGGAGGGTGATGTTAATGTTACTGTGGATAAAATTGGAAAAGAAGAGAAAAAAAAAAGAACAACATTTACAAATATAATTTTAAACACAAGAAAATCAGCTATAATTTCTCATATGCAATTGGCAATATAACTCAAATCAATGTGCATAAGTTCCTTGTCAGCAATTTTCCTAACAATATTAAGCCTCATAACTTTGAGAATGACTATTTCTGAAATTAACGTCTTTTCCTATGATTTTCTATTTCTTGTCGCGTTACGAACAATGTTAAATAACACTACTTGATAACTATGAAATTGAAAGATAGACACATTTGAACTAAGCTCTAAGGCCATGGTAACAAAACCAAGCTAGAACATTCAATCCATCAACGAATACTTCTTTCCTGTGAAAGCTTGAAATTTCGATTCCTCTTTCTTTTCAGATGACTCTTCACTTGTGTTTTTCTAATAAAAGAAAAATTCATAAATCATATCAATGAACAAGAGAGATTTACGATGAAAGAAAGTGTGTTTTTTTCCAAACAGATTACTACTAATAACACTCACCTTTGTGGATGTTCCAGTTTTGGGTACTTTCACATTTGACCCAAACACAAGCTTCCCAGGAGTTTTACGTGAAGCAGTAGCAGGTGCTTTAAAGTTGAAATTTTTGGTTTCATTTTCAGTTTGTTGCTGATTTGGCATTGAAGAGGAAGCTTCTTCCACTGATTGTGTGCAAGGTTTGCCATCCAAACGCCTTGCAGTACCAGTGAATGAATTGAATTTAACACTCTTTGTTGTTGAATCTTCATGAACTGAAACACAAAATATATTCAGAATCTACAGATAAATTTTATACTTGAAAAAAAAGCAAGAAAGAATCACAATTACAACACAACCTTCAGTAGATTCCTTATCAGATGAAGTAGTTGGCAGCAACTGTTTCTCAGGTTCTTCATAATCAAGAGGTTGGACAAAATCAACTTCACAATCTGTTTCAACTATACTCACTGCATGAGAGGGTTTGGTTTCAACTATGTCAATGTGATATTGCTTGTTGTTATAAGCAATCATTATAGTGTCACCAGTTGTTAAACAAAAGTAGTCTCTGAGTGAAAACTCCAAGCTGCACAAGTGACCAAGGGAAAAAGAAAAAGAAAGTAAATATTAATTGACAGCAATTATAAAATTTGTCAAATACTGAATATGGTAGAAATTTATACATGGCTTTTGGATTAGCAATTTCCAGAAAGTCTTTGGTGTGAGGCTGCAACTTCACATATGTTGCATTTGGAACTTGGATTCTTCTCATTATCACAGGGTTTCCCTCTTGGAGGTGCAAATTTTCCATCATCTAGAATTGGCTAATGTGTTAAGCAAAATAAAGAAGGTTTGAAAAAAAAAAATGAAATTACATACCCATTTAGGCATATATATTTTTCCCCAACCAGCAGTGAATTCTTGTACTCCACAGTGGGTAACTTTTCCATCAGAAGGATTTCTCAGTTCAAATAACATGGGATAAGTTATATCCATTGATGCTGACATAATTTCAATTGAATTTAGTAAGAGAAGAAAATATCAAATTGTTGATTTTAACCATAGAAAAGTAGACTTACCAAGACGACTTAAGACTGAATGGGGCATGATAACTACAGTAAAAAATAATCTTTATTAACAATTTTATAGACATGAGAAGCTATCACAATTTCAAACATATATATCATGTCAAAGGTTTAAAGGCAAGTCCTCGTTATACATACCTTTACCACCATTTTCAAAATTTGACTGCAGAGAAAATCAAAAGCAATAGCAGTGTCAGTGTTTGAGATTTGAAATCAACTAATAAAACTAAAATAAGTCTCACAACCTAGTTTTGCTAACATGTGAACTTTTTTTTCAAGTATCATAGGAATAAGAACTATATATGCATATCCCAAAACTATAATTTTGAATTAAGATAGATAAATTTTGGTTTGACATCAATGATGGTACCTTCTCAATAGCAGAGAGAGGGTGGCAAGTGTAAGTTCGATTAAAGATCCAATCAAATTCCTGTTCATCCCATTCTTCTTCATTCATATCATCTTCTTCATCCAAATCATCATCATCCCAGTTATATGATTCCTGATCACTCCAGTTATATTGTTGTTGTTCGTTTGGGTCCGGTTCCATTGATTCGTAATCCTTAAAAGAAAAACACAAGAGTTTAACAAACTCAATCATTATGATTATAAATAATAGTGAACTTGGTTCGAACACCTAAGAATCAATCAATGTGCAAATAAATATAAATGCATGTCCAATATTTTTCTTTGAAAATGGGATGCACAATACATATTTAACTAAAACTTTTATTTTTTAATTGGTAGATTAACCACATATATAATGTGTAAATATGAAATTTTGTTAAAATAAAAATTTGTTTTTTAAAAAAATTATAATTTTGCTTTTACATAATCTAAAACATTAAAAAATTTAAAATTGTACTTATGTTACTTTAATTTATTTTTATTATACATATAAATTTAAAATTATGTAAATATTTACTATATACTATAATTCAATTTATAAATTTGAATTATTTTCAGAAAAAAAGCATCTTAATAAAAAAAATCAATCTTTTTTTGTTCTACTATAGAACATCCCTTATAAAAAATAAAATGTTTTTCTTAGGTTAAAAATTTCAAATTTCAAATGAAACACATGTATAACAACAAATAATAACACAATTATATAAAAAATTATCATTTACAAAATTGAAGAAACTGTATAACGTTAACACACACAACTAAAAATTCACAAAAAATATTAAAAAAATTAATTACTATATATTCACACATAAAAATAAAATATTATACTGTACATAATATCAATATAAAAACAAACACAATTATTTCTCCAATTTTTTTGTAACCAATGTTTTTTAATTAAGAAATCAAATAATAAAAATAAACTAAATATTTCATTATTAAATAGTTTAAACTTTACATAAAAAATAATCAAACATAATATTAAAAATATAACTTACAACGGAAAATTAACATAATCCTCCAATATAATATTTTAACTTTAATTTTAATCATATAAAAAATAAATATTTACTTAAATAAATTATTATGTATATTACTGCTGATGAATTACACTCGTACACATCTTATAAAAAAAAATTTCACACTCATTCCTAAATATGTACACTCTGCTCTGTTACACCTTGATAAAAGACATAATTCACATAGTCATTCAAAGTTTTATATTTATGATTAAATGTTTTTGATATCTTCATCCCATTTGTTGAAGAACACAGGTATTTAATCAATTTGTTTCTTCAAAAAATATAATAATTTCTCACAGAAAAAGAAAAACTGATTCTGAAAACAAATATTTACCATATTTCAAAAGTGTCAGAAATTTCCTGTGGTACCAATGATATGTAAAATAACGAGAAAAAATTAACATAGACTTAATGTTTCAAAACACACAAGACTAACAGTAATAATGATGATCTTAATTTTATTCACAATTCATCTCGCTGCAACCCAAAAACCTAAAATTTATTTTGTGAAAAGCTTTATCTTTTCTAAAGAAAAAAAAAATCATTACAATCAGTAACAAAGTAAAATTATATAGAAAGAACAAGAAAAATGCCGAAAACTTTTAGTAAATGATCATAAGTTTAAGAACATAAAATGTACCTTTGAATGGATGAGGAAAGATAGAAGAAGACAGCAAATCCAAAACTTGAGAAAAAACTGTCACAGAGAAAAATAGAAAAATAGTGAAAGTTGCAAAACTAAAGTTTGGGCTTTGGGTCTTCTCCTTTTATATTGGCTTTTATAATTGGAAATAGATAATATTAATAGATAATATTTTTATCAAAATAAAGATTTCCCATAATCAGTAAAAGATTTAGTCAGTTATAGTATATCCATAGCATCTATATCTATATCATATCTATTGTATAAATTATATGTATATAATATTTTCATAAATTTATATAAAGATAACTCTTTTTATGCATCCTTTATAGAAAAAGATAATAATTTTGAAAATCTCTAGCAAAGATATTTATGATATGAACAAGTTTTCTTTTATCATAATAAGATTTTATTTTGTAAGTTCGTTTCTAAGTCATTAATTAGTATTTTAGTCAATATTCACATTAAAAAGGATAAATAACTATGTTTATATTTTAATATAATTAAAATGTATAATAAATACTTAAATAATCATTTTGAATATACAAATCGTACTTTTAACTTTTTAATTAAAAATTGAAATTGAAAATAATAATTTTATATAGATATAACATAATAGGTGATAGTAACACTTAACAACTTACATTAAGTATTATATTATTATTTTAATCTTTATTTCCGTAACAGATATATGGTTATAAAAACTAACTAAAGAGAGTCCTGAAACTTTAGCTACCAATTCCTAATTTGAAATTATTGCTAACTTAAGATTGTGTTTGGTTGGACTGATTTGAGAAAATTTATTATTCAAAAAGATGGATTTGAGGAGATGAAAATTGTTTGGTTGATCTGATTTGGAAGGATGAATGAGGAGAGATTTACAGGATTGGATAAAGATTTGCAGGGATTTGAAAAGATGAAGAGCGAAATTATGAAATGACCCTTATAAATAAAGTAGAAATTACGAAATACCTTGACTTTGGAAATTACAAAACACTCCTTTAAGTGAGTTTAGGGTTTGTAACAATATATATTATATATGAAAAATAAACTGATTTATATCTAATTCTTCAAATAATTGATTTCAATAATTATATATATATATTTTCATTCATAATACTTTCCTTTTTTCCAAAATAGCTATAATATAATTAATCTCCCTTCAATCTACCCACACTCAATACAATCTATCCATTCATAATTATATTATTGACCTAAAATAATAAAATCATTAAAAATTGTTTACTTTATAAAAGAAATAATAAAAGTATATTATAAATATTATATTGTTTTTTATTTATTCTTCTTTTTTATTTTTTTATCGATGAAAATATGTTTACTTAATGTTTAATTGAAGTAAATCAGAATAAAATATATTTTTGTCTCCTTATTTGATTATATGATGAAATTAAGGGGAGAAGATGTTATTTAAAGTATTTTTTAATTATTTTAAAACAATTTTATTTTTTTAAATATAAAATTATTAACACACAAAAATAAGGATGTTCATGGGTTAAATTAATTAAAATCATTATCAACCTACTAAAAAATATCTAGTTAGTTAATTCAGTTTTTATATTTTTTATATTAAAATCAATTTAATCTAATTTATTTTAATTTTTTACCATCTTATGTCACAAGGGTTAATTAGTAATTTCAAAAATATATTAATTACAAAAATAAAAACAAATCTATAACATCTATCAAATCAATCCCAAACTTTCATAACCAATCTCTTCAAATCCCTTCAAATCTTACCATCCACCCATTAATCAAAACAAGACTCTCATCCACACACAATCTACTCAAATCCCTTTAAATTCATCCTCTCAAATCTACTTCCCCAACCAAACAAAGCCTAAAAAAGAATCTAAACAAAGCCTAAAAAAGAATCTAAAGAATCTTCATTCGAAACCTATAAAAAAAACATTGAATATTTTTTATTTTTTTTATCCCACTAATATTTTTATGTTTTGTTTAAATAAATTTCTTTAATTTTTAATTCTTAAAATAACTTTTTTTTTACACAATGTCAGTTATTTATAAATTTTTTACTTGTTTTGTAGTTTGTAGTAATTCCTAATAATTATAATTATTAGTTAATTAAAAATAAGATAAACAAATAATATAAAAATATTGATTTAAAAATAATAAAATGAGAATAAAATAAAATATTTTATAGATATTTTTAATTAATTAATTATAATAACAAAATAAATAAAAAAATATTTTATTTTATAGTTTTAATAAATTTAAATTTGGCAGAATAAATTATAATAATTTTTTAACTTTTTTTATATTAAAACTGAAATTGGAAGAAAAATTATAATAAATTATAAAATTTTTATTTGAATTAATTTATATTTTTAGTTTGTTAAAAAAATCTAATAAGTAATATAAAAATAAAATAAAATTTTGACAAAAATAAAATTTGATTTCGATTAAGATAGAAATTGATTTTTTATGGAATTAAAATTTAACGGCGACAGAAGTTAATTTTTAATAAAAATAAATTTTAATTTTTGGTAAAAGTAAAATTTGATTTTTTTTATAGAAATAGAATTAGATATTTAATAAGATAACATTTAATTTTTGATAAAAAAAATTAATATTTTATAAAAATTGAATTGATTTTTGATAAAAATAAAATTTAAATTTTGATAAAAATGAAATTTTATTTTTGATAAAATTAATTTTTGATATAAAATGAGATTTTATTTTTGATATAAATAAATTTTAATATTGGATAAAAATAGAATTTATTTTTTTATATAAATAAAATTTGATGAAGATAAAAATTAATTTTTATGCAAAACGTAACATTCATTTTATTTAAATTTATTATAAAAATATAAAATAAATTAATTTATCATTTATATTTTTATTATAATTAATTAGTTAAAAATATTTATAAAATATTTTATTTATTATCTTTTTAAAATTTTAATTTAATATTTTTATATTGTTTTTATCATAATTTTTATTAACTAATAATATCGGTGACTATATATAATATAAACAAAACCACAATATTTAAAAAATATATAAATAATTACAATTATTCTGCATTAATTGTTATAGTAGAAAAGCAAATGCTATTTCAAGAATTAAAAATTAAAAAAATTATTTAAAGAATTAAAATTTAAAAAGTTTATTAAAAAAAAAAAATGTACTCTTGGGTAAAAATTTCACACTTCTACATTGAAGCTCTGTCACATAAGGGAAATTTTGATTTCAAGCTGAGCTAAGTTTGTCAAAGCCATAATTAATAAATTTCGGATTGAAATGAAATATATAGGTTATTTAACACCAGACAATTTTGATTGAAATAGGATTTTTTTGTTAAAGTATTGATTTACTTATATCTTTAAATTCAACATCATACAATTTTGATTGAAATAGGATTTTTTTTGTTAAAGTATTGATTTACTTATATCTTTAAATTCAAGATTTGAATCTGATCTTGATATTATAAATTAAACAATAAAATAAGTTTAGTATTTCAAATTTGAAAAAAAATATTTATACATCTTTATTATTAAATTTGAAAGATTAAAATAATTTCTAAAACAAATTATCTTTAGTTCAATGATATCAAATATAAAAACCGTATTTATGAAGAAACTAAAATAGTTTTTACAAATTTGATTAGAAAAAAAAATATAACAATAGTGAAAAATATGTGTCCTTAATCTTTTTAGTGGACCCTATTTCTGGTCGTTGTGAACTGGAGAGAGAAAGAACATTCTAGTGACTGACTTAAAGACAACTAGTTCTCCATGGAAAGTTCCGGATTCTTTGCTGCGAAACTCAAAAATCAAAACGACATCGTCCCTTGAATCAGTTAACTAAAAATATTTCCAGAGAGAGGTAGAACACTCCAGAACCTGTTTGTTTCAACCTCCTTCTCCTTCCTATATAAACCTCTTCCTTTTCTTGTGCCTTCAACAAGTTCATTTCTGTGAATTTCGCTCTTTTCATTGTGCATTTCGTTCTGTGCAATTCGCTCTTTTTCCTGCGTTCAAATTCTTCTCTGTTAAATCGGTGGTTCTCTGCAGTTATTGTCTGATATCCAATGGCGGACGTTGAAACCTTCGCTTTCCAGGCTGAGATCAACCAGCTTCTGAGCCTCATCATCAACACCTTCTACAGCAACAAGGAGATATTCTTGCGTGAACTCATAAGCAACTCTTCTGATGTAAGCCTCTCCTGTCTCTTTTCACTCTTCTTGGTTTCAGTTTTCTCTTATATTATGGCAAATTTCTCAAATAAGTGGTATAGTTTGAATGGAAGTGATTTGCATTGTATTTTATTGTTCATATATTTATTGTTCTATTTAATTTTCAGATTAAATAAATCTGTTGATGGAGTATATTGTTAGTGTAATCATCAACAACTAGTTTGCAAAATTCAGTTTCCACATTGACAGAGAGACTATTAGTTCTTATAGTAACATAGTGCTTAAAATATTTTACATTGAGACTCTTGGTTTTGAACAAATAAATTGTCATTGGGAATGAAGTAGTAATTATTACAGTAATGTTGATGTTTTTTGTTTAATGGTAAATAGACATTGTCCTTTGCATATAACAGTGTTTGATTTATTTAATTTTGGTTAAAATGTAGGCTCTGGATAAGATTCGATTTGAGAGTTTAACCGACAAGAGCAAGCTCGATGCTCAGCCAGAGCTTTTCATTCGGCTTGTGCCTGACAAGGCCAACAAGACTCTTTCCATTATTGACAGTGGCATTGGAATGACCAAAGCAGGTAATATATTATTAATGCATGAATTGAAATGAGAAGTGTGCAGAGTTTTCAATGATAATTTGGGAGGAATTTTTGTAATGTTTGTCTGACTGTTCTTTTGTGTCTTGTGATGTTTGTAGATTTGGTGAACAACCTGGGTACCATTGCGAGGTCTGGGACCAAGGAATTTATGGAGGCTCTGCAGGCTGGTGCTGATGTAAGCATGATTGGGCAGTTCGGTGTGGGGTTCTACTCTGCTTACCTTGTTGCGGAGAAAGTCATTGTTACCACCAAGCATAATGATGATGAGCAGTACATTTGGGAATCTCAGGCTGGTGGCTCTTTCACTGTCACCAGGGACACTGAGGGCGAGCAACTCGGAAGGGGGACAAAGATTACTCTCTTCCTAAAGGAAGATCAGGTATTGTTTATTTATCTCTCTGATCCCATTTTGTTGTTTAGAAACTTGATTTGTTATGTTGTTATGGTTTATTGTACTTCTGTTCTGATTGATTGACCCCTGTAATTGTGAACAGTTGGAGTACTTGGAGGAAAGGAGGATCAAGGATCTTGTGAAGAAGCACTCTGAATTCATTAGCTATCCTATCTACCTATGGACGGAGAAGACGACCGAGAAAGAAATTAGCGATGATGAAGATGATGAGCCCAAGAAGGAGGAAGAAGGGGATATTGAGGAGGTTGACGAGGACAAGGAGAAAGATGCTAAGAAAAAAAAGAAGATCAAGGAGGTTTCTCACGAGTGGCAACTCATCAACAAGCAGAAACCAATTTGGCTGCGGAAGCCAGAAGAGATCACCAAGGATGAATATGCTTCTTTCTACAAGAGCCTGACCAACGACTGGGAAGAGCACTTGGCTGTGAAGCATTTCTCTGTGGAGGGGCAGCTTGAGTTCAAGGCCATTCTCTTTGTACCAAAGAGGGCACCCTTTGATCTCTTTGACACCAGGAAAAAGATGAACAATATCAAGCTTTACGTTAGAAGGGTGTTCATCATGGACAATTGTGAAGAGCTCATTCCTGAGTACCTTGGATTTGTGAAAGGAGTTGTTGACTCCGATGATTTGCCCCTCAACATCTCTCGTGAGATGTTACAACAGAACAAGATCTTGAAGGTGATCAGAAAGAATCTTGTGAAGAAGTGTATTGAGATGTTCAACGAAATTGCGGAGAACAAGGAAGATTACAACAAGTTCTATGATGCTTTTTCAAAGAATTTGAAGTTGGGTATCCACGAGGATAGCCAGAACAGGTCCAAATTGGCAGATTTGCTGAGGTACCACTCAACTAAAAGTGGTGATGAAATGACAAGCTTGAAGGATTATGTTACAAGGATGAAAGAGGGACAAAAGGACATTTACTACATCACTGGAGAGAGCAAAAAGGCTGTGGAGAACTCACCCTTCTTGGAGAGACTCAAGAAGAAGGGTTATGAGGTTCTGTACATGGTGGACGCCATTGACGAGTACGCAGTGGGACAACTCAAGGAGTACGATGGCAAGAAGTTGGTTTCGGCTACAAAGGAGGGTTTGAAGCTGGATGATGAAACCGAAGAAGAGAAAAAGAAGAAAGAGGAGAAGAAGAAATCATTTGAGGAACTCTGCAAGGTTATCAAGGACATTCTAGGAGACAAAGTGGAGAAGGTTGTTGTGTCGGACAGAATTGTTGATTCCCCATGCTGTCTGGTGACTGGTGAGTATGGATGGACTGCAAACATGGAAAGAATCATGAAGGCTCAGGCTCTGAGAGACAACAGCATGAGTGGGTACATGTCTAGCAAGAAGACGATGGAGATCAACCCTGACAATGGTATCATGGAGGAGTTGAGGAAGAGAGCTGAAGCTGACAAGAATGACAAATCCGTGAAGGACCTTGTGTTGCTCCTCTTCGAGACAGCCCTTTTGACTTCAGGTTTTAGCCTTGATGATCCTAACACTTTCGCATCCAGGATTCACAGGATGTTGAAGCTGGGTCTGAGCATTGATGAAGAAGAGAATGCTGGCGACGATGTTGACATGCCCCCATTGGAAGAGGAAGGTGCTGAGGAGAGCAAGATGGAAGAAGTGGACTAAATGCCAAGGATCCTTATTTTGTTCAAATGTACGATGAACTATGTTAGTGTCTGTCTGTCAACAAGTGGTGGATGCTGAAGTTTTTTTTTTTTTTATATTTTCTTAGTTTAGTCTTGTAATGTGAGTCTGTGTCTGTCTGTCTTGTCATGTGAAAATGTGTCCTTCTGTTGCATCTGCCAATGTTATTTTGTCATAATTACTGAGATACAAACCAATGAAAAGAGCAGTGTTTTCGACCTATCTTCTTTATTCTGTGTATTTTGTTTTTTAATTATCTGTTATTGCTTGCTTTTCAATCTTTGATTGGAAATTGATTTTTTGTAATTAAACTGTTTAATTTAAAACAGTTGGATGTTAGAATAGATGAATCAAAAGGATGCAGGAAAAAAATAAAGATTAAAATGGTGTTTTCTGATTGTGTTCTAATTTAATTATCTTAATATCTTACATTAACATTTAAATTTGTTTAGGATTTTGATGCATCTCAATTTGCCTTATTTACAAAACTGGAGCTAAATTACATATACAAATTTTAAAAAAATTACAATGCAGAATTTTTTTTTCTTAAGTCATGTGCGACTTATTTAATTATGTAATTTTGTAATTTGCATTTAAATTTTTGTAAATAAACCTCTCAATTTTTTACTAGGAATGCTATATATTTATGGGAGAATAGTTAAGAAGAATTGTATACCCTTCCTAGTAGACTCTGTTATTTTATTTATGGACATCTTATACTATAAGTATGGCATCTCCTTGTTAGAGCTAAATTGAAAGTTATGTAGAAAAATTCTTAACTTTGGGTATACGCATCTGTCTCACTACTGATGACAAGTAAAATCTTGCATGGTCAGTTTCTATCATTATTTTACTTCTGCCTTGAATACTTTTATAAGTTTATAAACATCTTTTAATAGAAAGTATAAAAGATAAAGGTCGAAGGTATGATTAAAGATGATGAATATTGATAAATATTTGGATAAATTTATTGGTGTGCTTGTCTTTGACAATCATAAGTTGAAAAAATTGAAATTGTGTTATGAAATATTGATCTCCTTACTTAGAAAATAAAATTCAATATCGTAATAAAGGTTTAATTTGATTATTTTCGGAGTATAAGCATATCCACCTTTTTATAACTATTTTTAAACTCATTTTTATGAGAAGTATTTACTTTGTTTTAATTTGATTTTTTATTTTATTTTTTAATGAAGTAAAATTCTAACTTATTTTTCAAGCATCCCCTAAAAAAGCTTTAAATAACCAAAAGAATTAACTTAAGATGAATCCATATTGTACTGTAGATTTTGTAGAACATGCGTGTTTATGCGTGTTTTGTAGTAGTGAAAGAATATACTTTTCATATTTTTTTATTAGGGGCGATGTTATAGTATAAAGGAAGCAGAAAGGTTAAACTGAAAAAAAAAAAGTAATTGAAATTATAGGAACAAATTTTCTCAAGAATAAATGTAATTGTAAGAATGTTTCATAATTTAGAAAGCTCTAAAAATAAGAACCTACTCTTAAAAATAAGAACCTAAGATAAAACTGTATATTTTTTAAGATATTAAAATTGGCTATAATTAAGATGCTAAAACTCTTACAAAGTTTACTAATATTATTCAATTTAAGTACGTAGAGTAGATGGGAGGAAAAATTTAATTTATAGATATAAAATGGTTAAAAAGTTATTAAGAAAAGTGTTAACCTATTGGTGAGTATTCAATTTAAGTATACAATGTATATTAACTTATTGGTAATTCTTTGCAAAATATTGATTGATTTCATATCATGAAAAAGATATAGATAAAAAATCTTTATAAATTGATAATGTTGATTTCTTTACCAGGAATATAATTCGATTTTTAAGAGATGGGTTATTATGTTGGATTTCTAACTCGAGTTCTAATACTTTTAAAGCGGTTGGAGAAGCCTCTAAATTAGTTTCTCAAAATTCTCCTGGGATTAAGTTTAATGTTACAATTATTGTATGTTTTTGTATATGACTATAATTAGATGTTAAGGTGCATATGTTTAGCTCTTTTCAAGTTTAAGTACTGGAAAAACCTTAAAAAAGATTGTTACTAATAATTTGGAAAAGTAAAATCTATATATTCAAATTTATTTAATAATTTAGGAGACTGAGGAAAAAGTACTTTTTTTTAGAAAATCGGTTAAGATGGATAATGTAGAAGATAAATAATAATCGAATTTGTGTTCTTTAATTTTGAGTTTTTTTCTTTTATTTTATTTTTTACATAAAGAATAGAGTTTCTCTTTTATTCATTTCTTTTTATTTTATTCTTTTACTTTTTTCATATTACTCGTTGATTTATTTTGCAATTTTTTACATAGATTTGGTTTAGTCTTATAGTCTTGTTTTTTCCTCTTATCAATAATTTCAAATATAAATTTTTTCGTTTTGTTCAATATCAAAACTATAACATTGAAAATATTTTACAATACAATAAAATTTAAATAAGCATAAATAATCAAATTAAGTTAACATGAAAATATAAATATAAATTAGAGACGGGAAAGAAAACACACACATATACATTTATATATATATATATATATATATATATATATATATATATATATATATATATAATCAATATCCATTACATGAAGTACAAAAGATTCATTAAGTAGTGACAATTGATTCCGTATCATTAAGTATTGGAATGCTAAGCGTTACAATACACGTTGATTCATTATTTTCAACTGTAATTCATGTCAAACTTTTGTTTTATTTAACTACTTTACAAAAAGGAAAAAAGATGAAAAATTAACACATAAAAGGCTCATAACATCTATGTCTATCTTTTGTGTATATAAATAACTTTAAGTGAATAATACTACATTTTTGAACAATTTTAAAGAAAAGAGAAGAATGATGAGAGGAATGCCAAAAATATTTTAAACACGTTTGAAGTCATATTTACCAATTAGAAATGCATTAGTTATATTAGCAAATTTTTCACGTTATCTTTTCAAATCAAAATAAATTATTTTCAACAAATTTAGAGACTAAATTTGAGAAACTTAAATCATCAATTTTATATTTAAGAGACTAAAAAACTTACTTTTAAATTTGGAAAACTAAAATAATACTTATCCAAATTTTAATAACTAAACATTTTAACCAAAACATTTTACGAAGTGAATTCCATTGACAAGTATTATTTTCCTGTCACATTATTTTTTACATAAACAACTAGTCCAACACTGATAATGAAAAGGGGCAAAAAGAACAATTTTGAAATTTTGAAAATTACAAAAAAATCTTTTTTAATTTAAAAGACTAAGTAAAAGAATAACAGACTTAAAGAACTAAAAAGTGTGTTTTAAGTCTTTATTTTAACTGTTAGATTTCAGCAGTTTAACAAATAGGCTAGGAATGTAATATTCTTGCTTATTATAATCACTTCCATATTTTGTGCCCATAAACATTTAAATAGGTAAATTTAATACGATGTCTAAAGACTAGGAAGTGCAATATTATTGGTTCCAAATATTCAATGTTTGATTGAACCTAATAGACAAATATTAGGTGCTGTACAGACCTTCACAAAACTAGAATATAACATTCTTGCTTCCAAATATTTGATGTTTGGTTGAATTTAATACACTATTAGGTGCTGTACAGACCTACACAAAACTAGGAAATAACTATACATTCTCACATTATTTTCTTTTTAAAAGGTTGATTCATATATATACAGAAAGTCATGATTGAATTATGAGAATTAACGATTTGCTTAGCTACAATGATGAGCAACAGCAATAAAAACCTGGAGCAGGGTAAAAAATTAGCTGTAACTCACATCTCCACCTTGTGCCTTTCCATGAGCTCTTACCAAATCATGGAAGATAATAACACCCTGGCTGCATCCAATTGATGGAAAAAGAAGCCATTTTCTGCCTCCATGTCATTAGCACTCTTCAACTCCTTATTGTGCATAGTCTATCCACATTGATAGTTATTTCTCTCTGGTTCAACCTCATATGATGAAAGCAACTTCCTCTGTATGAATAATGATGGATGCACATTAGTAAATCCAGTTCCTTACTGTTCTTTAAAAGATTCCGTTGGATGTCCTTTCAGCCAATTAACTCAATCGTTCATTTTAGTCCTCATACATACTATTTTTAATTTCTTTTTAGTCCCTATGAATTTATACTATAAGGACTATATTTTCAACTGTAAAGACCAAATTGTAGGGACTAAAAGAGATAAAATTGGCATATACAGGGACTAAGATATTAAAATAATATGCGCAGAGACCAAAATGGACGATTTTAAGTTTGTACAATTATAAGGATTAAATGAATAATTAAACTCATTAATAATAGGCTCCCAGTTTTATGTTTCTTGAACTAGCTCAAGGACAAAATGAATAAGAATACTACAGATAGTACAATGAGACTATAGACACATGCCTGGTACTTTTCATAAGTTCCCTGACAACATATGAAACATTGGTATCAAGAAAGTTACATTTTTCTTGCAAAAGAATACAGTTTATAAAATATCAACCACTTGATTAGTTGACATAATGGAATTAACAAGTAACTGGTATTGATAATTGCTTCTAAAGTAACATAGTCTTATAAATACTTTTTTTCTTCCTTTGATAAGACGACAAAAGAAATCCCCTAATAGAAGAGACAAAATACATACGAAAGGATAAGAAGATCACTTGCAACATCTTATTCAAAATTATATGGCAGTTAAAGATGAAATAAAAAAGAAGATAACCATTTACAAAAATGAACTCTCACGATGCTTATAAAGACAAATGGTACTTATATAGGCAATTACTCATCATGACATAATACATATTTATAGCAATCTAAATATTAGTGACATGAATACTTACATGATCCTCAAAATCTGGGCTAGTTAAATTGATAGACAGGTTTCTCATTAGCAGTAGCACCTAAAAATATCCAAGGACATTCATTTGTAAGTACTTTTGAACAATCATAAGTTCATTTATACAACTTTAGTGGACATAAGCTAATAAAAATTCAGGTTCAAATAAAGCTTTAATATCAACTTTAAGTGTATGTCTGGATGAATGTTGACAAGATTGATTTTGGTTAAAATTGGCTTTGAACTGATGTGATTTATGTTTGGATGTTTTTATTATAAAAGCATGTTGGCAACTAATTCAGTATACAAATCTGCTAATCAAGTAGTTTCAATTCGGAATCAATTCTATATCCAGAATAAATTCTTTAGTGTGAAACCAAACATATGAAAATTAATTTAAAATCACATTAACTGGTATTTCAAAGTGATTCTAGAAAATCCAGGGTGAGAACAAAATACACTAAGTAGTAATTAATTGCCTGAAGCATATTAAAAACCAATTTGATAAGTATCTATAGCACAACCCAATCTAGCCCAAAAGAATAACAAATACTGGACCGGAGGAACATAAACATACTGTTTCAACGTCTATACGGTCCATCTTTTTTAGTTTCTGCAGATGCTCAGTTGCATTTGGATCAAATACACTGCCAATGAAACCGTATACCTGAGTAAAATCTGGAAGAACTGCATTATAAAAATTAAACTGTTAATTCAAAATCAAGACAATAATGAATATAAGAATCAATATTACTATAAAAATGAAACTTGCATGACAAGAAAAAATATTTTTATAAGGAATTTTTAAGTCAGTCCGTATGTGGGTCATAGTGGGATATAAAGCTACTCAAACAGCTTTCGAGACATGATGAATATGAGATGAAACGAGTCCCAAAAACATCATACTTGTTGAATTAAAATATCCAAATAAAAGCTGAATGCTTATAATTTTCAGCATTTCAGCTATATCACATTTCAAGTGAAATTTTAGAGCATGAGAAAATCCTATCAAGATCCGTGTCCAAGATTGAAAATTAAGTTACTTCAATCCCACTTAGTTTAGTTTTAGCCCTAAACCCTAAAACAAATTCAAATATTCAAAGAAAAGCTGAATGCTTATAATTTTCAGCATTTCAATATATCACAGTTCAAGTGAAATTTTAGAGCATGAGACAATCCTATCAAGATCCGTGTCCAAGATTGAAATTAAGTTACTTCAGTCCCACTTAGTTAGTTTTAAGTATACAACTCACATAAGGCAGACACTGAATATACATTATACGCCACTATCAGTACAAACATTTTTTTTAACAATATTCCATAAACTCATGATGCATGCATGTAAACATAAAAAGATCAACTTCAAACTATAAAGGAAAACTACTAAATCCTTGCCTCTCAATGGATGGATTTTATTCCCTAGATGAGGTCCTTGACCATTAGATTCACCAGATGGCCGCACTTTAGGAGTGCTTTCACCACTACTGCAAGGATTATTCACTTTTGTCACTGCAATAAACATATATTGTAGCAGACATAAGAAAGTAGTTAGTATCTCTAAAAAAATTTCGTAACAAGTACCTTCAATGAACAGTCTACTTTTCATTAACAAAATCCCAGGATCAATAAAATAAAGAAGGTGTAGAAAATTGTAGCATTTAATACCAGGGGATAAATTGACAGTTTGCAAGGTGTTGTTTGACCAGGATGACACCACAGTGTTCATAGGAATTTTAAGCATTGCTGGGGAATCATTCTTCAGGATATATCCAGGTTCAAGCAAAGCAGATGAAGATTGAAAAGATCTTGATACTTGTGGGAGTACAGGAGCTGTCAGATATCAATTTCTAACTATTAGATGTAAATCTACTTAAATTGTCTACAAAAAATATGGCGAAAGATTATGACCATTTTTGGAAGCTTTTTGAGGATATGGATGTGCCGCTTTTCTTTTAGGCCTGGGTGGCGGAAGATGTTCACTTGCTCCACTCTTCTGAACTTTTAGAAAGTATTTCTGTGCATGACTACGTATCTACAAAACCAGTAGAAATCCTTAAACTAAATTATAGTGTATTTGGATGAGGAATTGAAAGAGGCATTCAAGTTTTAAATGGATTTAAAATACCACCTAACATATCAAAATGGGTTCTTTGGATATCATATGCAAAGAAAATTCGAGATGATGGGAATTATAAAGGGGATTTTTTTTCTCAAGTAAAATGAAGGGATTTCAAAGTGTTATAATTATAGAAATTAGGAGTTCATATTATATAATTAGGAATATAGATTATATATGTATTATTCAGAACATTTTTATTTATTCACGCATCACATCTTTGGATATCAAATCTTCTCTATTTGTATGGATATAAATAAAGCATCCGTGATGTCTTACAAACACAAGGTTTCAGCTTGATGTTTCTCTTTCCCTGGAGTTTGACTTGAATAACATCTAAAATAAAAGCATTTTGTAATCCCTTTTCTCTGTCAGTGTTACTGCAAACTCTCTCATACCATTTTTCAGTGTGTGCTGTCTGTGCAGCACCTCTTTCTGCCCTTTCTATCTCTTTGGCACCTCCCCTTCCCTATCCCTTTTCCACACCTCCCTCTCTTTCACATCTCTCAATCATTTTATCACTTCTCTTCTCGCCCTCACTCAGCCCTCTCTTCAGCACCTCTTTCTATCCCTTAGCAAACATATTACTTTTTAGTTGATATGAAACAAAATTACACTTAGCAATATTTACTTTTCTCTTCTTGCTAAACAATATTGATAGTTACAAAATTACTTTAAAATCAGATGACGAAGTACTTAATATTTGATTTTGTAGTTAAGGATTATCTATGAAAACATTATATAATTACTCATTTAACTTTTTGCATGTTTTTTAAAGTTTTAGACTAATTTGCATATTTTTACCGTTGCTAAAAATTTATACCGAAATATCTATTCGTTGATTTCAGATATGATGGATATTGAATCATTTTATCCGAACAAAGAATTGAAAATATAATGAATCTGAATTGTTTATCCAAACACTACCTTAAGGTATGGAAATTGAAACCTAAAGTTAAAATAAACCGAAAAATTAAAATAAAAGAAGTCCTAACAACTCAAACATTCATGTACATTGAGTTTTTCAAGCCAGCTCAACTCCAGACTTCTATCTCAACCAAAACAACAACCAAGCATTTCTCACTAAGTGTGGTTGGAGGCACGAATCCAATTACATTTTAATGTTCTGTTATAAATAATATCTAACATAAAATACTGCTCCTTGTCACAATTCCTTTTTTTTTTCTCAGTCAAAAGGATCAGCATGGCATCAAAAGCAATTTGCATTATTTTCTTTCAGAGGAAAAACCATTCCCTACTCAGTACCAATCAGTTAAAAGTTTTAGAGCAGTTGCTTGCTTCTCTATAAAATATTTATCATGCTTTGCCCATGTTCTGCTCTCACACATGTAGCCAAGTTAAAGATTACAGAAACCATGCCGGATCTGCATCTAACACCTAAGCTTTTACGTAGGCCCTTCACATTTTTTAAGAGAATAACGAGGTATGATATGAATGATGGGTATAAAATCTAATAACATTTTGATGATAAAGGATCAAAAAACAAAATGGTTAAAATGATGCATATATTAACATAGATCACAAATTGACTGCAATAGGAGAGAAAGTACCTACTACTTCTAATCTACAAGTTTATGGAACAAATAGTTTGTTTGACATGAGCTCTACAATGAAGTGCCTTGCCTAAAAAAACAGGACTAAAATGGGTATTAGGTTTAGCATTTTTTTCCTCAGAAAACCTTTCTTAAATGGACTGCAAGTCAACAAACCAACCCTACTAGAGCATTAGAGCACAATATGCCAGTGAGAAATACATGGTGAATCAAGAGAATATGGTTATAAAATAGCATTCTTTTAAGGGTGGGTGGGAATAAGACCTATCTTTTGACGTTTCATTTCCAACAAGATATAGTTCCATTGGGAAAATTTGAAAACTACATAATCAATTAACCACATTCCAACATCGTGGATTTTATCTGAACCAACTATTTTTATGTAATCTTCACACTTAACATGATACCTAGGCCCAAATTTTTATTAGTGAATAAGCCTTTTCTAGCGGAGATGTTAAAATGAAATATCTACACCTAAATCCAGAAATATTAAAGAAAATTATGCACTTCTGGCAAAGAAAGTTTTTTTGCTCATTTAGAATTACCTGTATAACAGTCTTTGATCCAACAAATGCTTCAATCTTTTTCCAGTCACGATCAAACCTGGTAACAAATGAAGGAGCAAAACAATGTCAGATGAGGATAGTGGAAAATGGTAGTAAATACCAAAAGAGGGCACAAACAAAAACTAGTTTGAAATTGCAACATTGGGAATGGAATTAAGTCATGACCTTTCAATGAAGCTCTCCTACCACAATAATGCAATGATTTGCAAGATTATCATGTTGTTACCAAAATTTAAAATAAAGAGAAAAATAATTTGAATATTATTTTGATTTTCAAAAATCCTTCTCTTTTTCCTTTTTATGTGGAGTTGTTATCTTTCACCTATATATATATATATATATATATATCTTATTTGTACTCAAAAAATATTTTCTTCCACAAAAAGAGGTAATAATCTTCTTAATATGATCATAAAAAATTAAACAAAGAGGAATCTACACTAACACAGCTTCAGGTAATTCTGTGCCATATCATGAACAAGTAATACATTTACTACATTAATACAATCCCAAGAAGAAACATCTTGTCAAAATATAGGCATTATGTGCAGGAAAAGGAAATCTTCCAAATATACTAAAATGTTCTTGAGACTAATTAGTACAGTAATCTTTTTTTTTTCTCTGATCTATTTTTTAAAGCTGTTATTGCCAATGTCTTTGGGCTTAAATGCACCTATTCTTCCTAGCTTATGTATTGTTGTAAGGAAAATGCAGTTTTCATTATAAAAGTGGAAAGATCAGAACGAAAATAATAAATAGTTCAAACAACTAATTCCAATTAATCCGGCTAGTCCATATAAGCAGGTCCGAAGGGAAGAAGCAATCCATCTCCAACTGGTTAAACCCACAACCAACAATAGTAATAGAAGCAATCAGAGGATTACAACGTACGTGGAATAGAACTTTTATTGTTTTATTTTAGAATAAATTAAAATATTGAGCATTGTCCAGATGTCCCCAATCCCCACTCTCTATCCTTGGTCATGGACATTCCAACTTTGCTTATGATCCCGAATCTACCACTTATCCAATTGATATCTCAAAATTAAACTCCTTCACCATTGTTTGTGTGCCAGACAGGGTTTCAACTAACAGTAATAATTTGACACCATAATGAATAAATAACTATGTCAATACTAGCATCTAACAAAACATTTTGAAAATAATAAGAAACTGGCTCTGATGATCGTTTCCAATACTCTCTTTCAAAGTATCCCATCACATTCTTCACCATTTATAAGTTCTAACGAGAATCATGCTAAAATTAGCAATAGCACACTTGTGGACCAGTTTGGTTTGAAAAAATTTCTACCTGCTTTTCCCTATGTTTTTAATTTTTCTCCTATTTTCATTAATAATTAAATAAATTCTACTTTATTTTCGCATCAGTTTTTCTTATTTTCAGACATTTGCACATTAAAATTTTAAAAAATGAAAAAAAAAAATACAGCAGTATTTCCTTAGTGAAAAAATAAATTAAAAACATAAAACACTTTATCTTTATCACACCAAATACGCCCTCAATTCACCATTCCTTTGACCATGTTAACTCAACCTAAAAAACCAAACTTTACCCTATCCATTCCAACACACTCACCGTCATAAAAGACAAACCCCAATTCTTCCTCCGCCAAACCCAGCCCTAAACCCTAATTCCCACACTCTCACACACAATTCAGCACAAGCAAAACAGAAAACCATCACCGAGCACTAAATTTCAACTATTCAATACCTCAACCGAGCTCTAAACCCCAATCACCGAATAATTCCCAGAAGCAAAACAAAAATTGAACAGCTATAAAAGGAGCGAACTTTATTACAGTTGAAGGGCTTCGAGGAACTTGTCGTGTTCGGGTTCGGTCCAGTTCTCCCGCGACTTGGTGATAGTGTAGGGCTTGCGGATCTTCTTGGCCGCGTCTTCCGAGGAGTTGGAGGCGGAGACGGCGGCGGCGGCGGCAGAGACGGAGGCGAAGGGAGGCATCCCTGGCAGAGCCATGCCCGTCGGATCCAAGTAGAATCCCTCCGGCGGGTTCGGGTTTTTGGATACCATTCAAAGATTCTAGAGATAGAAAGATGAGAGAGTGTCAAATGTTGCGTTTGTGGCGAAACGTATCGCAAATTTATGTATGAACAAATGTTAGGTTTGGTGTACTACTGGTGATGCTATTTCTACATAGACAAATATTATAAAATTGTTTATTTAGTTATAAATATTAAAAAATAGTTAATAATTTGTATTATTTTTCTAAAGTTATATATTAAAACTTTTATATGCCTAATTTTTTAACTGAAATCCAAATATGTTATCTCTTCACTTAATTTTCTGCTTCATTAACTAATATGTTCCTGGGAGAGAATAAATTTATTTTATTAATTCATAATACTTGCTGTAAGATAATTAAGACTGTTCTAATAAAATTAATTAATATAAGAGGTAGGTTAAAAAGTGTATAAAAAGTAAATAAATTTTAAAATAATTTGCATATGAGATACATAAAAGAATACTAAAATTCATAAAACACAAAGTTAAGAATAATTCCTATGGCATTCAAGTTTGGACGTGTTACGTCATGTATTTACGTCATTTGTCTAGTTATAGGGTTATTGCTATAAATGCTCTCAACATGTTTGGTTTTAACTTTTTTTTGTGCGATTATTGCTTCTACTTTGGTCTAGATGGAAACTTAACATGATAATAGAGACTTCGACTATTACCTAATTTCACGTTCAATATTTAAAATATGATTTATGTAGAAGGAGACACGAAGAAAGACACGAATTGTATATTTTAATTTTCGCAAACTAAGGTATTATACAAAATTATATTTTGATAGATCAGTTGTGAAAAGGTTTTTATAAAAATAATGTATTAAAAGTATTTTCAAAATTTACTTCTGGAAAACTTTTTTTTAAGTGAGTTGCAAATCAATAATATACCATCAAAAGATAAATATAAGAAAATTATATTAGGTATTTTTATAGTAGTACTGAAAATTAAGACTATATTTAATTTTCAATTAATATAAGTAAGTTTTATTTGTATACTAACCACGTAGGGTATAAGGTGAGTATTTTTTTAGTTCTATTTTTCATTAAATATGGAATGTTTAGACTACAATCACTCTTATAATCATTATTCTTTGCACATACACTTATTTTTTATTATATATTCTCTTTAGATAATAATCATTATTGACTAAACATTTTATTTATTGAAAGGATATGATTTAAACAATTATAAAGTTTGACTCACTGAAAAAGAGATTATATCCTAAGATGAACATAAAAAAGGTTCAATTTTATATATTGCTATTAACATAAATAATGTTCTTATTTATAAATTAAAGTTTAAGGATAGTTTAAGAATACAAAAATTTTGTTTTTATTTTTGTTGTGGTTGTTGATATTCTAAAGATCTTTTATATATAAATATTGAGAATAAAATAATTATTGCAAAAAACTTTATTCTTACGTCATTCATGTTCAAGCTTAAAAATATATTAAATGCTCTACATGCAATATTAAATATGTTTACTTGTTTACAAAATATACATTTTGCCTTTTTCATACTAAAATATAATGAAACTAAAACATAATCCAAGATTCAATACTTAAACATAGGTGATTCAAATATAATGTATATAAAGTTTAAACATAATCAAAATAAAGTCAAACTTTTTTGAAGTTCATAATAATTTGCACAAGCAATATCTTCATAGTGGTGTTATTCATGCTCGTTTTGTTGTTGCTCTTGCCCTTGTTCAAAATATTATTATTCATATAGTTGTTGTTTTTCAATGCACTTTGTGCATCAAGGGAAAGGAAAGGGAGAAAAACACTAACCAATGATTTCAATTGTTAAGTAAGTCTCTCATTGTCTTTCCTATAATTTCAGACTTGTTCTTTTAGCTTAACAATGTCTTGTGAATCATGAGACTTAAACCAAATCTTCATCCACCATTCATATCCTATCTAAGTATAAGGTTTTATATTTTTATGAATAAGGGTTTGAATCTTCTTATGTTAATTTTCTTATCTTGTGACAAATATTTTATGTTTTTATTTTTTGTTTTATCCATTGACTAAATGATTTTAGCCATGAATCTTGCTTTCCCATGCTCCCTCCATCAATAATAAGTCTCCTGAAGAGTTAACTCTTACTAATATTTTCTTTCTCTTGTTTATGACAACATTATTCATAGATATTTTCGTATATAACAACAATTTACATACAAACCTTATTTTATGGTTAATTATTTATGATAAATTCATTTTTTTCTTGTAAATACCTTAGTTTTTCAGCAATCGTGAAAAGTGACAAGATTCTGAAAAAGATACAAGATTCATTATAAGAAAAAACAAAATTACTAACGAATTTGTATCTATCGATAAAATGTCATTATCGACAAATTTTAATGATGGATAAATTGGCGTTTAATTTACTTACGAATTTTATAGACAAATTTACCGATAAATTAATTAACCATCAAATTATCCATCGATAAATCCATCCCACATCAATTACTATTCCACCAACCCATCTCTCCTAATGTTGTTGGCCTAAGCATGGGGTTTACATATAGTCTTGGATTATCTATCCATTGAGGGTTTATTTCCAAATCCATTTATCCTCCCACAAGCTAATTTATGCACCTGATTATTTTTTTACGAAATATGATCATTGAACCAATTACCCTCGTCGCTTTCCCTAAACATATTCCTTAAATCTCTCTACCACCATGAGGTGTACCTCGAGCCACATGTCTCCTTTAGGTTTCACTAAGTTCTGTATTTGGACTTTAGTATATTCTTTCACAAAGCTTGTCTGTTTGATCCTAATCTCCATTTTCAATTAGCTAGAAGAGTTATATTGAACATCTTCAAATCTTTCACTCCTAACCCAACCACCTTGATTTTTTGATTTGCACATATTTTCCTATTTAACCCACACTATTTTCCTACCCTCACTACCCCAACTCCAAAGAAAATCTCTTTACATTTTCCTAATTTCCTTCCCTACCTAAGATGACATTTTAAAGAATGAAAGATAGAAAAGAGGTAAAGTTGTAGTTAATTATGCATATTCTTTCGGTGAAAAATAAATGACTTTCTTTCCATTTCAACACTCTATTCCTGATATCGTTTAATATACCTAGCTAGAAATTGTATCTTTTTTGGTTCCTCAAACTGATATAACCCAATTATGTGAATAGTAAAGTCATGGTATCACAATTAAAGATGGTTGGGAATTTTTCCAAGGTATGCCTTTCCACCCATCCTTCTTAGCATCCTTGTCTAATTCCGACTAAAGGTTTAAACTCTTGAGTTAGACTCAGTTATAAGGATGAATATCAATGACGATGTCAGACAATCTTTCATCCAAGTAGTCCACTTAATACAAAAATTCTAGTTTAACCATCATATTCCCATCTCACCAAATCATAGACTTTCATATAATATGCTTTAACTACTGTGCACTTGTTCTTTTTACATCTTACCTCATCCACAACTTCATTTGTCACTAACACATTGTCTAACATACCTCTATCCTAAATTAATTCTAATTGGGATAAATCAATGACCCTAGGTGGGACTTTTTTAGCCCAATTGATAAAGCTTTGGATATGACTTTACCAATGATAACAACCTAAATTCATCTATCTAAGGTTTAAAGGTTGTCCACCTTAGGAATTAGAGTTATATGTATTACAACCCCTTAGTATTATCTCGTTACTTTGAGAGTAACTAACAACTTGCATAATATCTATTTTGATACATCTCTCATACCTTCTTAATAAAGTTAAAATTAAAAGTGTCAAGTTTTAGGTACTACACTTCCACACAACTTCTTTGATTTCTACTCTAGTAAATGTGTTCAACAACATCTTATCATCCTCTTCCCATATGGTTTCAAATTTTATATTTCCTAACTTAATATCTAACATGTCTTTGCATTTAACATTTATTGGTAGAAGGCTTTCACCTCATAGTACTTGAATCCTCATTATGTTTACTCTAAACATACACTTCCTTTATCTCATTCTTTATTTTCCTCCAGATTATAGAGTAAAAATATTTTAAATTTAAACTTTGAATTCATTAAATCTATATTTTTGTCTCTTCAACAACTCCTTTTTAAAACTTATGTGTTTCTAGCAAATGTGTTAGGTATCCAAGTGTGAGTCTAAATCCCACATTGGGTAGAAATGAGAAAGTTGAGCAACATATAAGAAAGAAGACCCACAAACCCAATGCCTTAAGGTTTTGGGTTGAAGGTGGTGTCATTCCCTTATGGGTTGACTCAGTTCTCATTCTTGTTTGTCTCCCCGGTGTTTACCCCCTCAGATTACCCAACAAGTGGTATTAGAGCCGAAGGTTTGCGGCTTGGGCGAGTACAGTTTGACCCTGTATCGAAAGTCTTCCTGATGGATGTTTCGGGGAAGCGTGTCCCATTTAAGTGTGTAAACGGCGGTATAAGTGAGGATCGTTTGTGATTAAGGTACTCATATTTGAAAAATGCTTCCGCTCCAGGGGGAATGTGTACCAATGTGGAAGGGACTCTCACTTGAGGGGGAGATTTGTTAGGTATCCAAGTGTGAGTCTAAGTCCCACATTGAGTAGGAATGAGAAAGTTGAGCAACATATAAGAAAGAAGACCCACAAACCTACTGCCTTAAGGTTTTGGGTTGAAGGTGGTGTCATTCCCTTATATGTTAGCTCAGTTCTCATTCTTTGTGAGATCTCCCCGGTGTTGCCCCCTCTAATTACCCAACAAAATGTAATCATCTTCTTCTTCCTTGTGTCACCATTCCTCTCACTCCTTTTCATAATTTTCTTTTATATGTTTATTTTTGGTTTGCTTCTATTTGAATTTCACTTAGCGACTCTCCAATTTATAATTTTTTATTATATTAAATTTTTATTTTTCATGTTTTAGATTGTGAATATAAACTATTTTTTTTTATGTTTTTTCTTCAAATGTGAAAATTTTGATTATTATTACAAATTCAAGAAGATTAATATATTGTTCTAATTATAACAAATCCCAATATCAAAATTTTCCATATGGTGAAATATTTTAAAAATATGTTTTAAAAAATACACTACATTCTCCACAATTTATAAATAATTTAAAATATCAGATTTTATATTAATTATAAAATGATGGAAAAAATTCCACAATTTATCTTGATTACACTTTAGAATATCAGTAACCGATATTAGAATGGCGATACTAGTCAATTCTAAAATACCGACCTTACAAGTGGGTAACGATAATTTCTCTGTCATTTGACTAATTATAGTATTATTGTTATAAATGCACTCAAAATGTTTGGTTTTGATTTTTGTATGCGATTATTGCTTCTACTATGGCCGGTATAGAGAGTTAGGCCAATTTCATCAAATGTATTACCTAATTTCGCATAAAATATTAAAAGTGTGGTTTAGATCCAGTCTTGGTACTTATAATTTTATGATGTAAAATTTTAGGCTTTATAAAAATTTAATTCCACATTTAATCCATCGTACTTTTAAAATTATGCAATTTTATCTATTTAATTACCAATAAAAATGGTGATGCATCCCACTATATAATAACTTACATAAATATTTTTATTATAAGTTTTAATGCTTAAAACATAATTTTCATTAACATTTTTTAATAATTAGATGATATACATTACATTGATTATAATTACTTGGTTTTGGAAATTTAAAAGGCCAAATATGCTATTATTCTTTTATATTACATATCGACTAAACTATATGAACTAAATATTAATTAAAATTATATATATATATATATATATATATATATATATATATATATCATCACGGTCATAAATTTTTTTTTTCTAAATCAAGTTTACAATTAATGTTAATCAACAATTAACAAATTTTAGTATGAACACCAAGGACAAGTGGATCAAGAGGAATGGATTATGATAGATCACTATTATTAACAGGGTTATTGGAACATTTTGTCAACTTTACCATAAAATCTTAAAATCAATAATTTTTTTATTAGTAATAAAAAATAAATTAATAAAAAGTATTATGCTTCAACCCTTTACAAAAATGGATAAGATTTTTAATCCAAATGCTTCCTCCACCAGGTAATCGTCTCCTAATTTTGTGTTCATAAATAAACGACATGAGTCAAGAAATATAGGTTTCGAATAGAATATTTAACTAGAGTGTGTGTTCAAGAAGTCTAATCCATATCAATAAAATAATTTAAAAAATATGAATAAAATAAAATAAAAATTTATTCATTTAACCATTTTTATTAATGGTTACAAACATCAAAGACCAGACTAAGATATCTTGTAACCTATGAACCTCACTCAACTCATAATTCATAAGCTAAAAATAATAAATAATGTAAAACAAAAGAAAAACTCTTAAGTGTGTAAAAAAATAAAAATAAAAAAACATAAATAATTCATAATAACAATAAAATAACATTACAAATCAATAATTGTGTGGCTGGTTAAGATCAAAGGGACAACCAGTTTCGATTTGACTGTTATTACCACTAGCATGCCAACGATGAACAATCTTGTATGTAACTATCTATCAAAAGCTTTGTCATATCTTTTGATTTCATCACAAACCAAAATTTTTAAATGTCTAATGTTAATGGGATCCAAGTGGGGATAATCACATGCAACAGATTACACCTTTAAATACTTCAACAACAATGCATTAGTTACAATATATTTATACTTGTAATTATATTGTAATTGATTTAATATCCTTTGTCAAAAACGTATTTAATGCCCTACACGCTGTATGTTTTTTCTAACTATTTATAAATAGAAAAAATTATATCTTTACGGTTAATTGACAATATGCTATTTGCTGACTCAAAACTTTTACTTTTTTAACTTACATTTTCAATTTCAGTTTATAATCTAAATCAGACTTTGAATAATTTTGTGACCAGATATTCTTTTGAAAGCTATCCATTCTTTCCTTTCAATAGTTTCAATAGTTTTAAGTTTTGATTTCAATTTTATATTTTTAGAAACCAAAAATTTGGTCTGGACAATAAACAATGAAAAATCAGAAAAGCTGGTAAAACTAGCAAAACCGATTCAATTGAAAAAATACTTATGAATATTTTACATGAAAATTTATTATTATTAATAAATATCGATGAGTATTATGTTGGGCTGGGTTCTCTCTAATTGAGGCCCAATAACCCAAATAGCCCAACTCCAACTAGGGCAACAAATAAAATGTTTCTTTATGGTAGTTGCTGCCTCCCTTCTCCCTCCAATCTTTCGAAATCTAGAGTGAAGAAGTGAGAGTGAGGTTAAAACAGTTTTTGTTTTCACAAAGAACAGCCTTGGATGTTCTAACGATCCGACGGTGAAACTTTGTCCGATCAAGCTGAAATTTTAGTCGGAGGAAAGGTGTTGATTTTGAGGAGATTTTCTCTCCTGTTGTGAAGATGTCATCCATCCGTGCAGTGCTTGGTTTAGCAACTTCTCTTGATTTGGAGATTGAGCAGATGGATGTCAAGACAACTTT
>Ga0209489_100353_pt1 | contig 81834 bp, 36 predicted proteins | sample SiratrowhiteBW_FD_187527 | JGI IMG/M metagenome (GOLD analysis project Ga0209489, IMG submission 187527) | Root nodule microbial communities of legume samples collected from California, USA - Siratro white BW (SPAdes) (version 2) | ecosystem: Host-associated > Plants > Roots > Nodule | place...
CCTCCTTGAACTTAGGCCAAACACTTATTTTAACACAATTCATTTCTTGTCTCCTTCTATATAAGATATCTATTCTATCCAACATGTCATATTTATGCCTTAGCTGATTCTTTTATTCCTCATATTCCTAACACCCAACATTCCATACAAAATTCACCCAAACCATTACCACCACCTTTTATTACCTACTAATGTAGTAACCAAATGACTAGTCCAATTCTTCAAGGTGAGTTCTCTTCATCAAGTGTTTCTCAATCTTAATACCATGGCTGCTCCTAATAATGATAACTTGAGAGTTTGCTTATTGTCATATGCAAAGGTACTCGTTCAGGTACTCGTTCTACTCGTAATCCACATCTGATTCACAATTTTTTTAACTACCATAGGTTGTTTCCTTTTTATTTTTCTTTTCTTTCCTCTATATCTTTTATTATTATTTCTATAAGTATGACAAAAACACCTAATCATCTTAAATGGTGATAAACATGATTTATGAAATGCAAGCTCTTGAACATAACAATACATGAAAGTTTATTCCTCTTCCATTCAAAAAGATGTGTTTGGTTGTCGTTGGGTCTATGCAATTAAAGTTGTATCTAGTGATGAAGTTGATCATCTCAAAACTGTATTGGTAGCCAAAGAATACACTCAAATCTATGGACTCAACTATAATGATACATTCTCTCTAGTGGTTAAAATGGCTACTGTATGTCTTTTTCTTGTCATGACAGTCATTTGTCATTCGCCTCTTCATCAATGAGATATTAAAAATGTTTTTCTTTATGGCAATCTAGGAAGAAGTTTACATGGAACAACTTCCTTGGTTTGTTGCTCAAGAAGAGTATTGTCTAGTTTGTAAATTGTGTCGCTCTCCGTAGGACTCATGTAATCTCTACATGATTAGTTTAGAAAGTTCAGTCACATTGTTCAATCCTTTGGGTTGAACGTAGTGAGGCAAATCATTCAGTTTTTTATTGTGATACCTACCTAGAAAATGTGTATACTTAATAGTATGTGATTATATAATTATTATAGGGAATAAGTTACTAGAATTTCTCAACTAACAGAACACTTATGCAATCATTTCTAAACTAAAAATCTTGGAAGTCTCAAATACTTTTTGGCATTGAACAACCTAATCAAATGAAGGTGTTGCAATTCCTCAAAGGAAATATACTCTAAATATCCTAAAAGAACATGTATGATTGACTATAAACTAGTCAATAGTATTATGGGCACAAATAAAAAATTGATCTAGAAAGATTTACAAAATTGGTTGAAAACTTATTTATCTTATTATTACTAGACCATATTTGTCCTCAAGAGTTGGTGTTGTGAGTTAGTTCATGCAAACTCCTTAAATTGATCATTGAAATGTTGTTATCTGTATCAAAAAATACCTCAAAACAACTCCAAGACAAGATTTACTTTATGAAGATAAAGAGAATACACAAAGTTTTGAATATTGTGATATGAGTAAGTTAGTCTACTTCAAGATATTGTGTTTTCATTATAGAAAATATTGTTTATTAAAAAAAGAAAACAAATGTAGTTGTTATGTGTTTTCGTTATAGAAAATATTGTTTATTAAAAAAAAAGAAACAAATGTAGTTGTTCAATCAACTATTGAAGTTAAGTAGAAGATACATATAACTTAAGAGCCTATAGTTATATAACAATTTTTTGAAGAATCAGATTTTTCTTAGGTTCAACAAATAAAGATGAGATTTTTCTGAGGTTCAACAAATAAAGATGTATTGTGGTGATTAAGTCTCTTTACATTGTTTCTAATTTTGTGTTCTATGAGAAGAGACATTTTATTCGAAAAAAGTTGTTATCAAAGGAAATTGGTATTGAGATTATTGGATCCAATAATAAACTTGGAGATCTGCTGAGCATACCGTTGAGAAGAACTCAAATTAAATTTATTTATTCTAAGCTTTATGCATAGAATACGAATACTCCAACTTGAATAGAAGTGTTAGGATAAGATAGACTATCACCTACATATAAATATAACATGAGATAGACCTTTCAAAAATATGTTGTTTTTTTCTTTAGTTTCTCAAGTAGAATTTTACAATAAGTTGAAACCTTTACATTTTAAAAGTTTGACGTATTACAAAATATTCTCTTTTTAGACTAAAATCTCAAGAATGGCTAGTCTAATGATTTGCCTGTTTCCCAATTTTGATAACCATTTTCTATTTGTTTTAAAAAACAATAAAAAAACTTGTTTGATAAGATACTTTTAATTTTAAAAAATAATCACTTTTCCAATTTTTAAAAGAAATATTCTTTTGATTTTCTACTCTCCTTTTGTATTGCTATATTATACTCTGCTTTCCCTTCTTCCACTCCTAATTAAAGATAAACTGAATCTAATAAAAAACTACAATCTATTGAAAAGACATGTAGTTTTTATGTTGAGAATACATATAAAGGCTATCCAATTGTCAATCAATAGAGAAGATCCTTTTGTTCCCACTACTAATATTTCTGATTTTGTACTACTACAATTATTTTTGTAATACAGATTTGCACAAAAACACAGTAGTTATGCTTTAGTTAAATACAGACTATGTACGAAATAAAATATACCAAAAAGTAACTCAAGGCTCGTAAACAGAGGTAACATTTTGATAGTTAAATTAATTTGGCTTTTCCCAAAATATTTTCCTACCAATTCCACAAGAATTAAAAATACTCTTCAGTGAATTTAGCGTATGAAATCTGGACCTCATCAGAGACACAAAGCTGCTGCAGAGGAATTCTCCATTCCTTCCAAGTTGAGCATAAAAGAAATTCTCAGACCATCTTCAAATTGCTAGGGAAACAAATCAATGTGATTATGGCACACAAGAAAGAAGCAATCAGATTTCCAAAAAAATGGGCTGTGGTTTTCAAAATAACATATCTTGCATATTTGTTATTGTATGACATCTCTTTCAAGGTGTGTCTACTTCTACCACAAGGTGGAAAGGAGCTTCCCCTTCCGGCATTCTGTTACACAATCAAGTACAATCTCTTGCAACTGCTTCTCCACATCTTCCATGGGTTGGCAAGCATCAACAACCTGCTTCAAACCGGTACAACGAGAAGGCAAAAAACAAAAGGAAAAGGCTTAAGAATGTGTTGTAATCATGGCATTACCACTTTGCCAGGCAGAAAGTAACAAGGATCATTTAAACTTGTTGATTTCAGGTCACACAAGCAGTTAATTACCTTCCAGGATACATCATTATGAAGAGCTTTGTAACAATCAGCAACTTTCTTCTGAAACTCCAGCTTTTCATATCTCTCACCTCCATACCCTCCTCTTTCCGCAGCTTTCTGGTTGAATTTGTAAGGAATATAAATGTAAAATAGGCAACAAACGGTTATATGCATTAAAGCTACTAATGCTAGCTAAAATCAGTGAGAAAGAACAGAAATCTAGATGCATGAAGTTTACAAACAAGATACAAAATATTGATATATTCGAACTTTAACCATTCTGCATGAAAGTAACACATCAAACCTCTGTAATTAACCCCCACCCTCTCTTTACTTTAAAATCTTAGATCCTAACAGCATGGAACATAGAAAGGAAGCAGAGAAAGACTTCGTAGAAAATAAGCATCACTTTCTGGTGTACAAACTGTTTACCTGAAAGAAAGAAAATAAACTAATCTAGACAAAAAATGTTTATAAAACAATCAAAACAGCTCTAGACTATCTTAAAACCTAACCCAATAAAGCACTATTCACACAGCAAGAAGTGCTGCATACCTCAGGAGATATGTCAAGGTATACTACCACATCTGGTGCCAGCAAACCAATCTCTGGGGCCTGAAAAGAAAAAATCATTGTTTAACCAATACTAGTGAGAATATAAGTAATTATGTAAACTCTAAACTGTACTAGAACGGAAATCATCATGTTCCTGACATACTTCTTTTTTTAAGCGAAGAAAAAAATACAGAACCAGGTTAAATCTTTTACCTTGCACCACTCAATATCAAGTCCCTTGGCAGATGAGAAAGCCACCCCAGAATAAGAATAACGGTCAACAATGAGAGTTGTTCCAGTTTTCAGTTTTGTTTCCATCAATGACCTGCAATTACAACACAACTTGTTTGATGATATTGAAATGTAATCTTAGTATTTTACTTGTCATCAAAAGTACTAGCAAAAATATCAGCAATGAAGCCCCCATGCAATATCAGCCTATGAAGCAGAGTGTTTCAGGATCTATACATAACAGTAAGTCATGACATCACAAATTGATCAAAGTCATAATGCCACAAGGTGGATCTCCAAGCAATGAAACCCCCATGCAATATGAGTCTATTAAGCAGAGTGTTCCAGGATCTATGCATAACAGTAAGTCATGACATCACAAATTGATCAAAGTCATAACTGCCACAAGGTGGATCTCCAAGCAATGAAGGCCCCATGCAATATCAGCCTATTAAGCAGAGTGTTTCAGGATCAATACATAACAGTGAGTCATGACATCACAAATTGATCAAAGTCAGAACTGCCACAAGGTGGATCTCCACTGAATATGTTGAAGTGGCCAAAATAATTAAATGATATGCCTAAACTTATTGAGTCTTAACCATAAAAAAAATATACACTCTCATTTAACAGAAGACAAAATAGAAAAAAAGTGCAGAAACCTCTTTTCCCAACGATTAGCACTGAACAGGAGATGAATAGTATGATCATCCAACTGAGATGAGTTAGTAAGATAAGCAGATATCATTTGACCAACATTTGTAGTTCTGTCAGGAAATCTCCATAATTCAGCAGAGATCCCTTGTCCCTCCAAGAAGGACACTAGTCTGCTACACTGAGAAGATTTCCCAGAACGATCCAAGCCTTCTAAGACAACCATGGCACCCCTAGACTCCTTTTTGTTTCCCGCTATGCTACTGTTAAGATTATTTTCCATTCTTATCTTACTTGGAAAACACTTGGAGGAGAATTTTACTCGAGAATTCAATGACTTCTGCAACACTAGTGCTCTGAAAATCCTGAAAAAAAGAAGCAGTCCTTATAGATGCATACATAAAAGGAAAAATGTCATAAAAGAACTACTTCCTTCTATCCTTTGCTGCGTCATTCAGACACCCCAGTAAAACTATAAACATTAAAATTAACACTGCAAGCTTTTCTCTTTTCTTTCAGAAAAAAAAAAAAAAACATTTTGACACATTGTACCAAACAATCTTCAGGGTCAATTAAAGTTCAAAAATACTATACAAAAGTTAAAACTAAAGGAAGGGCAAGTTATTATATTCCAAAAACCTTATAGCATGGAACATTCTTCCTGGATTACAACTTTGTATCAGCAAAAAAGCTGGTTTTTCAATGTTATGACAAGAAATCTTTAAAGTAAAAACCAAAAGAACCAACAAATTCTTACTGTGACTTGCAAGCTGTGACACAAGTTCCATAGATCATATCCTCAGAAAACCCTTAAACTGAACCAAGAGAAGAAAAAAAAAATAATCAATAAACTAGCAGAATTACCTATGCCCAAAGTAAGAATTGACACAAGATTGTTGTTTAGTTTTTATCCATAGGAAATCAGGGTTTATGCTACTTTAGCTAAAGCTTCCTCCTCCAGTGATAACACTGACAAATTATGCCAACCCTGTCATTGGCATGCCATAAAATAAGGCAGGGAAAGAGGGATCAATCAGTCCCATTTTTAAATGGGTTGGACTAATTATTAAAAAAAGCCAGAGCTTAATAAAATAGAAAAAACAAAACAATAAATGATAAATTAAACAGGAAAAGAACAGATTAGAAAAATGTCAATGAAATATAAGTCAAAGTCTGAGACTGGTTTAATAAAATTGGAAAACAAGAAGGAAACTTTAACTTTAATCCTTAAACCCTAAACCTTATACTTTAAATTTTAAATCTTGAACCTTAAATCCTAATTATTACTGTAAATTCAAAGTAAGATGAAGAATTGCACAGATTAGAACCTGTAACGACCATAACCACTGACATTAACATGAAATGCGGAAAGAAACCAATATTTGTGGGCATCAGATTCCAGCAACAGAGATGGTCGGCGATAACAATGTGTGACACTGGGTACACTGTGCGAAGTACTAGGGTTTTCGTTTTCTTTGCAGAACTCTTACTTATTAAGAAAGTTGTCTAATCTAATCCTTTATGGTCATGTTAAAGTAATCAACTCTAATTTGTGTATATTCCTCTCCAAATAACACTGAGAAATTGAGTTTACTATGAAAATATAATAACTAAAAATGTAAAAAAAAAAAAAAAAAAAAAAAAAAAAAAAAAAAAAAAAAAAAAAAAAACTACACATAAATATTTAAAGTGAAGAAGAAAGTTATGAAGTAATTTTTTTTGTTATTTTGGTAAATATAAACATATGGTCTATTAATTAAGTCTTTTTTATCAGAAAAAAACATAATAAATTAAGGACATAAAAGAAATATCCAAATAAATCTACAAAAGAACAAATATGTGCATAAAAAAAAGTTCACTTGACTATTAATTAAGTGTGAAAATAAATAAAATGAAGCCAAATTGTTGGTTTATTTCTTCTGCAGATGGATTTAAAATTTCTACAGTTATTTATTTGATATGAAATCTCAACACTTTGACTAAGATGTGATGTCAAGTATGTTTCTTTTAAAAATATATATACAATATAAAATTAAGCTAATTTGGTTTTATTTAACTTAATATGTTAATTTTAACATTATGTACAGTTAAATAATATATTAAAACAGTATAAAATTTTCAATTTTAAATATATTTTTACTCTTTATAATTATGACTTGTCTATCATTAATTAATATAATTACAAATAAAATAAAATGTGAAAAAGAATAATCAAATTTAGTTTGGTTTAGGTTTAAATGAATCAAGTATTGATTTGTTTTAGTTTAAGTTATAATTTTTTTAAGCTTAATCTAATCGATTTTATGTGAATTATTTAAGATGAACTTTATTTTAAATTATAAATAGCTTATCTTTTAATTTTTTTATCTTATTCTTAATTATACTTATAAGTTAAAAAATAATAATAATATTAATATTAGTAATATTTAGATTGATTTAGGATTAAGAGTTTAGAATTTAGTAGTTAAATCGAGTTTGTTAATAGTAATTGAAAATAGATATATGTTAGAAAGAGATTTATTATATTTTTATACTAGTTTGTCTATTAGACTAGAAGACTAAATAAAGTTTTTTTGTTAAGTTTTACTATGCAAACTACATTTTAAAGATATTATAAAGATTTTTTGGACCTCAACCACTTATGATTGAACAATCAGGTATTGTTAATACCTTAGTCACCCATGACTAAATATGAGACTTAACCACTGCTAGCTATACAACTTTGTTTGTATAAAAAGTATGATATAAACCATCACAAACTTGAGAAGGTGATATCCTAAGATAGATAGAAAATTAAGATTACCTTTTAGGTTTCAAATGAACAAAAGAGTGTTTTTACTTACAAGCTAGGGCTTAAGGATTACTTAAAGATCACAAGAACGTTAAGGTTATTGTAGTTGTTGTCAATTTTTCTTCTTCAAGAGATCTTTGGTATATAGATGTTGAGAATAAAATAAATTGAGAATCCTTTTCCAGTTGAGATCTTCTTCAGGTAATATTTGTTTGAGTATAAACTCTTAAATATTATTAAATATTCTTCATGCAACATTGGACATCTCTTATTCAAGCAACATTTTGATACATGGCATGGGTGTATGAATAGTTATTATTTAATTAAAAATTAATCAAGTCTAAATTTCTTTATATATGAAATTTTTTTTATAAAAATAATTAGTCATAACATAACCTAATAGATACATATATATGTTCATATTCCTTTATAATTATTCATTGTGTATAACAAAAACTTATAAATTTTGTACTTATTGAGCATGTTCTTCTTTTATCCATACAGTCTTCTTTTATCCATACAGTAGGCACATTTTGTACTTACTTTATCAAACCTATGAATCTATATCTCACTTATGATCCACTATAACATCAAAAGTTACCTGAGGATGTAATTGGGTAGTTGAGTATTATTGGATTGAGTATTTACCGTTTAACCAAAAGTTATAGGTAATAGTTAAAGTGCAACTTCTACTGCCAAAAGTTATAGGTAATAGTTAAAGTGCAACTTCTACTTAAGATCATAGTAGTACAAACGCCAGATTTGATGATGACTTGACTTACTTAACCTTTGTCACAAAGACGATTGATATCTACAACAATTTCTCCCTCAAGAAAGTGTTCTCCTAGGAATCAAGTCAAACTCTTTGATTATTACTTGACTCATTTGGCTTATGTCACTAGATAATTGATACTACTTACAACAATTTTTTTCTTAACAATTATTCCAATGGAAATCAAACTCATGACCTTAATTCTGATACTAATTATTGGATCGAGTGCTTATCATAGATCACCAAAGTTATAGTTAATAGTCAGACAACTCTTTCTACTTAAGAGTGTAACAATCCAAACGTCGTGATTTGATGATGATTTGACTCATCTGACCTTTGTAATATGACAATTGATGCATCTTGTAACAAGTATTTCTTATTAAAAATATTGATACAATCACCATTATTTTTCTCAAGAATATCAACCATTTCTAGGTTGAAATATATAATTACCACTTAATCTTAGCAATCTTGAGCAAATATCAAAAGTCCCAAGTTTAGCCTTTGATATTCATAATCCAAGGTACTACTCTAAATTATTCTTGGCATTCTCCTTTTCTGCAGTCTAGTTATTCAGAATACTGATGATCATCCCAAGCTATTGATTGCAATGGCAAAGTGGAACAACAAATAAATGGCAAAGCAGGCATGTGGATAAATTAGCATGTGAACCTAACAGTCTTATAGTTAGACAATTCTAATGGTTCAGAATTTAAGACACAATCTAAATATGCAAAGCTATTGAGTGTTTTTGTTCCCTGCTGAAGGATTGTCCTTTTGAAAGTTTATTGACACTCAATGTAGAAAGTAGATACTAAATACCATCAATTGATTCTAAAACATTGAAATAAAACCACATTTAATTAAACTGCAGAGGTATGAAACGAATATATTTTGGACGGAACTAGTGCAGATTTGCTGTTATAGGGACTGATATATTTTGGAGAAAAAATGGAAGATGTAACAGCTGAACTAAAATCTAAGTCCTAGGTGTGCCCCTTTTCTCCAGATTGCCTCAGGTTATCATAAATGAAAGTTCCTAAAATCCAAGCAATTACAGGTTAACGTCTTAAGAAAATACCAAAATATTCCTTAAATTTCAAAAATTTATTTCCACTGTCTTTGACTTTCACGTTAGACTCATTTGCTCACCACCCTTTTCAACCTTTTATTCAGCACTACAGATCTTCTATTGGTATCAATTTGCTTCATCAAAATGTTTCCTTCTTTAATCATATGCAACAAAAGATCAATTTTAGATTTAGAAATCTTGACAAAAACAATTGAGTGAAATGGTCAACAACAAAAATTTATCTAAAAATGTTCTACTAATATATTTACACTTATTATCCCCCAAATACAGAAAAAAAATGTCAATAGATTGCAGCAACTTCCAATTGAGAATGGGAAAAGAAAAAGCAAAGAGAGTTGTTTATTATTATAGTGCTTCATAAAGAGAGTAAAAAAAAGTGAAGAAAAACAGGTTGTGGAATCTTTAAAATTGTCTTTCTCAATAACCATATATTAACTTGAGTGAAGGAGTGAAGGAGAAGTTGCCACTTGCCATGCCCTATTATTTGGATTCCTTTTGTAAAACCATGATAACTTTCTACAAGCATGTGCTTCTCACAAAAGTCCATAGCAAAATATTCTTCAACCACTATAGTCAGGATTCAAGCAGACAATTAATCATGCTCTTTGATCTTGTAAGGATCAATTTCCTATAATTAGTAGTTTAGGTATTCTCACTAACATTATAATCCTAGTTATTCATTAAGAAAAGTCCATGGACATGTTTACATGCATAACTGAGAATTTATCCAAATCTTAATTTTACTATGTTGTGAAAGAGTGGATAACTTCTTTCACTAAACCTAAGCTTAGTTGAAATGTGTTAGAATGTCAATCAAACTAAACTTGTGTGCTTTTCTATTCATTTAGAGTGTAATATATGGATAAATTTACATTGAAAGCATACACATGCACTCCAACAAACAATTACAACACAAAAACCTAAGATTTTTCATGGCATGTTACACCTTACAATAGCAAACTAATCATACTTCTCCCTCCACAAGTACACAAGAAAGAAGAGCCAGGAGGTGGCCAATGCAATGTCCCCAACAGCATGTCTAGGCCAGTCATGGGCAAGATCTTCAAGCTTCCTCCCAAAGTAGAATCTCCACACTGCCATAGATATGTGAAGAAACACACACCCTTTGGCAAAGAAACTTTGGAACTCCCAGTCCTTAACACAAGCAACCATGAACACAAGAAACCCAATAGTGAACAACAGCAAGCCAGAGAAGGAATCTGAGGTTTGAATCAGTAACTGATCATGGGGTGTTGACCCTTGAAGCTTGCTTGCAGTCTTTGGTCCATGCCCCAGCACACAAATCTCTTTGGAATAAAACACCATCATGGCTCCACAAGTCAAAGCTATTGCAGAATGCAGAACACATATCAGGAAAAAGCAAGAAGAACCCATTGCTCCAAATTCCAAAAAGCTTACCCTTTTCACACTCAATTCAGCCTCTTCCCCAGTAAAGGCAGTTGAAATTTCAAGCTCTAGTTACTTATTTCACTTACCTTTAGTAATAGCAATAACAACAATAGAACCAAACCTGTGACATCACCAACCCTGATTCTAGTTTGAAGCATGCTAACTTTTTTGTCAGCACCCTTTAGAATTTCAACCATAAGAAACCAGAAGATGCAACAGATCACGGCTCAGTCCACTCAGCTTTTCAGACATGGTATCAAAAGGATGCTGAAGTTCACCTTGATCACAACTTGTGGACAAATTTCAACAAACCAATTTCAATTTGGAACATAAAGTGTGCTCATCTTCAGTGTAAATAAAGGCTAAGAGGACTTACATATACAGAAGGAGAGGGGAATAGATGATTAAGTTTATACAAAGATCTTGATGAAGCAAAGTTGATTGTTAAGTTACCATAAATGCCTCATAAATTGAATCCATATTTCATGCAGATATTGCCATGCTTTTCTGGTGGCCTCCCTTCTTGTTTGTTCTACTAGGCAATTCATTGAATGGTTGGTGGGTCATAGAAATGGGTCGACATGAGATTATTCAGAAAATCTTGTCGTTATATTTGGTCTTTTCAAACTTGTAGGCCATATTTTGTATATTTGTCAAAATACTAAAGGGCCTTTCATGTGTAGACATCATTCATAATTTTGTGCTTATTTAATCTTACGGATAACTATGCCAGAAATCTATGATCCGCCACCCGAATTCTATGTTTCTTGTTTGTTTTGTTGTGAGTGTGTCAGTGTGTGAGAAATTCTACTCCTATATACTTTTATAATTGGGAGAAATAAAAATGAAAGACGTGGCGGAGAAAGATAAACAGGGAAAAAAATTAACAAAAATTTATCAAAATATATTGTGGGAGTAATTAATAATTGTATATTCTTAGAATAGTTATCTATAATTACATAAAAAGAACAGTTATATGTGTATATTCTGATAAGATATGATCGCCGTTAATTAAACGAACTTCGTAAGGGTATTTTTCTCTCATTTTTTTTTCTTTAGAACATTGATTACTTTTGAACGAAAATTAAGGTTTTGTTTTCCAATTCTAAATCTCTTTTATTAATTTTGTTAAGATTTTGAACGGAAGTTCACATTCTCTAGTAAAGAATTTTACAATTTTGAATTCATCTTTAAAATCTATAGAATTGATAATAAGATGTTGAAATTATCTATTAGCGATGGAGAAAGTGGGAAAAGTATCTTTAAAAGGTATAATAAGTTATCCATAACAATATAATCAAAAAAGGGAAATAAAATTTCTAAAATTGGAAAAAGAAATTTTTAATTTAAGCATGTCTCTAAGAGTATAATTTACTTTTATAAATATAATTGTATATATTTAGGTGTCATTGGTGTCACTTAGAAAAGGAAAAAAAATAAAAAAGATGTAAAAAGTTGAAGAATGTTTAGTTGTAACCTGAAAATATGAAAGTTGTAAGTTTGTCAACGTTTCAAGAATATTGAAAATGGAGAAAATGTCAAAATTTGACTAATCCAAATATGGAATATGATAAGATTTGTTTAAAGAGATTTTTTAGAACAATGGTGTTCGGATGTTTTAAGTTTGAGCTTGAGAAAATTGCCAAGTGTTGGAATATACTTGAACAATGAAATACAGAATTTATATCTTTTTCTAAAAGTAGTTACAAGCTATTTTCGAAGACCCACGTATCAAGATAGTTAAATATCAAACAATTGTACTATTAATGTATATGTATATTTTATTTTACGACCATTAAGAGTATAAATAGCGAACCATCCAAGTTTTTTTCCTAGGTTAAAATTCTTTCAACAACTACAACATCTTCTCATTTATCCCTTCATGCAATCTCTCTTTGTTCTTGCCAATGATCACTAATTCTAATTTACAACCTTTTTTTTTTTATCTTTGTAAATATATTTTTTAAAACATGGTGATGTCCTAAAAAAGTGTGTCCGAAAAACAATGGCCCAGCTTCAAACCAGCTTGGGGCTTGGCCTGGGAAGACATTTTATGGATAGCCCATGATATTTTCTATTTCTATTTTATTTTAAATTTGTGACATTCCTCAATAAAAGGGTGGGAATCGGATCCTACCTCTGAATCAGATATACATGAGATATTTCTTCTTAAAAATCAATCTTTTTTGTCTTAACATAGATTTTTTCCAAGTTTAATAAATCAATTCCTGATCTCACTCACAACACTATGATTTGCACTAACACAGTAAGTTTTTCACAATAAGAGTCCACACGAATTTATTAAACATAAATCATCCCTTCAACTCTTGAGAACATAATTACTCCATTCTAAAATTTATATATTTACAGCAATTTTATGTTTCTTAGAATCTATTTCTCTAATCGAAAGATAACTACTTATATATAATTATAATTTCTTATAACTACACTATTTGATAATTTCATTTTTAAACATTCTTGTAAATAAAGATATTTAATTTTAATGAATGGAGTATAAATTGTTCTATATGAACATCTAATAGAAAACTATATACACCGTTCATCTTAATGCATGTCCTGTTTTACTTATTTTCGGGAGAAAACAAACCAACATTTAGTCCACTTTAGAGAAGATTTTCTTTTTCAGACAACTAATCTTTCAAAAACTCTATTATAATAATAATTTAAAAATATATTTATAAAAGATAAATCTAACCATACACGCTGTTTTTCTCCACACGCCAATTTTTATTTCTGTAATTTTTCAAGCACCATTAGGAACATCCAACAGAAACTCATTAACAGCAGCCAAACACGTTCTACAACTATCTAGCAACGGTAGGCCAGAGGAGAAAAAATGAGTAATAATTCAAATGTGCAAAATGCACTACAGAGAACCCCCTTTTTTTCTTTCCGTTTGGAAAAAGGTGGTAAAGATCTTATCGGTTACATCAAAGATATTTACAACTCATTAAGCAACAGCTTCAAAATTGTTGGGAGCTCTTCGAAGTATAAATTTGCAACAAAGAATGCATGCATTTACACTTAATAAAAAGAAAACAAAAAAGCCTCGTGGAAGAAGATAACACTAAATCAAAATGTGGTTCATAACAGTGCCGAATACCCTATGACGATGCTTTGGACCTGATCTCCTTTCTCCTCTGCCACGTCTGGGATGATTCCTCATCTGCAACTTGTTATAATAAGAAGCAGGTAGACTAGGACGCCGTGTTACAACAGCAGGTGGAGGCATGTGTTCCAATATGTCTCTATGGTAAGCCTAATGGAATTCATCACAAAACGCCAACATCAAAATCCAAATCATTGAAGAGGAAATAAACCACATGCTAAAAGACCTTCAGTTATTTTTCATAAGAAATGGAAGTACAGATTTTTGGAAGTGCATGTTGACTTCAAAAACTAGTAGGTTTTTTCTAACAACTAAACACAAGTACAAGGCAAGACGCAAATACAAACCTGTATCACAAAGTTACGTCTTTCACAATCCATAAACATGTTAATACTCCAACCAGTTTTTGCCATTATTTTGTCTCTTACTGTGGAAAAGCTTAATTGATCCCTGGAAGTAAAGCGATCAACTTCGTTGAACCATAAACAAGTAAATAGATTTGTAATTGGAATGTGCTCTCTTATGATAACACACCCTTCAGGAACATCTGCACAACTCAGCCATAAGCAATACTTCAGATTTTTAAGATGGAGGAACCAATTATATGCAAGCACAGGCACAAGCATGAAGACATATGAAGGCATGAATATATAAAAAAATTTCCTACCACTAGTTATAGGAAGCTTGTCTCTGGAATAATGAGTTAAACCATCGTATAATCTATAAAATTGAATTTGGTTATCAATGGAAGCATTTTCATATTTTCCAGCAGCTTTATTAGCCTCAGCTTCAACAAATACATCAAAGCGTCTATAGTGTCTTGAAATCGCAAAAGTAGCATTTGGGCGCCACAAGAACCTGAAGGATATGAAAGGCAATGATAATGAAGATATTATAAAAATACCCTTACAATTTATGGTTGATATCCTTACATATATTGTGCTATAAAATAAAGCCAAATGACTAAGATATTAAATTAAATACTATCATTTTCCATTTAATACCATCTGTTTTAACTCCTTAGCCATTGTCCTGAAGATAGCTATTAACGATGCTCAAGTTACCTCTAGTTCACCAAAAGTAAAGATAATAAGCGTCATTTGATCATATCCTTACATAAAAATAGAGATCAGTGTCTTTATCGTTTAATAAGAAGATTCATGTTATAATGTTGGAATGTGGATTGATAACTATTTATAAGATTTAACAAAATATTCAGTTCTTTTTAGAAAACATCAAGAGAACTATTTGAAATTTCGCTTTACTATATATTATAGATGATAGCATAGCTTGCTAGATTCTGACTGTACCATATCAAATAGTAAAAGATATGCACATGTATGATTGAAGCTGGAAATAGTGAATAAAATTCACAACCTAGTAAGTAAATCTTTTAAATATATAGTTATTATTATAATATCTAAAACTTGCCAAATCAAAATCAATATACAACTAAATAAACAAACAAAATCATATATTTTCATCAGAACACAATTTGGAAGCAAACAATGTCATTGTTTATTCTCAAGTCTAAATGATGGTAAATAGAATAAATAATAGCAAATAAATTTTTATCCCACTAAATACAAAACAAATAAAAAAACCAAATTAATGTTTAATAAAATAGAGAGCAGAGATGACTTTTACCTCTCAAGAACTTGATATGGATCCACGACGAGCTCAAGCTTCCCATCAATCCATATAGAATATCGGGCATTAGGGAAGATCCTATGTAAAAGAAGCTTTGGAACCTGCAATAAGTTTAGCGGCTCGTGAGACCATATAAAGTAAGTTCCAGAAAGGGGAATGTGTAAAAAAATCTTCTTCAACATCAGTAGAATATATATCTAATTATTTTGTTAATACTTCATAAAAAAAACAATAATTCAGAATTCCTTCTCACAATATTTTTTTAACCGATTCATTTCCCTTTCCTTTTCAGCTTTCGGAACAAGTTTTTATGAGATTTAAGAATTATAACACTAATTACTCTGGTACAAAACAGTATACATTATGAAATCAAATGCTACATATTAAATTCCTCATGTTTAGGGTATGGAAGCCTCAACTCTTTGCTTAATGAAGTTCTGTATACGTGCTTTAGAACAAAAAACCATTTCATAGTACACACAGAGGTAGGTAGAACCAAAAACCAACCTCTGCAATTAGTTTAGACTTTAGAGTAAGAGAGTCGTAACTATAGCTACCAACTACAATTTTATACACTCTGATTATGTTATTAATACTGTATCAACAAGTAAAATCATTTTCCCAATCATAAAACATGGTGAAATGTGGAAGAAAATGGAAATAAACAAAAATAAGGGCTGAGCTTAGGCCAGAAATCAGAAGCTTCAATTGCAAAGGGGGACTGTATCTAGAAATCACAGAATATCTGCTGAAAATGGTACGACTTTCAAGAATGCGAATGATAGATTTTACAATAATAGATAGTGAGTAGCAAAAGGTAAGCAATCAACCTTTCCGTTACGCCGAGAATCAGTGTAAGGAATATTATGGACAACAATGATTCTCCACAATCCAACTCTCCTGCTACTACTCAAAATGCTGGCATTCTTCATATACATTTCTGTTTCTTCATCAATGAACATATAGAAAGGAATGTTTCTCTTTGCTTCTGCACTGATGTTCGTGGGCTGCTGTATAACATCATAGTTTCCTGGCATAGATGGAAGGGAGCTATGTGAAGAAGAAAACAAACAAAAAGATGTATCTCTGTAGGACATTAGTCATACGCCATACCAAATATGGCAGATGCAACAATGACATCATGGTACTTATCCAACTCTAAGAGATCAGCCTCGTCAAAATCAAAACCAGTCTGGCGACCAGGTCTGCTTCCTTTGACAAATCTGATAAGAATTTATGCCAATGCAGGAAAAGGAATAAAAATACATTCAGTAAACAAAACACTAATACTAATGCGGGTGGCCTTTAAAAATTCTTCCAGGAATATTAATCTCTATTGTGAGAAAATTAAATAAACTAACAAAAATGAACTAACCCGCAATGCACTGTCATGGTCTCTCTTATATCAAAAGCAGCATCCCTTTCTTCCAGAGAAGGGAATCCACCAAAATCAGAGCCACCAAAATCAGAGCCATCATGTCCTTCACTTTGAATTGAAATTTTATCATGCACATATGTCAAACTACGAAGTATAGGAGATTTTGATGGGGAAATTGGCATACTAGCTATAGCTTGCTCCACTGGAATATAACACACTGGGCATGCTGAAAAAGAAGAGAGCAAGAACCCGATTAAAAAGAATTCCAGAGGGATAATAACTAAATATGCAGTGTGTGTACATGAAAATAAGATGCTATTACCCATATTCGAGATAACAGTTTGAGTTAAGAAATGAAAACAAGGCCAACGGAAAAGTAAGGCTTACGGCGTGGTCCAGTTCGTCTTCTATCAACTGGTGGAGGAGGAGGAAATGCAAAATGGTCACAACGATGTCGCCAAGTAGGAAAAGATACCCTTTTGCCTTTCGACTTGGACAAGGACAGTGAATTAGGAGCAGGAGGTGGCCTAGATGTGCTTCTGTATCTACTTGTCAATGAGAACACTCTAGAAGAATTAATATCCAGGGACTTATCTTCTACTACTCCTCTAGGTCTTAAAATTCCATACCTAGTAATGGCATAAGATCTCGTATCTTCAATTTCACTCGTGATGCTTCCACCTAGTTCATCACAATGCCAAAATACATAATAAAACATACAGATTTTTAATTGTAGATAATTGAAACGTTAAGAAGAAAGACATGCATAAGACCAGGGAAAGTCCTAAATCAAAACACTATATCTCAAATGATATCTTAAATCTTAACCAATATAACTTCAACTTTAGAAAGGAAAACATAACAATTAAACAAACAAGACATGAACTAGACAGTGCCAGAAAGATCAAAACTGAAACTCATTATACTATCACTTATTTATCTTACAAATTTATAAGATGCAAAGTATCATTGAAATGATAGCAAACGAAATTCTATGCTACACCATAGTACTTCCTCCATCCTACAATGACTGGAAGATTTAGCCTTTTAAAAAATTCAAAAATAGATTGTGTTCTCACCTTTCAAGCATTAATATTTTTTTCTACTTTTTCCTAAAGTTAATTATTTTCTCTATTTCAATAAAAGTAATGTATTTATTGAAGAGTAATAGTGTGTTATTGGATGAAAAAATTTACTACATTAATTTCATTTCATAGAGAATTTTAAATGTTTTGTGATAAAATATGTTGTTTGGACGGAGAGTTTTAAAAGAAATTGAAATTCTAGAAATTTCTAAAAGTAATTTGACTACTTAAAATTACAGAATTTCAAAAATTTAAAATTTGCCATATTATCTCTTTTGTGAAATTTATGTTTCTTTTCTTCATACTCTCTTCTTGACTCGGCCTTGGCCAGAACATCATGACTCCTCAGATTGGAACATCATCAATTCAACTAAAACAAGAAATTTGTCAATTCGGTTGAGGTAAGAGTTAGCTTGACATTTTTTTCCGACTGACTTCGACAGGTTTCTTTCAAGCTGAAGTCAGTTGTAGTTTTTCTTATACCAGCAATAGAATTTTTTTTTTTTTTTGGTCGATATAGGACAATGTCATTTCTCAGTCAATGTGAGGTAGAGTATTTTTAGTTAACATCAGTAATGTTTTTAGACTGATGTAAACCACACATTTTTTCAATTGATGACAATCAGGTGGCCTTTCAGTCAATGCTGATCAAAGATATTATTCGGCCAACAAGGTCACAGGTTATTTCTCAATTGGCATTAGTCAGAACATTGACAGACTATTTCTCAGCAATGTCAAAGAGACTATTCTTTAACCAGTATAAGTCAAAGATTTTCAATCTATATCGATAGGGGTTATTTTCCGATCAGTATTGCTGGAATTATTTTTCCACTTAAACTAGAATTATTTCTCAATCGACTTAAGTTAGGTTTTTATTTTTCAATGGATGTTAGCCAGATTTTTTTATTATTGTAGCTATTTTTTGGTCGATGTTGGCAAGACTGTTTCTGAATTCACGTCACTAATGTTATATTTTGTCCATGGTCAAGGTTTCTTCTAACGTCGACTTGATAATCTTTTGACTAACCTTTACTATAACTGTTTTTAGCAACTCAGTTGGGGATATATTCAACCTATATAAGTGAAAAGGTTGGCAAACAAAACCTAACCACTATCCTAAAAAAGTAATCTCGATCAATGATAGTCAAGATAATTATATATGACATCAATTAAAAATAGCATCTACCGATGTCACTTGAAATAAATCAGGTCAATGTGAAATGAAAAAATTTGACGACTTCGGTAATATTTTTTGAATTATGAAGCATTGTTTGATATTAAAATAAACCTTTTATATTGGGTGATAATTCAAAAACTTTATCCAGACAGAAAAATAAAAAATTCAATAAATTTGAATTGTTTTATCTAAATAAAACATTTAAAAATTAAGAACATAATTCAAATTCAATATTATAAGACACTCTAAGACTATTTTAGTAAAACTGTTTCAGGAAAGGACAATTTTTTGGTGTTCTTAGTACGTGTGAAAGAAACTTAAATTGGTCTGATTGTAGAATGGAATGAGTATATTATACAGATGCAAGGCAAAGTGTTTGAAGAGTTAAAAATGTATTCCCAAAAATGTGAACCTGGAAATGGAATATTTCCATGTTCTTCATTATCTTTGAAAAATTATTCCTACGACTGTGTTTGTTTCAAGGAATGAATTTTTTTATTTTTTTTTTTCTGCACAAGGGATGAACATTTATTCCCGGGGATATAATTTCCATGTTTGTAATGAGTTTTCAAAATTTATTCCCATGTACCGTTTCATGTCTGAGAAAGTAACATACTTCGTTTTGCTTCATTTTTAATATGATGAGGAGTGAGAAAGTTATATTCCAGAAGAAATAGGGAATTATTTTCTAATCTAATTATTATTTGCATTTATATTCTTAGTTTTTATTCTAATATTTTAAATTTTGAAGAAAATTCTGGGACTGTTAAAACTTAAACGATCATAGTCTTAAAATGTTTTTAGGAATATTATCCCTATATATAATATTCTTAGAAATGTGATAGGAAATGTATTATTATACCTCTAAACAAACACACCTTGAGTATTGATCATGTCCTAAAAGTATATATGTGGCATTTCCCTTCATGTTTATTCCCATAGTGAAGGATGAAAAGGTTATCATCTAACCCAATCACAACTTACTCATCCCATCTACAATAACTACACTTCAAACTAGAGTCATATAGACCGCGAGTACATTTCTACTTACTTTTATTCTAATTATTTTGAATTTTAAATAATATTCCTAGGAGAATTAAAATCGAACCAAACCTATTCTCGAATCTACTCAAAATAAAATTAAGGACAAGTAGATATATAAGTGCTGTTGTCAGTAATATTGTCTAATCAAATTGGAATTTCACTTTGTAGTTGAGAATTTCAGTAAATGTCTGATTCAAATACCGCACCAACCGTAACTATCTACATACTCTAAGTTTTGTCCTAAAAATTAATTAATGGTTCTAATATTCATAGAAATGTCATTGGCATAAATCCAACATAATTATATCTTGAAACGGATGTCAAGAATTCCAACAACTAGACAAAGAATATCTACAATAAGCAATTTCAATCCAGAGAGAACATACTTTCTAGAACTATAATGGTCTCATCCAATTCTTTTGAAGTATCATTAATTATTTCTAGTAAATTGAAAAAAAAAAAAAAAAGTGTCCGCAATTGGCCTCTATCATAAACATGTGTGGTTTCAAACCATCTAAATCATAGATTCTTTGTAACTCCTTCGATTTACTTAATGTTTTCTCACACGAAAGCAATAAATCAATAAAGCATCTCCAATAGAAACAATTCCTATGAATGGTTTTCTACATTAAAAAATAGTATTTGTTATCTTCATTGTATCATATCACCATTAATTAATTTCCACTCAATTTTACTTTAATAAAAAAAATAAAAAATTATAAACAATTTATAATTTTGTGTTTTCTTAATTTATACTTATTGTGATACATAATAATATCTATGGCTATTGGTATAAAATTTGACAAAATATTATTTTCTATTCTTAAGGAATAGCTGCTTGTAGAAGCAACTCTAGTAGACGAAGTATTTCAAGCAACTCTAGTGGATGATGTATTTCAAGCAACAATTGATTATCCTAAACACACCCTAAACAACTTCTACTGACCATCGAGATGTTCTAATGATTATCAAAGTTTTATTCTTACTTGTTACTTACATAATATATGCTAGAATAAGTGTGAATATTTACGAAAATAAAGTTGGAATCATAGTATGTAGGAGGCATTGATGGGGTGAAAAAGAAAAGAGAAAATATGAAGAGGAAGTAACTAACCTTTGTAAACAGTAAAACAGCCAAAAACGAAAACACAAAGGCCAAGGGCAAACATGAGGAGCATTGCGACCCTGCCTCGCCCAAGGAGCCGGCAAATAAAAAAGAAACCCCTCTCTTTCTCTCTGGGGTTGTAGAGGAGCGTCTTTGAAGGTCTACGCACAAGCATGGGCACAGAAACGTTGCCGTTTTGCAGCGCACCATAGCTCCCCGTGCGCACACCCAATGACACCCCACTCATCGTTCTTCTACCTTCAATACCATCACCTTCCACAACTCTCCTCTCTCTGCTACTACTTCCCAATTCCCCCAACCCCTTTTCTCCACAATGTCAAATTATTTTTAACACTAACAATAATAATCAACAATTGATAACAATTAAAAGTAGTTAAAACACCCGCGAAGTGCCAAACAACCTTAATCTCTTCACATCACGGTGTCTCGCACCCGTTCCAGGGTTCGCGATTCGTTCGGGGAGCTGCATTCGCCAGGTCGCGCGCGGGGTAGCAGAAACGGTACACTGATCGGAGGAGGGTGGGGAGCGACGGGGAGCGGTGGAAACGACGACGTCGGAGGCGGCGTCGGCGCTGTGGCGGTAGCGAGGTGGAATCGGAGATCGGAAGTGGAAATGCGAAATCGTGAAATGTGATTAGCGAGATTGATTGGAGATGGATTGAGGCATAGCGTGAATGGAGGGAAGATGCAATAGACACTTTTACAAGAAGAGATGCAAGAACCATTTTTCATGGGCCCCAAGGCCCAAATTCACGTTCCTCCAGAAACAAAAGTCCAAGTTTACCTTTTCACTCATGTGCATGGCCCATTCATCCATGCAAACCAAACTTTGATTTTGATATTAGAAAGAAGTATTTTTTTTCAAATTTTAAAATGAGATATGAAAAAGGTATTAAAATTAGCTATTTTTGTGTAAATTACTTTAATAGATTACATTTACCATTTTTTGTTATTTATTTAACACTTTAAAAAAAAAGTTAGATGATTTCTTTACTAATGACACCACCTTCAATCTATATTGAATTTATAGATCTTCTTTCTAATATAGTATTTAATTTTTTCATCTACTCAATATAAAATAAATTCACATTTAGTATATCTAACATAATTAAATATGAATAATTTGTAGTAAACCCTAGTATTTGAAAATTGGTTGGTTATAAAACACTAGTATAAAAATAGTGTGGACTTTTTTGCTCAAGACTAAGAAAGGGTGGGTTAAAGTTTACCAAATGTGGATGTAAAGTTAAGTGCTACCAACCATAGTAATTACTCGTTAGCTCAATAAAACCTTTGTCGCTTTTCAAAAGGCAAACCAAACTTATTTTCAGTTTTCTTCTCCAATTTTGCAACTATCTCAACTTTCTTTTCTGCCATCTCAAAAATGTCTACAGTGCACTAAGATTTCTATTATAGGAATTAAAAAACGAATAATGAACATTTGAGAATAAAAATCGTAATAGATAAAAAAAAATTGATATATATATATATAAGTAGTTATGAGTAATTTCAACCCCTTTTTTTTCTACTTACGTAAGAAAGTGGCGAAGACAAAAATTAGAGGTAATGTTCATTCATATAATTGATATAATGATTATACAGAAAGTTGTAGCAAACACACTAATGTACTTGCAAGTTGAAGCGTAGAAGTATAGAACGCAAAGATAAAAAGTTGAGAGTACTTTGTGTTGTGACCAAGAAAAGAAAGATGACTTTTTTGTGGCACTTGATAAAAATCTTCAACTTGGTGCAAATCATTTGGGCATGAGAAGTGGTAAAAAGGGGTAGACACTTTTGTCATGAATGAAAGGTTTTGAGGAGTGTGAAGTGAGAGAGAGAGAGATAGAGTGACCACTTAGCTGAATTGGTAATCATAAGCTTAGTTGAAAAACATGGTTACCAAATGCAACTACACCATTTCCAACTATATATAAATGCCAAACAAGATTCATATCACCATCATGGTCTTGGAAGCTAATGATGCTCTTTTAAGACCCACCTAATTCAAATTCCTTTATATACTTTCAAATGCTTTTTTTTTTTCTATTCTAACTTTGGCCACTCTATAAATGCGTTTAGTACAGTTAATTAGAGTGGTTGCACATTGATCTGGAAAGCAATCAAAGCATGGTCTTTTCATCATTTTATTATGTAGAATGAAAAAACAAAATTGTTGGTTTTTCATTTTTGTTTTGGGAATGTTGATGGTGCATTTGGGTTGTATGGGCATGGAAAACCAAAACAAAAACAGAAAATGATAAAGACAATGAGATGCACACAAACTTAGACCTAGAAAAGCTAATGACAGAGTCTGTCCCAATCTGGCTTTTTGTGTGTGAGCATTTGACTTTGTGTATGCATTATTAAAACAAAATTGGGGTTGTCCATTGGGTAATTACAAGGCAAAAGTTTATGATTGTTAAGAGGTTGATCTTATGTTGGAGGCCATGAAGACACATGCAACACAGTGGACCCCTTAGTAACCATGCCCATAACTTAAAAAGGGGACCCCACATACCCCTTACATGTCTCAATGGCACAAGGCAGGGACATAAATTTCACCCATGAATGAGTTATTTGAAAGACTGTTGAATATTAAATGGCCCTGAACAAGTGTTGTGTGAGGTGGGTCATGGCAAAGGGTAAGCTCACATTCACCATGCACATCTTCCTCTTCTTGTGTTCTTGGAATTGGAAAGATTGGCTTGGTTCACATCTCTATGTCCTTCTTGGATTCTCACCATTGGGACTTCTTCTTGTTTAGTCACTTCTTGCTCATTCTGTTGTCTAGTCACTCATATATTCCTATCCACTCAACACCATCAACTTTATTCCATTTTAAGATATGGGGATTCGGTAAATATCAAACTCAATCAAATCCTCAAACATTTTAATCTTCATTATTGCTAATATTTTCTTAATAATTTTTTATTAAATAATATTTTTTTTATGTTATGATTAATTTCATCATTCCATACCTTTTTATCAGATCTTTTTATATTAATAATAAGATACTGACAAAATCAATTTATAAAATTATCATAACTTTTAATAATAAAATTTTGAGATGTCAGTTTTTCTTTAATTTATATATTATGAATTATTTTTAGATGATACGAAAATTTTAATATCTTTATTTTATGTCGATATTATTTTAATTTGTTATTGTCAACCTAAAGAAAATTGTTAGAAAATTATAAAAGGATGAAATTGGCCATAACATAAAAAATATTATTTAATAAGATAAAATTATTAAGAAAATATTAGCAACAATGAAAATTAAGAATAAATTTAAATTTAATTCATTCTTATAAAAATCGTCTTATAAAATAAAAATTAGCCTATTTGTATAGCATGAATTGTTTTTATTCGTGGTTGATATGAAATATTCAAGACTGATTTTATAATTCTCAAATTTGACTTCAATAAGGGTCTGTTTGGGTCTGTTTGCTTGAAGACGAGGATATGCAACGATGGAAGACTTGCGAAAAAAGTGCAATAATCGATGAATAAAAAACAATTAAATACAAAAAAGGAGAATAAATTTTGCATCTCGCATTTCTTCACAATGCTGATATGATTCGGACTGAAAGTTTAAAAACAATTAAAATAACATTATTTGTATATAATTTATGTTATTATTAATTTATTTATATTATTATTATTATAAAATAAATATGATTAATTATATAATATAAATTGTTAAGTATAATAAAATATAAAATATTATTATATTAAAATAAAATTAATTAAATTATAAATAATAATAATAAAATATTGATAAAAATAAAAAATAATAATAATAAATTTAAAAAATAATAATATTATTATTATATATTTTTATCTATTAAAAATTATTTTATTAATTTTATCTATCACATTATTCACAAATTTTTATAAACTCTCTTCTTCTCTCATCATTTATCTCTTCATCCAAACCATTTCATTTCCTTCTCAAATCTATTCAAATTCGCTTTCTCAATTTATCGTTCGGGAACTAGGATATAACAAAAATTTAGGATTCATATTTTGAAGTCCTACATCTTATTTAGAGATATGTATATTAAATAGTAATATGAACTTTATATATTATAATGTTATAGATAAATACAACATCATCATCCGTAGACAAATATGAAGCAAGAAGCAAATTTATAAGGTGGTGTGAGTTTTTCAGAATGCATGTGATGTGCTGTGTACTTCTGTTTATTTTATTTTATTTTAATAATAGAAAACCGAAAGAAATAGTAAAAACAGGAAACAAGTTCTATTGGTAGGGCGTGATGCCCCAAAACTGAAAACGACATTTCAAGAGAATTTGTTAAGCCAAAACGATCGAAGAATATTTTGTGTTTCTTTTTTATCTTATTTAGTAAAAAATTCTGAGAATATGATTGGAGGATGGATTTCTACCGTTGGATGATACATAGATCCAACGGATAAGCGTGTTAAGAGGAACGAGTGGGGCCCTTGATTTTACTCACTCAAGCGCTGGATTTTACTTACGGTGTGGATGCCGTAACTGCGTCAACCCAACCAATTTTACAAAACACTTTTTTTTTTTTTTTTTGTTATTAAGAAGAGTACCATACAAATATACATATTTAATATACTTTAAACCATTCATCAAAATTTATAAAAATATATAAGTTACGGACGAATTTATTCAAAAAGAATGAAAACCCTCGGATTTTTATATATTAAAAATAATCTAAATGATGTAAAATGAAAAGAAAAAAAGATAGCTCTAAATGGCTCAAATAACTTTTTTTTATAAGCAAAAGAATGTATGGAATAAAAAAGTATAAAAGGGTGTTTTAACCCTTTTATAAAATTTAATTCAAATATAAATCATAATAAAAAATAAAGTCAAACTTTAATATATTTCATATTTAAGAAAAAACTAATAATTATGGAACACTTACATACTAAAATGCATAAACAAATACAATATAAAAGTATTGTTCCTAAAAGTTATTATAAATTGAAATAACCCAAAACAATTCCTAATTCATGAATAAATTAAATAACACTATTTAAAAAACCAAGTATGCAATATAATGGTGATTTAATTGCAACTCTCATTAAATAACTATTTGTTATTCCACAAGTGAAAAATATAATTATACTAATATTAATACGTCTTAGTTGTACCAAGTGATTATATAATGGGATTATGACATATTATATTTTATTTTTGAAACATTTATGAAAGTTAAATTAACAAAAAGTTATGATAATATTCGGATCAGAATAATGATTTAGGATAAATATGCAATTACTTTTATATAAATATATCCTAATGAAAGTAAAGTCAGTAAAATCAACGTATAATTAAATTTTAAATTTATTTTAATGGATTGATCTCACAATGTTTTTATTTCAGATTTAATATGTGGATTGAATATTATTTCCACTATAAAAATTTAAAATTAATACTAATCTAAAGTTATTGGTTTTATATATATTTAATGTTTTGAGCGGACAAAGTTTTGTTAATGCTTCTTTCATTTGGTTTAGATATAAAAAATTATTGACTTTACTGTGGTTAGAATATATTTATATAAAAGGTGTTGTATATTTATCCTAAATCATTATTCTTATTTAAAAATGATCATAATTTTTTTAAGTTTCATAAGTGTTTCAAAATAAAAATATAACATTTTATAATATCATCGTATAGTCACTCAGTACAACCAACATATATATATTAAGATATATTATAAAGAAATTTTCATTTTGTTGATATTATTTATAATGTCCTATATTCTCGTAATACATGATATAACATGTCATGCAATACTAAACTGATAAACTGATAAACTGATTTAAATTAAAACATTACAACAAAATCTTAATTTACATACAAATTATTATATACAAATTTTTATTCGTAGATAAATCTAGTATTACATACAGATTTTACATAAAAGTTTGTTATATATAGATTTTACATATAAATTTACTACATACGGAATTTATATATAAATTTATTATTTATGAATTCAGAATAATTACATACAAATCTAAATCTGTATATAATTATCTACGAATTTTATATACAGATTTAACATATCGATTTATTACATATGGATTTTACATACAGATCCAAATTCATATATAATTACTTACTAATTTTTCAATAACTAATTTTATTAAAGTTACAATTGTTATTATCAACATTATTATTACTTTTAATATTATTATTAATTATTATTATTATTATTATTAATTACATTGATATTATTATTATTAAAAATTAATAATATTATTAAAATTGGTATATATATATATATACTATTAACTTATATAATTAATAATATTACATTTATTTTTATTTTTATTACTTTGATTCTTATTATTATTATATTATTACAGTAATATTATTATTATTTATTAATATGATTAATACTAATAATAATATAATTACTAATATTATTATATTTAATCTTAATATTAATGTTATTAAGAATAATAGTATTAGTATTATTAATATTGTTATTAATACTATCATTAATATTATTAATAATAATATTATTATTTTAATACTATTAATATTATACTTATTAATATGATAAAAATAATAATTACAAGAGTCATGATAAGAATATTACTAATGAGTATATGATGGCAAATTTGGTGCTGGCAAATTTGGTGCTGGTGTAGTAGTTATGACTTTGTATGTATGCTGAAGGACCTGAGATTGAATTCTCGTGTTAACGCTTTGGGATGAATAATAATGTAAGTATTATTAATAATAAAAACATAATAATAATTCTAATAATTGTAAATAATATAGTATAATAGTAGAAATATAATAATAATTATTAATAATAAATAATTTTTAAAAAAGTATTTTATACTTATATACAGATTAATCCGTATGTAATTACCTATGAAAAATTTCGTATGTAAAATACGTGTGTAACATCCGTATGTAAATTACCTATACGGATTTTTGTCCGTATGTAATCCGTATATAATTTTGAATTACATATGGATTTTATTCATTACATACGGATTTTTGTTGTTGGTAAATACGATTTTTCTTGTAGTGTATAACATCTATATAACTTATATATACATTTAGTTATTACATATATCATTTATTATTTACATTATATATAATAATATATATTAACTTGATCAATAAAGCATATGTTAATCGTATAATGATTATATATCACAGACACCTCATAATTTTTAAATTATATTGTTGCATTGTCAACAATATAAAGTTATTTATCAACAACACCCTAGTCAACAATCTCAATTGAACATCGTCAACAAGGTATCGTACTTTTTACTCATATTCTCAATATACAATGTAACCACCACAAAATAACTTTTGAAATATATGTCAATATTAACTATGTCACATCAAATACTAACGTCTGTTATAGGAAATAGTAGTTCATGGTCTAATTTATCCAAGCTTAATGTATGAAGATCATAAAATTTTTTCATGACCTGATATCTTAATTTGTGTGACCAAACCAATAGTGAATTTAAGATATCTCTTTTACCTAATGAGCTTACATGTATAACATTTTGCCATAAAGGTCAATACCACCCTAGATTATCCATAACATATCATACATATATATTTCACCTCATATATCCATACCTCATAATAATTTCAATTTATCATTATCATCATATACATTAATATACATATCATACATTAATTACATATCTTACTTATGTATAATTAATATATCAAATTTTACATGGTGACCCATACTTAGTGCAAACACATGTCAACAAATAATACATACATATACAATTAATCATCATAATCATTAAATAATATAATATTGACACACATGTCTACAATCTTTGCATCTATCATCACTATAATTCATATGTAACAAAAAGAATATCTATTGTAAATAACAACATGTTGCTTAAGCGATGTTTATTTCCCCACCATTGAAAATAGGTCACATCACTTGAGCGAATAATGTAATATTGGATTGTGTTCTCCTCAAGTTAGAGTTCATACTTCTGACTATATTTGTTATCATATGTTCGTACCTCTTATCCACTTGTTAACACCGAGACATACTAAGTGTTTTGATGAAGTTAACATGGATCAAAACTTGCTAAGTGGATTGCTTGAAGCCATCATGGAGCTCGATGAGAGTTTTGGTGTAGAACTTAGGTTGGGTGTGTGTGAGTGGGCTTTGGTTCAAAACCACCAGTTGCATGATATATCACTTAAGGAAAGCTTCATAAATTCACTTTGTTTTACAAATTAATAATTAGAACTAAAATGAGGTTTAATAGATTTTGAAAAACATATTTTAAGAGTAAAACCAGTTAATTGTTTTCTAGAAATCAATTTACTGGATTTTTTTTGTGTTACAGAAAAATCAATCGATTGAATGTTTGAAAACAATCAATTGAGTTATTGACAGATTTAAAAACTAGTTTTCTTATACAAAGGCAACACACATTTTTTATTGTACCTAAGACATTTGATTGATCAATTGTGATTTTCTAAGAGAGAAAAATGCGCGCAAACTGTGAGAACTTGTTCTACACAATTTACATAAAGAAAAACATAAGAATTTGAATCTTTGAGCTTTGCCTTGAGTGGGTTTCGTGCAATTTTTATTCTGAACCAGAGCTAAGTCTTCTACACTGATTTTTATCTATTTGTAATTTGTTTGTGCATATAAGTATTATTGGTTTCGTTCTGTTTTGATATCTATTGTATTGAGAGTGGTTTGGTTGCAAAATACATAGGGTTTGTGATTTGTAATTGTGTGTTTGTTACTCATATTGCATAGGGTTTGTAATTTGGATTGTGCAGTAGGGTTCTGCATTGTTTTATAACTGCTGTGGGGGTGCAGTAGGATGTGTGTTGCGGAGTGTAGTATAGTGTTGACTTGTGGGGATAAAGGGTAATTGTATTGTATTGAACTGATCTTGGTGATCTATTCAATGGAATTTTTTGCTTGTTGGCAAAGGACTGAACGTAACTTTTGAGGAAGGAAGGGTGAACCATTATAAATCTTTGTATTCTTGATTTCTCTTTCCCTTATCTTGATCCCTTTTTTAATTCTTTATTGTTCATATCTGCTATTGCTGTTTGCGATTTCAGCAGCTGATGGATTCAATTGTTTAATTGATTGCTATATGTTATTGATTTTAGTATTCTATCTTTATTTGATCACTTAATTGGTTTTTTCTGATAAAATAGTTTTCATTAAAGGGAATTTTAGTTTACTGTTTTTTTAGATTGAATAAATTGTTCTATCTGTTATTATTATTTTTGTGCTATCTCAAATTGATTTATTTGTTTAATTGACTGGTTTTAATTTATGACTTCAGTTTGAATGGTTATTGGTATTTATTTGATTATTGTATGCCTTGCTAATTTGAAACTTTATTTAACTCATTATTATTACTATTATTATTATTATTATTATTATTATTTTTATTTTTATTTATTTTATGCTGATAAGATACCATTCTTCATATTGTTACATGTTAAATTTAATAACTCTAATTATCAACATTATCTAAAGCTCATTTGATATATCTAATAGAGGAACAGTTTGGAACAATAAGAATTTCATTTGACAGCTGTTTGATGATGTAAATAAGAGATTTAAACAAGATGGTGATGAATTGAGTATTGAAAATTCTAAAAACATGTAATAATTGTGTCTCTGTCTTTGACTAAGTCAAGCAGAATAATTCACATCATATGCAAGTCATTTGGTTAATATGAAATAACAACCTTTTCAAATTAAAAAATAAAAAACAAAAGTAGATATAACACATAATATAATAATTTTTTAAGCAATATAAATATCATAATTATGTATACTGTAATACAAGTACAACGACAAATGTTTTGCTGCAAACAGTTATAACTTAATATCCTTTAACTAGATTTAGATACCTTAACATCCTTTAACCCTTTAAAATAAGGTTTATAAAGGCAAAGTAAATTGAGGATTGAAATTGCATCAAAAAAATCACTAAATCTTAATTAATTACTTTCAAAAAGAAATTCTTATTAATTATTGTCAAAATATCCTGAACTTAAATTGTTTATGTATATATATATATATATATGATAAATTTATAAAGAGAAATATGTTAGAGAGGATGGACGAGAAATAAATTTGTAGCCAAATATATTATATGAACCTATTTCAATATTTATGAGAAATATTTGAATTGATCTGACATTCATATAACTGATATTCGACTTTTTAAATTAAGTAGAAGACGAGATAAATATTTATATATTCATTCCATTCTCGTTTATATGTTATTTTTTATTTTAAATTATTAAAATATATTTAATTTAATTAGTATTTTATTTTTAAATTTTTGTAATTATAACTTGCTTATTTTTATTTAATATTAAAAAAGAAAATAAGAATTCTTTTGATATTAAATTATTAATAATATTATGTCGTTATTGTTTTATTTTTATTTTATGTAAAAAATATATTCAATATGTGAATGGTTGAAGTATGTGTACTAGTATCTCTATTACTTAACGGAGATAGTGATGGAAATATAATATAAATATTTCATACTTAGCGAATATCAAATATAAAAATAAATATAATTTTTGTTTAAAACAAAAACAAATATAGTTAAATATACACTTATTTGGACTCATTGACATCTCTGCTATAATGATAAGATTAGGCTATATTCTTTTTTAATAACATACATTTAATATTTGTTTACCCAAATGTCTCCGTTGCAGAAAAATATTTACAAAACTAACATATTTTATATTTCTTTCAAAAATACAAGGAGAAATTAGTTACCTGACCACCAATTGCTCAACATTTTTAAAATTTAATTAAATTTTGTTAACAATTTTAAATAATTAAAATCGACTGAAAAAAATATTAATCGATATTTGTGACTAAGTTTTTATTTATAATTTGTTCATAAATTAAGGCTAATAATTATAAATATATATTTGTATGATTATTTAATTTTGTGTATTTTTTTAGTAAATGCATAAAATTAAATAACTCATTTATATTAGTTAATATTTAAGTCAAGTATGGAATTAAAATATTTTTTTTGTAAATTATATATTGTTCATCACAACATTGTTACATTGATTTGTTAAGAATTGAACACCTCGATTAGACGAAATAGTAAACAATCGAATTAAACAAGATCATGCTTCCATAAATTTTAATTATCATAAAGCGAATACAAACTTCTCCTAGTTTATATTATGTTGTTTGCTTTGTTTGTTTAATCTTTCTATTCAATAAACTTGAAACAAAATCAAATCGTATCTTTGTTGGAATTCTTATTACTTTCCAACTCTGTTACACTTTAAAACAAGAAACTCATATCCAAAATAGTATATCAATTTAATAACAGCAACCAAACTATAAATAATATTATTCATAATTAAAACTTAATATTTTACAGAAACATACTATTGTTTTACTCAATATTTAATTTAAAAATGAACTTATACGAGTGAGTTATTCAATTGCTTAATTTTATATATTTACTAAAGAAATACGTAAAATCAGACTTCACAGTGATTTTTTTATATAAAAATTGAGATAATTTTTAAGTTGATGGATAAAATTACTATTAGTTTGGTTTGAGTTATTTTAAAATAAGAGAATTATGAAGGAGTAAAATAAGGGAGATTATGTGTCCTTCACCTGTTTGGTTAAAAGAAAATACACAGAAAGAAGAAATTGAGAAATTCCATTTGGAAAATTCTTCATGATTTAAAGATAATTTGGTGCATTTTTTCATTTTAGATAATTTTGTGTCAAGAAAATAAGTCTTTTTATGAGTTGAAGGGTGTGGAAGAGGTGTAAGAGGTTCCGCCCAATAGTAACTTAATTCGGTAATGAATTAGGAAAATGTTACTTTTGACACTCCTTTTTTTCTTACTTCTGTTTAACACTCTGACGTGTCAAATGCAATCTTGTGTGACAATGAGAGAGAAAATTGCATTTGCTTTGGTTTACGTAGATTAGGTTTGTCCTTTTTCAAGGGTGTTTTTGTCATTTGCATTCAGAAAATATAAGGCAATTTGAGAGGGAAAACCAGATCTGATCTCTCATTTCACTCATTCTCCCGCACGCTGAAGGAGAGAGAACAGAGAAAAACAAGGCTATCTATGTGTCAGTTCATCCCACCATATCTATGTGGTTCACTACGTACATTTAAGTGGTTTGCTACGTTGCCAGTTGCGACACCCATATTTAAAGCCTCAAATGTCAGTTTATCCAACTTCATTTATGTGGTTTGTTACGTATATTTAAGTGGTTTGTTACGTTGACAGTTGTGACACCCGTATTTAAAGCCTCAAATGTTAGTTTATCCAACTTTATCTATGTGGTTCGTTACGTACATATAAGTGGTTTGTTACGTTGACAGTTGTGACACCCGTATTTAAAGCCCCAAATGTTAGTTTATCCAACTTTATCTATGTGGTTCGTTACGTACATCTAAATGGTTTGCTACGTTAACAGTTGCGACACTCGTATTTAAAGCCCCAAATGTTAATTCATCCCACCCTATCTATGTGGTTCGCTACGTACATTTAAGTGGTTTGCTACGTTGACAGTTGCGACACCCGTATTTAAGGCTCCAAGTGTCAGTTTATCCAACTTTATCTATGTGGTTCACTACGTACATATAAGTGGTTTGCTACGTTGACAGTTGCGACACCCGTATTTAAAGCCCCAAGTGTCAGTTCATCCCACCCTATCTATGTGGTTCGTTACATACATATAAGTGGTTTGCTACGTTGATAGTTGCGACACCTGTATTTAAAATTTGTCATCCTTAATAAGTGGTAATGAAAATTGAATTAAGACATTAAATACACCAATGTCCACGTGGTTGCCTGAGTTAATGTATACAGTTCGATGGGTATAAATTTTGGATAAAAGTATTAAAGCTGGATATAAACTTAGTATATTTGACAATGAATCCATTATGAACAAACATGATAAGCCAACTAAGTCACATTTAAATGAACTTCAGCCATACCATTACATATGTGATTTGAACATTTACCCAGGAAAGAACAACATTGTTTCGTTTATAATATACACTTAATTATTAAACTTTGACAATATATTCGTTCGATGAATGTTATCCTCATGGGTCACCCATCTGTTAACTAACTCTTCCCTGAAATGTTGGATCTCTTTCTAAAAATAACAATCTCCCCTCCTCTCAACCCATCGTGTGTATAACTCTGTCAACAATTTCGTGCTCAATTTGACTTTGCCTTGAAGGTGCAACAATCATGCAAAGGAAGTGTTGGCAACAGAAGCCTTAAGTCTTCCTTAAGCATTGTATTAGCAAGTCCCAGATATGTTGTCCTACAACAATGTCGAACACAAGTCTACATAATACAACAAAAGAAATAATCATTTATGCCAAGAAAATACAACTAATCATAATTTTTAAATAATTAACATCGACATTAGGACAAATACCTTTGATCCAGAACTTAGAGCAGTTGTCATTGTTATGCTTGCAAAAGACATGTCAAGAAACAAATTATGTTATTAGTCAATACGTAACCTGTAGTGAAAAAAAATTGCAGCATGTGGAGCACTAAAGGGTTAGCCCAGGTCACATAAGTGATTCGCTGTGTGTAATTTTGGACCACACACATGTGTCTCAGAGGTGGAATGTCTAAGTAGTTAGCTCAGTTCAAATAAGTGGTTCGCTGTGTGTAGTTTTGGAACACACACATGTGTCTTAAGGGTGAAATGTCTAAGTGGTTAGCTCAGTTCAAATAAGTGGTTCGCTGTATGCAATTTTGGAACACACATGTGTCTCAGGGGTGGAATGTGTAAGTGGTTAGCTCAGTTCAAATAAGTGGTTCGCTATGTGTAGTTTTGGAACACACACGTGTCTAAGGGGTGAAAACACTAAGTGGTTAGCTCAGTTCAAATAAGTGGTTCGCTATGTGTAGTTTTGGAACACACACATGTGTCTCAATGGTGGAAGGTCTAAGTGGTTAGCTCAGTTCAAATAAGTGGTTCGTTGTGTGTAGTTTTGGAACACACACATGTGTCTCAGGAGTGAAATGTCTAAGTGGTTAGCTCAGTTTAAATAAGTGGTTCGCTGTGTGTAGTTTTGGAACACACACACGTGTCTTAGGGATGAAAACACTAAGTGGTTAGCTCAGTTTCAATAAGTGGTTTGCTGTGTGTAGTTTTCGAACACACACACGTGTCTTAGGGGTGAAAACACTAAGTGGTTAGCTTAGCTCAAATAAGTGGTTCGTTTTGTAGTTTTGGAACACACACACGTGTCTCAGGGGTGGAATGTCTAAGTGGTTAGCTCAGTTCAAATAAGTGGTTCGCTGTGTATAGTTTTGGAACACACACGTGTCTGAGTGGTGAAAACACTAAGTGGTTAGCTCAGTTCAAATAAGTGGTTCGTTGTGTGTAGTTTGGAACACACACATTTGTTTGAGGGGTGGAATATCTAAGTGGTTAGCTTAGTTCAAATAAGTGGTTCGCTGGATGTAGTTTTGGAACACACACATGTGTCTCAGGGGTGGAATGTCTAAGTGGTTAGCTCAGTCCAAATAAGTGGTTCGCTGTGTGTAGTTTTGGAACACATACGTGTCTTAGGGATGAAAACACTAAGTGGTTCGCTTAGTTCAAATAAGTGGTTCGTTGTGTGTAGTTTTGGAACACACACATGTGTCTCAATGGTGGAAGGTCTAAGTGGTTAGCTCAGTCCAAATAAGTGGTTCGCGGTGTGTAGTTTTAGAACACACACATGTGTCTCAGGGGTGGAATGTCTAACTGGTTAGCTCAGTTTAAATAAGTGGTTCGCTGTGTGTAGTTTTGGAACACACACACGTGTCTTAGGGATGAAAACACTAAGTGGTTAGCTCAGTTTAAATAAGTGATTCGCTGTGTGTAGTTTTCGAACACACACACGTGTCTTAAGGGTGAAAACACTAAGTGGTTAGCTCAGTTCAAATAAGTGGTTCACTGTGTGTAGTTTTGGAACACACACATGTGTCTCAATGGTGGAAGGTCTAAGTGGTTAGCTCAGTTCAAATTAGTGGTTCGCGGTGTGTAGTTTTAGAACACACACATATGTCTCAGGGGTGGAATGTCTAAGTGGTTAGCTCAGTTTAAATAAGTAGTTCGCTGTGTGTAGTTTTGGAACATACACACGTGTCTGAGGGATGAAAACACTAAGTGGTTAGCTCAGTTTAAATAAGTGGTTTGCTGTGTGTAGTTTTGGAACACACACACGTGTCTTAGGGGTGAAAACACTAAGTATTTAGCTCAGTTCAAATAAGTGGTTCGCTGTGTGTAGCTTTGGAACACACACATGTGTCTCAGGGGTGGAATCTCTAAGTGGTTAGCTCAGTTCAAATAAGTGGTTCGCTGTGTGTAGTTTTGGAACACACACATGAGTCTCATGGGTGGAATGTCTAAGTGGTTAGCTCAGTTCAAATAAGTGGTTCGCTGTGTATAGTTTTGGAACACACACGAGTCTGAGTGGTGAAAACACTAAGTGGTTAGCTCAGTTCAAATAAGTGGTTCGCTGTGTGTAGTTTTGGAACATACACATGTGTCTCAGGGGTGGAATGTTTAAGTGGTTAGCTCAGTTCAAATAAGTGGTTCGTTGTGTGTAGTTTTGGAACATACACATGTGTCTCAGGGGTGGAATGTTTAAGTGGTTAGCTTAGTTCAAATAAGTGGTTCGTTGTGTGTAGTTTTGGAACACACACACACGTCTTAGGGGTGAAAACACTAAGTGGTTAGCTCAATTCAAATAAGTGGTTCGCTGTGTGTAGTTTTGGAACACACAGCAAGAAACCATTTTTTTCACGTACATGCATAATCAACAAGCAAGAGCAAACCATGTGAACAAACCCTAGACCATAAACGAAGCAAGGTTTGACACCATCAACCCAGAACACATCAAGAAACCATTTTTTTCGCGTACAGGCATAACCAGAAAACAAGATCAAACCATGTGAACAAATCCTAAACCATAAACGAAGCAAACATCGACACCAGCAACCCAGAACACAGCAAGATCTCATTTTTCGCATACATGCATAACCAGCAAGCAAAACCAAATCATATGAACAAACTCTAAACCCTAAATGAAGCAAACATCGACACACAGCAAGCATGTTTCACACAAAAAATACTTAGGGTTTAGGGTCAATACCACCAATGCAAACGCTCGAGCTTTGACAGCAAAGTAGGAAACACCACAGGAACGGTGGATTGGCGGCCGAAAAACGAAGGCGACGGTGGCAAACGGAATGCGAATCTTGCTGTTTTTCTCTGTTCTCTCTCCTTCAGAGCACACGAGGTAATGAGTGCAGTGAGAAATGAGATATGCTTTTCCCTATCAAATTGCCCTGCATTTTCATATGCCAAATGACAAAAAACACCCTTTGCAAAAAGACAAACATAAATCACGTAAGCTAAAAACACCAGGATTTTCTCTTTCATTACCACGCGGGACGGTACTGCCACGTCGGAGTGTCAAAGGGAAGTAAAAGAAATAACAGTGTCAAACTAACATTTTCCAATGAATTAATCAATTTTAAATTCGATAAATCATATCTAACCATACGTAATAAAATTTTTCTGATAACTTTACTTTAAAAAAATACTTTTTATCATATAAATATTGTTTATAAATATAGTCATTATATTACAAATATTATAATTATTTTTATCAAAAATAATATTTTTTAAAATTTTCAACTTAGTGACCCAAGCCAATTATATTACTAAGTTAATCAAAATATATATATATATATATATATATTATTAGAATTAACGATTTGGTTTGACTTGGATAATTTTTAACTTTTAGATGGAAAATCAAACATCCAAAAAAAATTATTAGAGGTTGAATCACCCTAATTTAAGTAGTTTGAGTTAGATTATGGAAGTAACTTAACCTTTTAATGCGTCTTTGGGCTTTCAAACTTTCTCTCTCTTCACACATAGATGCTGTGCAGGGGACACTCCCTCTTCACAACATAAATATGCGCCGCGACAACATTATATAAATATATATACTTTTTCCTAAGTGTTTTTTTATTATGTTACACAAATAATTGAATATCAATATAATTTTTTTTACTACGTTAGTTGCATTTCTTCATCTTCCAAAACACACTCCCATTGTTCTCTCTACCCTGCTTGCCCTAGATCCATGGCTTTCTTTTCCATACTTTGCTTCTCTTGCTGAGTTTCAGTGCTACCCTTTTCCACTCTTCCCCATTGGGTGTCGAAAAATCCTTCAGGAGCTCTGTATCAAGTTGGAAATCCACTCTCACAAGGTTTTTAGGATCTGGGTATTGTTGTAAATTTGCTAGCTTTGATATCTTCTGGATTGTGAATTAGCAGGTTTTGCACTGGGGAATTGTTATGCTGTGCAAGTAACTCTCATTTTCAAGTTATCATTGTTTTTGCTTCAAGTGGGTAGGGTAAAGTAGTGATTTTTGTGGGCTGAGGTTTGATTTGTTGAATTGAGGGTTTATCTGCTAGTTAGATTCTGTATCTTCTTGGTGTTTTATGGATGGGTTGTGTGTTTTGTTTGCTGATTTGTGACCAAATCTGGGTTGCTACTGTAGCTAATGTTTGTGATTTATTTTGTGTGACATGAGTTTGGTGGTTATGGGTACTGAAGAAGAGGATAATAAGATAGAAATATAGAAATCTGGAAATGCTATTAAAGGGGTGAATGTATTGAGAGTGGAGACTGCTTTTGCGAGAAGACGGGTTAGTTGGTTGGTGGGCATAATGGGTGGCATGTGTTGCAAGCCCTCCGCCATTGAAGACAGTAAGGAGAGTCCAAGGGAGCGTTTATCGAGCAAGGCTGTGTCGGACTTGCGTGTGTCGAGGGGAACTTCATCGAGGAGGGAGGAAGTGTTTCGGGTAAAAGATAGATATGATAACAATGAGGGAAGAACTGCATTGATTGATAAGCAAGGGAATGGTTCTGCTAGAGTGCAAGGTGATAGTATTGAAAGGAAGAGGGAGAAAATGGAATATGCTGTTGCTCAACATCCGGGGATTGGTAGTGTTCCCAAAGCCATGGAAGGTGAGCACGTAGCAGCTGGATGGCCCTCATGGCTGGCAGCAGTGGCTGGAGAGGCTATCCGGGGATGGCTGCCGCGGCGTGCAGATTCTTTTGAGAAGTTGGATAAAGTAATCTTCTTTCATTGATCTGCCTGCTTAATTACATTATGCAATTCTATGGTTTGATGCAGATAATTGCTTCTGTTTTCAATTGCAGTAGAGCATTGATTTAAACTTAAAAGAAGTTTAAATTCATTCTCTTTAATACGTGATTTACCTATTTTGGTTTTGAGTAAAACAATTGGCATGGTTCTGGACTGAATTATCTTCCACAATCATGTGCTCTTCCTTCAAATTGCTGACCAAAATTGCTTAATTTCTCTGCATAACTATTTTAATGTCTAATCTGATGATAATTCTTAGCAAAGAAACTATTTGTAATTGATTTGGAATCCACCTCCCTCTTTATTTAATCAATGTACTTAGTGTCTGTTGTTTGCCAACAATCCTAAGTAGTACATTCTACAAGATATATTTTTATACTGATTTTTTATCTTTATGATCCCATAATATAACAGTTAACAAAAATTCTGGAATTTTATTAATGATTGAATATATATACTACTTATGTTTGTCTGTCATGTCATGACATCCTCAATTTCATGCTCTCATGATTTTGAAATAAAATTAAGTAGAATATGAGAATTGTGCACTTGTGATTTTCAGATATTTCCACAGTTATCTTTCTCCTTGATTCCACGTTACTTCTATGTGAACACATCTCCTGTATGCTATTTGACCATGAATGATAAATTGATAATTTTTTTCCTTTCTCTAATATGCAGATTGGACAGGGAACTTATAGCAATGTTTATAGAGCCCGTGATCTTGAACAAAAAAAGATTGTTGCTTTGAAAAAAGTGAGGTTTGATAACCTTGAGCCTGAGAGTGTTCGCTTCATGGCAAGGGAAATTCACATTCTGCGTAGGCTTGATCATCCAAATGTCATAAAATTGGAAGGCTTGGTTACATCTAGGATGTCTTGCAGCTTATACCTTGTTTTTGAGTACATGGAGCATGACTTGGCTGGGCTTGCATCACATCCTGGACTGAAGTTTACTGAGGCTCAGGTGATTTCTGATGCATCCTTGTGTTTTGTTTCTCTCTTTCAATTTTATTGCAAATCTAACCCACCATGTATTCTAGGTAGAATATTGGTTCCTCTAATTTTTATTTGATGTCATAGGCAATCAAAGGTTTCTTTTCTATACTGATATTTGTACATTTAAGCTAAATACTTCCTTATTAATTCTCTGAAATTTACTTTCTTTTTTCTTTCTCCATTGAAAATGAGACTAATTAAAGCAAGTGGAAGAAATTAAATGAAGAATAATATTTCAAGTATTTAGCTTAAATGTACAAATATCAGTATAGAAAAGAATAATATTTCCAATAAAGACTAAAAGTTAAATAAGAAAAGGCTACAAGATAACACAAAAGAAGATGGAAAAAGAATCAAGTTTTAATTATTGATTTCTTTTAGTTTGAAGAGTAAATTATTTAAATATAGAGGAAGAAGCTGAATGAAGGGCGAAGATAAACCTATTTCAAAACAGAATGCTAATGTGCTATGCTACAACACAAATAAAAAATTCAGAGATTTAATTTCCTATTGGATCTTGGCAGGTTAAATGTTACATGCAGCAACTTTTACGTGGGCTTGATCACTGCCACGGCTGCGGTGTACTGCACCGTGACATTAAGGGTTCCAATCTTTTGATTGACAACAATGGGATACTGAAAATTGCAGACTTTGGTTTGGCAAGCTTTTTTGATCCCAATCAAGCTCAGCCATTGACGAGCCGAGTTGTCACTCTTTGGTATAGGCCTCCTGAGCTTTTACTTGGAGCCACTTATTATGGCACTGCTGTAGACTTGTGGAGTACAGGTTGCATACTTGCGGAGCTGTATGCTGGGAAGCCTATAATGCCTGGAAGAACTGAGGTATGCGAGCTTAGATGATTCTGTTTAAATGTGGCATTTGACCATTTTCCTTCTTATTATCTGATCAATAAAACTATGGTATACATTGAAACATTGTTGATTACAACTGGTCAACTACTGAAGAAGAAAATATTGGTAGTAGGTGAAAATAGACCATTTCTTAAATAATATGTTATTCACGTATATTCTATTCATGTTATTCTGTAATGTTATGCATAAATAAGTAACTTGGTTGTATTATAAAATAATTAGAAACTACAATTTTCTGTCTGCAGGTGGAGCAATTGCATAAAATTTTTAAACTTTGTGGTTCACCTTCTGAGGACTATTGGAGAAAATCAAAGTTGCCTCATGCAACAATATTTAAACCTCAACAGCCCTATAGACGATGTGTTTCTGAAACATTCAAGGACTTTCCTACACCTGCAATAGAATTGATAGAGACTCTTTTGTCCATAGATCCTGCTGATCGTGGAACTTCAGCATCTGCTTTGTGTAGTGAGGTGTGAAATTCTTGAGTGCCTGTTATATTATTCACTATTTTTCTGTTCTTTTCTTTAACTCAAAGCAACTCTATCAACACTGAGAGTGGATGTTCATGTTGGTGCCGGGAAAAGCATTGGTTTAACTATTTCAGCAAACATATGTCATGGATTCCTCTATTAGTTGCAAACTAAATGTCTTTGTGACATCTTTGTGCGGATATACATATCTTGTATAAAAATGTCTACCCATGTTCTCTATCATCTCTTTATCTTGCGTATTACTGCAAATATACACCAGTATTGTGGCTATTGTCTCCACAGCCTTAACATGGTAAAAAATTAATTTGTATAACCGAAAATTGATGTGTTGGTTGGTAGTTGTTCCCCATTTTTTGCTCAAGAAACGTTTTGCAGTGCATTTATGGTACTAGAGTATTTTATTCAAACTTCAGTATGCACTGCTCTTGACTCTCTCCTATTGGTTTACTTGTAATTTAGTTCTTCTCAACAAAGCCTCTACCTTGTGATCCCTCAAGCTTACCGAAGTATCCTCCTAGCAAAGAATTTGATGCCAAAGTGCGGGATGAAGAAGCTAGAAGGTGTGTTCAATTTTGGTGTGGCATTGTAGCCATTTATATTCAAATGTATTTGTAAAAATTGCACTTTTGAAGGTTACCTCTGTCTGTGTTTTTAGATAATCTAATTAAACAATCCATGCCATTGTTATTGTGTCTATTTTTTTTCTAAAATTTTGGTTATTTCCAAAGTGCAATGATTAAATTTGGGAAAATGGAAGAAAGGAAACTTCAAGTATTTGTTTAAACTGAATCTTTCACACACTCCCCAGTCTCCCCTGCCCCTTAATATCCAAAGTTTTACTTCCAGAATATAGGGTGACTGCAACAATACTATCAACGTTACTTATATAGCAGAGAATTTTTTTTTTCGATGTTCCTTATGATTCACAATACGTGGGTATACAGAAGCTAACAATAAGTGTAGCTGAACTATACTGGTTCCTAAAATCAGATGATGCTTATTGCTTCAGCTAGCATGTTCACATTGGCTGGGATCTTTTAGTCATTGTCCTTAAGTGCTTGCTTAGGTTTTGGTTATGATGTTTGCAGACAAGGAGGAGGAGGAGTCAAGGGCCAGAGGCATGATCTTGAGAGAAAAGGCACAAGAGAATCACGAGCCATTCCTGCACCTGATGCCAATGCTGAACTGGACTTGTCAATGCAGGTTTGTTGATTTTTAGTTGTTAAACTAACCCCTACTGGTCATTGAGATTTGTCATTACTGTTTGTGGATAATATCTTTCCTCATGTTGAGATCGGTTAAATTTAAATTCCATAAATATCTTTTTCTTCATTTGCAATTTAATATGTCTGGCATTTTGGAGAAGCAATGATGATTTAGTGTGTTTGTCTCCTTTCTGACTCACCTATGAGAGGATTTCACCTTAGATAGAGCAAAAGACACAGAAGTCAGATTGTAGCTTCTGTCAGTTGTGGATGTGGTTGTTTTTAATGTGCATCCGAACATGCAGTTATTCCACTAGGTGGACTGTGTCTTAGGAGTTGAACTGAAAAAAAAAAAAAAATAAAGAGTAAAAGAGATTATAGTTTTCTTAGGCATCTATAAATTAATTCATAAAGGATGATCCTTTGAAGCACCTCTTACTATTTCACAACTTGCTAAATGTGTGCAATAGTGCACACTGAACGAGATGAAAACATTTTACTATACACACTTCTACCGTGTACTGCAATGTCCTGGTTTTGGCTTTCTTCCTTTGCTTAATATTTATATTATTTTCCCGATAATTGCTGAATTTATTTCACACTCCCTTTTGGAAAATATTTATCTTTGGATCTGTGTACTCATTCATTTTTCTCATCAGATTTGTTTTTCTTATAGCTGAAAGCATAAATAACCTTTTTTTGCAGAAGAGGCAAGGGCAGGCTAATTCTCAGAGCAGGAGTGAGAAGTTTAACCCTCATCCTGAAGAAGTTGCTTCCGGTTTTCCCATTGACCCCCCTAGACCATCACAAGCTGCTGGAGTAAATGTGGACCCCCCTGTTCATCAACATAAAAGAGCCTCCCATTCAGGTCCACTGACTCACCGTGCAGCATGGGCAAAAGCCGGGAAGAACCAGGACGATGCTCCGAAGATTTCAATGGGGGGCGACTTATCAACAATATCGGGCTTAGTTGCGGCAAGGAGGAGTATGTTGTCTGACGATCGCAGAGAAAGGTCTGGATCATCACAAGCAGAGGCCCAAAAACTAATAAGCAGGTTCCCAGGATCCTTCAAGGAGGCCTCTGAGTCAATGATGCAACAGGATCAGAAGCATCATGCACATGCTCCCCAAAAGGAAGAAGGAAGAGCCAGCAGCAACAAAGACTCAAGTCTTGTAAGTAGTTTCATTTTCTTCCATTCCTTCCCTTTCTATCTTGATATTATGTCCACTTGGATATATGGTTAACAATATGTGTAAATATGATTAACTTTTTCTCACAAGTGCTTAAGAATAAATATACATAAATTATATAGAACGAACAATATCTTGCGATAACATCGAGAGTTATGAAAGGTTAAACAAAGATATGATAACTATAAATACAAAAAATAAACAAAGAAAATGATAACATGAAATAAGATTATTCTTGAATGTACTTAATATAAAATTTTAGGAAACTAAATATAGAAATTGTTCTAAATAAATATATTTGATATTCTTTAATATTCTACTGATATTTTCTTATATTTCCTTAATTATCTCTAATATTCTTATTGATATTTTCCGATAATAATATTCTAACACAATACATGGTTAATAGTGACATGAGTTTATTGAAATGCTAATGGTGGTAAACTTTGCCTCTCAAGTTGGTTAGTAGAATCAAGTTGTTGAATGTCACATGTGGTTAACTACATATGTAAATGTGGTGAACTTTACCTTACTAGTGATTGAAAACAAACAAATAAATGTGATTATATATAACCATTGATGTGGTTAATAACATAACAACACTATTGAAATGTTTACCAGTAGTTAACTTCTTCTCGCAATCAATCATCTATTTCCATCTTGATATTCACATCTTGGTTCTAGCTTTGTCTAAATGTTAATGCCTGCATTATCTTATCACAATCCTGCAGGTTGGTTATGGCTCCAAGGGTCATAAAATTCATTATTCTGGACCTCTGCTAGTTCCATCAAGCAACATGGATCAGATGTTGAAGGACCATGACCGCCAAATCCAAGAGGCGGTTCGAAGATCAAGATTAGACAAGGCAAAGATGAGGAGACTCCAAGCTGAGGGGAACCAGATAACCAATTCATTATTTGTTTCTGGTCGTTGAGTTGTAGAATCTGATGCTGCAAAGCATCTACAAGCATCATTTAAGAATATTTGATTCTTTTTTTGCCCCTTTTTTTCTATTTTGCCTGTACAGGGAGTTAGTATCCCTCAATGCCCCTCTGTGGCCATGTTAGGTAACTTCTAGCTCAGAACTCTTCCCTCCACTTTGTCACATCCCCATGTATTTTCCTTCCACTTACAATCATTATATGGCCATTCTTGCAAAGCTTATCAACATAAGCTGTAGTAGAATATTGGGAAACCTTGTCTTCCTTATGTTTAACTTATGATAGAGTAATTATCCTGTTGTTAGGATGGCTATGCATTTATGTATATATATGTGTATTCTCTTTCTCACTTGTCCCTTCTCTCAAGGATGCATCATTTTGGTACATGATTGCATATAGCCATTTTTCATGTGGTATACTAGTCACTCCTTTTACCTCCTTACTATTCTATTATAGATTATAAATTGCAATTAACAGAAAATTCCAAACCTTTTAGGGTGTGTGAAATTGGGTGGCAATCATTTTTGGAACTACCAAAAAGAGATGTTTTAAGATGATTTTTTCTGTATTAACAATTTAGGCCTTAGATTGATTAGCAGCTAATGTGGTTAGAGTAGAATTATTGCCAAAAAGGAATCTCACAGACGGCATAATAAGGTATGAAATTAGTACATTACCTAACATAGATCTATAATTTGAAGAACTTTAACCAATTTTTTGGCTGATTAAACCTGGTAATCATCAACACACTAGAGAGGATTACCGCACATGTTGAATCTACAATTCCAAAACTAATATGTTGCAAGAGGAAATACCGAAATTACTTTGTAACAGTTGTTTCTTTTAAGTGGAAACTGGGTATCTTTCAGTGATATTATTGAATATATTTTTTAATACATTCTTTCTAATACTCTTTGTTATTGTTTGGATTTTATTTAAAAATACAAAATAACGGTGAGATTCATTAAATAAGAAATGAAATCGATAATTTATTTTATGTCTTTTAACAAATATTAGTTAATAAATAAATTGTTTCTAAATAAATCAATAAAAAATATTGTTCAAAGAGTGTTACTTGCAAATTTTTAGATAAATTAGTTACTTATCTCAACACCCATTCCTCCAAATTCAAAGCGTTTTCTTTGTGAGTTTATAACATTGCATTTAACATATTGGTAGGAATTTTTAGTTACTTATATCAACAATATTATTCAAATAGTGTTACTTGAAAATTGGGTTAAGAGCCCATATTTTCAAGTTCAGTGCAGAAATAAAATACTATAGCCAATTACTTCCTGCACCCTCCTTTTTGAACCTGCACGCACAATTGGCTGAAATGACCAAATTGTCCTATTCGCTTCTCCCTCACTGTACCCTACCGCCGTTGCCGCCACCGCTGCACCATCACTGTAGCAAAAGAAGAATAAGAGAAGGAGAATGCTACAAAAAAAATCTTGTTTTAAAAAGCTCTAGAACACCAGGAAAATTTGTTCTGGAAATATATTTCAAAAATGCATTCTGGAAGGTATTATATATGTTGCAGAAAGTTTGTTCCTGAAATCTTTTTAGAATCTATTTTATGTGTTCTGCAAATTTTATTCAAGAAATCTTATTTTGTTATGAAAAACGTATTCTTTTCCATATATTCCAGAAAGTGTGGATAAAAATTCTAGAACATATAATTCAGGAGTTACTTTTTAAATAAGGATAAAATAATCATTTTGAAAATTATAGAGTGCAACTTCAAATTTTGGGGTGCAGAAAGCAACGCCCAATACTATAACATGATCACATGAAGACAGATAAAAACAAACACAATCTGTTGGATCAACCAACAACCAGAAAAGGGTATCATTGAACAATGTCTATCTTAACTTTAATCACTTTTAGAAAAGTAAATTATTATAAATTGAAATGAGTTTGTAAAATCAAATTATCAATTTTGTAAAAACTCTATTCTACAATTTCAGTTTTTTATTTGTGTATAAATTAATTTTAACTTATAGATAATTCTTTTTTTTTCTACAAGCGTTTATGAAAAGATTGTCTAAATAATCTAAATCATGCTTATGATATAATATATATGAAATTCAAAATACCACTAAAATGAAAGGGAATGTCCCGAATATAATAATACATAATTAATTTGAGTTATCAATTTTCTTTTCAAACAAAAGCACAACTTGCAAGATTAAAATTAAACTAAAATCTCAACTATATTTGTATAATGATAAATTTAATACAATGTTATTGATACTTTTAGTAGTTTTCTCTAACAATAATTTAGAGTTTTAATTTATACGTGTATGCTGGCATTCTTAATATAAATATTGATAACAGGAATTTGGAAACTGAAAGTGATTGAGATAAACTTAAAAATATTGCATTAGAGATGATGGAAGAGAGCCAAATTATTGATGTAGTGTGGGACTGTCTGCATTCATGGCCAATATAGGAAATTGTGGTGCCATTTCAAACATCTGTGGCTACACATTAATACATTTGATGCTCCAATATTAATAAAAATTATAAGTGCTACATTATTGTGGTCACTAATTTTTTGTTTTCATAACTAGAAAATACATCACAAATGAACACTCATAATTTTTCGTTATAAATTATATTGATGGGAGATTAACAAAACTCAGAACAATATGTAAGCAAAAATATGCAACGGTGTCAAAGGTTCGTTAAATTATTTATCAGAAAATATTAATGTTTAACTTAGCCTCATAACATTAATTATATATTATATTATTATAATTTAACCTTATCTTATTGTATGTTATCCTCCTCCAACATTATCAAGTTTTCAGGACACACTTTTGAGAAATTCTCAAAAATACAAGATCATTTTTTCTTATTTGTTTAGGGTGGTAGCCTTCTCTCAGTCAATTGGGTGTGCCCTCTCTTTTCAAATACCCATTTATATAAAAAAAAAGTTCAAACCTTTTTTTTTTTTTTTTCATAAATAAGACTCAACAGGCTTTAATTATATCTAATTTATTTATGGGTTAACTATGATAATGAGATTCTCTGTATGCATTAACTATTTATTTGAATGCGTTTCTTGATCTTTCACTTTCTTGCATTAATGTTTGAAAATTTGAATCGACTTTTCTAATACACTTGTCCATTTTGGTACCTTTGTGTCCACATTTTTTCAGGTGATAAACTAAAGAGTTTTCTTTTCATTTATTTTTAAATGTTTTTCTTAACCGTTTGTATTTAAAAAATATTTATAAAATCTTCCATTTATCTTTCTCATTACTACATTATAATGAATATAAACTAATTAAAAATTAGATAAAAAAAATATAAATGATAAAAGGGCACATAATGTTTTTTTAAAAAAAAAATTATAAAATTCTTTTGCCTTTATTAATGGTTAGTTGTATCCACTAACTGCTTTTGTTTTTATATAATTTGGCAGAGAACATGTTATTTGAATCAGTACAAAATTGATGAAAACTTAAGTTAAACTGAAGATCATGCTACACATGTCATGTCAATGTTCAAAATTGAGAGGCTTTGTACGGCCAGAAGTGGAGATTTTCACGTGCATGGATGGTGGAAAATGTTTGAACATTGCCCTAAACACGTGTTTATGGTCTTTTGTGGGCCACACTGCAAGAAATCAAGAACCCTAACTTCTAATTTCCACAGTCAGACATAAACATTTGAAGAAAAATCACCATGTCTTTTCCTTCACCAAACCTTCTACCTCCATATTTCTTCTTTGTGGACCTTTTGATCAATTAATGTCAAATAAGTAATGCTGATCACATGATACTTTCATATGTTGAGTTAACCTTCATTTCTATATGTTAATCAACCTTCGTACTGCAGAAACATATGTACAAAAGGCTCTGAGTTTATGTAATGATATAAGTTTAGACTTATATTATCAATAAATTTGTACCAGGTATGTGTTTCAACGTACGATGAATCAGATAAAACATAGTTTCTCTTTTGCGGACACTAATATATAGTAGTTTGTTTTACACGATAGAGTAGCAGGATAAAACACTAAATTGGTGTAATTTTTTTATATTTATAAAAGTAGATATTCTTTTTATTTATGAAAATTACATCACACACACAACTATTTCAAAACAACGTCAAAATCATTAAAACTATAAGAATGAAAATCATTGTGACAAGATTTAGTTTAAATATTAACTTCTCATTCTTAAGCCCATAGGCTTTGTTTGGTAGGAGGAGTGAATTTGGGAGAATTGATTTGAAAAAATTTGAGAGGATTGTGTGTGGATGATAAGGTTGTTTGAAGATAGAAGACAAGATTTGAAGAGATTTGAAAGGAAGTTTGTGAAAGAAAGTTTGGAAATGATTTGATGGATGTTATAGATTTTTTTTTATTTTTTTAATTGATATATTTGTAAAATTACTAATTGACCCTTGTGAAAAAAGGGTATTTTGTAATTTCTAACCCATTTACAAAGACTGTATCATCATTTCTAATTTCATTCTTTCAAATATCTTCACATGAGCCAAAGATCTCATCCTGCAAATCCTCCCCAATCCATCCTTCCAAAATTAATGCAACCAAATAGACTTTATCCACAATAATCCATCCTCTTGTTCAGTACATCCACACAAATAGGTTCAACCAAACACACTATTAAAGTAGTGCTTTAACTGCATCAATAATACTTTAATTGTACCAATAACTTTAGGGAAAAACAACCTCCTCATTATTCCATGAAAAAGATGGTATCTCAATGATACCCTAATCCAAACCAATAAAAGAAGAAGTTTTTATGGAATAGAACAAATTCCAATGTAGTGCACCTAAATGGTATTTTAATTGCACCAATAAAGACAAAACTTTCTGGGAAAGCAACGTGGTATTTGAATGGTGCTCTAATCCAAACTAAAATTTATGAAGAAACAATAAAGTCCAATGTTATGCACCGGAGTAGTGTTTTAATGGTATCAATGGTGCTTTAATTGCACCAATAAGGAGAGAGAACTTATATAGAGAAGCAACCTTCTCATCATTATAAGAAAAGAAAAGATGGTATCTGAATGGTGCCTTACTCCAAATCAATACAGACAAAATCCAAGATAGTGCACCTGAATGGTGTTTTAATTACACCAATAAAGAAAGAACTTTATAGGGAAGCAACCTGATATCTAAATGGTGCTCTAATCCAAACTAATAAAAAAAATTATAGAGAAGCAACAAAGTCCAATGTACTGCACTTGAGTAGTGTTTTAATTTATCAATGGTGCTTTAATTGTACCAATAAAGAGGGAACTTATGTAGGGAAGCAACCTCCTCATCATTACAAGAAAAGATGGTATCTAAATGGTGCCCTACTCCAAACCAATAAAGAAAGAACTTTATGGAGAAACAACAAAGACCAAGGTAGTGCACCTAAATGATGTTTTAATTGCACTAATAAAGAGAGAACTTTATGGGGAAAGCAACCTGATATCTAAATGGTGCTCTAATCCAAACTAATATAAAAAAAAGAAATTTATGGAGAAGCAACAAAGTCCAATGTAGCACCTGAGTAGTGTTTTAATTGTATCAATGGTGCTTTAATTGCACCAACCAATAAAGAGAGAACTTATATAGGGAAGCAACCTCCTTATCATTACAAGAAAAGATGGTATCAGAATGGTGCCCTACTCCAAACCAATAAAGGATAAACTTTATGGAGAAGCAACAAAAATCAAGGTAGTGCACCTGAACGATGTTTTAATTGCACTAATAAAGAGAGGACTTTATGGAGAAGCAACCTGATATCTAAATGGTGCTCTAATCCAAACTAATATAAAAAAAAAATTATGGAAAAGCAACAAAGTCCAATGTAATGCACCTGAGTAGTGTTTTAATTGTATCAATGGTACTTTAATTGCACCAATAAAGAAAGACCTTATGTACGGAAACAATCTTCTCACCTTTACAAGGAAAGATGATATCTGAATGGTGCCCTACTCCAAACCAATAAAGGAAGAACTTTAGAGAGAAGGAACAAAGTGGAAAATGCACCAGAATGGTGCTTTAATTGCATTAATGGTACTTGCACCAATAAAAAAGGAACTTTATGAAAAAATAATAAATTTTTACTTACCACAACTTATTTCTTCTTTAACTCTAATGTCACTAAAATTATGTCAGGATGACCTATCTTAATTTCATTCTTTTCTTAAAATTATGTCATCTAAACACAATTTTAATTAAAATCAAAAAATAATTTTAAAATTGTGTCCTTGTCATATGATTTCTTTAAATGAAATCATGTCATATAGGTATATGATTACTCATTTTTTTACAAACTTTTGTAAATATAAAAAAATTGCATATTTCTGTGCTTTAACTTTTGTGATTATAACTATAAATAAATGGTGTACATTGTGTTTGGAATATGATGAATGTTTTTCATTTATTTTTCACATGTCACAACGTGAATTTGGTTTGGATTCGAAGACACGTTACTTTTGGCTTAATATGAAAACTTGCTTTTCGGATATGTAAGTAGAAAATTCTAATCAGTAAAATAAACATAGGCTAACTTTTTTTTTAATTTTGAAGTTTAATGTAATAATTTAAATGACACATTGTAGTAAGCTGTGAAATTTGACTTTGACTTACATGGATTAACATAATTCGAGTTGAAATAAAAAACGAGTTAATTCAATTCAGTTATACAAAAATCTTGTATTACAATTCAATTTATTTAAATATTTAAACATGTCTTGTTCTTTCAACTTATTTAATATATTTATTTTATTATAATAAAATTGATTGGTTTGACCTATCTATTTGTAACAGTATATTCAAAATATCCATATAATATTTATTATAATTAAAAAATAATATTATAAAGATAATAAAATAATCAAAATTAATTTATATAATTGAGTAATCAAATAAATTAAGTATTCAAAATATTTAAACACTTTTGAACAAAATTTAAGTATTAAAACAGACCAAAATGTTGACCTACATAAGTAATTATAACTAAAAATAATAAATAATTATTTTTTGAGTTACATGCTTAATTCATTTTCAACTGTAGGCCGTTTATACTTGTGGTAAACTCATATGACTCCAAACAAACCATATATTAAGAAAGCAATAAAGCAAAGAATGCCTAACTCTTTGACTTTTAAGCTCTTGTAAAAGTCTCACTATGTAAATAATACTCTAAGTCAAGCATAATATACCCAATGAGATTTTTCGAGTTCGTAATAGACTTTAAGACTTTCCATAGTGGCGTATTTTATGAAGTGAATAATAATTATTCTTCACTTTCAAATAGAAGAAGAAAAGAGGCAATATTCAATGTTTTATTTTATTTTAATATAGTTTACAATCTTAAATTATACAGTTTAAAAAAAAGATAATGGTTGAGTAGTCAAGTTAGGTTGGGAATAGTGATTTTCTTTAAGAAGATGTATACATGCTTAATTGTCATCAAGTTAAAACGAGTTAATTATGTTTTCTTTAATTCTTGAGATAACGATATCTCTCAAATGAAAAAAAAAAATTGAATAAAATCTAATGTTAATCCTTAAAATACTAATTTAAACTCTAAATTTAAATCCCACCCCAAACTCTTAAAAAATTATTTAATCTCTGAAATTTAGTGTTTAAGAATTAAAATAATATTATTTTTAATTTTAAGAAAACTTAATTAAACCCATCAAAATTGAATAACTCCATCCATAATGTGTTGGATCCCACCCAGGCCCTCACAAAAAGAGGATAAGTTTTTAGAATCCAAAATTGTAGACAGGTTGGTGTACATTGTGTTCCAAACAAGGTTGGAGTAAAGTTTGAAAGAAAAGATATGTGTGTAGAAAAGGAAGAGATAAGAGCCACACTTTAAGGACATGTGGAAGGAAAATGATGAAAAAAGAAGAAGCAATAAGAACAGGTAGATGCATTTATTAGATAGGTTATGTTGTCTGTTACGTACAATCTCACTCTCCTCAAATCTAATGTTGTGGTCCAAATAAAAACATGAGGTCCTTCTCTTTCCACAATCACACACACCATTGTACCTAACTCAAGTTCCAATTTATCTCTCTCTCACCTTGATCAAACATTTTGTTTTGCACTTCTTTCTGATTGTGCAACCGAAAGATGGGAGGATAGAAACTAGAAAAAAATAGAGGAAAGATGGGAGGATAGAAGCTAGAAAAAAAATATAGGGATGTAAGTGGTTTGGATGGTAAGAGGGAAAAAACATTGGATAATTGTAAGTAAATTATGATGTATAACAACATAATTTCATTATGAACACAAGTAAATAAATGAATTTCATTATGAACATAATTAATTATCGTATTTCATATAGGAAAGAAGTTAATGTTTGTAATTATTGGTTTACTTGTATATTTCAATTGTGTGGAAAAAAATATGATAAGAAAGGGAGAATATATGAGGGATTAGGATAAGAAGGAGAAGAAGAGTTTTAATGAGTTTATTTTTAAAAGGTAAATCCTTTAGATGATATAGACTAAATGGTAGGATAAAAAGTATAATTGATAAGTTCTACTATTATTTGAACGATTGGAATCATTGTGCAATTCATTTTAAATATAATATTCATGACCATTGTATCATCATGGTCAAAACAATAATATAGAGCGTTGGATTGATGATTCGAATATAAAGCTCAAAATGTTTGTAAAAGAGGTCTGATAAGGTGGTTAAGTGTAGAGTAAGGGGATATGTCTTGAAAAAAAAGTTGAGAGGTCTAACATAATGTTTAAATAGTGGAATGAAAGTCAATTTGGTGATATTTAGGAAAAAAAGAGCTAAATAAATTATTAAGAACATAATGAACTTGAAAAATGAGAAGAAAAGGTCAACCTTAATGAGGAAAGATTTGGGAGAGGAGGAAGTTACAAAGAGTTCAAGCAAATTTCTAAGCATATAAGGCCATACTTAGGCAAAAGCTTTGAAAAGATCAATCTCTCCTCTAAAGTTTGTGAGATTAGGAATGGAAATACTTGGTCTTTGTTCTCTCCCTTAGTTGATTTTGTTGATGTTTGAATATGAAAAATATTATAATCTCTCAAGAGGAAGATGTGTCTAATTGGATGCTTGAGGATTCTCACATCTTAATTAGAAGTCTCCTTGGAGTTATATCTCTACTATGGAGATTTCTTATGATTGGGGCAATGTTATTTGGTCCTCTTCCATTCTTCTTTTCAAATTTTTAGATTTATGGAAACTTTTACACTGTAGGTTGCCTACGAACATTGAGTTTAAAAAAGAAAGGTGATTTCATGTTCCATGTACTCTTAGGAGGACTCTATTTCTCATCTCGTTTTTGAATGTCCTGATGTCTTGTCCATCTGGTCTTGACTTCAACAATTTTTTTCTTCTGAGTTGACTGTTTCACTAGTAGAAAAATAGATTTCTACGTCGGTTCTGGAGGACATTCTACGTCGATTCCAAAATCGACGTAGATGTAAACAACGTAGAAAGTCTTGAACATATAACGTCAGTTATGCAACCGAAGTAATATGTATGTCACTACTTCAGTTGAAAATAGAAACCGATATATACCCAACTAAAATAATTAAATGAAGTGGATACTACGTCGATTGTAGCTTACAACCGACGTAAAAAGTTACCTATTACGTCAGTTCCAACTTACAACCAACGTAATAAGTATTATTTTTCAAAAAAAAATTAATAGGTTGATAAATCTCTAATCGATACAAGAAAACACCACAAAAAAAATTAGAATTTTCTAGCAAGAATAAATATGTGAAATAAAAGGCTATAATCTACAAAAATGGGTGAAAAATAACAAAAAAATGAAAAACCTTAAACGATGAAATTTTGGAATTTTTAGAGGCCCAACCGCCTTCGGCAGATAGCCAGTGAATCCATTACCCCATTTGGAGCAACTTTCATTTTTTGATCGTCTTAATCCGAGCTCTATCAAAAGTTATAGTTGTTTGAAGTTTTTTGTCGTAAATTTTGAAACTCTAAATGTATGATAAATCTATACAATGTAAAAACTCTACCATCAAATATACTCTAAATCAAGTTGTTGATAAAAAATTTGGATAAAAAATAAACTTCTAACTATTTTTAATGAATTTTACAAAATTGCTAACCTCTTGTAAAAAAGAGGTGTCGAACCAAGCATTCAACTGAGACAACCACAAAGCTTGCGCACGCCAAACGAACGTGGAAGAAGTCAAAAATGGAGCCAAACAAACCCTAGCAAAACCAATGAACAACAAATATGCAAATGAAAACTAGTGAAAAGAGAAAGCAACACCATGCGAAATACAAATGAAAACTACTGAGAAAAAAAAACAGCACCACGCGAAACGAACCTCACAACGTGAAACAGGAGAAGGTAGCGAGGCTAAGAGGAGAAGGTAGCGAGGTTGAGGAGAAGGTAGCGGGCTAAGAAGAAAAGGCAGTGAGGCATAAGAGAAAAATGTAAGCGTAAGAGTTATCTAAGAGTCAATATCTCTCTTGAAATCCCTAATTTTAACTCGAGGGACATACTACATCGGTTGGGAACTCCCAACTGACGTAGTATCTAACCAAATTTTTACCAAAATTCACTCGAGCACAACGGGAAAGATATTACATCGGTTGAAAAGTCTCAACCGATGTAATATAGGCTACATACTACGTCGGTTGGCACCTCCCAACCGACGTAGTATCTTTAGCACTCTCAAAAATTTTGAATTTTTATCTTTTTCAGTCTTTTCTACGTCGGTTATGAGTAGCAATTGACGTAAAATATGATGTATTATGTCGGGTTTGAGTTAATTGACGTAATATCTGTTTAAATATTTACAAAAATGTCACTGTATTTTTATTTACATCGGTTCCGTTTTGACCGACGTATTATCTTAACGTAAAATGTGTTTTTTGTACTAGTGTTTATCCTCTAATGTGTTTTTATCTTTTGTGAAGTATATTTTATTAAGTCTTTTAGAAGTCCTTTTATTAAACTCATTAGACTTGCCCCTATCTCCTTTTCAGTTTGGATGATTTGAAGGAAGATAAATTATTCTAGGTTCCAATAGGATATTAACATTCATATGACTATTAATTCTAAAAAAAATTGTTAGAATGTTAGGTAATTCCTCTAATAAAGTTATGAATAATGATATTACTGAATTTTATATTTAATTTTTTATATAAGTTTTAGGTTTGGGAAAACTTATCATCTAATTTAGTTAGTTTGAGACTTCTACGTGGCTTGCTGGAGTAAAGTTAACATGATGGTGCTACCAGAGGTTTATCAAGTTAGGTCTTGATTCCTGTGTTGGTATCTTCAAAAGAAGCTAGGAGAGTTTGTTGGTGATTTTTCTTTATTGGAAGTCCAGTCTTTTCTTTTTGATGAGCTTATGAGTGTTATCTTAACAATAGAGCACTCTAAAGATGCTGGTTATGGGCGTTTATGGCTGGAGAGTGATTCTATCCTAGTTTGTCAAGCTTTTATCTTGACTCAACTTGTTTCTTGTTCTATTAGAGGAAGATGGAATAAGTGTTTATCCTTTTTATAAAGATATTGATTTCAAAGTTTCACATATTTTTAGAAAGGGTAATCATTATGCTGATAAATTGGCTTCTTTATAACTGAATATTACATTTTATTTCTCTTGGTATAACAACTTACCTTTTACCAATACTTTAGATTTTTTTATTTTTCATAACAGGTATAGACTCTCTATGTTTTGTCTTGTTTAAGTCCTTTTTGAGAATGATTTTGCATCTCCTTGCACGGATTTGACCTAGTCCCCGTGTTTGTTTATTTTTTTTCTTTTTATGGTATGTTTCTTTTTATCCTTAAAAGGAAAGAGAAAAGTTAAGAAAACGAAGGAACATGGAAGAAGCAAAATTAGATAAGTCAACATGATTTCTTACTTGGCCATAATGACTTTTGCTCAACCAGCCTTTTTCCTTACTCAACCAAAGTATGGACTAGAGAGTAATATATTTTCATCATCAAGTCTCGTCCAATGAGTTCTATAAGAAGAGAGCATGTAAACACTTTTTTACAAACTTTGCCCATTAAGCCCAAATTCTCACTCAACAAGCCATTTATACAACTACGTAACATTGACTCAAAATCTCATATAGAAAGAAGAAGAATGAAATATAGAGAAAAAAAATGTTATGACACCTATTTATTAGAGATTTCCTCCATGACTCTCACCTCCATTTTTTTTCATCTCTTTATTTAATTTCCATGCTATTGAACACCATGAGCATATAAATTCTCTTTTTTTGTGATTAGATGTAATCACTAAACTTTCTAGTATATTTTTATTACATATTTATACATGTCTATATTCTCTTCTTCATTAATCTTTAATTTTTATTCTTATTGTTTATTATAGATTTATGAATTATGAATTAGTTAAAGTAGTAAAAAGTTAGAAAATCCTTAAGAATGAATTCTTGACCTAAGATAAAATAATCACTAAATCATTTGTACAAAATGAAGAATGACTTATTGATTATCTTTAAATCCTTAAACTTAATGTATATTTTTTTTAGTTGACATTAAATTGCAATTCAATATGATATACTTAGTGTTTGCTCTAAAAAAATTGGGATATAACTTTTCATGACAAAGATTGATGACAATAAAAAAGAAGAAAATTTAAATTTATAAGCTTAATTGGACAAGAAAGTGAGGTGGTGAAATCCAATCCAAACAATTTTTATATTATATATTTTAATTTGAGTATCTTTTCCGTAAAATTATTTTATAGTGTTTAGTTTTAATTTTTCTTTTACGTTGTTATTTAATTTCACTTAATGTTTTATCATTTATATTTAAGCTTAATAATATAAAGTTGGTGTAGTCCAAGTTTAAAAATGACACTTTTACTTATTTTCAAAACTATTGACTACAATAGTGTGTTTTCTAGAAAGTCATCATTGATAAAAAGGCTTCTTGGGGCTTTGGTTTCATCTTTCTCTTCCATAACCTAATACCTTAGAGTATACGTATAAGGAACTTGAGGTCAGAGAAATTAGTTTTTGTTGTAAATTAAAATTTAAACTATAAGTGATATTTTGAGGTTGTGCTTAAACATGGATTCTTGCATGTGTGTGGCCAATCTGTTAACGGAATGCAGTTTTCAGTGTGAAACTTATACGACCGTCGCCGCCGCGGTCTCGTCTCCCACCGCCGCGGCCGCCGTCTTCTTCCCCACTTCGTCGCCGTCACTTCCTCAACTCAAACCGCCCAGCGAAATCACCTCCGACCTCCGTCTCTGCCACCCCTTTGCGGGCACTGCTGGCAGTTTCTCCAGAAACTCCGCGACGCGAATCCTCATTTTACTCTTCACTTTGCCGATAAATAAAAAAAAAAAGAAAAAAAAAAAACTCTTCACTTCCTCTTCTTGTCCCATCGCTTCGGTTCCTTGATTTCGATTATATTGTTTTAACATGTGAACAAATGAGAGTGGATGTTCTAAACAATTTCTTAATTAATGTTAGGCAGTTGATTCGTGTACCATACAAATCAACTTTTTTATGTTTTTGTTTTTTTGTTTTTTCTTAGTTTCTCTTTATCTTCTTCTCTTGTACTATTTGTTATAGATTCATTATATATATTAGAAAAAAACTAAAATTAAGTTGTAAAGAAAAAAGTAATCATACTACACTATAAAAAGTGTCCTGAATAAATAAGGATAAAAAAATTACAAAATGCTTAAGATTTACGATTTCATATAAAAAATAATATTGCATGAAAATAACAAAAATTATAGGATATTTTTTTATTGTAAAAGAAAAAACGAATAAAAGAAGATGAATTATAATAATTTATAAATGTCAAGGATATCCTCAATTTTTAAAATTGAGCTGAACATATTCTTTCAAATACTTAGTTTTGTGATAACAAATACAAAATCAAAAAAATATAAATATTTCTTAATATTTATAATAATGTATTTATTATTTATCAAGAAAGTTGGTTAATATTTATCAAGATAAGTTATTATTATTTATTAAGACTATTTGTTAATATTTTATTCAAAATTGTATAAAATATTGTCAAATGCAAAGTTATATTTTTAATATGTCTTTTAGTTCTACACACAATAAGTTTAGCCAAAAAAAAAAAAAATTTGGAAGTTCAGCAATGCTTGTTTTATAAATACTTTATAGAACTATCTAGGTTAAGTACAGAGGTAAATCCTTCTTGTCAAGGAGTTATTTTTACTTTCCGACTAAAGTTATTTACAATACTATTTCAATATCTTTTAATTCTTATATTATCATTTTAGATTTTTTTTAGTTTTTATATTATAGGTTTGTAGAAATAAAAAATTAAATAAGGAATTCTTTAATATTTTTAAACATAAAAAAAATTGTTGTATAATAAAAGGAGTACATGATGTGAAGAAGCAAAGACACCTTTCAAATAAGTATGTTAACATTTTTTTTTTCTATGTAGTATATATATTTGTTTTAAAGAGTATGATATATATATATTTTTTTTTGTCAATAATAATTAGTTTTAGTAGAATGATAAAAGGAATTAAATAGAATAGTTTTAAAAGTATTGAGATTTTACTTTTTATTGAGAAAAGGAGTTACCTAAGCATCTTTCAACTATTATAAAAACAGGCCAAATGAATTAAGAAGTACATAATAGCTATGTTTTAGCTAGCGCTCCAAGACACGAGAGAAAGAGCGTCATAATAGTTTAGAAAAAAAGGTAGCCAAAAAGGAAGAAAAAATCTTGACAGAGAGAGTAAATGTCATGGAGAGGTGTAGAAGAGCAGTTCAACAAATATGCTTTTGCATGTGTTTTAGTCGCTTACCATTATATTCAAATATGGTAATATTCAATTTATTGGTTTCTTCTCTTTGCAAAACAACATACTGATATAAATATGTCTATTTTATATTGATAAAAATGTGAAAGCAAAGTGTAAAATGTTAGTGCGTCCAAGAGAGGCATGGAATCAAGTGATGGAAGCTTGGGGAGCTGTTGTTGATTGTGATCATGTAGAAGAATTTGATCATTGTGTGTAATCATTTGAAGTGGTATGTTCTCCATGGCCCATATTTATTAATTATGTGAACACTACTTGGTTAATTCCACACAAAGAAAAATTTGTTAAGGCATGGATGAATAGGGTCATGCACTTAGGTAACAAAACAAGTAACAAGTATGTACTTCTTAAAAATAAATTATTATCTAAATTAATTGGGAAACCTAAATCCATTAATATTTGTTTTCGTTTATAGGGTTTAGGGTGAACACTGGAATTTGAAGAGGATGCTTCAGACATCCATGGGTGACTTATGCATTTGATGGGATTCTATTAATAAGATGATTATCTTGCAACATAATGTAATTAAAGCTTCATTTGATAAGAGTATTCACGTAGTGGGTCATGCATTTAACATTATAGCATACAAAAAATTACTTGGTTTTGTGTCAAAGTATGTTTGGCAACATATTGCAGATAAGATGGATCGAGTTAAATGTGTTGGCTTAGATAAAGCTCGTTGTGGTTGTACCTTAGATCATCTCACGGTCTTCCTTGTGCTTGTGAATTGACTTCATTTGGTGTAGGTTGCGTATCCCTACAATCATTGTATGTCATGTGGACAGGATTAGACTTTTCAGATATTTCACCTGATGAAAGTTCAACAGAAATGTCAATCCAAAAAGAGTTTGATGTGATCTTGAAGCACTTTAAAAAGGTTGTCACACTGGTGGTAAGGTTAACATAAAAAATAAGTTGATGGAAAGTGCATATCCAGATATGACATATTTGTGTGCACAAACATTAAAAGTAAAAACAAAAGGTGTCAAAAAAGGTCGTGCGACTAAATTTGCAAGATCAACCAAGTGAATCCCGCCTTATTTTGAGTATGTGGATGCCCTACAATCACAACAAGATAGTTCTTCTACTAGGAAATCTAGCAAGGAAGTTACCAAGAAACTCTTAAAAAAAACTAATCCTTGTGCTGGATCAATTTCCTGTAAGGTTTCATCCCTATATTGTTGTTGTTGTTGATGTACAAGCTGATGTTAATTGTGGTAATCGTGTTGTTGCTGCATTATTGAGTATGGGAGAGGAGTCTTGGGTTGTGTTGTGCATGAACTTATTTAAAGAACTTAGTCAGTGGTGTTATGAATATGTTCAATTGTTTGGAGGTGATGATCAATATGAATATTTGAAAAACTCACTTCTTGTTGATCAAATGTCAGTAGTACGAAATAGTTACTGTGTTTATCTCTGAAGCAGTCAATGACTATTTTTCCTTTACGAACCCAACTCCCTATTGATTTCAGATGCCATCGAATTATTTCAATTGGACATATTTATGGAAATCATTTTGTTTAGGTATACTTCAATTAAACACGTATTAACATAACAATGATTATTTAACTTATAATTTGTTTTAGGTGAAGTTGGAAAATGATTATTCAATTCCACATAACAATGATTATTTCACTTATAATTTGAATGATTTGTTGTAAGTGAAGTTGAAAAATGATTGTCCGAATCCACTAACTGATATATTGTGATCCATCCATTATTATTCAATTGCCCAAGCTTGGTCATCACCTTACACTAATGGGATGCAATTTTTTTCACTAATAATGTCAATTAGATAACATTTATAGCTTACAAGTTATATTTAAGAAATTAAATTTAATACATTAACAACATTTGTAAATTAATTAAGAATCACTTACATTTGTATGATGCAGACAATTTTTATAGTATAGGAAGTAACAACCTATTTGAAAGAGTCCAGAGATTAGTTTGAGATGGGTCTCTGACCTGTTAGGCTCCACAAGAAACCCAACTTTGCAATTATCTTCATGACTTAAAAAAAAAAAAAAAAAAAAAAGTCTTCCTCTTTTTCATACAGCTGCCTCTTCCTGAATAAGTTTCTTAATTTAAATTAATTATACTTTTCAAAGTATACTATTAATTATCATGAAACATTATAAATTATTAATAGTTAAATTATAAGAAGATTGACAATAATTTCTGACATTGCTTGTGACGTGAGTTACACCATTCATTTAAATACTAGGTTTAAAAATATTGTGAGAAGGAAGTAGGTATACTAAAAAACTGAAGAAAATAAATTTTGGTATAACTATAATTCAAATTTAAAACTTTTATTATTTTATTTATTAACACAACTTTAAAATATGTAACACCATTAACATATAATTAATTGAAAAAACAAAAAATTTGTATTGTGCAAGAAACAATTATGACCTGCACTTATTATAATTTTTTAAAATACTGAAATTATCCTTGCTATTTATAAATTATTATTTTTCATCTTCTTTTATTCATTTTTTCTTTTACAATGCAAATATCCTATGATTTTTGTTATTTTCCTGCATCATTATTTTCTATATTAAACTGTGAATCTTAAGCATTTTGCAAATTTTCATCCTTATCTTTGCACCACACCCTTTATAATGTACTGTTAATTTTTTTTTTTTTGTAAAACTTAATTTTAGTTTCTTTCTAATATCAATAATTTGATGAATCTACAATAAATAATATGACAGAAGAAGGTAGAGAGAAACTACGAGAAAAAAACAGAAAGTAAAAACCTTATTTTATTAATTTAAAATTAGATGAGTCTCTTTTAAAATATACATATGAGAAAAAAAAAGAGACTTTAACTTCTTTTTTAAGTTGGTTACACTCATCTAGTAGGTAGGTGATAGAATTGTCCGTGGAAGAGAAAAAAAATCATTTAATAAATAAATTTAAAAATAAAAATAATAAGAATATTATTAATATATTAAGAATTTGTTAAGTACGAAAAGTAATTTGTATTGTGTAAGAAACAATTATCGGATATTTATATATATTTGAGAAAATTTTAGTTTTTTAAATATATATACACGTGTAATAGTAGTTTTATTTTTATATATAGTAAATATTTTGATGAACCACCCATGAAATTTTGTACATATATGTTTTATATTATTTAATTTTATTATAGATTATAATGATTCGTGATACATTATACTCTAATTTAATTGCATTAATATAAGTAAGATGTTTAAAATCTCTCCTAAAATTGTAACTCAAATGTAAAATTTGTAGAACTACAAAAATCTAATAATAAATTATCCTAATCATTATTGCAATAATTTTTTTAAGGAAGAATAATTTTTGTTGATATTTTATAATTCGAGTCTAACTTGATGTCAAAAACTAAATTAAGACGTTATAAACCCATGGTAAAATGAGATTTCGTTCGATAATTTTTGTCTTTCTTTTACACCAAATTCAGTATGCTTGCATTTAGAATAAAATATCCAACCATAAATTATATTGCTTCGAAATTAATTTTGTAAACACTCATACAAGTGTAGAAATTGAGTCGTACGAGTAATATACATAAGAAATAAAAGTAATTGAATTTTGAAATGCATGTGGTACAAAATGAAAAGATAACAAAGTACCAAATTAATATGACAACTCATTTAACACAGAGAAAATAGCAAAATGTACCATACTCATATAAGTTGAGAGACCTTATCCAATGGCATCTTTATGTTGGGGAACCTAACCACATGCTCTTGGATTCATCTCAATCAAATCATCACAAAACAATTCAAATTTGTCATATAACATATACATTTTAAAAGGCTATTTGGAATTGATTTCATCTTCTTATTTGTTACTTGTTAATACCTTTTTCTTCTCTTAAATCAAAGTGGAGACAATCCAGAAAATAATTACTTCAAAAGTCAAATTCTAAGGCCAATGAAAGTCAAAGATAAGAAACATGACCATAAAGAAAGTCTTATCACTCTTTTACATATACTATAGTTTTCGAGAGACAACTATTTTGATGATTAATTATAATAAACTTATTTATGATATTAATTTAGTTAAGTATTTTTTTAATATTATAGTTTTAAAAGCATTTTACAACGTTAATCAAGTATCAATTGAACTAGTAAAATGTAATCAATCTCATACTAACATTATAAAGAAGAACAATATAATTATAAATAATCTTTTGAAAAATTTAAATAGAATATTTAACTGAATCTGAGTCTCATTAGTTTCAATCTTAACAAAAAGGGAAATCAGTCACATATTTTCATGATAAAAAATTTTATTGGTGAAGGTTAATATTTGGAGAAATGTTTTTCAACTGTCGTCACAAGAAGAATTCTACATCCATTTTCTTCCAGTTTTTGTGATTCTATACAAGATTAGGTTTGGGTGTGATCTACATTTTTTTTTCTTTTCTGGTTGTATCTCTTGAACTATTCTAGATACTTATATCTATCCAAATTCACACGTTTACTTTTAATTTTATCCTTAATATATTGCTAAGTGCCATTATGTTGTTTCCTTTATAAACATCACCAAAAGCCTAAATATGTACGTTAATTGATATTTAGTTTAATTAATGATTTAAGTATATAATTGTATTAATATATTAACTTTTCTTTATTTGTAATAATCATATCTAATTCAAATAAAATTAATTTGATAATTAATACACTTGTTCCAATATATTTAAAGTATTTTCATTATGATCTTAGCAAAAAATAAATATAAATTAAAAGTTTCACTAAAAAGTAGAAATAACAAGATTGAATAAATATAATAAAAAAACTTAGAAATACACACATGTATAATCTTAAGATTAAAGATTGAAGAGTATTATTATCTCTAATATGAATTTACTTAAGACTCATCCATAGTTAATCTCTCCATCCTATTTTCTAGAAGAAACAATTAAATAATGATTCTGAAATTAAGAAATATTTGTCTCCTTCATTGAAACTGGTGATGAAGTAGAGAATTTAAAAACCAAACCGCCAGAACAGAAGTGATTATCTTAATGTTTAAACTGTTCAATCAGAATCATCTTTATTAAGATGGATGCAATATGACCAATTAAGACCGTACTTTGCCTAACTCTTAATCAATTGTTTATTAGGTTAATGCCTCCGTCACTAATAACCAAGAGGATCTGTTTTTTCTACTTTGGGATACAGCATGTGTTTCGAAATCTGATGCCAAATATTATATATTTGTCATCTTTGCTGGTCTATTTGTTATTTTTCCATAAGAATTTATAACTGAATATAAATTTTATTTTATAAATCGATTTTTTAATATTAAATTAAATTTAAAATTCATTTTTAATATAACTCTATTTTATATAAATAAATTAGACTTAAAATTTATTTTTAATATAATATTAAAACTTATCTTAATAAGTAAGATTATTGGATTTATTTATTAGAGAAAAAATATTTTAATAATTTATAAATAAATATAAATTTTAACTTATAAGTTTATTTTATAAAAATAAATTAAATTTAAAGTAACTTTCTAATATTTACAATATTAATTTATGTTTATTATATTCTTAAACTGTTTATCATGAATGAGTAAATAAAAAGTATATAGGAGAAAAATCTCAATAAAAAAATGTTATTAGAAAGAAAGAACAATGATTATAGGAAAGTATAGTACTTTTAGCAGAATCTTAATAAAATAATATATGTGTGCGTGACTTTGTGGGAATTTGAAAGATGATATAATAATAAAAAAGAGTCTCTCTCATAGAACCCTTTGAGGCTATGGTAGAGCCACGTATGAAGGAAGGGGAAGATAACGAAGATGAAGAGGACATGAAAGGCAGAGTCCTTAACTCGATGCTCAAAAGGGTAACAAAATAATAGATACCCAACGTGGAAACAAAGTGAGGCTGCGATGAGAGGTTAAAGAGTATGCAAAATACGGCAAAACTTTACTTTTCTTAATTCTAAAACATTTTCTTTATTCCATTATCAGTTTTTTTAATATTATTGTTACTGTTGTTGGTGTGGGGGAGGTCTTGTTTGTTCTGTACTTTGTTTTATTTTTTTATTGTGAGTGTTTTTTTTTTTTTTTTTTTTTTTTTTTTTTTTTTGTTAGTGTTTTTTTTTTTTCTTTTTTTTGTGATTTTCTTATAATAAGAAAAATGTTTGGAATTTATGAGGCTGTGGAGGTTCAGTGTGCTTGTGTGCAAGTAGAAAGTTTTTGTTGTGTGGTTCTGTTGCGAGGTTGGCCTAGCAGAAACAGGAGATCCTCCTATGGTGTCATTGGTACACCTCTCTCTCTCTCTCTCTCTCTGTGTCTCTTCTTCTTTCTCTCTTTGTCTGTGTCTCTACAACGTGTGTCTCTCTATCTGCCCATTTACTAAGGTGGGTGGTGGGAGATTTTGATCAGTTTGGATAAAGTTTGGTGCTTTTTTTGGTGGGTCTGTGTGTGTTTTCTCTAGTGTTGGAGTTGAGGAACCTTTAACCTTTGTGGAAGAGTCTATGTATCTTTTTCTTTTGGTTTGCTTTGGTTGGTTTCCTGAATTTTAATCGTCCCTGTTAAAAAAATTGCCTTTTTTTGTGCTTTAGTTATCTAAATATATATTGGTTTTTGTTTAAAGGGATAGGGTTGCATACTGAAGAGTTTGTGGTTTCGTGGTGCTGACTCCACAGGAAGTTGTGATCGTGAAAAGGCTGAGAGGTAGATTTTGATAAGGGGCTTTGTGGTTTTTGTGGAGGGAGGGAAATGAGTTTTGAGTTGTAATGGTGATGGTGGAGGTGCAAGAGTGGTGGAGGATCATAGTTTTTGGATGTGTTGTTGTGCTTGGCCTACATGCAACTCTAACTGGATAAAGATGGAGGGTTCTTCAGGGTCTGCTTTTCAGAATTCTGGCAGTTCCAGGGCTTTGAATAGTTCTGGAGTTTCGGATAGGAACCAAAGGGTTCATTATCCTGAAAGGAACCCCTTCTCGGGTGAGGGATCGCAGGATTCGGGGTTTAAGAAGGAAAGAGAAAGGGTTGTGTTGGCTCAAGGTGATCAAGCTAAAACTTTGGGTGGTGGGTTTTCTGGGTTGTGTGAAGATGAAGTGGAGGTTGACCCCTTTTATGGTGCTGTGGAATGGGGTGATATTAGCCTGAGGCAGTGGTTGGATAAACCCGAACGATCGGTGGATGCCTTTGAATGCTTGCACATATTTAGGCAAATAGTAGAAATTGTTAGTGTAGCGCATTCTCAAGGAGTTGTAGTTCATAATGTGAGGCCTTCATGTTTTGTCATGTCCTCTTTCAACCATATCTCGTTTATTGAATCAGCATCTTGTTCAGATACTGGCTCGGATTCTTTAGGAGAAGGATTGAACAACCAAGGTGGTGAGATCAAAACTCCAACATCTCTGTGTCCCCATGATATGCATCATCAGAGCTTGGGAAGTGAAGATTTTGTGCCTGTCAAGACTTCTACAACTACTGCTCGGTCAGATTCTAGTTGCATGCTGTCGAGTGCTGTGTATGCAGCTCGTGCATCTTTGATAGAAGAAACAGAAGAAAATAAAATGAAAGATAGGAGGAAGGATGAAGAAGTAGAAGGAAAGAAGCAATCATTTCCAATGAAGCAGATACTGCTAATGGAGATGAGTTGGTACACTAGTCCTGAAGAGGTTGCTGACTCTAGTTCTTGTGCTTCAGATGTTTATCGGTTGGGGGTTCTTCTTTTTGAGGTTCATAACAGAAACTGTACAACTCTTAAGTTCTTGTATTTTAATAGGGTGCTTTGATACACTTTATCTTCTTCACTTTGTTGTTATACAATGGATGTGAGATAGAGTGTTGAAAGTCCCTATTTACATTTTTATGTTCTCTAATTCTATTATCTTGCATGTGACCAGCTATTTTGTCCCCTAAGCTCAAGAGAAGAAAAGAGTAGAACCATGTCTAGCCTTAGACATAGGGTTCTTCCTCCACAGTTACTTCTTAAGTGGCCCAAAGAAGCTTCTTTTTGCTTATGGTTACTGCATCCTGACCCTAGTAGTCGTCCAACACTGGGGTAATTATCTTCATCACATGGTTTTTACTTTTTTCATATTACATAACCAAATTCCAACTTGTTTGTGATATGTCCCAATTATCTGCCATTTGAATGCCTGGTTTTCTTATCTCTTTTTGTTTTCCAATTCTACAATTTATGAGATCCTATAAGTTTTTGATCCTGCTAATTGGCAATTTATTTTGAATTTAATTTCTACATTAAATTCCGGAGATTATATAAGCTTCAAAATGTCTCTGATTTACCTATCCCTCAGATGCAAGGCCACTATGAAGTGTCTATTCCAGAAACTAATTAAATATTCAATGATAATATAGGATGAGCATGAGTTTGTGGTAACATTTGCACTAATCTTGCTGTGTTGGATTGAATTAGTTTTGTTAAGAAGTTTTGTATCTGATATTTACAATTTTGTTGAAGGTGGAAGATAGGTAATAAATCATTTGCTAAAACAAATATGACAATATTGTATTGCATTTGCTTACTTGTTGAAATATTTTAGGAATTTCTACCCAAAATAAGATTTTTTGTAATATTTCTCTCTATAAGCATTCATGTGAATTTGAAGCTTTAATTGGCTTTTGTCTCATATGAAGAATCAACAACCTTTTGCACCACATGCTACATGGATACATCTAGTGTCCATTTTTAATCCTGTAAAAAACATTACATATTTTTTTAATCAAATGTTGACTTGTGTTGCAGGGAGTTGTTGCAGAGCGAGTTCCTTAATGAACAAAGAGATGATCTGGAAGAACGTGAAGCAGCAATAGAGCTGAGACAAAGGATAGAAGATAAGGAGTTGCTGCTAGAATTCCTTTTATTACTTCAACAGAGAAAACAGGAAGTTGCTGAGAAGTTGCAACACACTATCTCTTTTCTGTCCTCGGATATTGAAGAAGTGAGTAAGCAGCAAATTAGATTTAAACAGATTACTGGTACTGAACTGGGGAGTGATGATCGTTCAGCATCAAGTTTCCCATCAATGACAATTGTTGACAGTGAGGATTCTGCATATCTAGGGACTAGAAAACGAGTCAGACTAGGGCCACATGTTAAAAACATTGAGGAATGTGATGATGATGACGATGATGATGGAGGAGATGATCAGAAGAGTAATGGAGGTTTTCTTTCAAAAAGTTCGCGGCTAATGAAGAACTTTAAGAAACTTGAGTCAGCATACTTTTTAACACGATGTAGACCGGCCTATTCCTCTGGGAAACTGGTGACTAGGCATCCTCCTGTAACAAGTGATGGTAGAGGGTCTGTTGTTTTGACTGAAAGAAGTTGCATCAATGACTTGAAATCAAAAGAGCAGTGCAGGGAGGGTGCAAGTGCTTGGATAAATCCTTTTCTTGAGGGTTTGTGCAAGTATTTATCATTCAGTAAGATAAAGGTTAAGGCTGACCTAAAGCAAGGGGATCTTTTGCATGCATCCAACCTGGTATGCTCACTCAGTTTCGATCGCGATGGAGAATTTTTCGCTACTGCCGGTGTGAATAAGAAAATCAAAGTGTTTGAATGTGATTCAATCATAAATGAGGATCGAGATATCCACTATCCAGTTGTGGAGATGTCTAGCAGGTCAAAGTTAAGCAGTTTATGTTGGAATGCATACATCAAAAGTCAAATTGCTTCAAGCAACTTTGAAGGTGTTGTGCAGGTAAGTCCATTGCCATGCAAGAATTGTTTGTGGTGTGTACAACAATATTGTAACTTCTCTTCTTGTTCAGTTATGGGATGTGACAAGAAGTCAAGTACTCCATGAGATGAGGGAGCACGAGCGGCGTGTGTGGTCCATCGATTTCTCGTCAGCAGACCCGACAATGTTGGCAAGTGGCAGCGATGATGGTTCCGTCAAGCTATGGAGTATCAATCAGGCAATTCCATTTTTGCACTTGGTGGATGTCAGCTTTGAAACTAAACGTACTGCAGTCATCTGTTGCATGTTTTATGTATATTATGCTGGATGTGTAATGAGTTGTTTCTCTCACCTGGGATGTTTCTGCAGGGAGTTAGTGTTGGTACCATCAAAACCAAGGCAAATGTATGCTGTGTTCAGTTCCCTCTAGATTCTTGTCGTTACCTTGCGTTTGGTTCAGCAGATCATCGAATATATTACTATGATCTTCGCAACCTTAAAATGCCACTGTGTACTTTGGTTGGACATAACAAGACTGTCAGCTACATCAAGTTTGTAGACACTGTGAACCTTGTCTCAGCTTCCACAGATAACACTTTAAAGCTTTGGGATTTGTCTGCATGTGCATCTCGAGTTATAGACACACCGATTCAATCATTCACAGGTCACGTAAATGTTAAGGTACATCTTTTCACAAAAGTGATTTGTGTTTTTACTGTCATGAGTTCTCTCAGTCATAAGGACTTTTGCATTAATCCTTGTTCATGGACCTGTGTGTGTCTATGCACCAAAAATTATATTCAAAGTTGAGGTCATTTAAGTATTAATTTCCATACAATTTTTATGATACTTTTTTCAGTTTTGAGGCATTATATATTATCTTGCTGATGCATCTTCCCGTTGTTGCAGAACTTTGTGGGATTATCAGTATCTGATGGTTACATTGCCACTGGTTCAGAGACAAATGAGGTATTTCAATCATGTTGCTTATCTATCTATTAGTTTTGCTGTTGGTTTTACAGTACTACTGAAGGTAATCTTCTGTGTGGACCAGGTGTTCATATACCACAAAGCCTTCCCCATGCCTGCTCTGTCATTCAAGTTTCAGAACACAGACCCTCTTTCCGGTAATGAAGTCGACGACGCGGCGCAGTTCGTATCGTCGGTTTGTTGGCGGGGTCAGTCATCCACCTTGCTGGCCGCAAATTCCACAGGGAATGTGAAAATTCTGGAGATGGTTTAGGTTGTTGGCCTCTACACAGCATTCTACAAATGATACAAAGTTTGCTGAGCATGAGGTGACAGAACCTTTGTTTAAGATTAGCTTCTGTTGCCACTAAATGCTATACAAAGGAGTATATAGATTCCTTGATTATTATTTGCAAGTTGTAACATAACAATTTTTTGCATTAGTAGTTCATAGCGGAAGCAGTTAAAGAGAAGAGTGAGGTTGATCTCTTGCTAAACAAAAGAAGTCCTGTAGATAGTGTCACATGGAAAAAAAGTGAAGGTCAAAATCTATATCAGATTTTATTACGTTTATGATCATTGTTCAATTTGATAGTACTACATTCACCTAGTGGAAGCTACTATTTTTGTGTAGAATTCGATATATCTACAGATAATCTAGTTTTTAACGAAGTTTCTCCATTAATTAAATTTAAATTACACACAAGTTACTAATTATTGTTGCTGAGTTTTCTTAATAGTATCTGAGTTTGATATAACAAAATCAGTTACATATATTCATTAATGGTTTTTATAAGTAACTTTTGGAAGCTAGTAAGTGTATTTTGGAATATTTCGGACTAGAGTGGTCCAACAGTTTTACTAAATTAAGTTTACCATATGAATAGTTTTTTTCTTTTTTTTTTTTTTTTCCTGTTTTCAGTAGAAATTCGTCCAAACTAGTCCAAAATACTTCCTATTATGTATGACATACTAGATGACTAAATTTGGCCAAAGATTAATGTGTGGGTTAAAGCTTTTTAATTAAAACATTATTGAATGAATTGGTAGTTATAAATAGTTATATTCCTATTTTCTTCTTTGACTAGTTATTTTTTAAGAAAATTAATCTTAAGAAATAGTCTAGAATGTTTTTAATCATTCTAAAATATCGTCTAGATATTATTGAATATTATTTTCATCCAGATTCTAACAATGCTCCTGCTACATTGGTGGAAAACTGTTGCGAAATTAATGATTCGTTTGTTTACAGGGTACTACATAAATTAGGTTACTGTTGTACTGTTTTTCTTGCAACGTTGTACAGTGAAAGAAAAGAACATATTCTCTTAAACTTTGCAGGAAGAGGAAGTGCGAAACTGAATTTTCTTTCTTCCCAGTTCCCACTGCTATTTTTGCATTACCTTTTCCTCAATAAACCTAACCCAGCAATCAAACTAGGATCTGCGTTTCATGGATTTAAACCTCGTCAGAATGTAAAATTGTAATGTTTCTTTATAATTTCCTTAAAAATATTTCTAGATATTAATTTTCAGGAAAGTAATAACAATTTACAGCGTGATTTACTTCATGATGATTCCCACAAGGAATGACGGAAAAGTTGTATTCTCATATAACTGAAATTTGTTTTTTACCCGCTTATCACTTTTATTACATCTCTATTTTAAAATTTTAAAAACATTCTTAAGAATCTTAAAACGTATAACCAATTAGATTTTTTAAACATTGATCAAACCAATATTCCTAAATCCTAAAAATAATATTCACACGAATGTGATTCCAGAAAATCTCATAAATTGAAACAGATGCACCAGAGCTGAAAAAAAAAATTGTTGTTCAACTTTATTACCTAATAAGAAGTCATAACCTGAGACATACCAGAACATAAGCAAAAAGAATGGATAAGATTGTGCTTGTTACCTAAAACCTACGTTCCTTCCCCCCATAAATCTTTTCCAAATTGTTTAAACATGTCACAATATATCAGTTAACCATTGCTACTAAACTGGAGAAAAATGAATAATTAAACAAAAGCCAGATGTGTATAATCAACTGAAACATTGATCATGATGAATAAATTATCCAAAATCTGTTGTCTATCAAAAAGATTGTGAGCCGTGAGAAATGAAGTAATGGAAAACATAAATAAAAATGTATAAAATTCCTGGATCATGATGCAGCTAAAAAAATTGTGTTACCTCTAAGTAAACAAGTCCTACAAAAAGAATGATGAGACTCATGCCATCCTTGGTACTTCACAGAGAGGCAACTAACTACAGCTAAGTTCGGGAATGATCATTGATTTGGTATATTATGAATGAGGTGCAATTTCACTCTAACATCAAAAACTTGTCTCCCTTCAAGTAGGTGCTGGAATACTAATGTATCTGGTTATAAACACAACCTTCATCTATTAAGCTCTTCCATCAACAACCACAAAAGTTCTCAACAGGATCTATTTACACTGATCCTCACCAGATTTAGCCTTCAAAACTAGCCCTGTGACAAGGCGATGAAGTCTTTGAGACCCTGGACCAGGTTTGAGTTTATAAATGTTCCCAATCTCAGAACATTTGGGTTTTCCAGTGCACCAACCACCAAGAGGGAATAGTCCATTTCTCCTACGGAGAATTTTCTTATCAATCATATCCAAGGATGGATCATCTTGACTAAATTTTCTAGCAAAGGCAGCACCACTTTCAATCATTTTGTCTGAGTCATTCATGGTAAGGACATGAGGGTGCTGTTTAGGAGGGTTGTCCCAGGAAATATAATGCAAGTCATTATTGACAATGGTTTTAGCTAACTCTGGCACATTGCATGCAACAGTCTGAAAGTAGCCTTCAGGGGAAGACAGAAAATTAGCGTAGTACATCAGAAGAGTTCTTGGCAGATTGTCCCATCCCCATATAATATATTCAACAAAGTCATGTGACAAAACCATCCATGCTGAACCTGCAATGTGTGTACAATAATTCAACACAAAATCTTAGAAAGCAAAGTAAGGACTTTTACACTGTCAACCAATAAAAAACTATCACGTATATCTTAAAAACCATCTCTTACATGATTTAACACTGGTTTACGGTGTAAAGATATTTAATACTGTCAGGTGCCTAGATTTTAAACTCAAGTAAATAAAATAACAATGAAAGTGGGAAAATGATGGTAGACCAGAACCAGTTATTCGGCAATGCACATGGACTAGAAAGGGAATTATTTGATTTAAGGTTAAAGATTCAAAAGTCTTCACTCCTCAGCCACAAAGGGCAAAACAATTTTTCCTAGTCCAAAAGCCCAAACGGAGAATCTTTCATGAAACAAGCACATTTCCCGGATTGTAAGAACATAAGTTATTTAAAATACAGATGGATACATTTCAATTCCGCCCTGAGAAGCCATGTCCTTCAAGAAAATTAAATGAACCAGATAACTTAGCAAGATATCAGAACCAAGGTGATACTGCTAAAGTAATTTGGTAGTTTTCCCATGTCTGATTCATTCAAAACGTATTCATATATATGCATTAATGAGGCTATATTCTCGTGCCATATTATTCCTAAAAATGTATCTGTAGCAATCTTAATTTAATTTCTACATTACCGGATCAAATATGCACATATTTAATTTAATTTCTATTATCTTAAAGTATAATGCTGTCAAATATTTCTGCAATAATGCCAGATTTGGATTTGATATATTTGTATAGGATCAGCATATGTTAAAATACACTTTCTTATCGAAAGTAGTCTCTACGACTACAGCATATGTCTGATTTCATTCACTAAGACTATATCGTTCTCCAAATTTGTGTGTTAACCTTTAGAAAAGTGAATAATGACAAAGAAATAGAGACTAAAAGGGAGAAAACTAACCAGTGAATAGTTTAAATGCTGTTGGCAGAGGTCTCTTAGGTTCGACCCAAAATACATCAGATTTGGTTGACATGTAAAGCCCGGGGTCTACAATTAAAGGCATTGCTCTTTTATCACTGCATATGGTTCCATTCATCATTATGTGTAAATACAGGTCTCATATGTCATGGGGGGAGGGGACAATTCATTATCTACGTCAAGGCAGTTTGTATCATGTGACTAAGAGAAGAAAGAACTTACAACTTCCATCCTAACTGACTTGTGTGCTCAATGAAGTTAAGGCCTCTATCTAAATCTTTAAAAGTATATAGTAGATCTGCACAATTGTAAATTCATATTAGTCTTACAATAATTGAGCAGCAAAAGTTGCAATCCTAAGAACAAATTCTAATAGAAACAACCAAGTAGGATAATAAACTAACCATCCTGAGTCACAAGAGGATAGTCTGAAGCACTAAGATTAATGAACCAATCCCAATCTTTACTTCTCTTGAGCAGAATGGCACAAGCATGAAGAGTATTAGAAACCATGGTTGGTCCTCGGTAAGTGACCATGTTAGACTTTGGGATGACATAAACGTTTCCAACCTCAGCAAAGACATGTTGTCTTTCAATTCTATGTGCAATCTCTTTCCTTTCCTCTACCGGGGATTCAAGGTCCATATGAACAACATAATGGTTTAGTGGATGATAAAGTGCATGGAGAGTTCTCCAAAGCTTTTCCAAATCACCCTTTGAACCAGAAATCAAATAAGCAAACCGAGGAGTCCCAGGCTTAGCCGGTGCCGGAGCAGGAGTAGGAGAATCCTTCTTCTCCTCCTTCTTCTCCACAAAAAGCTGTGAAGTCTGGTTTGAACGTAGATGAGATGGGAGAAAGAAGAACAGTGAATTGATGGAGTGAATTGAAGAGACAAGACCCATGTTGAAGGATGAGACTACAAAGAGCATGCATATGGCAGAACACACTAGGAAAGGATATAACCACCTCTTCTCTATGTTTAAGAACCCCATAACTGAGAACTATCATGGATAATAACACTTCACATTCTAGATTCCATTCTTAACTTCAACACAAATTCACAATTCACTATCAAACAGCCTCTACAACACACATATTTAGCATCCTCTTCAAATATCTTCTCAACAATCTCTGCCTTCAAACAGTTTCTGTTGCATCAAAATCAAATATTATATTCAAGAAATCATATAGTTCTCTGAAGGAATTACAGTTCCGTAATCAATCAAACAGGTTAAGCACCAATAAACAAATCGGTAATAAGAAACACTAAAAGATACGCATCTAAGCATGTCTGGCAAAACGAGACAAACCTGAACATAATAAAAGATTCGAAAAAAAAGAGGTCCCCAGAATATTAAAAACATTAAACGACAACAGATTTTGTTCCAGACAATGACGAGGGAAAAAGAAAAAGAAAAAAAAAAGGAAACGAAATTGATCACCCCAAAACTATAGCTAGAAAAGGCAACGATCTCTAACAAATCGTTAATTACTGAAATTGAATCAAGACAGATTTTAGCTCAAACAATGGTCCAAAAATATTAATCAACACAACATGATCATCAAAAGAAACAAAACAACAGGTAAAGAGAGAAAAAAAGAGAAACCCCAGATGAAAAAATCATTGATTCAATCTTTCACAAGCCAAGAAACAGCAGAAACAAAGAGAGAGAGAGAGAAAAAAAAACCTGCATGAGGAAGAAGAACAGGAGGTGAAACTGAAGGGTAAGCATACTCAAATAAAAAAAAATTAACCAAACATGTTTAGTGTTAATTCTGATTAATATTACGATGAATATGCAGATCACAGTAAAAAATTTACTGCAGAGATAAAGACGAGAAACAAACCAGTTTTGTGATGCAGGAGTTGTCCACGTCTAAGAATGACATGAGAGAGAGAGTGAGAGCGTGTCAGAGAGAGAGGATCTAAGGTTTGAACACATAAATCGAACAAGAAAAAGGTGTTTCTTTTATGCTATGTCTTGTGAGTTATAGCTTGGAAGATGTACATTCGTTTCATTCTGCTTCAATCTACGTGTCAGACAAAGCGCTTCCATTTCTTTTTGGACCTATATATGTATATCATCAATTCATATATGATTTCTAGTTTTTTATGTTCTACCAATCTAGGTACTCATTATTAATGCTTTATAATATAAGATTGGACAACTTTAGTATTTACATTTTTGAGATACAAACATAAAATTAATTTATTTCTATATGATTTTTCTTCCATTTAAATAGTTAATATAAAACTATTGCCCAAATACTGATCAGTTTTGTTTGATGCACGATAGGGAAATTACTTGTTATTAAAGTTTTGACTCTTGTGTTTCTGTTGGTTTATAAAGATTGATGTTTTAAGAATTTCGATTAGGTTAACGTTGGTTGATAAAGAGAGGATTAGTACAAATTGATGTTGCTAGTTGTAAGTGTCTATCGTTGTCACAAAGACTAGGTTGTTGTTGTGAGAGTGTCTTTGTGTTAACTTAATTGAGTTTGTTAAAGAAAAAATCTCTGGAATTAATTTTCTAAACCTTGTGCATATTTAGATGTTAAACTATATGAGATAGTCTTAGAACGGTTCCATTAATTTTGGAGGTCTAATTAAAAGTATTGAAATTGAAAATCTATTAGTCAATGTCTTATATATGTTACATTTTTTGTTTTTTATAACTTGTTTAAGTTTCTAAATCAAGTTTTATAAAGTCAAGGGCTTGTGCGTTTTAAAGAACATGTTATACATTGAAAAAAATTAAAGAAATAAAGTTATAAAGGTTAAAGATTAAATGTTTTCAAAATTGTTCAAGATAATTGTTATCTATTTGGAGAATTGATTATTGGTCGAAATAACTGATTATCTAAATAGAGTAGATTATTATTTTTATTTTCTTCAGTTATTTATTGGGATAATTAATTATTAATTTAATTATATAAAAATTAATAAATTTTAATGATAAACTTTATTTATAGTATTTTCGTTGATTTAGGTTAATAGGTTAATGATCGATACAAGTAATACTATTTTCTAAAGCATTCTCATAAAGAAATAAATAAACTAAGAGTAAGATATTAAAGATATGATTTATAGGAAATGAAGTTTGTTTTAGAAAAAAAATTATAAATTGATTTATAATTATTTTTTTATTTTTATGTAAACTTTATTTTTCTAGAAATATAAATTTTCTACATTCTTTTTAGAATTCTCAACTATTTAATACTTTTTTTTAAAAAAAGGATAATATAATTGAGGAGATGACAATGGATGGATCAAAATAATTGGATTAGAATTTTGAAGTAAGTTGTGTTTTCTTTATTATAAATCTAATTTTTTTTATCGGGATTTATGCAAGTTATAAATCCTAGTGTTTTAATCATCGAAAACTTAATGTCAATTTTAGGAAAGATGTTATTTGCAGATTTAAAGTTTCTGAAGTTTCATAAATTTATTTTGAACATTTAAGGGATTCTAAAGTTACTTTGTGTGTGAGGCATGTTATATTTAGGTAAAGGGAGCAGATTGGCTTTCTCTTTTAATTTGAATTGGATTATATGTAAGTTGTTTTGCAAAAAATAGGTTGCTTTAGTTGTTTAAAACTAAGGTTAGAATTTATTACAATGGCTATTAGAGTCTGTCATGCTTTCATTGTTGAATTCCTTATTTCATTATTTTTTATTAATATGTAATGACATACGGACAGTGAACAGGATATATATATAAATCTATTTTTGTTATTTTTACCACTTTCCATTAATATGTTATCTTTCATTTTAGGTATATATATACAAATCATATACCAGCAGCAACTAAACATCGTATACTTATTATTATTATTATTATTATTATTATTTTATTATGATTATTCATATTATTATTGTCAATATTAATAATAATATTGATTATGATAATAATAATAATATTAATTATTGTAATAATAATAATATTAAGAATATAATATTAACAGTTTTAATATTATAATTATTATTCATAACATTAACATTAATATTAATATTAATAATAATATTATTATTATTAATATATTAATTGTAATAATAATAATATCATTAATAAATATAATATAAAAAATAATATTACTAATAATATTATTAATATAATATTAATATTACTATTATTAACAACATTAATATTAATATTAAAAATAATAATATTATTAATAATAATATAATATGATTATTATTAATTATATTATTAATTACATAAGTTAATAATAATAATATCTTTAATACTAATTTTAATAATATTTCTAATTTTTATTAATAAAAATATTAATATTGTTAATAATAATATTATTGTTAATATAACTAATAATAATATTATTGTTATTAAAAATAATAATAACCTTATGAACTAGTACCACTCTAGTGGCTGAAACGATGAAAAGAAAGAACTTGAGAGAATGTTTTGGATATTTGGTGACTTATACCACAAGTCACTTTTCTGAAGCATTGGTGTGTCACCTGAGTGACAAGAGGAACAATGTTGATTACTTAGATAATGAGTGAAGATTGAAGCGAGAGAGAAATTGTATCAATTATCTCTCAAGCAATGAGCTTTCCAGTTAAAGACAAGTTACTTAAGTGACATAAGCTTGCTCAAATGACATATTTATGGTTGTTTTTGTGTATGATATTGGTAATGTAGGATTTTTATAAGTTGAAATATATGTCGGTAATGCATGTTGTATGTATATATTGAAGTGTGTTTGCTTGTGTATGCTTTAATGAGATGCATACAAATATGAGTGAGGATGAAATATGATGAGATGTTATCTGATAAATGAATATACATGTTGGTGCTTGTTGTGTAGATATCTAAAATGATATTGTTTATGGGTGATTGTAATGATATTGTGACCTGTTGTAGTTGTAATATTAAATACAAAAAGATATTAAGAAATGAGATATATTTTGACACTTGATTGATATTCTAAATCATATAAATTAAAATATCATATGGTGAAAAGCTAAAGGAGACTCCTGTATCAAACTTTGTAGAATAGGTATAATAAATCATCCTAACATAAGAAATATGAGGTGAATATTGCTTTAGTGGACTAAATGGCAGTATTTAGTGAGACATACTTAATACAAGTTATCTAGAAGATGTTAAATGTGACAAATTATGTTGATGTTATTGAAAATATAATTAAGGATCCTTATAATTTTAAGTAATAAATCAAACATAATTTGTTATTGTGATTCTTTGAATTAAGAATGTGTGGTGATGTGGATATATATATAGTATATAATTATATTATGATTTATTAAAGTGTAAAAATATATGTTTATTGTTATATGCTTATGAGAATTTTCTTCATTAAATAATATTCATAGTATAAAATTTTTATGTATGTTTTTATATTTCTGAGATTTTTATTTATGATTCTTTAAATATTTTTATATTCAAAATTTATTTAAATATTTTAGAATTTTTTTTTTTGTCTTGTTTTTATTCACATTTTGTATTGTTCTTCCTGAAAATGAGTGTGAATCTTTTAAGGTAGAAAAAGTGGTGCATCCTAGGAAGTTAAATTTATACCTACGAGGATTGATTGTCAAGTTGTTGATAAAGCCCAAGAGGAGATTCATTAGTAGAAGATTATTTGACACTCAAGTCAGTAAGAATTATAAAAATTATAGAATATATGAGTATAAAAGTGAATAATAGAGTTGAGTGAGTAATATATGTGAGATTAATCTGTATTTATAGGATCTCGAGCCTAGGCTATTCCAAAAGATATTTAAAATAAATAAACTATACGATTGATTAGTGAATATTTGTCATTCAATTAATTATAACCACACACACATTATGAGTTATACTGACACGTATGATTTGGTTGGATTTTATAGTATTATGTTGTGATACATCCCTTTATATCTTAGATACAAGTAGGTACATAAGTCCTCCCAAGTTCAAAATCTATAAATGAAGTGCAAATGGATCAATTTGATGGATGAATGAGTTTCAATGTTTTACTTAAGTAATTAGTTTTGAGGTTATATTTTCACCACCGTCTTTTGTGGTCGAGGCTTTGCAACCTTTTATGAACTTGAGTTTGTTCAAATTCAATTTAACTAAGGATTTCATCAAAGGGAATTAGTCCACGACTAAAACTTGTAGTGTTATATTATGAATGTAACATGATTATTTAATACTAAATTGTCTTGGAATAATATATTTATTAGTCATTACCTTCAATTCAGTGAATTTGATCAAATTGACTTGTTTAAGTTTTATACGTCAAATAATTTTGATTCACCTCAATATGTTTTACAAGTGTTCGTCAGATTATTTTGATCTGACAATACTTTATTTGTTATGAGTTGGTTATTTATTTTCAAAGCAACTTGTCATATTATGTTGATTTGATGTGATGGTCGTCTATTTCTAAATGACTTTGAATTACTATGATAGTAGTTTATTTTTAAAAAACTTCGTAGTACTTTGATTAGATTTGATGACCATTTATTATCAAACAATTTCAGATAACTTTATGGTGCCTTGTTTTCAAACTAGTATAGATTACTGTGATAGTAATTTATTTTCAAATGACTTTGGATTATTGTGATGGTAATTTATTTTTAAACAACTTCGTACTACTTTAATCAAATGTGATGTCATTTATTTTTAAACCACTTGGCAATGCTTTGATATGAAAAAGAGATTTTATTGAAAAATGTGTCTCATTAAAACCTTGCTTGACAAAATTCACCTCAGGGACAAAAGTTGAACTAAGAAAAAAGAGTACTTGGTCTCATTCAACCTGTCCATGTGATGATGATGTGACAGTTGTTTCTAGTAAATACCATAAGACTTGTGGTCTTGGAACAATTTTACCTACGCTTCATGGTGGGTGTCAAATATTCTTACTGGAAAGGAGCACGACTCTCCCGAGGTGGAAAATTTGTATTCTTAGAAAGTTGAGTTTATACCTCTGAGGATTGATTGTTGAATTGTTGATGAAAATATTTTGGTGATGCTAAGGTTAGTAAGAACTAGCTAGAGAAATTATAGAATATAGGGTATAAAAGTGACTAAGAGAATTGAGTGAGTACTCCCTGTGTACTTGCTATGTATTTATCAGCTATCAGACCTAGACTGAAATATTTCAAAAGATATTTAAAATAAATAAAAGAAATGATAGATTACTAAATATATGTTATTCAATCAATTATAACTATATATA
>Ga0209489_100354_pt1 | contig 81782 bp, 34 predicted proteins | sample SiratrowhiteBW_FD_187527 | JGI IMG/M metagenome (GOLD analysis project Ga0209489, IMG submission 187527) | Root nodule microbial communities of legume samples collected from California, USA - Siratro white BW (SPAdes) (version 2) | ecosystem: Host-associated > Plants > Roots > Nodule | place...
TTCTTTTTCTATCCATATAACTTTTTAAAAATTGACTATAGACTTTATTATACTTTCAAATCGATTAATTCAATCCTAACTTTTATTCATTCTTTATAACCAAATTTTACATTTAGCGACCCTATTTACCTTCATAAAGTTCATAAAATAACTAAATAGTCATATTAGTATTTTTTTAAGATCTAAATTTAATATTTAGTACACCTTTTCACCATCAAGAAATTGTTTTAGTAACACCTTTTTACCATCACGAAATTGGTAAGAGAGTTAAATACACATTTTTATACTTTGATGACTAATTAATCAATTTTTAAAACAAAGGGAACCAAAAACATATTTAACCCAAACATAAATATTGCCATGTTTTAAAACTCATTTTATTTTAATTAGCCTTTTGCATGCATTTAATGTTGTATTTCAATTTATTATCTTTCGAAGCACATCAGTTACAGTGTTTGATCAAGTTGTGATTTTCTCAAATCATTCTACACTACAATGAGTATGTCAACAAATTATGGAGTGGATATATCGTATATTATAAAATTAAGTATATAAATAAGCTAATACAAAACAAAACTCCATAAATCAGTAAAATGAAAGCACAAAACTAAAGGAAAAAAGAAAAGAGAAGCAAAGCCTTTGTTTTCTGGAAACAGATCAACAGATTATAAACCATACTTAGAAAAGGAATTAGGGATCTAATGAAAAGATTTGCACAGTAGGGAAAGGAGGTAAAGTTCTCAAAATAAAACAACAACACAATATCATTTCTTATTTTCAAGCCAAACTATATTTCAGACATTCCAAGAGACATTTAGTGTAATGCCAGGACTTAGTTCTTTTTATTTATATTGTGAGGTTTAGTGGGACAAGTGGCCCCACCAGTCTAGTGCACAAAATTATGTAAAAATTCATAGGGTAGACCTGCCCAAGTCCCATTGTAACATAACTTTTAAAAGAGCTAAGAACTTGCCCCAAATACACGGATTCTCGATTGGATTTGAACCCTGCAGCAAGGGCAAGCAGCTTTACCTTTTCTTCCATACTCATCACTGCAACTAGCACACATAATTTGGTGTGCACACGGCAAGAAAACAATGGAGACCTCATCTTTCATACATATAATGCATTCTCTGTTGCTATTCACTTCTTTATCTGAAAAATCGTGCAGATTATCTAGTTGTTGAAGCAGCCTGGCAATGGTCTCTCTTTGGGGCTTTGTGCCCTCAGAGTTGCTTGTAGGTGAAGTGCTTGATTGGTTATGCAACTCAGCAGACTGAGCAGATGCTTTAAGGCGCGAAAGTTCCTGCTCCAGTCTTAATAGATCATCCTTGTGGCGCTGGAAATCTATCTCTATCTTCAGACGCAAAGTCTCAATCCTCCTCTTATTATTAGACTCAGCTGCTTCCTTAGAGCGCCGTTCCTCCTCAACCAGTGCTAAGGCTTCCTCTTTAGCCTTCAACTCTTCCTTCCACTTCACCTGTAACAAGTTATTACACAAAATAAATGCTTCAGCAATATGAGCATTATCACAGAAATTGCATTTAAAGTGACCAGTCAGTATTACGATACCTTCAACATATCGTAAGAGATATATTATCAGCATCTAAAGTGTAAACTTCTTTTACAAGACATGACGGAATAAACAAACCCAGGCCTCATTTCAATAAATGCAATTGGCTACATTTGACAAATCATCACCATTGGGCTCTATGAAATCAATAATAAAAACAACTAAAATGAAGTTAATTTATCTTTAAGCAACATTATCCTACTTCCTAAAATATCATAGAGGCATTTCCTATCATGGGATGAAGTTAAATCCCATTTTCCACCATGACATAAGCATTTTGAAGATATCACTCACTTTGAATACCAGTTCCAAAACACAAGCCTTCTTTACCAAATAAAACAAAATACAAGATTAATAATTAACAGAGAAAACCCACCAAATTGGTACTTGAAGTTATTTGTGTCACCACACTAGTCCTTCAACTTTTTGGATTGCAAAGTTTACCCATGAGATATTTAATTCATCACATTAGTCTTTCAGATATGTAAAATTTCAAGATATTGGTCTCCATAAGACTGAAGTTACGAAAATAGAATCTTTGATGGTCAAATTTGGTGACAGATTATACATTTGAGAGAAAAGATCTAAATTTCACCAATATAATCCTTATCAAAGGACTAAAATGGTCATAAAAAGAATCCTCTTGAGAATTTAGTGACAATTATCTTCGAGAAACTAATTTGATGGCAAAATATATGGAGAACTAAAGTGGTGACAAATGAATCTTTGAGAGACTAATTTGTAAAGTACTAATGTGCCACATAACTTTGTAGGGCCAAATTCAGAGTTTCTTAAACTTATGAAATACACACCATTCTCAATCCAAAGTATGATTAACAAGTCAGTAACAAAAGCTATGTAGCTGTAATTGAAAGGATGATGCCCATGGCTGCCATGAAAAATGAGAAAAAAGGAATGAAGAAAACAAATGATGAACTTAATTTCTTTTGAGAACACATTTATAAGTACCAAAATACTTGGCAAACTCACCCTCAAAAGTTAGCTATGAAGGGGAAAGAACCAAATACTTAAATACTCCACCGGGCATCTTATACTACTCAACGTGGGACTTAGACATCTCACAATAACCATGTTCCAGTCATAGCAGTGCCCCTAAGAGACAATGTCTCGACTTTCATCCTACGACACTTTACTCAACTCCCCATTGGCCAGAACCCTCTCCCAGTCAAAATCCTTCATGGACAGCCCATCCCGAGACACTAACAATCTGATACCGATTAACAAGCACCCAAATCTGTGAGGAACTTGCCCTCAAAAGCTACCTATTAAGGAGAGGAACCAAATACTTAAATATTTCACTGAGCATCCCATACTACTCGATGTGGAAAAAAAAAAGGAACACAGAATAAATAAAGAACTATATAGACCGTGAGGTGTGAAGAATGAACACATACTAATTAAAAAAAAAAAAAAAAAAAAAAAACAGACCCGAGAGCTGTATTATGATACAATAAAAGGGGGTTGACTGGAAACAACACTAGAGATCCGTGGGTTGCCTGAAAATGACACTCATCTTTGGAATGACCAGAAATGATGCCAGAAACAAAACACAAGTCAAGTTTGGTGTTTTTGTCCCAAGAAGGGGGAGTTTAAGGATTTTGACTATAATTAAAAACCCTAAGCAATTCTGACATATACCAAGAAAAAACAGAAAAGAATACCCATTAAATAAGTTCAATAACGCACAGAAGAAAAGGAAGTACAGAAGGGATTTTGAACTCGTGCAGAATAGTGGCTGCAATTTTCTTGGACAGAGGCTGCAATCTAAGGCTACAATAACAAATTGTGACAACTAGATTTTAATAACAGTCCGAGGCTTCTTAACTGCCATAGAGCTGTTATAATATTTTCCATTGATAATCAATAGTGTCCTGAGCTGTCATCTTTTGCCAGACATTAAGTGTGTATTATTAAATGTCTGTGGTGTGTTGTATTATAACAGCACGCAATCCCATAAAAGTGCATCTATACATATTAACAAGTATGGACAAATATAGATGTGGACAATTTAAATTGTCCATATAAATTAAGTTCTTGTCATGTACTCTGTCCTGACACGAATGTGAATTATGCATCCAACCTGATCACAACTTTTATAAATCTCCATGCTTCAAAGCATACATAGCTCATGCAATATGTATGAAGTAAAAGAAAAACGAAGGAAAAAAACACATTTCATCAGTTTCAAGCCACAATTATCAGCAACTACATTGAAATATAAATTTTTAAAGCCTTCAATGTTAGATATTCATTCAATTGCTCGGGTTAAAAATGACTAAAATCCTCAATGCAGAAACTATCAATTTCAATGTGACAATAGCAAACTGTGTCGCACTAGTCTAGGTAATATTGATGTTTTAAGTTTGAAACTTCATTTTTTTCAGAAAGGCCATGAGGTGACTCCACCCCTTGACAGTGGACTGATCCCTGTTTGGGGTCTGCTTGTCCCCTGGCCACAAGATGATTTCCAGATTTTCAAATAACACCACTCTAGCAACGTAGCAGTGCAGAGCAGTCGTCTTCTACAGGGGCTGCAATAGCAGGCGGTTTAGTATAGCAGTTTAGCAGACCAAATAGTGGCTGTAGTGATGATGCTATGAGCAGATTCCAAAAAATCCTTCTGCACAACGACATTAGGGTTTTGGGGGGACTATTTTTTGGGATTTCAATTTACAATGAAATCTACAACTGTAATAGTAGTGAAAATGAGATCATGATTGGTGGTTCCAACCTAAGAAACTTGTATTTAACTTTTTTTATTGGTATTTACTGATATGTTTTGTACATAATACCTATGACTTTTTATTTTAATTATAAATATCATTAATAGAGTAATTTTTATCACTTTTGAGAATTTAAATCATGCAGTATACATTATCTAAACTAGATAAAAATTTCAAAATAGCAGTTATCCCACTATGACCATTTTGGGGCTGAACGCTATGTGCCACTATCCATGATTTAAAACACCAGTGCTTCCAATTGGCGTTTCAACTTCACGCCTTTGCACTACAGGTAAAGTGCACCCATATATGTAGATAAATTTGCAAAATTGGGCTACACTTTGTGGTTGAAGTACGTTATGTCCAATCAATGCAAACATAGGTAAAAGCTCAAAACCATATTTTCTTTTCTTTTGGTTGTCTGTGTGTGGCCCTGTTAAATATAATAATGGAGTATAAAGAGCAAACCTCAGCTTCCTTTTGACACTGTCTAATCTGAACCAACATTTCTTGTGTCTCCGATATCTTCTGTTTTTCACCAGAAATCTCTTGCTGCAGCTTAGCTTTCTGTTTTTCCCAAGCTAGAAGTTTTTTTAAACATTTTTTCTCCCTTTTTGCAACTTCTAAGCAAGCTGTCACTGACTCTGATGCACTTAATTTAGAAGCCTCCATCTCTGCTTTCATTTCTGCATTCTCAGTTTCTAGTCTCCTCACAGCTGCATTGGCAAGGTCCAGTTGACCACTGGCCTTTCTCAAAGCATTCTCCATCTCTGAGAGCCTCTTCATGGTTGTGTCCTCAAGGGCCGGTTTCCCTTTCTTCAATTTCTGAGTCTCCTCTCTTTCCATCCGCAATATTTTGAGTTCAGTTAGATCACTGCTTAGCTTTCTAGCTGCCTGCATTGCCTTCTGATGAGCCCAGTCTTTTCGCTCACTCACCTGCTTCTCAAGATCCTTAATCTGATGAAATAAAGTGACTATCACCTCATCCTTCTGATCTTCCGCCACAAGCTCCAAATTCTCATCAAGATTCAAATCACGAAATTTACTCAGCACCGAATTCACAGCATCTTGGTTATCAAGATTCTGTGAATCTCCTCCCGACTGCTCAGCCGGGACTCCTGTCCCGGTCGCAGTAAAAGAATCCAAACTATGTGCAGTACTCCGCCCAGAAATGGCCTTTGCCTGCGCCTGCAACTGCTTGGAGTTTGCCCTAAAACCAGCAGCAAACATAGCAACATTTCTCTTCAATAACGACTTCATTGAAGGAGAAAGATTAAACCTTTTCGGAAACTCAATGTCTCTCTGCAGCTGCAAATTCATGTCTGTCCCGCAAGAGTAAACCCCATTCACAGGAAAATCCAAGCCTCCCCCATTCCCAAATCCCCACCCTCCATGAAACCTACAAAAAGCCGGCCCCATAACACCAACCGAGTTGCCACCACCCTCACCAGTAACCGGAGCAGGGCCCATAGTGCCCGGCACAGGAATATCCATAGCACTAGCCTTCCCAACATGAAGATCATTCATGAGCAAACACCACATGGCATCACCTTTGCTCAAATGTGGCCTCACCTGTTGCACCAAACACACCAAAGCCGCCACAGAGTACTCCTCTAACTGCCTCAAATTAGAGAACACGGGCTCAGTCTCATCCATATTCCCACCACCACCATCACTATTACTATTCAAATACGCCAAGGAATTGTGCAAAATATTTGTCAGTGCATCCATGCCACCATAACAATGCCCATTTCGCAGCATGGCCTTAACAGCAACATCCTCATCGTAACCCAACGCAACAAGTTTTGAGACAGCTTCATTGTAAATAAACTCCAAGTTTTTCAACAGAATCTCTTCCAATTGTTCCTCTGTACAGTAACCCCACCCGGTTTCCTCCACATTAGGGTTTGAATTTGGGCTTGGGGAAGAATCGTTGACAGGCATATTGTATCTGAAGGGCTTGAGACCAGACTCGGCTATGGATTTGGATATGGCATCCTTGTCGCAAGAATCCGGGTCCGGTTTCGCCGATCGGGTTCTCCGATTAGCCCTGATGTGTTTTTCCCTCATGGTGCAACCCATATCGATATCTGCGTTTTTGTCGAGTTTTAGAGGGAGATGAATAAAGGGGCTGGAAAACGAAGGATTGGGTATTGAAAAAGAAGATCAAGATCGAAGCTTGGTTAAAGAATGGTGAGAAGAGGATCGAGGGATAGTGGGTGAAGAGGGAGATAGGTGATAAAATTGATTTTGATGAAAAAAAAAATAAAGAAAAAAGGAAAAAGAGAAAGAAAGGGTTGCTGATTGGCTCAGCGTTATTGGTTCTGAGAGAGCTCAGTGTTGAGAATCATAACCTCTATTGGTTCAGCGTTATTGGATAAATAGGTCTTTCAACTCTCTGTAAAGGTTAATGCTTTTCTTCCTTTTAACTTATTATGGTTATATTCGTTAAAATATTTGAAATTTTTCTTCTATCTCTCTAAATAAAATAAAATAAAATTTGATTCAGCGTTTAATTATTTAATACTTTTTAGGAAAATTTTGGCACACTTTTTCCAGTTCTTTTTAAATGACACTTGTATTTCCTAAAATATATTTAAACACAAATAAAAAATTAAATAAGTATGGATATCAAAGCATATTAAAATTATATATACACAATTTTGCTTTCGTGAAACTAAAATAAACTAGAGTATATATTTATATTTGTATTATCAATTAATTTAAAATAAAATATATATTTCTGATAACGAATAGTTATTTTCTATCATTTAATAACTATTTATTAAGATAATATTTATAATTATAAAATTACATTCATATATATATATATATATATATATATATATATATAAAAAAAAAATATAAAAAGAGAAATAAGAAATTTTATTTATATATAATTTTTCTTTTATTACAATTACACAGTTAGTAGAAGCATCTTTATTAATGGGTTGATACATACAATTAGTGTTTATGATCCTTAAACTAGTGAGTGCTTCTAATGAAAATATGATCATGTGATAAAATTTGTAATTATATTTGTGTTTGAATTCCAACTTGTACTAGAAATATATTATTAAGATGATTATTCTAAAAGAATTTGGATAGTTTCATACATTCATACTTAAATTTGTATTATTCTCTTATTTCATATAAGAGCTAAGAAAAAGGAGAATAAATGTCACATGAGATAATTAAAATAATATATAATGATAAAACAAAATATAACAAACTCTAAATTTTGATTAAGTGCTTATAATAAAGTGTAAAATTATCTTTATAAATTATTAAATGAGATTTCTTTCTTTAACTGAAATAAAGTATCTTGTGATCATATAACTTTTTTTTTTTTATAAACAAAAAATTTGGACATATTATGTTGATACATGGTGTTAAGCATTCACAATACTTATTTATGTAACATGAAGAAAACATAAGAAGGGGACAAGATAGAATTGTGCTTTTATCAAAGTTAAAAAAAAAAAATCGTAAGCATTGTCTAATTAGAAATACTTCAACAATAAATAGTTCATCAAGTGAATATTGTAAATTTTTCATCTAATAGATCTTATGGCACGTAACTCAGCTTAACAGAGTTACTTGATTAAAAAAAATTTCTAATTTATTCCTAATAAATTATCAAATAGTATTTTAATCATTTAATGAATCTTAAAAACTTAGCTGACAAATTGAATAAAGATTGAATTTCAAATAAATGTTTTTTCAAAAATTTGTTATAATTTTTTGCATAATGTCTTCAATCAAACATGTCTATCAATTATTGAACTTTGAGTTTGATGATCTAAGACAAATGCAAGGTTAGAGCTAGGTTGATTGTTGACTTTTTTTCAGCAAGTGTACCGAGTCAAAAGTAATATAGATTTGTAAAGTATGAATGTCGATCCCATAGAGAACAATTTTACTTATAAATCTCAGTTTGCACTACTTACTAAGCAATTATGGTTTTCAAGATTATTTAATAATGATTTGATTCAATAAACATAAAAGAGCAATTAAAAATAAATAACGATTATAAAAAAGGGTTTAAAAGATCTAGAAGGACTCTGGGATTGAATTTCATCTATCTCCCTCGTTCATATCTTTGGATTTGATAAAAACATACAATATCCGTAACTACTCACAATTGATGCACATATAAAAATCATTCAAATCGATTCCTCTGACATGAAATTCATAAGGAAATTTCTTAAACACTGATCCCTCAGCTATTTAGTAAATTATTCAGCATTAAGAACAAATGTTATACGCAATCAATACATCGAAACATATCCCTAGTATTCCAATATATTGAGTATTTTTTATCTAGGTCAGAAACTTAAAAGTATTTCCCAGTTAAATTCAAGAATCAAAATCAAGACTCTATTGATTAGATAAAATCTAACATTAAGCACAAGATGAAAATACCAATTGAATAAAAACTGAATATTATATATAAAAATCACCAAAATACAAATGAGTTCAAAAGATTACATTCAATCCCAAATATGAAGAATTAGCTACTCATGGTAGCCATTACAATCCAAGGAAAGGAAGATTGCCAGAGAAGAAGAAGAACTGATGAATTGCTTTCGTCCTTGACGATTGCTCTCGTTCTTCCAGGTCTAGATCCCTTCAGAAAACCTAAAATCGTCCTTTTAAACTCAATTTTGGACCTAGGTTAAGTGACTTTTGGCTTGGGCTTTTTTATTTTAAACTTTTATTTCTTTTCTTCATGCATCTTTCAATCTCTTATTTTTTTCATTCTTTTATACCTGAAATTTCACAATAATTGAGATAAAAAAATTTCCTTTAACTCAGTACTCAAAATCTAAATTTAAATCCAAAAACTCTCAAATTAAGGATAATTATTATCTCAAAGAACACTTAAACCCACAAGTACTCAAGCTTTCTCATGTATAAAAATACTCAATATTGGCACTTATCATTGATTTACTGTATCAGACAATTTTAAAGAGAGATGATGACTGTTATACTAAGACATGTCCGATTAAGCTAAAAGAACATAACTAAAACATTTAATAACTTTTCATTTAAAGCAACATATTTTGGAAGTAGTCTTTGATGTAGCTCATTAGTCTAATAGGTCACACTAGATGTAGGTTTATACTTTGTGCCTAAAATCTTGCTACAAATGTAGATAGAGAACTCAATTAAAAAGGCTTTAGATAAAACATTTTTGTTTACATAAACTCATGATTATTTCCTTCCCAAGTTAGTGTAGATGAAAATAACATATAATGTAAAGAAGATAAGAAAGAAAGAGAATATACACAATAATATATATTAGTTCATCTATCACTACAAATTACATCCAGTTCTTGGCCAACAAGTTAAGTTCAACTAGGCAGACTACTACTGCGAAGTACAAACCCAAGTATTCTTTGAGCTCGCAATTATTCTTTGTTGATACCAAGTATCATTTACTCAAGTCGCTCCCGACTAACACCGAGTATTCTTTACTCAAGCCATTATTAGTTGACACTAAGTATTCTTTACACCTAGCCACTTTTAGCTAACGGCTTAAGTATTCTTCTAGATCGCAACCACTTTTGGCTGACCCCATCAAGGAGTATTCTTTTCTCAAGTTACTCATGCATGAATAAGTATTCTTTGCCCTTTAGCCAATCCTGGCTAACATAAGAAAGGTTGAAGGTTTGAAAGATCGTCTGATTAGTTGGTCAGACTGCTAGAGTATTTACGTCTCTTGAAAAATACAATAATTTGAGCATTTTTTCTTAGTTTATATTGTTGTGCACTCTAAAGAGGAGTTACGTCTTTCGATAAACACAAGATGAAGCTCTTCTAATGACATCTTTTGACCCATGGATATGGAAAATTCTGTGCTCTCAATTATGGAATCTCTTTCTAAAGCTTTGAAGATTGCTCAACATTTAAACAACATTTTGGCACAATAACCTTTGCTTGTTATTTTTCTTCTTGATTGAAGGCTTTATATAGGTGTTGGAAGAAGGTAACCATTGAGAGACTATTTGTATTCGTTGAACAACTTCGGTTATTTTGCATCCTTTCTATGTTTATAGAGCTTGGACATGGTCGTTACATTAAATATACATCATGCAACTTTAAATGTGGTTCTTCTTTATGTAACATCCTTGATCACTAATAATGCTCATATCCCTTAATAGCATAGTCTTTTACACCAATTCATGATAAAAGTGCACACCGTTCAAGATAAATAATTAGACTAGATATGAAATATTTTATGTGTAGTTGGTGAAGAAAGTTGTTTTATCTCTTTTCCCAAGAGATCATTGCATGTTGACTTTGACTTACATCTTTAACAAATCTCTTTGACAGACAAAATAGTGGACATTTTCTATATCCAAATAATAAGTGCACATGCACACACACCCACACAGATATTCAAATGGTACAATGTTATTTATGTGTATTTGTTTGATTTTTATAAGTGTATGGTCTAATTTATACGAGCACTTTATTAAATATAAGAAAATATTGCACATTGTTGTTTTATCTATCAGACACACTAGCATTCTGCATGATTTGTTGCTAAACATCAATCGATCTTATAGATGATGCATGATCACATTTGGACTTGGATGTTTTCAACATTTCATCAAAACCATAGGGTGTTGAATTTTTCCTTAACAATATTAGATATTTTAATGTTTATTTTATGTATGCAAAGAATATTTACTTCTTCATTCTTTCAAGAGGGTATCACTTTGACGTGTTAAGATCAATATCTCTTGAAGAACATGCTTAAGATTGTTCCACGCCAACAACTCCTCTAATGTGTCAAGATATCTACTTTAAAAAGTCTTTCAACCACGCATGACCCTTGCTTTCCTCCATTTTAGAAAGAGGTTATTTGACTCAGGTTTAATGAATGATATCATGTATCAGATTATTGCTTAAAGAAGATATGTGCAATTAATGCTACGTGAAGAACATTTAATGTGTCTCAAAGCTTAAAGGTGGGTAGACGATTGTCAACAATCGATTTCGTCCGAGTAAATAAATTAAAATTAAGAAAATAAAATATGTGTCTATAATTAATTGAATAATCAAAATAAAAAATGAATAAGAAAATAATAAATAGAAAAAAATATATACACTTGTTTAGTTTAGGTTTTATTAAAAAATAATAAATAATAAAATAAATAAAAAGAGGTTTGAATTTATCCATTTTTTTACAAAACATAAAAAATAATAACATAGTTAACAAAAACAAAAAAACGAAATAAATAAAAAAATAATAAAGAAAAGAAATGAAAAATAAAATAAATAAATAAATATTTAACATAAAAAATAAAAATAAAATAATAAATAAAAGGAAAATATATAAAAAGAAATTGAAACTGTTTTGAAATTGCTTATTGATCTGCAAGTTCAATTCATCTTTAAAATAATAACAAAAAAAAAGAGTCTGAGTCAATCCTCTGAACTACCTTCTTTTAATAATAAAATAATAAAATATATAAAAAATAATAATAACAGAAAAAGATATGTTGTAAAAGGGCTCCTCTCCACTTTCCACAATATGATTTTCCCGTAAGACACTTTTATGGTAACTACTATTATTCATATTAAGAGGAGAAGAGAGAAAAATATTAAGTGCAAGAATACAAAGAACAAAGAGAAAAATGAGAAAGGAGCACCTTTTTTAAAAGAAGAAAGAAGTAGTTTTTTGTAGAGATCAAGCTTTAAAGAATCAAGATCCAGGTATGATTTTAGAATTTAAAATTGGCATACATTTAAGATTTATTATTTTGTTGTTGCTTGGTTCTCTTATGATAAGTGTACAGTCACACTCTCTCCTCCATGAAAGCCTTCTTCCATAACCTTTTAATGTAACCCTTCACTAACCTTTTAATGTAACCCTTCACTGCATCACTTTTCACTATCCAAAATACCTAAAAACAGTTCCTAAAATTCACAAAAATTACACCAAAATTCAATCATGTTTGCCCAAAAAAAAAATTGCACCCAAAACCACTCCAAAACAGCCCCAAAACAACCGTCGTCGTACCGCCAGCCGTCACTGTCGTCGCTCCTCCTTCGCCGTCATCGTCGTCGCTTTGGATTGGTAGACCTAACGTGGGTTTGGAGCAAGCTGGTGGTGGCTTAGGGTTGAGGTGATGATGACCTAGGGTTGTGGAGTTGGGACCTTCCTATTCGCACCCCCACATTACCATAACACCCTTATCTCAATAAAAAAAATAATTCTGGGCTTTTTTGAGTCAGTCCAATATTGTTTAAAAAATAATTTTTATTTGTGTATCTCCAAAGTTTAAGCTTATATTTTGCATGTATTTTTTTTAATTTTTAATAAAAATAAAATTTTAATATAAAACTTTAGAAATAAAATTTTGGGATTATTATATTTTTTTAATAATGTTAAATATCAAATAACCGCTCGCGTTATATGATATTTAATATTATTATTCTAAGGTTTGTTAAATATCAAATGGCCGCACTCGTCATACGATATTTAATATAAAACTTTGGAAATAAAATTTTGGAATTATTATATTTTTTAATAATGTTAAATATCAAATGGCCACTCGCGTCATACAATATTTAATACTATTATTCTAAGATTTTTTTAAATATTAAATTGCCACACACGTAATACGATATGTAATATAAAAACTTTATAGATAAAATAAAATTTTGGGAGTATTATATTTTTTAATAATAATGTTAGATATTAAATGGCCACACGAGTCATACGATATTTAATGTTATTATTCTAAGATTTTTTAAATATCAAATAGCCGCATGTTTTATGAGATATTTAATGTAAAACTTTGGAAATAAACTTTGGGATTGTATATTCTAGATACTTTGAAAATAAATATCTTTTTAAAATATATAATTTTTAAAAATAAAAAATTATAAAGTTTCAAAACTTAAAAGTATTTCTATTACTAAAAAAAACATATATGAAAATTTTAAAATTTCAAAACAATCAACAAACAAAGTTATCCAAAGAACTATGTAAACCTGATTCTCTATTCCTGATGGAGATACGTAGGAGCAAGGTCAAACCTTGTCGAAAAAATAAAAGAAATATTTTTTTTGTTTTTATCTTCATTTTTGTCTCATTTTTTTTGGGAAAATAAACATTTTGAAAATTACACTCATTTTATTTATTTAATTAAAGATACCGTCTTAGGACGGGCGTTGTGGGGGTGCTAATACCTTCCCGACACGTAACCGACTCCCAGACCCAAAATCCGATTTTCACGGACTTGCCTTATTCTTTTCCGGTTTTTCCATAGTTTTTCATATAAACTATGGTAGCGACTCCTCTGTTTCGAAAATTAAAATAAATTATTTTTATCCACCGTCCCCCTCGTGACTCCGGTTGCGACAACGATAATTGAAGAACTTTTGTTTGTCTCACAATAGCTCAAAAAAGGATTTGCAATAACTTTTTTCTTCTCAACTTTGTATAGAGAAAGTTTGACAACAATAATGTACAAGCTCCCATTATCTTTACAAGCTTTTTTTATCTACAAAAGTGTTCTCAATCTTGTATTCACCTTAGGAGGTTAAATCTCTTTTAGCGAGAGAAACTCATGCTCATATAAATCACAATCTTTGTGCAAACAAAGTGGTTTAGCTAAGAATGATTGCATTTTGAAAACACTCATTTTAGCCAAGAGTGGTTGTGTTTCAAAAAATACTTGTATTTAGTCATGAGTGGTTGAATCCAAATAATACTCGTATTTAACCAATAGTAGTTGTGTTCCAAATAATACTTGTGTTTAGCCAATAGTGGTTGTGTCTAAAGAATACTCATGTTTAGCTAGAAGTGGTTGTATCTAAAGAATCCTCATGTTTAACTAGGAGTTTTGTGTTTTAGAAAAGACTCGTGCTCAACCAAAAGTTAATGTGGTTCATAGAATACTCATGCTTAACTAAGAGTGATTGTGTCATTTTAAACAATACTTGTAACTTAGCTAGAAGTGGTTGTATCCAAATATACTTGTAGTTTAACCAAAAGTGATTGAGTACAAATAATAATTATATTTTTAAAACGTTACTCTGAATTAGTAAAATTTTAATGATATTGATTAAAAATTGAACATAGTGCAAATTATTAAAAAGAACCATGTAAAATAGATTGTGCAACTTATCTTTTTAGATTAACGTTGTCAATCTACAACTAATCTAAAGAGAAGAACTTTTCAAAAATAATCTTTAAAAAGTATTTTAAATCATGTGTCTGACTTTTTATCATACAGTGATTTATAAAATTTACTTAAGAGTGTGTGTCTTTTCAATATTACACTTTGTTTATTTGTATCTATTAAAGAAAACTTTGTTTTGTAAAAAATTATTTATATTTATTTGTATATTTAGTCTATTTTCACAATAATTACATCTCATTATTGTTTTAATTCATTCAATTATTTATTTATTTTTTAAAATATTTATAATTTCTAATCTATCCAACTTTTCTATTTTAATTTTATAAATAAATTATGTTAATAGATGTGTGTTTTAATAAATTTATATACACATATAAGAAATTAAATAAGTATGGATGTCAACACATATTAAAAATTATATATACACAATTTTTTTTGTAAAGCTAAAATAAATTAGAGTACATATTCATAATACTATTATCAATTAATTTAAAATAAAATATATTTTTGTTATCAACTTATTTTAAGAAATAAAATATTTTTAATATTTTATTTTATTTCAATGCATATTTATTTTCAAAAAGTTACACCCACTTTTATAATATATATCCCTTCCAATATTTATAAAGAAATTGGGTTTTTAGTTTATATACAATTCTTCCTTTGGTGTTACAATTACATAGCTAGTAAAAACATATTATGTTTACATTCTAAATTTGCATTCTTATCTTATTTTGTGTAATAGACAAGAAAAAAAAAAGTAAGAAGAAATATTATTTAAATAAATTAGATAATTAAAATAAATCAATATATACGAAGGTATCTCATTAATATATTTATTTATTTATTTATTTCTTATTTTGAAAATATTTGAATTATTTTATAACAACTAAGCGGATGAGTTTTAATACGGTTAAAAAAAATATACAAAATTATTTCATAAACCCTTATTTTATTATAACATTTTTCAATTATTCTTTTAACATGAATGTAGTAATAATCACCCTCACAATATATTTTATTACAATAAAATTTAGAATTTATATTATTATAATTCTAAATATATACATATAGTTTATATTTATTTACTAATCAAAACTACATATCCTAAATTAAATTAATACATATATATGTATATATATATATATATATAATTACAATAAAAATGATTAAATAATATACCATTATTAATTAAATAACATGAAACAACAATACTACAGATAAGCATATCTATAAATAACATAAAACAAACAGTTAAACTAAATGATATTAAAGATATTTCAAAAACAATTATATTTATAAATTACATAAAATAAATTAATTACATTATAGATATCCAGACAATAATTATAGTATAGTTACAAGATATTAATTTGGTTTGGAACTAGATTTTCAAGTATAACTAGATGCTTCATTTTTTTAAAATTGATAAGGATAGACATGGATAAACCTTGAAAGGGTCTAAGATTTATTTTCTCATTTTTATTTACTTTCTCTCTCATGCAAATTCCTTTTTCTCCTTCTTATTTCATAAAGTTCTTTCTACTCTCACTAGTTCAATTTGGTAGTTTTTTAAATGAAGTTTCAAGCTCCGAACAAGATTCTTAGTGAACAAAAAGCTTCTCGATTTAGAGAAAAAAAAATTAAGGAAAACTGCTTTAATTAAACTTTAACTTTAATTAGCACGTCTAAAAATAGAGTCTTTTCTTATTAAAAATTCTTCCAGTGTAACATTTCTTTGTATACCAATTTTGAAAGTCTTTAGTTGCAAGTTGGATTTGAGATTTTGGGATTGTATGTAAGACTACATATATTTAGTAAGAGAAATGAAAACATCTATTACTTTTGAGTCATTTGCCTGTGTATCAAACATTCTTATAAACTCATAGGCCGAGTGACATCAATTATGTACGTGTCTTTAACCTTCTTCGTGATTATACTAACTTTCAAAGTCGTTGTCCTTAATTATAGAATTAGAGTTTCTCCTTTTATCTAAATTCATGTACAATCTATTTGAGTCTTAAAGGATTAGGTATAATCATTTGTAATTTTAAAATAAAAATTCCTTTTAACTCAAGATGAGATTACATCTCGAAATGGGTGAAGAGAAGTTATATTTAAGTGTTAATGTATCAATATAAAATCTTTCTTTTGAATCTTTGTGTATGTGACATATATTTCTTAATTTTATTAATAGTTTAAATCACTTAGATTAAGACATTTAGTAATAAGAAGTTAAAATGAAATTTATTGTAGTATCTAATTGTTGTAAATATTGCTTTGAAATTATATATTAAAAATTTGTGAAAAATAGTCGTTTTAATATTTTTTTTTTGTCAACTTTTCCACAACAGAGTATAGTTTAAATGTGCACAAATTTATGCTTTCTTGCTCTCATAATAGAAGTGTATAATCGTATAATCAGAAAAATAAAATTATTATGATAATCTAAAAACAAACATTACGAGCACAATGTGAAAGATGAAGAATGGAGGTGAGAAAATTATGTGACAGAAGGAAAACACCACTTAACCCAGACATCGACACGTAGGTTATTTTTCAAGACTTGGTATGTGTTTGAAAATAAGTTGCAACGTAACTACAATCTATTTGCTTATTCATTTGTGAATTGAAATGTCAAAAATCTTCTGCGAACGTGATTTAAATTTGTGGAAATGTATACAGATTCACGAAGCTGCCCATTGTTTTTTTGTCGGTTTTGTTTGAGTTTGGACTGAAATATTACCAATCCAATCTAAAAGTTTAGACTTTGATATTTTATGTTTTTTAAATTTGTATAAGATACTAATTTCTTGTTCTCGTGTGACTAAGGTAATCAAGCCAATTCCAATATCATCCATTCCTCTCCGTTTTTCTTGAATTCAAACATCAGTCTTTTTAATTTGTGTATTTGTTTGAACCCGATTAAAGCCTTTAGTCATGATATAAACGTAGCCAAGATAAAAAGGCTAAAAGAAGTCACTAATGAAGAATTATCTCTAAATTAATAAATTTCCAAAATTAATTTTGAGCAGAAAAGAAAAAAGAGAGATGAAATATACATGCGACCCAAGTTTTGTATAGAAATGGGTCCATGCAAATGGGAGCCCGTGGGTGATTTTATTCCAAAAACATACCGAAAGGGGTGCAAGATATTTTGTGAGGAAATAAGGATAAGATGTTGAATTGTGGTTCACAAGAGTAAGATAAGAGTGAAGAGATAGTGCTCAGTTGGTGATCTGTGGATGGCATATTGCATTCCAAACTCACCATCACTCCAGGCTTGGAAGACAAGCACAAATGGCTTGTTTGGTTGGAACATAGGCAAGAAGAATGTTAATGACAAACCTCAGATCAAATACCATGATATTGATCTCACTTTCCCAACTTCTCTGTTGGACAAAACATTCTTGAGAGGTATACTACTATCCCTATTTCTTTCTGCCAAATTGCTAAAGAAAACATAAAATCATATTACTATTTATTTACTGTTACTGTGATCCATCAACTCAAAATATGTACTTGACATAATTTTGATCAGGGAAGGAGGTAAAATGCTGCTATAGGGCTACAATTGATGGGTTCCACGAATGCTGTGACTTCAAGGGGCCATGCGTGATAATCGGCTACACAAACAAGTCTTTCAAGTTTGGTGCATTTAACCCTGAAGGGTACAGAAGCACAGATGACTACTATGATACATTTGATCCCTTCCTATTTTATTGGGTAGACAATGAAACTGAGCCCATTATTTTGCCCAAGGTTGGAGGAAGTGGTGCAGCCCTCTTTGATTATGCACGTGGGGGCCCACAATTTGGGGCAGATGGGCTTCTCATAGGGCCCCCATTGGCCCCAGTCATGGGGGGCTTTGCTGGGCCTGATACCAATTCTGGCATTGGTGACTTAAGACAAGCAAAGTCTAGATTGGGATTGTCTTATGCCAAAAGAGAGGATGGAAAGGAGTCTATATTTGGTGATGAGTCAAGGGCAACGCTTCAAGAAGTGGAAGTCTTTTGTAGTCCTCAAATTGCAAGCTTATACTAGAACTTCATAAGGAGGGTAAGTAATAATACTATACTATAATAGTATATTTTGTGCTGTCCACGTATATAAGGAGTCAATGTCAATGCATTGTACTATTTTGTGCATGAATGAATATGTAACCACTTGGGTCTTTGATCTCATCTTCCACTACAAAGATTCATCAACAGATTTATAAAGTACCAATGCCTATATAAATTAACTTCCACTGAGGATGCTTTTCACTCATTTCCTTTTCAACACCTCCAGTGGAGAACAATGGTTGAAGGATAATTTATTTCTTAAACAACCACATTAAAGCATTGCTTAGCGAGGAAAAAAGCCTCATTAGTACTTTAGGAGTGAATCATATGTTGGTGGCCAGAATCTGTCACAAACTTTATCAGATTATAGGCCGTTTTGCCTTTGAAGAGTTTTGTAATTGTTGTCCCTTTATGAAAGTGTTCCTGAAAATCTATCTTGGATTGCTGAAATGCATTTTCACTGAGATTGGGAATGAGAAGATGCTGAGGGAACAATATGCTTACTTCAGAAGAAGGCATAGATGTGTGTCATTGTTTACTTTTGTACTTCCACTAAATATTAGTCATTTTACCTGTTAATTTATAAGATTAGTATTTAACATACTAGAAAGAATAAAAAATAATCATGATAGTAAACGATAACCATCAGATAATTTATAATATTTTAGAATTAACAAGTGTTCCTCAGGTCAAGCTCCCAGCCTAATCTTATCATTCGCGAAATTGTTACAACTGTGTTGTTATTGACAAATACAGGAGTTTGGTGAACAAGCTTTATGATTGGGGCTAATAAAATTTTAATAGTGATAGAACATAACTAAAAGCACTTAAAAGAAATGTTATGAGTTATATTCTTATAAAATATCCTTTGTTATGCTTCCGTCTGTGCCATAAAAGATGTATTGGAAACATGACAGTGTAATCACCTTGGTATTTTTTTATACTAGGGAAACTGTGTGAACAACAGGTATTCAATAAATTTCTTAATCGTTACACAATGAGCTTTTATGAAACAGACATTTTAAAATAGAGTCAATATATTGGTGGCTTCGTGGAAACCTTCAGTAAAATAATTATGCTTGACTATTCATTCCTTAGGACAAATTTTGCCCCCACATAATTAGCTAGCAATTTTAGTGGTCACTTGTTTAAGAATTTAAAAATTATGTTAAATCATATTTGAGAAGGTACGAATGAACAGAGAGAATGATTGAAAATAATGATAATCACTCTACTCATTGATCTACAATTCTTCTTGCAGAACCTAAAAGCAATTCCTTAACACACCCTACTGCTTAAGTGGTAAGGATGGTAGAATTTCTCCATTACCACCAAATAATGGGTTGACATAATTCTTCCTTACTTCACAAAGCATTCCAGTAAAATATTGTTTGGTTAAAGCTGCTGATTTATTGACATAGACTCCATTAAAAGGTCATTAACACCTATCATTCTCCACTAATGCAAAAAGGACAAGCCAGCCGTATCTTGGAGGCTAATCAGAACAACTGTACGGTGAAATGTCTTGTCAATTCTAAATGTAGAATTTCATTTTACCTTTGTTTTTAAAGGAAAAAAACAAAAAAGAAGTGACCACCATCATATCTGGCGGCTAAGTTGACTGAAAGCTAAAGTCCTGTTATTCACATGCATTATTTCTTTTAGCTTTGTCTTCTACTTTCAGTTTTTCAAAATTAAGCGTCTGCATCATTGTTTATTTGGGAGACAAACTAATCTTACTGTATTGAAATTTTGACATAGTAGACCAATATGACAAATAGAATCTATCCCTCAATATTCTCATAGCTTGTTGAACATGTATGAAAATAACAACAGCCAAGGAAGCCTTGAGTGAAGACAATCATAAGCACTAGATGATAGGGGGAGAAAAGTTTGAGTCTTGACAGCATTTATAGGAAAGTTTTGCCATTATATAACTATATTTTATAGAACCACACATACAGATGGCTGAATGTAAACCAACTCCGGCAATATGGATAAAAGTGATGTTGCCTGGGGATCCTAAATAACAGTGTAAATGATAAACATAATCAATACCACTTCAAGCAGAAAATAATTTCTGCTTGCAACACAACAAGGTGATTCTACTCATTATTTATCACTCCAAGACATACATTAAAAAGCGTTGTCTCAGATTCCTTATAATGCCACACCAAGTAAAACTACAGCTAACTAGTCCCCACAAGGATTTATGACAACCCTTAAATTGCCTTGATGCAACCTGAGATCACCAGCTCTTATCTCCACTTTTTGGCCTTTGAATTAGTCCTTCATCACAATTTGATCTTCCATTTGTTTTTAGATTCTAAAAGGATCATGGATATGAGATTGAGTTAATTTGATCATAATCTTCATAAGGGACATCTCCATTTCCATAGAAGTCCATGGAATTCCATTGTCTTGAGTAAGGTGACATGCTGCCAATTTGACTGAGAGTATCAGCAAATTCAACTTCTGCATTGACATTTGAGTAGGAGAAACTAGATGGAGTTTCCGGATGTTCCAATGATTGCCATTGTGTCCCCATACTTGGTAAGTCATACCGTGGAAAATATTCAGCCACAGCATGTTGTAATTGAGGGTAGTCCTGCAGTTAGAGAAACAAAAGTCAGTAAGTTTTCCAAAAACTACTTATTCAATCTCAACTTTCTTTCTTTGTTCCTACTTATATATATACCTTTGAAGAATCAAGAATCATGTCAGGGGAGATCCAGAAGTTTGAAGGATTGGTTTCCAGAGAAGCTAGGTTAACCTCTCCCATTGGAGGCACATTGTATGGAGAAGAAATTGGGCTTGAATAACGACTCTCATTATTCAAGTGGCTTGCATGAGAGGAAGAATCACCAGAGTTGCTGAATGGCTCACCACCAGAGAATCTCACTGAGGTGTCACTCCCATTGATAGAACTGCTTGCAGCCCTTTTGCCCTTACTTTCTCCCTGTGTAGCACTTGCCTTCTCATTCTTCTTAATAACCCGGCACAAGGCAAAACCACCCTACAATGATCACAAAAAACCAGCCCAAGTCTTTCAGTATTACTTTCAAATTAAAGCCAACCCATTATAGAAAAGATAATAAAGAACAAAGAAGAATCAAAATTCTTTTACTAGTTAAAATTAACTTATACACCTCAATTTTTATTTTGAGACAGTTCTTTTTATAAAAGTTGGAGTACATAAGATGTTTTTAACCAATGTTTAAACAGAAATTTGTCAAAAATATGGCATGAATGTAAGCTGTACCTGGAAAGATGGTGTGGCTTGGCCAAGATCATCACAGAGGCGATACTCATGCATGACCCAATCGGTTCTATCTCCTAAAGGGGCCCTCCCAGCATAGAAAACCAAGGTCTTGCGGTACCCTGTAACATTGGATGGATTAGACTGGCACACCACCTTTCTGTCTTTTCCAGTGGCTTTCCAATACCCAGCTTTGGTAGCTCTATTTGTTCTTGATCCATTTGGGTACTTGCGATCCCGTGGACAAAAGAAAAACCATTCCATATCCCGTTTTGGAAGGAAAGACTTCTCTGCATTACACACCTCACATGAGTTAAGCTGCTCACATTTCCTTATGAGAAAAAAAAATGCAACAAATAAATCAAGTAAAACCATGACTTTTTTCACTAAAGAAATCCTATTGAACAGTTTTTAGTTTTACAGCTCAGAATGATTAACCGCTAAAGAAAAAGTGAAGAAAAGAAAACCAGACAAAATAGTAACTCGCTTTCTTTCTGGTATTCATAAAGTTGCGTTTCACACTGGTCTGGTCCATTCACTATGCTAAACTTGCATCAGAAAGGTTTCTTTTTTACGTGTAAATTATCAAAAAATGTGAAATTGAAGATTACCCGGCAACTCCCAGGGATCGAATTTGTAAAAATCAATCACAGGGATGACTTCAAGCTCAATTTCAAGCCCCTCTACTTTTCTTTTAAGGTAGTATCCCACCAGTTCCTCATCAGTTGGATGGAAACGAAATCCTGGTGGCAGTGTTGCCCCTCCCATATTGAAAGAAAGAGTCACAAAAATTTGTGAAGCTGATGAAGAAAAGTAATCAAAACTATATATATCAAGAGAATGAAAAAAAAAAAAAGTAGTTTCCAGGATCTTTTGGAAGGATTAGGATATAATTATTGCTAGGTGCCAAGACTATATCTATTAAAGATTTGGAAGATCCAGAAGTAGAAGCTTTTGTCTACAGCAGACTTTTTGTCAAATGTCAAGTGACACTTCCACAGAGTGCATCCATTAAATGCAAGGATCATCGTCTTGAAGAAATTAGAAATCTCTTATGGCACCTATTCCCCCTCCAACCCCACTACCACCCTTAAGTTTCGAAACCCTGAAAGCTGGAACAAAACGAATGAAATTAACTGACTAGTACCAAGATGTTCAAATAACTGTGACTCAACTAATTTTGACCCAATTAAGTATGCAAAGCGAAAATGAGAACAAGAATGGGAAATCCGTCACAAGTTTCCAAAAGGGTCAGCTAATCAAAGCCCAAAATTTGAATGAACAGATTCAGAATAACACTGAAAGACAAAGTGGCAGTGGATGTGTGAGTTCTTTGAGATGAGGAAGATGAGAGAATGTAGAGTAAAAGCATGAGTCACTGATGGTGTACTATTTATAACATTTGATCGGGGAACCAAAAGTCCAAAATTTAGCACACCGAAAGTTTGAGAATGAGATTACTTGTCTCAAGTGCACCAAAAATTCCAAAGTAAAGTGGCCCACCACTCCAACCAGTTCACATTCACACTACAAACTATACTAAACTTCTGCCAATTCATATAATTTACCGTTATTTTATGTTTTCCATTTCATGCGTTTTGGGATCTTCCCAAGGGCTTATTCCTTAATCTGCATCTTAGTTGAAAAATGGCTTATAAAACCAAGCAAAGTAATGATTTAGCTTGGCTTAAATCTCTAGCAAAAGCAAGTGTTGTGCCTCCAATTTCGTCAAAGTACGTTTCAGTTTTCAAAGTATATTCATGAGTGAGTATATTCAACATTGACCGTATAAGCCCAAGAAAATGTTGAAAGTACAAGATTATCATCCAAGAGTCTTAGAAAGCCACTCTTGGTAGAATTTCTCCCTCTCTTTTTGGGACTTAGAACCATTCTTTGTCTGTTTGAATCCCTGCTTTTTTTTTTCCTTCAAAGAACACAGAGAAAAGTATTTTGAGTGTGATGCTGAAAACATATAACGCGTAATTTGTTATGTTTTGAAAGGAAATCAAAAGGTTAAAAGCAATCACTTGTATTAAAGCGACAACACTGTGAAGCTTATGGCCTAGCTATTTGAATTACCATTGAAGTAAAGTTGAATAAAATTGATTTTAAAAAAAGTTTATAAAGGAGTTGCATTAAAATGTGTGCATTTTATTAGAAAGTACAAAAAATAATTTTGCTATATTGAAACAAACAAAGGCCTACACTTAATACTTACTAATTATAATTTCATGGTGTTGCATTAACAAAATATCAAATAATTAACTTAATATTAGTACCTTTATTTCCGTCTTTTCTTTCCCCTTTTTCTGTGTATTTCGTCACTTAAGTACGGGAGAAACACAAAGGATAAAATTTTCCAGCGACATTGAACATGAAGTGGTAACCTAAATTGAAGAACTTAATTTTGATAGACTGCCAAATAATTTAAAATATAATTTTAAAACAAATATTATAAAAATAATAATTGTATCTTTTATCACAATTAATAATTTAATATTAGTAACGTAACATAGATATTTTACCTACCATTCCATTTTGATTAAATTCTAAATTGAATGGCTTTTTGGTACAATGGCTTTCGATTTTCAAGTGCACGAGACCTAGGAATACACACAATTGATTTTATGTGAGCTTTTCCTATCCTTAACCCCATCGGGACCTTTAATACAAATTGATAAGAAAAAGCTAAAAATTAGGATCCCTAACCAAAAGAGTATCTAAATCAAAGGAACTCATACCATCATCAACAAGAGTAACATAGCATCACTCCCATTTGCATATTTTCATATCAAAACACACACTGGAACACTGATAGAATTGTATTTTTTTACACCACCATTCAATAATAAATTATGGTCTAAAAGAAGATTCTCTGTGATTTTTGGTAAATACTTATAATACTGAACAGAATTTAATATTTTTTTCTTAAAAAATGTTAACAAAAAGGTTTAAAGATTACAGAAGTGGTATGAAGTGAAAATGAACGGAACAAAGTGAGGAAAAGAGAGTGAAGAGAAAGGGCATAGAGTGGGGCCAGAGAGATTCCATGGTGGTGGCGCTACCGTCAAGTTTGTGCCACGTCCTTGTGAATGGGACGACATGGCTTTTACATTTAAAATTGAAGTGATTGTGTCATCATGTGGGACCAAGCCTTCCAAAAGGAAAATTCCCGAAAAGTGCTTAATCAGTTTTTGATCTTTATTTATGCTGAATTCACATGTAACTATGTAATGTAAATGCTTTAACCAAACTCCCTCTCAACTCTTTTTAGTGGGGCCATTTCGCAGTGTGTGCTGAAGCCAAATCTTGGACAATATTTAGTGGAATATCTTGCGTACTTATCAGAGAAAGACCAAAAGAGCAAACTGATTAAAATCTTTGCTTTAATCAGCACCCGTTTGAGTCAGTTTACTCTTAACTGTGGGAGATATATAACTTTTACTCTAACCACTGCCAATTTGGTTGTGGAATATTGGACTCATATGGGTTGTTGGGGATGATCACTACCTTTTTTTACCTTCCCATTATTTTTTATTTCATCTTACATGTATTTTCCAAAACAAATAATTCTGTACCAACAACATCCAAGTTCTAAATTTTGTAATCACAGTTACCTAGTTTTTTCTATTCTAAATTATAAATCATAGTATATAACATCCTTGTACTGATTGTTTACACGAATACATATATGTCCATTTTTAAACCACTCGCGTGTAAATAGTTGTGTTAGTTAGGATACAAAGCAAAGTAAAATTGGAAAAATAAATGTCTTATATGAAAGCGTATTATATCAGTTAGCATTTTTGTGATTACAATGAATTGAATCCATTGCCATATACGGTATCTGTTTGTGAGGAGAAACAGAAACTAGAAAAATAGTATATTTGCGAAGTATATAACTCTATTGTATAATCACTAACCAAGTCATATTCCAAAAGCTTTTGTTTCTTCTAATACTGTGACAAGAACGAAAGAGAAACAACCTAAGAGTTCTTACCTGATATTTCCTCATTAATATTGATTTCTTTGGTCTATCTTTTCTCTCTCCGTTTGTGGCTGAGGGGAAAAGTTTGATCGACAAAGCAAAACAAGAGAGCATGGCTGTGAAAAAGGCAAAAGGAAATGAGCTCCAATAATTAAGCAGAACTAGTTTTTACTCTATTATCCGGCTTATGATGTGCCTTTGGTACGAGTCACACTGAATTTAAATCTTAATTTAATTTTAAATTTTGTGTATGAAAAAATCGTTGAAAAAAGAAATTTCCCAAGAGATATTCATCTAATCCTAACGCAAATTTGTCATTGAAGAGAAAGTTGATAAATCTTACTTTACATCAGTGTTACAATGAAAAGGAAAAAGAAAAAACACTACCCTCTGGTTTGATGGATCCCACAACCTAGTCATTTGATTTGCAGTTTTTATAGATTTGTCACATTTTTACTTATCAGAATAAACAACACTGGCGATGATTAAACCCCTTTTGTTACGCGGAGTTTTTTCTATATGGAGAGTGATGTTCACTATTTTGGCTTTGTAGGACATAGCTATAATTTATTGACCTTTAAGAGTTTTGCGTTCACACACTGGGTGGGAGAAAGCAAAATCACAAACAATGTTATATATGGAATTAATTTTACTTTCTTGCCTCGTGTATCATATTCCATTTATCCTTGCATATCCTCAACCTTATCTTAATTTTTCTACTCTGAATTACATCACTGAAATATTAGACATTGAAGTGTTAATCTATTAGGTTAGGTTTGAGAAATTATAATTATATATATTACACGTGTGTGTGTGTATGCGTGAATCTGAACAAAAATGGGAAAAGTACAAAAATGAAAGATGAATGAAAAAAAATGTGCGCATTGAGTTGAAATTATGTTCAATAAATCACTTATCCAAAATCTTAATGACAGTACTTGCACACCTCATCAGGTGACATTTTAGTATCAGATGCATGGTTCTTTGACGTCTTTTTTGAATTTATCTCCTTTATACAGGAAGTTTACAAATCCAATCAGATCATTCTAATTATGACTTTTTAACTTTTATGGTTGTCAACAATAGCAAGGTTGCTCACGGTCTATGAATCAATAATAATAATAATTATTATTATTATTAATATATATATATATAGAGTGTGTTTTATGTTTAAAAGAATAATGTTATTATTAAGCATCTAAATGTGAATCTAAGTATTATATTAAATAAAAATAAAAAAGTTGAGCAATTGTAAGAAAAAATATTTACAAATTATCTTAGAATTTTGTATTGAAAGTGACGTCAATATATCGCGTGAGTCTAATTAGTTGCAAATTTATCATTAGCTCATTAAAGAGACTGGTTAGCCCTTACAATCACAAAATCTTTACAATCACAAAATCTTCGATTATCCTCTTTCTAGTGTTCACGATCCCAGAAGGTCTTTCCGGCAGTCAGTAAATATCATAGCAATGCAGGGTGAATGAGACTAGAGTTCAAAAGTACCTTATGTCTGAAGATGATGTTCCTATTTATAGGTGTCATGATGGGTCTTAAGTGTTTGGGCCAAAGGATCCAGTTCAATATAGTCCCTATGCTTTTTCGCTATGGACTCTGAATAAGGAGTTGCCATGTGTCATTTGTCAATGGCGTTAATGGGATAATTTTGTTATGTGGTTACCGAAATAGGCTTTTCGTCAGCTGATGTGGTCGGTCCATATGGTACATGCCAATGTGGTTTGGTTGTGGTGATTGGTCGTCCTATAATAAAAATAATAATAATAATACTTATCATTATATAATATCATCATTATAATAATAATAATATATATACATATATAGTTTTATCGTTTAAAAAAATAATGTTATTATTAGATATCTAAATCTAAGTTTTATATTGAGTAAAAATAAAAAAATTAATAAATATTTATCAATTTATAAATATTAAATAAAATTCTTAATATTTTTATATATTTATTTATAATGGACTTCTTGAACAATTTTTAGTAAAATCAAATAATTAAATCATTGATGATATTTAATCAACCAATCGAAAATATTAGCCAATATAGTTTTACCTTACAACTCAATGAAAATTATGTCCATTACAGATCCACGTTCAATATTGCGGGATAATTGTCCCCACTAATTTTATAGTTTTTATATATATATATATATATATGTTGTCGATTAGTTAACTTGCAGCTCTCGACTTCTTTTTTTTTTGCTTTTAGTATTATTTCTTTAAAATTTTGACTATCCCATGTTATGAAATTATTTATCCTTTATTTTAGTGGAAAAATCATGCTAATGGATTAAAATCCGAACTCAGATTGTCTAAAAAAATGGGTTACGTTAACAAATCCACTGAGTCAATATTGTTTTACCACACACAATTACAAGTTTGCACCTTATCCACCCCATTGCACACTTTTTTGTTTTCTCAAATAAATTATACAACAATTATTCATAATTCTAAAATTCACATAAAATTAACAAAATGAAAACGTTTATAATAAGTTTTAAGATAATAAAGGTAATTAGTCTTTACAAAATACACTACTTCATAAAAATAAAAATTCAAATTTAATATTTTATAAACTATTAATAAATAAATAAATGAATATATTCTTCTCTTATTTTGCACACTTGACTAGATATGACAATTAAATTCGAACATATAATTTGATCTCAACCAGACTGTCTTAAGGGAATTCCACTTTGTTGAATCTCAACCACTAAACTTGCTTTTGTAATTTACACTCTATTTTTTATAGCTAAAAAATATTTTTTATAACTTAAAAATATAATTCATGTTATAAATAAAAGAGTAGACACTATAATAATTAAATAATAAAATTTAAAATAATTAATTTATCAAAACAGAATTTACTTCTTAAATTTTTTAACGATTATGTTTATTAATTGTTATATATGATTTAAATTAAAAAATCAATAACTACATCATTTAAAATTTTATATTAAGTAGATTAACTTTTTTTTATAAATAAGGAATGTTTCCTGCAAATTTTCTTCACAATAGCGAAAAATCACTTGTTTAAAATTGCGAAAAAAATTGCATCTTTCTAGGAATTAGGGCTGATATCTCTATAAATGAATGTCATGACTAACTTGTATGAGTTAGTCATTTAGTCACACCATGACCTTGGCATATTGTGCAATTTTATATAGAGTCCTATTCTATTGCATTATTATGTAATTTCTGAAAGTCTCTTCAATTTTCTAATTGTGTGTATATTGATTGATTTGATTAATAGAAAAAAAAAAAAAAAAAAAAAAAAAAAAAACAAAGAACATTGACCTTATGTTGTAGCCCAAAAAAAGCCGATATCCATGGTTTGAGTGTCTGAGTGAGAGGAAAACTAAGAGTTGAATGTGATGAATAACATATGGAGACAATGAACATTATCATGTTTGTCTACTCCTTTTGGTCCCTTGGTCTCCTCCTTCAACATTCATAATCTATATAAAATCATTTTTTTTTTCAACCTTATTACCCTATTCTCATTCAGCTTCATGGAATCACATTTTCCATTAGTAATAATTACTAATTAAATAATATATTCTTATTTCGTTGACTTCCACACTCTACTCATTGTGTTACCAACTATTATTGTGCAATTTCTAAAAACAGATAAATCAAATCAACTATTGTGACAACTAATTAAGAAGGACTTTAATACAAAAGAGTGCAAAAAATTAGATTGTTAATAACAGGGGGTTTTACTTGATAGATAATGAAAATAAAAATATAACTACTACTTACTAAATAACTGCCTATATTAAATAATTAGTTAGTAATTACATGAATAAATGTTATATTAAGTTCTAAATTGAATATTTTCACATCAAAAGAGAGGGATCAAGTGTTTTTTTCACTCAGCTTACAATTCTATTTACACTGAATATCATCACATGTAATACAATAACATCAGCATCAATCATCCGTGTTCAAGAATCAAGTCAAGCTTTGAAGTAAATAATCATGCCCGAAAAATAAAATAAATAGATATACTTGTTTAGACCAAAAAAAAAATCTTACAGTGTTGAGAATGAGAACAAGAATCTATTGTCAAAAGATTGCTGAATTTTCTTTTCTTGGTGGTATGAAATTAATGAATACCAAACACAATTCTGGAGAAGGTGAAAGTCTATTCACTAATGCTACTCAATTGAATAAATGATTATGAAGTGAAGAAGTATTTCTAACTACTTTAGTAGATAGTTTTACATTTTTTTGTGTACTAAATTCTTCTATGACAAAGGTAGTTATGATTACATTACATATTTTTTTTTCTTTAGCAACTCCGTATTATAGATGTAACTTACATTAGTTGTTTTATATATTAAACAAAATGTAACATGTAGTTGTTATTGTATCATATATTAGCACTAAACAATTCGCAGTTAATATTGTTTTAATCAAAGAAATTATAAGAAATTTCAAAAGTTCCGAATTTTATATTTTTCTAACTTAGATTTAATTATTAAAAACGTAAGACAATTTATTGTTTTAATGAGAAAAAAATATTTTATATTATTATAGTTGGAGTTACTTAAAGAAATAACTGATATATTTTTTAAAATACTTTAAAATGTCACATGAAACCACTCTCATAGAAGAGTTGATTCAAGAAACCCAAAAGCAACCACAAATTAGTTCATATATCATTCCAAGAGGTTTAACTTTTTTTTTTTTCAATTTCTTTTTTACTATTTTATTATAATTCCTTCCTTTACATCCCTCTGTATGTACTTATCAACTAGTTTCTCACACAACATATACTAAACAATTTAATTTAATCAATTAGCTTATTAGCTTCCATCAATTAACTTATACACAAATTTCAATAAACACATTCTGTATTGTAGAATTTGTTTATTTTGTATCAGTATATAGTACACATGTTCTTTTATAATTTTTAACATATTTTGATAAATTTCACGAAGGAATATACCATAATAAAGTTTAAAATTTATTTTAAAATATATACAATGAAGTCTATAATATAAATTATTGCGTAAGAAGTTTATTATACATACACACTTAATTAAATTATTTAATGCTAAGTAATAGTATTACATTTTCATTTAAAAATATTTATATATAATAATAAATTATCTCATAATTAATTATTTGTTCACAGTATTTGAAACATTCTTTCCAAGTCACCGATTAATTTAGTAGCTAGTAATAAAATGACATAAATGTTGAGTTTGTTTTTTTTTTTAGTCGTCTCGCAATACTTATTTCACCTCTTAACATCAACTCTAAATATTTGTTTGACTTAATTTTCTTAATTTAAAATGGAAAAAGTTACTGGATGAAGAGGGAAATTTACCAAACAGGGATAATTTTTATTTATTTTTCAAATTTTATCAAAATGGATAAATTAAAAAGCATCATATTCCAAATTCCACTTATTTATATCAATAATTTTTAAAATCTATCCATGTCGGTAAATTTCAAAAAAATATTACCTGTAGTTAGTAATTTTTCCTGATGAAGAAAGATATCTTAAAAAAGAAAAATTAAACAAAAACAAAATCTTCAAACAAACTCAGCCGATGGATTGAAAAGCAATTAATGAGTGGAAATTCTGTGGACTAAACCGTCCTCATGTCAACCAATACCAAGGAATGATTTTGTTTTAGGCGACTAAGAATGGATTTTGTTCTTTGATTAGATTCCTTTCTACTTTAAAGACCTAATTTCTACCAATACATCAATGGGAGATTGTATGCTACACTGCTCATAAAATTTGTGGTAATTAAGGAAGTTGTATATAGAATAAAAGAAGATAAGATACAAGGTTGAAAAATATTAAATTAAATATAATGTTATCTAAACAACAACTAATACCTAACCACCATTAGAACATCATCTTCTTAACTTTCTCTATTTATAGAAGATTTGGTCTTTTACTATTTATTGAAGTTTTTTCACATCTTTTACTATATTTAAACACATCGAATTTAAATGGATATTATTTTTTAAAATACTTTTTAATAAGATGATTTAAATTTATTAAATTTAATTTTTGTTTGAAAAATTATTTTAATTAACATGTAAAAAGTTATTTAAAAATTAAACAACTGTTAATAATTTAGAAATATTGGTATTGATGATTTATTTTGTTGACCTTTATGATTACATTACAATCAAAACTCGTCAATTGATATTGGAGAAGTTTTTTCATGATTGATGTTGGGATTATTTTATGTTGATGTTGATCATAATTATTTAGGTTAGTATTGATCCAGATTATTTTTACAGATTGTTGGTTGGAATGGAGCTTTTTTTCTGTTGAGTTTTTTTATTTGACTAAAAAATTCCCCTTGTTAACATTAAAAGAAAAATATCTTAGTTAAGTTAATGTTTGTTGAAAAAAAAACCCTAATTAACATTAAAAAAATAATCCTAACAAACTATTGACAAGAAATAACAATAGTGTCTATGATAAAAAAATCATTACAACGTCAATAAAAATAATTGGAGTTCTTATTTGACAAAAGAATAATCTCTCAAATATCAGTCGAAAACTCTCTGTAATATCAAGTGAGAAATAATAATATTCTATAACAACAACAAAAATATTATAAAAATTTAAATAAAAAAATAACTCTTCTTAATGTCAATAAAAATTCTTATCCACATCTATCCAATGTCTCGATATTAGTTAAGTTAACGACACATTAACTGAAATCGAGTTGAAAGAAAATAATAAAAAAAACACATAAATCTGATAATACGAATAATGTTAAATTCTTTCATTTTAAATCAAATTTAAAATTATTTAATTTTAATTAATTTAATTATTTTCATAAAATTAAAAAAATTTCATTTTTTTTGAAATTTCTTACCAAAGAAGCATATTTTGTTATAAAAAAAAAATTCAAATTCTTTATAAAAAAGATAAATTTCCTTCATAAAATTTCTTATTCAAACACACTATAAAATTATAATATTTCCATTGCTCATAACTTTAAGAAATTATTTTAAAAAATCACAGTTCAAAACGATTTCAAAAGATTAAGTCATATTTAAATTTACATTATAAAATGACATCAAAATATATCTTAGACATATTAAAAGAATCATTCATCATATTATCTGTTTACCACCTTTAAAAATATTAAATACAATGAGATATATGGGACAAAATCAAAGCCTCATTAATTAAAAACACTGCTAAAATACAATATATATATATATATATATATATATATATATATATATATAGATAGTAAATAACTTTCACCTTATATACCAATTTTATAGGATTAAATTATATCCTAACCAATATGAGAACATTATTGCTAATGGTTAACTCATGAATGTCAGAAAAGTATATTAACAACTTTTCCATTTATTTAAAACAAGTCGATCCATTTAGGTTGTTGTATCTCAAACATAGTGTTAAAAATGGTAATATGTCAACTATGTATGATATCTCTCGTCGAATTATGCAGACGAAGCAAGATGGTAAATCAGTTCTAACACATGATGATTTGAGTGCAATATGGTAAAAGTTGGTTATAATAATAAGCTAATTATGTTCACACAAACTGAAGTTATACAAGGTGGACAAAAAGAAATTGATAAAAAAATGTGTCTACACCTTTTTTGCTAGACTAAATGCTATGCATAATTGTGTTGTGTAACATTCTTCACACAATCTTTTATGGATTCAAAGAAAGTTTTTTCTATTGTCAAAAGTGAGAAATACTATACTCAATCGAAATATAAGTCCTAACATGTATATGGTGCCAAAATTTCATTAAAAACCAAACCAACGCATCCCATGGTGGTTGTTGTGTTAATTTTTGACAATTCTAAATATGTTAAAAAAAGTTATTCAAGCTGTACAAATGTTCAAATTGATGGGACAGTTTCAACAAAAGTAATATACTTTTTTCCGCAACTGTAAAATTTAATTGTCCATCACAACAATATAATGTAAAATATATATTTTACATTGAGATTTATCCAAAAAAAAATTATGAGTATACCACCAAGTTTGACAGAAGCAATTTTTTTTTTCCTTGTGAGAGTAAAGCGGAATATTTTACTAATATAGAGACTAAATTTGGCGGTTTCCTAAAGGGTTAAATGCAATAAAATAAAATAAAAATTCAATCAACTTTTTATCATATGTTTTTGTCTGAGATATGACTTTACATAGTGATAAAATACGTATATATATTAAAAAAATATGTATGTTTCTTTGACTTGGACTAAATCATTTCATCTTATCTTTTTGTTGAAACTTGGATATATAGTGAAAACAATATCATTCTATTATAGCTTTATTGTTTCCCTGAATCCAAACCCAGTGTAATAAACTGTTGTATAAACCCAAAGCATAACCCGTAGACTCTTGGAAGCAAACAAATTGTGGAATGAGAGTAATTACTTTTTTGTTAAAAGATGTATCGGAATTAAGTTAGAATCAGTGATAAGGTTATAAACTTTTCATTATGAGCACAAAACACGAGATTTGTTGACGGATCCAATGCAACTTTGTGATTATGTTGATGGATCCAAGACACAAGGGTCAAACATGAATGAATCACTTTTTATTCATTGCAGTGCCAAATTAAACTCGTCTCACTTAGCGGCTATCATCTGAACTCGTGCTTCACGATCGTATCAGCAAGATTCAGTTATTATTATTATTATTTCATGGTTTTTTAACCTTGGATTTGATCTTTGACGCAGGTTTAGGACGTTTGTTTCATTTGATCGTGAAAAAGTAATGAGATTAGAGAAATAATGTAATCATTTTTAGTTATGGGCATGACATCAATTCAGCCGCCATAGACACTATCCTAAGTTTGATGTATGTAATTTGCTCTCACATGAACACCTAGACCTAATCATGTCATATTATGAAAAAATGTATTATTTTAAAGTATTTACGCATGATTTAAGGTTTGTAGCATCGTTGAAAACGGTAACAAAGTGAAGATCTGCTTCTTCACAAGTTGCTGAGAAATGAAAACTGAAAACATGCCATCCCATTATCAGCTTCTTCATGTGTACCCACAATTAAAAAATGTTTACTTGGTTTACCTTTTAATATTACTCGGCTTTACCTCATGTAGATAATAAATTCAAATGAAAGACGTGTATGAGTGATAGGTTTTCTAAGTCTAAAAATGGCAACTAGTCAAACATTGTATTGAAATGGAGAATACCACGTATGAAAGGATTAATTGTTTTTCTTTTGTCTTTTAAGCGTAATCATAAAATAAAATAATGAATTGTGTGACCTTCGTACTCGAGACCTATTATTTTTTAATAATGTACTAATCACTCAGAGATGTATAATTAATTTTTCTTTTTTGATATTGATTTTACAAAATAAACTTATAGTGATAATGCCAAACTGAATCTTATACGGTGTACAATACTAATTTTTTGAAAATTCAAGATTTCTTTTCAACTCATCTCATGAATACAAACATAAAAAATAGTTCATAATAATTTAATTATTACATAATCAATTATTTGAATAAAAAATTAGTTAAAACTTGAACTGTCGTATATAGTCAATTATTTGCTAGTAATAATGAATTAAAGGTGGATGCCAAAACTTAGGTTAATTCATGTAATTGATTAAATTACAATATAAACGATTAATTTCATTTCTATTAACTTAATATATATATATATATATATATATATATATATATAAAAAATTAAAAAAATAATTTATTTAATTACTAGATTGAAATTTTAGGATGTTAAAACTATTTTTTAAAATTTAAAGACTAAGAATTCATTTTAATTTGTAGGATTAAAAGAAAAAGCTACCAAGCTTAAATGATTAAAAACATATTTAAGTGAATAAAATACAGTTTTAAATTTTCTTATTTTAAATAATTTTTATATAATTAGTAAATGGGTCTATTTAACTACGAGCTTGAACAGGTTTGTTAAATATAAACTCTTTTAAGTATATGAATATGAATTAGTTTGTTGAGAATTTTCAGAGTTGAGCCAATCCGCATAACTGCATTAGCGCGGGAAAAGATCGAGAGAGGTGAAGTAAGCAAATCATTTCTACATATAGCAAACATTACTTTACATCCTCACTTTTACTCAAATGTCCTTTATCTTTTTTTTTTTCCATACTTTTAACCAGTTTTTTAGAATGCGTTAAATTAGGATAGTAATTTTAAAAAATATTAACGTTTTTAACACATTTCTGAAATACTTTTTGTTGAGACAGGAAAACGGGCAAAAACTTCCTGCATTTTTTACCTAGATCCCATCACGGACACAAAATATCAAAATATTCTTTTCATTAATTTTCAGAAAATGCTTCTCAAATTTTTTTTAAAACATTATACTTTTTAGAAATAGGTTCTGAAAAGTATTTTTTAAAATATAAAAATTTTGTTCCAGAACATAAAATTTATATTTGATAAAATATTTTCCCAAACTTATTTCCAAAAGTTATACTTTGAAACTTAACTTTAGAAGGTATCGTGTAAAGGATATTTTCGAATATTTCGAAATTGATGGAGTACAGGTCACAAATCATAGGATGCAAGAAGGTTTTTTGGCAATTGTTTCCTGAATCCTATTAGAATATATTATAATGCCAAAAACACTCTTGTCAGAATATTTAAAAAGAGAATGATACACTAGGTATTTATTAAGTGGTGTGGATATTTTTCGTGGTAGTGGGTGTTGTAAAGAAAGTTATTTTAATAACATTACTGTGAGTGGGAGGTAAGTAACTTATATTTTCATATTATATAAGAGGTGCATAGTGAATATAAGGTTGTTATAGTATTTGTATCTTGAAAATAAGTTTTAAAAAACAAATTTCGAAATGGGTTGTGGGTGTGAGAAATATCTTAAGGAAAAATATTTTTCATAAAACAAAAACCTTTTACAGAAAATATTTTTTATAATACAAAAAATTCTTACAGAAAACATTTTTCATAATATAAAAATCTCTTTCGAAAAAAATTTTTCATAATATAAAACCCTCTCACGGAAAATATTTTTCATAATACAAAACCCTCTTATGAAAAACATTTTTTATAATACAAAACTCTCTTACAAAAAACATTTTTCATAATACAAAAACTTCTTAAAAAAAATATTTTCGTAAGATATTTCACACCCTCCGTAACCCAGTCTCTTTTGAAAAACATTTTCTAGAATATCCTAATCTTTTTTGTCTTCATTACCAAAAATATAAATATCCATTCATATATTATGATAGGCTGTAGGAAGCAAATATGGAGTGCAGGAAGCAATTGCTAAGTTTTTGCCAGGAAAACGGGATATGAAGCCCAGCCCACACAGCAAGCTCGGCCCAACATATGTATCTCCAAGTCCAGTCCAGAAAAACTCAATGTGTGTGTTATTTTCCTAATTTGAAAGTGGAAATATCCTAAAATAAAAACAGAATTTGTAGTATTAGGTACCTCATATATTTTTAGATTTAGATAAGGTTATAAAATATCCTGGAACTGGTCACTAGCCAAAGCACTCCAATGGCTGCTCCACTGTCTACCGTTGTGGATGTGTACTTCACAGACACCAAAAGAACCAGATTGAGCGCCACCACCCCTTCTAGACAAAAAGCCATTAGAAAATTTTTCATACACTGCACCGCTTCAAATTCCACTCCAGAAGCTCCACCTACACCAACTTCAGACAAGAAGAAGAAGAAGAACACCTCCTTATCCGACCAACTCGCACCCCTTGCCAGCAAAACCCTATCCACTGTCACAGGAGGCCAATCCAATGCCTTTTCTAAGGCAAAATCCACTTGGGTCAATCCCACCAAAGCAAAGCCCACTGTGTTATCCTCTCAGAGACAAAAGCGCGCTACTTACTCCTACAGTCCACAGTTGAGAGATTTGAAACGCTTTGCTCACAAACTGAATGAGTGTGGTTCCTCTGAAGACGAATTCTTGCCTTGTTTGGAGGATATTCCGCGCCCTCTTACTAGAGAACACGTGTTGTTGATACTCAACACCTTGAAGCCATGGCAAAAGACTCTTCTTTTTGTGAATTGGATCCAGACCCAGAATTTGCTTCCCATGGAAACCATCTTCTACAATGTCACAATGAAGTCTTTGAGGTTTGGGAAACAGTTTGAGCTGATAGAGGAACTTGCACACCAGATGATCGACACTGGGGTTCCTCTGGACAACATCACTTATTCCACCATCATCTCGTGTGCCAAGAAGTGTAGCCTCTTTGACAAGGCTGTGCACTGGTTTGAGAGGATGTACAAGACTGGTCTGATGCCTGATGAGGTAACTTACTCAGCTATTTTAGATGTTTATGCTAGGTTAGGCAAGGTTGAAGAGGTGATAAGTTTGTATGAGAGAGGTAGAGCAAGTGGGTGGAAGCCTGATCCCATCACATTCTCTGTGTTGGGGAAGATGTTTGGGGAGGCTGGGGACTATGATGGCATTAGATATGTGTTTCAGGAGATGGAGTCTGTTGGGGTGCAGCCTAATTTGGTTGTGTATAACACCTTGCTAGAGGCAATGGGAAAGGCTGGCAAGCCAGGGTTCGCAAGGGGCCTGTTTGAAGAAATGATTGAGTCAGGGATTGTGCCGAACGAGAAGACTCTGACGGCGGTTATTAAGATATATGGAAAGGCCAGGTGGTCTAGAGATGCTTTGGAGTTGTGGCAACGAATGAAGGAAAATGACTGGCCTATGGATTTCATCTTGTATAATACATTGCTGAACATGTGTGCAGATGTTGGACTGGTGGAGGAAGCTGAAATTTTGTTCAGGGACATGAAGCAGTCTGCACATTGCAAGCCAGACAGTTGGAGTTACACGGCAATGCTGAACATATACGGGAGTCAAGGGGATGTCGACAAGGCAATGAAATTGTTTGAAGAGATGTGCAAGTCGGGTATTGAACTCAACGTGATGGGATTTACTTGTTTGATTCAGTGCTTGGGAAGGGCTATGGAATTTGATGGTTTGGTAAGAGTTTTTGATTCTTCAGTTGAGAGAGGCATTAAGCCAGATGATAGGCTATGTGGTTGCTTGCTATCTGTTGTGTCTCTTTCTCAGGGTACCAAGGATGAGGAAAAAGTGCTTGCTTGTTTGCAGCAAGCTAACCCAAAATTGGTTGCCTTTATTCAATTGATTGAAGATGAAAAAACTAGTTTTGAGACTGTGAAGGAAGAGTTCAAGGGTATCATGAACAGCGCAGTGGTTGAAGTGAGAAGACCCTTCTGTAACTGCTTGATTGACATATGTAGAAACAAAGATCTTCTAGAGAGAGCACATGAGCTACTCTACTTGGGAACCTTGTATGGATTATACCCAAGTTTACACCACAAAACTGATGAGCAATGGTGCTTGGACGTTAGATCATTATCAGTTGGTGCAGCTCTAACTGCACTTGAAGAGTGGATGTGGACACTAACCAAAATTGTTAAGCGGGAGGAGACACTACCAGAGTTATTCCTTGCCCAAACTGGTACTGGTGCTCATAAGTTTGCCCAAGGACTCAATATTTCTTTTGCCTCTCATTTGAGGAAGCTAGCTGCTCCATTTAGGCAGAGTGAGGAAAAAGTTGGGTGTTTTACTGCAACTAGAGAGGATTTAGTCTCTTGGGTGCAATCAAATTCTACGGCAGCTGCTACAGCTACATAGATGTTGGTACCTCAAGTCACATTCAGATATGAAGTCTACTTATCACTTACATTGTAAACACATCCCCAAATTTACTATTCTTTTTTTTGTTTCCCTTCATTTTATATAACCAACTTCAAGTTTGGGGAGAAGCTGCCATGAATCAGTCATCATGAATATTTATCTCCCTTGCTAAATTGCACTCATTACTGAAAAATGCTGGAAATTCTAACACGGTACATACGAAGTTGAGATAATGTGTAGTGACATTTTCATTATATGAGATTTTAGTCATTACAATTATTTAGTTTATTTATAAAAAAAATACTATAAATTAATCTTTAAAAGTTATGGATGGATGATATGATATGTATTCACTTGACCATCTCATGTCAAATCCTCTGATAGAGTAAAATTGTCCTGATTCGATGTCAAGGAGTCTCCTAAGTAAAACGGAGAGGGAAGAAAGGAATATTTCTTGCTTAATTCTTTACTGAAGACTCCAACAACTTTCTAAAAATTGGACACGCCACTTCAACGTTGGTGTGGTAAAATATGCTAAATGTAATTAACGTGTGTTGACTCTTATATATCTTTCTTCACACCCCTCGTTCTACTACTCTTCATTGACCTTGTCTTGAGCTTTCTCATTGGACTCTTTGATGTATGCATACCTAGCGGTGAATAGAAAAAACAATGCATCATCTCAGACTAAGAATTTCCTTTTTTCGCTCTTTCAATTACGTATTTTAATATAATCTCAGACTAAGAATTATATATATCACAAATTTGCTTCACAACTTACCCAAAAATTTATCTCAAATTACTTCTTATCTTTCTTTATATAATTAATTTTAATCACTAATCTCTATTCATCTTATTTTATTTGACTCTTAATTAAATTTTAGTATTTTAAAAATATATCTTATATTTAAAAAACACTAGTATTAAAATTTTAATTCAACATAATTTACTTATATATTATTTATTTAAATGCACAAAAATAAACTTATATTACACAACAAACATCTTAAAATACGAGCTAACGATTAAAGTTAAAACTCGTCACGTTAGTTCCGAATGGTCCTTTACATTCTGAATTATGTAAACACATGCTGAAATAATAGTTAACGATTAATGTTTGAAGCAATTGAATTTTTCGCCATTAATTTTCCGGTGGCCATTTTCATTGGTCTCTAATTCGGAATAATCATTTTAATTCTCAGTGGTGGAAATCCACTCTCCGTTACAGGTCGTCATTTCTGTCGAGTTCAATCAATACAATTGTATCCCCACCCATATACACCCCATTTTCTTGGCTGTCAAAAAGTGAACAAAAAGAAATGAAAAATGAACACTAACGGAAAGGGTCTTGGCTATGCAAAATTTCTATAATTTATCATATCTCCACAGCTGCAAAAAAAGGGAGGACGAGAGATAATACAGCTGAGGATGGAAAAAGAAGCAGTGGCTTCGCGTCTTTTTCATTTTGAATTCATCAACAGAATTCACAAGGCCCATCTGCCATACCTGTTCTTAGCTCATAACCAAATTGCATTTAGCTTTCTTTAATTTTGGACAGAGCTATAGCGGTAGCTTATGCCAGAAAAATCTGAGATTCCTCAGCAGATAATGTTTAATGTTGCAAGATCGCGAAAAACACACCCAGACCCATGAAAAATGGACCGGCTTTGAAACTCCAGCACTGGCTTCATGGCACACTCGGGTGCAAAAATGTTATCACATGTATAAGCCAACAAGTTGAAGGTCTCATTGTCTCACGGATATTTTCCTGACGATTTCCAGATTCTCCCTTCAAGTGATATCACCATGACAGTAACATCATCGTGATACTTCCTCCGATCTCCTTGTGGTATATCAAGCAATTCATGAAAATCCATTCCTGACACAAATCAATCCAAAATAACCTATAAATGAGGGTTGTGTATGCATATAATAGTAGGCAAGCCAAAAGTTTCTACTAGAAATTAAATTAACATATTCCTTCCATCAACTATTTTCTTGTGTTAGCCTCGTTTTTTGCATAACAGGTTGAAAAATGAAAAAGACCCCACTAGCATCAAACCTATTTCAAAACCAGTTTTAACCACATACAAGAACCTAACAAACCCAGAAAAAATATACCAGACAGACACGATAATCGTCCTGAATTTAAAGCTGTTACCTCACCCTAACTCTTGAAGCAAATGATCAGCATATTTATAAAGCACAACGATAAAGCAGGGTATTCACTAAAATAGTCCTTTCCGAAATTGGCTTTATCAAACTCAGATTGCGGAAATAATCTACAGGTCCACAGAAGTGATGGGGTTTTAATGAAACAGTATAATATATGACTATGAAAGAACTGCCACCTTTCTAAAGAAGGACAATTACGAAGTAGATGTGCAAAAGCTACGAATTATTAAAGCAGTGGACAAGACGTTCCAGAGAAAGGAAATATAATCTACCTCCCACTAAGACAACACGTTTCTCTGAGGAACATAACATTTTAATAGAAATGCTTGAGAACAAGACGCAATAAATAATAATTAATTAACTCCAACACCAAATATCAGTAGGGGTTAAAATCGTTCAAAATGTACACTCTGCAAGGCTTGCTATTTTACTTCTTAAAATTTGTCATCAATTCGTTCTTCAAAGAAAATATAGTTAAAGTATATATCTCCAAATAGTGACACGAGTTCATATAGAACAAAACCAACCAGAAATTTAATCGCTAAAATTTAGCACGACCATACAGGTCATGGCAAAAAGCTTTTAATTTATAAATGAAAAAATAATTACTAATTAATATTCCACAATTTTGTCACTCAGCAAATTGGACATTTAACATGTTGAACAAGACTGCAAAACAAGAAAGATACACAAGGTCAGAAGATTCATTTACCAGCTTTCTTAGCTGCACGGAGAAGCACCTCTTCTATTAAATGTTGGGCTGGATCTCCTTCAGGAAACTTTTCCATGAAGCTCTCAACATGAGAAACCACTTCTTCATTGTTTAGATATTGATATAAACCATCAGATGAGAGGATCAGGAACTGATCTCTCTGGCATAATCTATGGTGACGTAGTGAAGGAGAGCAGGATATATATGGAGCAGTGCCAATATATTCATTTCGAAACATTTCTAGTACTGCATCATTCAACTTCGGCTATGGAAAAAATTCAATTCATACAGTCATGTCAGAATACATTACATCAAATATGAGAAGTATGCCGCAACCCTAAATAAGATAGAACAAAAAGACTTATAATTTAGCATGTGAGTATCAACATGTGCAGCAGTACTATAAGCATGGGTTTCATTACAACTAATATCATGAAAATATTTGGCATACCAAAAATTGACAATAAAAACACAAAAAGATAACAAATAATAAGATGTTTGTGCTCGTGAATATAAAGAGTTAAAAAAGCACAATTTAGAGTATCTATGGATACAAATATGTTCATGGCTTCAAGCATCTATTTTATCTGTGCATATGTACTTACAAAGCTTGTGTTGGTATGAAGTGACAGCATAACGGGTGAAGAGAGGTATTCTTGACCATGTATATATAAATATAAGTATAAGATTGGCTCGTCTCATAGGAGCACGGTCTCACCTAATACACTTCCTAGGCACGCAAACACATTTGTTGCCTAAACAAAGGATTCTACTAAGGTAGATGAATAATAAATCTTCATTTGTATTAAAATAAATAATTAGAGTAAAACATCACAAACTATTAAAAAGAAAAAAACAGCATATATTATTTTCCCTCTGATGGAAGTAGAAAATGGTCCAGAAGCACACATAAAACATTGTATTAATAAAACAAAGTATTTTAAAAGCCACCTGTTTCAGAAATCCAGCTCCAAATGCTCTGGTGACCTTCAGGCGACCTTTAACTCTATCATTCACTATACATTGGGTATCATCAGGATGCTCGTTTTTAATCCTAATGATTTCCTGCAAAACAACAAGCACCACTTTTCAGAACAAGGGGGTGAAATACAAATAAGTGCAACCACTAATAAAAGTATACCTTCTAGTATGTTCAACTATAATAAGAACACAAAAAATCAAACTTGGTGAACAATTAATAATTACTTAATACTGCATGTTACCAAATCTAAAACTTACTTCTTCAATGCTGGTGCTATGGTCAGTAGAGAGCTGCAATGCCACCAACCTCATTTGTTGAGCATTTGCATTTTGACCCAAGCCCAATGACTCCTCAACTATGCTCTCAGCACCGGACTCAACAGCTCCCTTGCTTCCCGATTCAACACTAGAATCAACATCCTTGGGTTCATAGTGTGCAACAATAGCCCTACTATCCCCAACATTCATCACATACACATCCTCATCCCTCATCAACACAACCAACAAACACGAACCCATCAAAGCAAGCTCCGGATTCGTATCCAGAAGCTTATCCGTCATATCCAAATACGCATCCTCCGAGACCTGAAGTGCCCGAGACAACGCACTCAAAACAAGTCCATGATCCACAGGACCCACCTTCCGCTTCCTACCAGAGGGCTTCTCCTTTTCCTTCTCTTCATTACCCAAATTCCACCTCCTCCATTCACCCTCCTTCTGCTTCGACAACCCCTGCTTCAACTTCGAAAGCAACAGCCACCTCCTACTCACAGCAGACCCCGCATTGGCGTTGTTAACGCTCAACGCATCGTCCACGGAAAACGCGAACCTATCCGAACCAGAAAGGTCGAGTCCGTCCTCAGCCAGAAGCTCCCACAGTTTACGCCGTTTACTCTCCGTTCCTTCCACCACGGGATTACTCTCTTGCGGCAACGGTTGTTCGTCTTCCAGCTCCCAGAACAAACCCTGAAGCTCGCTGTGAACGGCACGGTAGAGGTGCCCCATCAGAAACTCCGGCGCGTCGGGGCCGTTGAAACCGTCGTAAATCCCAACATACAACCACCCCTGCTCCTCCGACACCACCACATGGACGCGATCCTCCCCGGCCTTCCCCAAAGCCCACTGCACATTGCCCTCACCGCCCCTCGCCTCCGCCGCCGCCGCCTCCTTCTTCTCCGGCACCGGCACCACCCACGGCCGCTTCATCTCCAGCGCGTTCCGATTGAACGCCTTCCGGAATCCCGAAATCACCTTCTTCTTCCTGTTCTTCTTACCGTAGAGCCCGCTGAGCGGTGCGGAGAAAGGAACTTCTCCGCCGCCGCCGCCTTCGGCGGCGGGGAGAGGACCGGAGACGGCGTTGGCTTCAATTGGACCGGAGAGGAAGAAGCCGCTGACCTGGAAGGGCTCACCGCCTCGGGGAACGGGCTGGAGCGGGAGCGCGCTAAACGACGCGGTGCTTTCGAAGCCATTGACGATATTGCCCTTGGTGGTAGCTCCGACGCAATCGAGGTTGTCTTCGTCAAAGTGAATGACGGTAGTGGGGAGCGAGCTGTTGGCGCTGACGGAGGCTCCGGAAATGGCTTTGAAGCCGGTTTCATGGGATTCGGGTCGGGTTCGGGGCTCGTGAGTGGGTGAGAAGCGAAGGGATGCGGAGGGGCTGAGGAAGCGATCGGAGTGGGTAGGTGAGAGGAAGCGCGCGGAGGATCTGACGTAGCAGAAGGAGTGTCCTAGGGTTTCGTCCAACGGTTCGGTGGCCGTGAATACGACGTCGTTGTGGCAGGTTTGGTTCCTGCCGTAGCACCAACAGAGGGTTGAAACTCCACTTCCCATCACATTTCACTTCTCTTTCTTCCTATTTCCGCAGCCCCCAGTTCCAGAGCCAGAAATCAATTACAAATAGGGAGAGAGAGGGAAGAAACAACAAATTATTATAACATTAAATTATGTTTTTTTTCTTCTGTTTCCGTGTCAAGTTGTTGGGTTGGGTCTCATGTGAGTTGACGGTTAAGTCTCTTAAACATCTTCTTCTTATATATAACCTACCATGCCACCTTACTAATAACATCTTTTTTACTCTTTCACTCACTCCCTCAAACTCCGTTAAACACACTTCAAACGGATACAAAAATACTAGTCAAACCTTTTTTTACGTTATTTCATTATTATAATCACAAATTCCTGTTATTTTCTCTGAGTAGAAGGTAGGACTTTGTTTATTAATTTCCATGCTTAAGAAAACTGAGATTTTATTTCATTATTATTAGTAATAGTGGTTACCTAAAACCAAAGCTCAAACTAAATAAAGGAAACGTTAGATGGATGTGGATTTCATTGTTAGTTTTGGGGGTTGGGTGGGAAATTTTTCCCTTTACAAAACTGGAATTGGCTTCAACTCTCAAGTTAATTTTTAAACCCAACCACTTCATTTCCGCTGCTTCGGTTTGGTTAACTAAACATTTTGTAAGATGCAAAAAGTTGGTTCCACGTAATTTTTTATATCGTTAATTAATTTTAAATTGCTTTATCATAATTTTTTAATTAGTTGTTACACAAATACTAATATTAAAATATATAACTATGTATAAGGGAATTATTCCCTACATGTTTTTATTTCTATTTTACTTTAATTATATTTTAAAGTTAAAAAATTATAACAATATATTTTTTTTTTCCAATTGATTACAAATATATATATATATATATATATGAACATACATGTTTAATTTAATATATTTAAAAATTAACCTTAACAAGATAAATTTAAGAGTATTTTAGTAAATAATTAAATTAAATATTTAATTCTTATTTCTTTTCATTTACATCAATCATATGATCTACAAATTATTCACTTATTTTCTACTTATTTTTCATATATTCAAACAATTTCATTTTTAGACCCTTTCTCATCCTTTTTCTTTTTTTCCTTTTCACCCTTACTCATCGAAACAAAACATAAACGAAAATATTAAGGAAAAGAAATTAAAGATGGAACATATATGTTTACGTACATAAATATAGATTGGACAATATTATTGTCCTCATGCAAGGTTTTTATTAGTCTTTTAGTACACCATAAAGTAATAAATGAAATATTTAATGCATCTGATAAGAGAATTAGTATAGGGAAATGTTAATTGAATAATCTCACACATGCTCGTTCTCAAAACTGAAGTATTGTTCTAATTCCTGTGGCTCAAAGCCAATGTTGCTTAATTACATTTGTTTAATTTACCGTGTAAGAAAGATTACAATCTGATCAAATGAAAACATATTTTCATGGTATGTATTACTAGTCTTATTAAATTCCATGTTACGTTTATTTCAACTCAAAAATAATCTCAATAATTTCATGAACATTATTATATATAAAGTTTACACCAATGTGGGCATTTTATAAGATTGATGGAACCAAGCAGCACAAGGTCGTTAAGGAAAATAATTGTGTAATATTTTTTTCTTGTCCGTGTCATGAAAAAAATAACATAATAGAAAAAAGTTATTAAAAAGAAATAATCCGCAATTTGACTTAAAAAAATGTCTTAATCCATATGAGTTGATTATAAAAGTGTAAATACGTCTGTTTATACATCCCTTTCATATTGCAACAACAAATTTGTGATGCCGTATCGATAATGCAACATTTACAAAGAAAATATATAGACAAATGATGAAGTCATTGTTTGACCTATTGAATTTTTAAACATCTGAAAGCTAGACTCAACACTATTATGACTATTTCTCCCTTCTCAATATTACATATAAAACAATTTCTTCTCCTCACTTAACGTGTTGAATTTAAAACAATTTGACTATTTTCATATTTTAAATTTTTCAGGACATTGTTTTCAGACCTTGTTCATGGTTCAAACTGGTTTTTATTTATTTATATTATTATTGTTATTATTATACATTGCGTCGTTCATGAATTCAAGTTGGCAATTAATCACGGTGGAGCACGTTTTGCAGTTGTCGTTGATGAAGTCTTGTCATGTCACAGTTGTAAATTATTGAAGAGCATCAGCAAAAATCAACATGCAAGTTGATTTACGATAAAATTTACGTTGACTCGGTTATGAACGGGTTTATATATTATTTTTGAAGGTACCAAAAGACATATTTTTGTTTTAAACATTTGTCGTCATTTTCTTTATAGAATAGAAAATAAATTGGATGTTGAACACAGGACAAGAAGATTCGAAATTGAAATGGTTCGATTTCATTAAAATATATTTGCATGGGTTTATAAGAGATTGACCAAAGTGAATAATTGAATCACCAAATTAGTAATTCTAGAGCTACTACTTGAATTGGTAAACTTGATCCATAAAATCACTTTAGAAAACAATATTGAAAAGGTAGAATAACAATAATGTGATGAGAAGCAAAAAAAAACCAAGATAATACATGAACACTCGTGTCATTAAATACTCAATTAACACAAGTTTTCATCTAAAAGTGTGTATGTATAATTATTTTATTTTATTTTATTTTGTATAAATTTATGGTAGTAGCAAGCACTGTGGCAATGACGTGAAGCAAAATTCGGTTTTTGTTTTCCAACTTGAGAGGTTGGCAAATGTGTTATCTCCTTCAAATTTAGAACAATATTTTCTTTATACGCGTGTAAGGTTTAATACATGATGTGACACATATAGTCTTTACTGTGCCATTTAATTTGGATTGATTAATAACATGTCCAAATCAAACATAAAAATACATGCATTTCAGTTTGATTTAGTTTGAAATGGTTTGGATTAGTTTGAGATGGTTTGCTTTATATTAAATTTTGCAATTTTTATTTTTTAATTCTATTTTTTCTTTTATTCAAAATTTACTTTTTTCTCTCTTAAATTAAAATTAATAAAAAATATGTTACTAAGATCTAATAAATATATTGAATAATAAATTAATAATTTAATATTTAATATTATTAAAAGTTAAATTTTTTTGTTATTGTAGTCTATTACTAACCGTTACTAAGAATAATTTAATATCAATTTATAACTCTGAATTGGAAATATTTTATTAACTTCCTTACAACTTTCTTTAACATTTTAAAGAAAAACAAATAAAATAGGAGTAAAAATGACAACATTAAATTTAACAAACATATTTTTCTTTCAAAATATACCATGTTAAGATGTTTAGCCTTCTCAGATTATCCCTTTATTAGAAAATAGAAGATTAAGAATAGTATTTATTAAGCAATAGCACAAGTACTAAAAAAGTCTATAAACAACTGTCAAACTAAGAATTAAATATGTTTCCCATACGAAAACATGCAATTCTGTCTCGCATGACAAGCGATGGTTATCAAAGGAAATCCCTAACAAAATCTACACTTAATAATCCATTTTAAAAAAAAAAAAGAAATTGTAATCCTCCGGTAGAAACATGACGAGTAATTAAAAGCGAAAGGATTATGAAGATTAAAAGAGTAATTAAATAAGTCGTGATACATATCATGAAAGAAAAAAAAAAAAAAAAACCTGCCCCAACATATGATAATTATTATTAAAATAAAAAAGAGGCGAAACATGATGAGAAAAATGGAGGGCGGTGATTGAATGGTTAGTCAAAAGTTGGACTCTGAACCCTTTTTGTCTCAATCCTAATTTGATTTGGTTTCATCTTATCTTTTCTTTTTGTCTGGTAATGTATCTTAATAATTTACTAATTATTATAGAAAGTCGTGGGGATAGCTTTTCCACTTGGTCAAAGAATAATCCAATTATTATTAATTAATTCAAACAATAATCAAACGTTAATCAGTAGTAGTACTTTCCGATGTCTTTAATATAAGTAGTAATATAGTACTTTATATTGTTTTTAATATAATACACTTTTAACGTAAATATACATATTAATAAAAATAAATAATTCGATTTATGTTATTGAATTTTTAAAACAGTATTATTATTATTATATTATATTTATTTTTTAATATTGATTTTTAAAGTTTTCTTTTCATTATTGATTAAAAAAATACGTATTTGTCATATTTGACAAGGATAAATAATGAAAAAATTAATATTTCATAAAAATTGTAAATACTTTGTAAAAATAATTATTCTTTTCTAAACTTCTTTTAAATCATAATTCATATTAAGGAGATAATAATTTATTAGTAAATCAAGAAAGAGAGATTTAAAAAACACAAAATGAAACAATAAACATGTGAAATGCGAAAGGCGGGAAATGCAGAACGGACCGAAGTCCCGGTTTATTGAAAATATGGTCTGAGCATCTTTAGGGACATATCCATCACTATACCTTGTTTTTTATAATTTAAATACCTTTTTTTAAATGGTTTAATTTTAAACTAATTATAAAATAGTAAATATGTTTTCAATATATATATATATATATATATATATATATATATATATATATATAAGAATGTCTTAATTTTGTTCTCTATACAAAATATTTGCTTTTAATGTTTTAAAATTAAAAAGTAGGAAAAGTATTGTGTTGTTATCTTTTGTATTACGTGACACTTTATTAAGTGTTATTATCTGTTGAACTAAAATTCAAGTAATTCTTTTATGTATTGTCTATTAGTATTACACTGTGTGACGTATTTAAGAAAATCTCTTACGAACATGTAAAATAATGTTTTTATTCATTTATTTTGTAAAATAAATTCTAGGCACCAAAATTAAAATTAAAATTTATATATTTTACTGAGCTTACATGTAAATCACCATTCTCAACATCTCATTAAATATAACAATATATTCAAAAGGATTAATTAAAAATATATAGTCTTTTCTTTTCAATAATTAGTAATGATAAATATTAATTTTTAATTTTTAAATTTCAAATTGGTGAAGATGATCTCATATCTCATATTGTTTACAATTTAATATATAAAAGTTAAATCGATTAAGTTTGATGTGTAATTTTTGTTTGTAGGTCCCTTGTCATTTAATCTTGGATAGTAACCATAAAAAAAAAAAAAAAGACATGTGTGTTTTAGATTATCAGTAACATCAAAATAGTATTTATGTTAATAGAATTTTGAAAATGTAACGTTCTAAAAATTATTTCTAACATATAATTTATCTAAATAAGTAGTTAAAATATATATTATGTTTTAACTACTGTTTTGGACAGATTAGATGTTAAAAATAATTTTTAAAATATTACTGAATGTTTGTTAAAATTGAAGGCAGTCTCATGTTTCCATAAATAAATATAAAATATGTATTTTTCTTCTTTTTCTCTATTTGTTTAATCTATGAAATTATTCTTAAAAATTCGTTTTAGTATGTGTGAAGAGAAACAATCTTTGTACATATCTCAACAAAGTCATTTTAGAGTCTTAAAAAATTAAAGCAAATAACTCAAATAATGATTACTTTAGTCATATCAAAATATATGCAAAATAAAAAAAAAATATACATAGATAATATGAACTTAAAGTAAACGATAAAAGAAGTGAAAAACATATTAAAGAATTATTATATGTAAGATCGAAAGAGGCTGCCAACCTTGACAGGAAGTATGAGATAAGTTGAAATTGTCATGGGCTTAGAAACCCCCTATGCAATTAAAGCTATTTTAAAACTCATTTCTATAGGAGATTTTAACTTGATTTGCATAATAAAAACCCATAAGAAACCATGAAATTGAATTATTTTTAAAGAATAGTTGGAATGACTCGTGTTTTTGGAGAATATAAATTCACATGGTCAAACAAGAAGAGACAACTACACATTATTGAAGAAATGATTGATAGGGTGTTTGTTGATGCTAAATAGATAAATACTTAAAATATGTGTATGTTTCTATCTTTATTTGTTTTTTCTTCTTATCACAATCCTATTTTGATTGAGTTTCATGAGTCAAATAAAAAAAATTATATACAAATCAAGCAAGTGTGGCTTAATGAAGAGAAGACTCATGACTTTATTAATGGGAGCTCTTTAATTTCAAATTCTAACATTCAATTAATTGTATTTCAAGTTAATATGATTATCATCATTTGTAATAGCTTCTATATTGACAATCACATCCATCACTTCAACAATTGACATGTCATTGATTAATATAGTATTAAAATTAGTTAAATGGGATTAGGAAACACTTTCAATTATTCAAATTTTATTGACTATTCTTTTTGAAGGAGGACACTTCAACATTTTGTTTTCCTTTTCAACTGTTTTCCTCTTTCCAATGTCGTTTACATTATTGTTTATGTGAGAAGTGTTTTATGTCTATATTTCCTAAATCTAAACTTACTCTAACATGAATAAGTACTTTTTCACTAGCTGGTGGCCTGTGGACAATGTATATTAACACTCATCTATACCTTTTTCGTGATGTACTAGAAGAAGATATACAATTCACTCTTCACTAAAAAATATGTTTAACTCATGAGAATACATGTTTTTTATATATAAGTTTTACATATAGTGGATTCTCAAGCATGATTGTAAGGGTTTAGGACTTAAATAAAAAGAAAATAAAAAAAATTATTTCTCTCCTAAAAAGCTTAAAACCTCTTTCTCATTTGTTTGTTTAGTCTCAAAAAAATTTAAATCCCTTTTCAGTTCTCTCTTCTCTTTGTTAGAATATTATTATTATGGAAACAAATCAAATCAATAGAATATAAGAGATAATCAAGAGAATATCAGAGAATATCGATAAGAATATCAAAGATAATCAAGGGAGTATCAGAAAATATCAGTAGAATATCAGAGAATATCAAATGTATTTATTTAGAATAATTTCCATATTTAGTTTCCTAGAATTTTATATTAAGTGAGTTATTGTAAACAAAGAGATATACATTCAATAAAAAAAACATTCTTCCATGTTATCATATTCTTTGTTCTTTTTTGTTCATAGTTATCATATCCTTGCCCAACCTTTCTTAACCCTCGATACCATCGCAAGATGGTATCAGAGCGGTGTTAGATCCTGGAAACTTAAAAACCAATATCAAATTAAATGGAGACAATTATCCACTGTGGGCAACACTCATGAAGAAAGCTATCGGTGGCAGAGCAAAGAAGAGTCATCTGACAGGTATACCTCCAGCACCAGAAGAGATATAACCAGCATATGAAAAATGGGAACAGGCAGACCAAACTGTCTTCACCTAGATAATTCAGAATATTGAGATTAGTTTGATAAACAATGTTTCCCAGTACCCAACCGCCAAGGCTTTATGGGAGGGATTGGCTACTACCTATGGAAGCGGCACATACCCGATACAAATCTATGATTTACACTGAAAAGTAAACACACAGAAACAGGGAAAGGATACCTTAGAGGATTTCTGGAACAAATTACAAGCTATATGGATGGCGATTGACAGAAAGCAACCGAACCCTATGAAATGCTCAGATGATATTGCAACCTTCAACAAAATCAAACAAGAACAGAGACTATATCAATTCCTAACAGGGATAGATGAAAATTTTGAAGTCATCAGAAGAGATCTTTTGATGCAAGAGAAGACCACTTCAGTAGAGTCCACCTATGTTGTTGTCCGAAGGGAGGCGGCCCGACTCCAAATTCTAAAGCCTACCACCAGTAGTGAATAAAACACATCATTAGAAGAGGTCGGAATTGGCTTAACCGCAAGAAATAGACCACCGGAACAGGGACAGGGATGGAGTCACCCAGAAACTTTCGGACGACGTCCATCACAACGAGACAAGGAAGACAAAAGCCACCTCCATTGTACTTATTGCGGAATGAAGAAACATACCAAGGAGACTTGCTTCAAAATCGTGGGTTATCCCGAATGGTGGGAAGATTTTAAACAAAAAAATCGCAAAGCTGCCACTATCGTGGGCATCCCGCAAACCACTAGTAACTGTAATGGTGATACCAGAAGAGAGGAAGAAGCAAAACCGCAAGTCATTCATGGAAGAGCCGCAGTCACTCATGGAGGTAAAAGAAGAAAGGAGGATACCAGCCCAAGAAAATCTGATTAGTGGATTTTTGATTGTGGGGCAACTGACACCATGACCCATAATCCTCATGATTTTAACAATCTCTCCACACCTATTAAAACTCATATTGAGACAGCCAGTGGAGAATTAGTTGCGGTCCAAAGAGAGGGCTCAATTGTTTTTTCAAAAGAATTAAAATTAGAAAATTGTCTCTATGTTCCTGCATTATCATCAAAATTACTTTCTATAAGCCAAGTTACAAAGGAGTTGAATTGTGTGGTTCTCATGTTTCCTTCTTTTTGACTTTTACAGGACATTCTTACGAAGGAGATCATTGGGCGTGGTACTGAACGTGAAGGTCTTTACTACGTTGATGAGGTTGCTCACAAGGGACATGTCATGCTTGCTCATGGAACGGTTACAAGGCAACTCTAGTTATGGCATAGGTGTTTGGGTCATCCTTCATTTGGGTACCTTAAGATTTTATTTCCTAGTTTATTTACTAGTAACAGTAAGCCCATCAAATGTGAAACTTGTATACGGGCAAAGAATCATAGAGTTATTTTTCCTCCCAACAATAATAAAGTCAATTCTGCTTTTTCATTAGTACATTCTGATGTGTGCGGTCCAACTCCTAATTCTCACAATAATCAATTTCAGTATTTTTTGTTATTTGTGGATGATTTCTCTCGCATGACGTGGGTATATTTTCTTAAACACAAATCTGAAGTACCCGATAAGTTCTATGCATTCTATCAAATGATTCACACTCAATTTGGCAAGAAAATCCAAGTACTTAGATCAGATAATGGCGGAGAATTTGTTAACAAATCAATGCAAGAGTTTTTTTTAGAGAAAATGGTTTAATTCATGAAACTTCCTGTCCAAACACACCCCAACAGAATGGTGTAGCAGAACGGAAAAATCGTAAGCTACTAGAGATGACTCGGACCATGATTTTCGATGCACAGGTTCCAACACGGTTTTGGCCCGAAGTTGTTGCTACCTCAGCCTGTCTTTTGTACAGGTTACCCTCCCAGACCCTTAACCACCAAACACCCCTGCAGATCCTAGCTACTAAAACTAATATCCCTCTTGTCCAAATGTTACCACCACAAGTTTTTGGGTGTTCTGTGTTCGTTCATATTCCCAAAGCTAACAAAACTAAATTTGATCCATGTGCTAAGAAATGTGTCTTTGTTGGATATGTTACACATCAAAAGGGGTATCGATGTTACAACCCAATCACTCACCGTGTATATGTGACAATGGATTGTGATTTTTTAGAATCAGAATATTTTTTTAGTAGCCAACTTGATGTTCAGGGGGAGAAAACTAGTGAACCACCAAGTTGGTTAAGTAAACTTAGTTGTCAAGAAATTGTTCCAAAAGAGCAAGTAGATGGAGCCAACGAGCATGTCTCTGTCAACGTAGGAGGGACCAACACAACCCATGAGGATCCTTCTGAGAATGTCCAACAAAAGGTAAATGATCTTCACTTTACTGAGTTGTCTCCTGTTATGAATGAAGTCACTAATAATGACAGGTTAGCACCAGAACCAGAGCCTTTCACACTTCCAACTGAGTTGTCTCCTATTATGAATGAAGTCACTAACAGTGACAGGTTAGCACCAGAATCAGAGCCTTTCACACTTCCGCCAAGAAGAAACAGAGGGGTACCACCTGATCGATATTCTCCAGAACATGTTTCTCGGAATTCCAAGTATCCTATGAAGATAACCAAAGAAGGAGTAACAGACATTGCAAGAGCTTTTCTTATTCCCAAAACAGTTCATGAAGTCAGTAAGAAGGGCGAATGACAAGAAGCTATGAAAACAAAGAATCCTGTACAACATGACAAAACCAAACTCGTTAAAGTGGACAGACACTCCATCAAGGAGAAGATTGAGGATAGTAGTATTGAGCTTCCGTTTGTAAAATCAGAAGATCAGTTGGCAGACATTTTCACCAAAGCTGTTACAAGCAATACATTTACCCATGTCCTCAGCAAGTTAAGCATCGGTGATCCCACTGCTCACCTTGAGGGGGAGTGTTAGAATATTATTATTATGGAAACAAATCAAATCAATAGAATATCAGAGATAATCAAGAGAATATCAGAGAATATCGATAAGAATATCAAAGATAATCAAGGGAGTATCATAAAATATCAGTAGAATATCAGAGAATATCAAATGTATTTATTTAGAATAATTTTCATATTTAGTTTCTTAGAATTTTATATTAAGTGAGTTATTGTAAACAAAGAGATATACATTCAATAAAAAAACCTTCTTCCATGTTATCATATTCTTTGTTCTTTTTTGTTCATAGTTATCATATCCTTGTCCAACCTTTCTTAACCCTCGATACCATCGCAAGACTCTTCATCTCTTTTTTATTCAGATTAGAGATTCAAAAGTTCATCTAATTTCTGGTATTGGGTAGAGCAAGTTTAGCGGGTTACCATTTTAGTTTTGGTAAGTATCAATTTCCTCTGCTCTTAAACAGTTCAAGGTTTTTGTAAAAAGAATTTTTGCGAGCACTTTCTTGCATGTAGTCTTAGAGACATCAAGAATGATCTTTGCTCATTTTGGATCCTAATGATAGGTTCAAATCATTAATCAAAATTGTAAGTTGCAAGTTGAGTTATCCTTACAAGCGGTAGCTTCAAGTCTTTTGTAGGTGATTCTTTTCTTAGACAGGTAAGGGAAGCTAGTTTGAATATTTTTAACAGATATTATAACTACTTTTTTTTATTAAGTATGAATTGATAGGGGAAGTTAGTCTTTAAAAGTCTGCAATAATAAATTATCTTAGAGTACTTAATTATGGAATGAGATGTAGTTTTGATTTGAAATTTTATCTAATAGTGATAATGAAATTTTGTATAGTTTGATAAAATGACTAATTTTATGTTAGTTAAACTTGTGGGAATAGTAGACATTTGAATGCTTAGTAAATAATTACTGTCTTGATGTGAGATGTATCCTTGTATGTTTTGATGTTATGGATTGAATGAGCTGTTGTGAATGATATGGAATGGTGATCGAAACATAGTATCTCCAGGAAAGGAGATACCCGTGTTAATATTGTTAGGATATGCATTGTTTGAGGATTTGTTGAGAATGAGGTATTCAGACTCCACTAGTATATTGGAATCACATGGATGAAGATTACTAGGTGGTGAGAGTCGATAGAAGTCCAAACTGAGTGACTGCAGTTTGAATATAAATGGTCAGAAAAGTCTTAGGAAAATAACATTGTCATACAAGATTGATGATTCATTGATTTGAGGATTGTGTGGATTGACAGTTTGGAGTTGTATGACAGGTGAAAACCTTTGAGTCTAACTCAATGCACGAGTCTTTAGGAAATAGAGAGTCAAGTCTCTTTGTATGTGGGTCAGTATTTGTATGATATGAGTTATTGTAGAGATGGAGATGTTATAATGACAATTTTGATATATGAGATAAATCATGAAAGTCTGATGTTTGTAGTTTGATTGAGATAAAAACTTAATTTATGAATATACATTTATTTAAACTCTATAACTTACCCTTATTTTGTGTATGGTGTTTATTCTATTTTTGAAATCTACAATAATCGTGTGTTACACTTAAGCAAAGATCTAACAAGTGATGTGACTCCTCATTGAATTGATAGAGACATTTTATTATTTTAGTTTATTTTGTGATTGTATGAATATATTTGTATTAAATCTCATGTAGAGAATTATATTTTAAAATATTTTGATGAATATGTGGAAATTTATATTTGAGTTTATTATAAAATTATTATGAAATGTTACCATGATCACTAAAAATTAATATAAAATATTATAGAATAAAAAAATAAAACTTCTACTTGATAAAATATTCACATTAATTGTTTTTTATCTCACTATTCATTTAATGCATCAACCATGTTTTTTATATTATATGCATCAATCATGTGTTTTATATTATATCATCCTCGACCGATTTTTGTTTTTAACAACTTGTATCAAACTTGTCATTCTTTTTTAAGGTTATCCCACTTATTTTATAACTGATTTTTGTCATATTTTCTTTCAATTTTTTTATTGAATTTAGATTTTTTCAACCTTTTATTACTAAGGATGCTTCCATTTTATTCTCCTTGCTCCAAACATATTTTAATGCAAGTTTATATATGCAATCCAACCTTTGCCTTAACTCCTTCATTATGCTTGCTCTTTTTGTTAAATCATAAAATAAATAAGAACATTTTTTTTGTCTCATTCAAGTTTAATGATTTAGCATAGACAACAAAAAATTGGAATAATCGATGTCATTCATTTCTAAAATAGATAGATTATGTTTTTTTTTTCCTAGAAAAAACTAATCTTCAAACAAATGACTATAGGAATGCAAAATAAGATAAATCAAGTATGTCATCATTATAAAAAAATTGAAAATATGAAAATTTTACCAAATATAAACTAAAAGGATGAAAACCTAAATCAAGAAAACAATGTACAAATTTACCAAAAGAACAAATCAAACTCTACCAAAAAATTTGTACACTTATCTTTTTATTTACAACAAAAAGAACAACACATAAAACACACATATAATATATAAAATTAGAAGAAGAATTTAGAATGAAATGGAAATAGATTTATAAATCTTCAATGATCCAAAAATTTATGAACCTTCACAAGTGAAAGTGAAATTATTATTAAAAAATTAAAGTGAAAATAAACACACTCACATTAATACAAAAACGATTCATTCATACTTTCATCTTCCACAAATGATTTGTCCAAGGTAACAAAGAAAAAAAAGAAAACATTTATATTTTTCACATTTATTACCAAAAGCACAAAAATAAACGCATCAATTATTGACCAAACATAAAAAATATAATTTTAACCTATTTTCTTATAATTGTTACATTAAAGTAGATAGCTTATTTTCACAATTTTTAACTAACCTCATGTTAATATCCTAAAAATCATAAAAAAATGACATATATCTCTCAACAAACGCCATTAATATACATGATAAAACATTTTTTTCTTTTTGTTATTGATGTAACTCAATGTAAGAGGTAAATGCAAGAAGTGGGGTCCATGAGAATGGAATAGGACTGGACATAGAATATAAATATATTACTCAACAACATTTGAGAGAAACTTTGAATTGTAGGTCCACTCTTTCTCACCACTATGAATTCATTTCTTTTTCCCCCCCTTTTCCGATTCTCACTATCTTCCTCCTTTTGTATTTCTTTAGTGGTAATTACATTTATGCCAAATAAACTATTACATTTTTTCAATAAATAAAATGTATTTATTCATATTTAAAATATATGAAGATACGTTTAATAATATAAATTTCAATAGAAAAAGATGTAATCCAATTAAATGAAATACAATCCAAACAAATAAGTTTGAATCGTATAAATTAAATATTTATATAATAATAACTGATTCAATAATAAATATTCAATAATTAACCATATTTCTTATTTATTTTAAATATTTTTAAATATCTCAATGCAATAAAGATATAATAAAATCAATTTCTAATTTAAAAGTATTGGAATTTAAGGTCTTTAATTAAATCTTGCCTACATGTTCCTAAATATATCTACAATGTTTCCATATTGTTTACAACATTTTGTATGTATATATATAGTCTCCTATGTTTATAATTTGTAAGATAAAAAGTATTTCTCCGAACTGAAAAGAAAATAAAAAAAAGTGATTAAAACTTGAGCATGTGAAGGTGCATAGTATGGTTTGACTTGGTTCCCCAATGTGAAGTTACGTGCCGTCGAGGATTGGGGTTCCAAACTATGATATTATCGACCACTGATTTTGCTCCAACTCCAAAACATATTTTTTAAATCACATTGACACATCTTCAATTTCATTTCAAACTAAAAGGATCCAAACTAAGAGTTGTTTAACCCCATAAAGTCACTGTGAATGTGTGTGGTGTGGAAGGGACTTAATTTGACAATTTCTGCAAATGGCTAACATGGTAGTACCATAAATCAGTGTTGTTTTACTTATCTGTATGAACGCAACCTCAAATAAATCACCCTCACCTTCCAAAATAGACAAGACGTGCTTACCCAAAAAGAAACTAGACAAAATGAATGCGAATGACATAGCTTTGAAAATAGACTTACAATGCACCAGATCCAATGACAATCATTATAGATGGAAAATTAATTAAAAATTACAATTATAAAAATTATATTTTATCTTTTGCTATAACCAGTTAGAGTACGTGCTAACAACCGCCCTTGATGGTCTTTCATCGAATGTCTATAACATGCAAAGGAAAGGGAGTGAAGCACAATAATGAGTACCACATCTACATTATTTGGGAACCAACGCCAACACATCTTTCTTTTTGAAAAATTAGCTAAGAGCTAAGAGCTAAGAGCACATTTCTCACCACAATCTTTACAATAAATTTTATACAATGAAATTAGCATTTCTCTAATAACTTGTATTAAAAAAATATGTCATAAAGGGCTTGTAACCAATAAACATGATTTTTAACAAAACTTTATACTTTTCAGTAAAAAAATTACAGATTAACTAAAGTTATTGATTAATAAAAAAGTTCAAAGCTATAATCTTAACAGTATTAAAATACCACTCAGTTTTTTGATTCCTGAAGTGTCTGCATATATGGCCCAAAGGTTGCAGCTGCACCGAAAGTTTTAAACTCTGAAATTCATAAACAGGAACCTCGGTACCCGAGACAAAGACCCAATAATTCACAATGAAACGTTCATCTCAATCGTATCAGTACATCGTACACGATATATACACAGAAGGCGCACGGCTCTAATGGAAAACTTTGTCATTTTCATTGGTACTGTACTTGCTAACTCTTTGGCTGGTCAATTGTCTCCTTGTGGTTGTGCAGATATACATCATGTGACTTGACATCAGTGTTGGGGAGATTGGGAAAGAGTGCAGCAGGCTTCAAAATTGTCCTGCTCTTATATCTCTATCAAGCCGATCTGCGTTAAGCGTCCCTGGAAGCTCTCTGAAGTCTTCATTGAAGATAGAATATGCACTGCAACGTTTGTTGTAAAGTAGAAATATTTCAAAGCTATCACAAAATAGTTTGCAACAAGTATATTTGGTATCGACAATCATTTATAATTGGTCAAAAATATAAATATGGGTAGGTCAGAATTCCTCCTATAAATATATGATAGACATGTAACCATGAAAAGTTTAAACATACAAATGATGACACAGATGAGACATAAAATATATCATTAGCTTTATTGTTTATATATATATATTCCTTTTTGTCTTTCTATTTGAGAAAAAACTAGTATACTTCCATATTGTCGAAATGGATAAAACTAGAATACTAAACTTGTGACATCCTTCTCATGGATTGAGTAATCTGAAAAGGTTAACATACGAAGCAGGTAGAAATATTACACCTCATACTAAGAATTTTCCAAAGGGAAAATGTGGTAAAATCCAAAACAGCACATGAAAAGAATTAAAGATCTTGATGTACTATTATGCCGAATTTTTAATCCAGGGTTTTACCATATTTATTTTATTTACACTTCATTCTTAACCTTCTGCACTTCATTTTGTTTTTTCTTCTTTTGATAATAATGAAGTTCACAATAGCATACACGGGTCTTATCTGAATTATCAGATTTGACTTTCTCCTGGTTCAACATTTTGCACAATATAGCAGTAATGCACAGCAAATAATGTCTGGTCATACCTGATGTCACCAACTTGGCGCTTTCCAAGGTTGAAGAGAATGAGACAGAAGCCAGTTGCAAGTATCTACACGAAAGTTGAAACATACAATAAAGACAAATTTTACCGCATACAATGACCAGAAAGTACCTTAGAAGACATCTTAATTTAATTTCTACAATGTCAAATCGAATTTATTGGTTCAGGGCACGATGGTGCATGAAAATTCTCAGCATATCAGATGAAGATCTAACCATGAGATTATGACAAGAAAGGAGTGAAATTTGCCACAGAACTTTCACACAACATAAGCTCATAATTTCTCTTCTCCCAAAAAACAAAATACTCTTTTCTTTTTAAACTTCGTTCCAGGGGGAATTCAGAATCAAAAGAAGTCACAAATAATTACACATAGCAATTTGTGCACTGAATCTTATGGTCCAGCATCCCAAGTCCAAGCTATGCATAGGCTAGATATAGTGGAGTTGAACCCAAAAAAACAGATAGTAAGTGAACTAAAAGCCCAAATAACAGAAAGGAAGAAAGGAGACATACATACAAAGGTCCGAGATCCCATCTGTGGGCGACAGGAGCAAGGATAAACCACAAAGTTATGAGAAGCCACGCCTTCAGACTCAGAGTGAAAATTACCATCAAAACAATATCTGTGAATGGAGAATGAGCATTTTTTTAGAAGATTGTTAATGTCAGAGGGAACTCTTATCATCATCATTGCCCACAAGAGATTCATACATTTGTAGTGATGATGCCTGGAGTAATGCATACACTTACTGGATAACCCAGTTTAAATTGTCTGCAAGCAAGCAGATTATGGTGATACATACTGCAGATGCCTCAAGGGTCACATTGGTATAACTAGAAGATTTGGAAGTGGAATATTTGAATGATTTCATTACGAAAAAATTGTGAAATAATGATTTGAAATTATGGATTCAATAGTAAATGATTACATATTTCAAGGATGAAAATAGTGATTTACTAATGCCTAAACAAATACCATTTATGCTGCTTCTTACCTGGAAGCTTCAAGTTATCATGTAGAAAAGAGTACAACCTCTTCTTGCACCGACTTGATGAGTGAGGAAGTCGAAACTTCTGCAGAACAAGTAATCAAGACGACATTGAGTCAAATGAATACCAAATTGACATTATGGTCACTTTGTTAGACAACAATGAGTTGATCTTACCAGATCATCATCATCATCATTGTCATATTCATCCTTCGCTGGTGGCTTTGGTTTGACAGCAACAATCAAGCAATCTAGTAAATCAATAGGCAATTAATCACATCTCTGTAAGATGTAGGAATATTTAACATTAAATGCATAAAAAAATCGTAAGATGCATTAGTCCCAAAAAGATAGAGAAGCAATCAATATAATTAACAAGTAATCAGGTATTTTTATTTTATAATAGACCAAGGAATAGTTACGGAGAGAATGGTTTCAACTGATGGTTATACTGATGCAGTCCTAGAAGCAAAAGTTATTTTCGAAAGGTAAACTTGCTAAGAGTTTATTTGGATAAGTTTCTTCATGAACATTTCTAGGAGAGAAAAATAAGGAAAAAACGAAACTAGTTTCTTTATAAGCTGAAGTTAATTCATGCACAAGTTAAAAATAAGGATTTGGAGAAGTTATGCGAGAATTTCTACAAATAAACAAAAAAATAATAATAATTTTATCTCAGGGAGAAGTTCATTTCATTTTTCTTCGTATTTTTCTCTTGTGAAAGCACTTAAGGAGAAATTTGTCCAAAACCTATAACAAAGCAGAAAGGATGAATGATGAGACCATAGTATAGACTACAGAAGGCCACAACAGAGGCCGTTGCAATTTTAAGGTGGAAATGTCATAGAACATTCTTCTTTTTCTTTAGAAGAGGCAATATAATGCATTTATCAAATAGCCAAACTAGGACTAGAACTATACCTTCATCATTGAGTTGTACAGATACATCATCTCCATTTTTCGTGTCACACAAAGCACATCCACGCAGAATAAGACTCAAGTTCTCAATTGGTAAATTAACATTCCCAGCAACTAACCTCCTCAAATCACGCACCTATATGTGATTTAAAAGAAACAAAAGATCACCTATAGTTAACAAGATGGATCATCAAACAAAGGTAAGCCCAGAATCAACATAGCTTGATCACCTCGATCCCCCACTTCCCAAACAACACCCTTTTGGCAACATTAACAAATAAAAGCAAAAAATGTTGGCAGTTTGAGCTATGAAGGCACACTTGGCTTAGTCCATTATTCGATTGCAACTAACCCTAGCTAAGTATCATTGTCAACTGAAATCTTGTTATCTGCGAAAAGGGTATAAATTTTGATTCTTTTTTGTTTTACGAACGCCCCAGAGAAGAGGGAAGAACAGCAGTGAATTCAATTGGTGCGAATTGGAATGTTGGAATTGGAAAAGAAAAATTTGAAATTGGGAATTGAAGGGGAAAGAGGAAGTTAGAAGAGGAACCTTGATGGAAGAAGGAAGGAGGAGGCGAGAGGGGCGTGCAGGACCAATAGTTTTGAGGACGATCTCCACCTTCTTCTCCCACTCCTGTTCCTCCATGCCCATCTCTGAATCAAACCACTTACCACTCTACCATCATCAATACCCATTAATCAAAATATGCGTTTAAATCAAATTCAATTTAATTCCATTAAAACTAATTTAGACCCATTAAATCATTCTAAAAAAGAGTCATAAATAAATTTTATTTTATCATTCTTTAGAGTAAACAGTCAATTTTGTGGTGACTTTGGTTTTTAGTTTATTGACATTTTAAAAAGCTTTAAAACTGTAATTTTTTTTGTTTAATATTTAAATTAATAATAATGTCAATATTTTGATTTTCAAACATATGTTGATTTTAATATTATTATTATTATTATGTTACATGTAATTAAGAATAAAAGTAAGTTGGATTGAATAAAATTTTATTAAAAAAAGGTTTGATCTATTTAAAATAATTGAAAGTTATTATACAACCTATGACGCCATGGACTTATTTTTTAAGTAAAACATTGTTTTTTTTTTTTTTTAAGTTTGATTTTACAGATTAACCTCTATAAACATCTATTTCATATTTAAGTTTTGAAATAGTATTAACCTGTCTCTTAATACGATAATTGGCCAAAAAAAGAGTTTATATATTGAATAAATTATAAAGTATAAAATTTAAAACAATTGCTACACAGTACATGAAATAAAAAAGTAAAAGTATATAATTAAGTTTTTACAAGAGTCAAATATAATTGGTTTACATTATATTAGCACATTTTAAGATCTATCACTATAACCTGTTTAAAGATTCATTTTATAATATGACTTTTTAAATAAGACATCAAATTATCCTTTAATAGGTTTATTAGCATCATCTTTTAAGTTGTTCAACACGTTTAATATTTAAAAATAAGTAGTACTATGATTTTAATAATGTATAAGAATTGATATTATAAAAATATAATTTATTTAGATAGATCAACCTATTACATTTCAAAAGATTTTAAACTATTCAATTCTAACTTTAGATCCTTCTGAAACATCTTAAACTATTTATACTATTTATAATGGCGCATAACCATTAATAAGTATGAATGATAAGTTTATTATTTAAAAGTATTAATAAGTTTATTATTTAAATTTGAGATATATTCTTTAAAAATAATTAGAAGTAATTGAAAAGCTAAAATCATAACAAAAAATAAGCATTGCAATTTCATAAATATATTTTCATTTAAGTATGAATGAGAAATTCTTTTATGAATAAAATTATACACATTTAGATTCAATGAATTAATGAAAAAATATTTTTCTGATTCTTCAAAAAATAAAAAATCGTTTTCAAAATTTCAGTTTACCTTTTATAATTTGCACTGAACTTAAATGGTTTATAAGAATTCCCAACCCAGCTAGACCAATTGGAACAATTGAAGGGGGTTCATTTTAATGAAAACTGCATCCCATCTTAATTTAGTAGCACCTTGTCTTTAGATTAATTGTATAAAAAATACATAAAATTATATAACTATTTTTTATTTAACTTATAAAAATTATTTCATTTTTTTATTTTTCTTTCTTACAATTATTATAAAAAAAATTGTGTATCCTGAACCAATGCATATGATTTAATCACAATACAAATAATAGTTTCTTTATCTTTCATTACATTCATGCCCTTTTCTATCTATTTTCACAATGATTCAATTATTTGTATAATATGTATGATTCAGTGAAACAAGCAAAGAAGTAGTCACCAAGTTGACTATTCTTCTGCCACCCATGCAAACACCGAGTAGAAGTATGTTGAGAAAAGACTGCATTAGAGTTAATAGAGGTGTTCCAGGAAGCAGTTTGTTTCCTATGAAAATCATGCTGTCATTCATCTATTTTTCTTACATAATCTACAGCAGAATCACCATTCATATAGGTGTGACAATGTAAATTTTTAAAGCTTCTTTGCTTGAAAAGGAGGATGACAAATTCCATAACTGTATAGAAGTAGTGAAAACAGTATTATTTAACATAAGAAAATGTTCTACACTTACAACTTCACATGAAGTAATATAGTATTGAGACAACACACTTGTCACAGTCAAAACAACAAACGACCCGAGCATGTGGCCGGTGACAATATTTACATAGGGTTGCAGTACAGTTCAGACAATATATAATCAGTTCATTCACAACATTGGCATACAGAAACTTCAACAAAACGATAATCCATGAGTTACACACGAACTAGTTTATCATCAAAACTGATCAGATTTTGAGATCAGGAGATTCAGCATAAGAAATCGAAATCAGTTCGGACCTAAATTTGTCATCTTTATCACGGTTTGGGATTGCAATCCCATCTGACTTCTTGCTCTCAGACACGAAGTTTGAATCCAGAGTCTTTTCAGGCAGAGAGTTAGAGATAGCAATAAGAGACTCGCGTGCCACCTCCTTGGACTCCTTGGCAGGTGATCTGTTATCCATATAACTATATGACTTTTCTTCTTTCCTACAATTCAAAACCAAAATTCTCATAGATCATCCAATCCGAGGGATAAGATAGTTTAAATTTATGATGTGGTATCAGATATTTTAAATCTCTGTTTTGAGAGCAGGTGATCCTTGACTGGGCTGGTCAGACATGCTGACCGGATTTTGGTCAAACTCGATCAACCCATTCAACCTGGTAGGTTTATTTGACCTCAAACTAATCCGAATTTTTCTACCATGTTTAAAATACGAAGACCTATTAGCTTGTGGTTAACTTCATCCAACCCATTACTGCTACCATGCATGAATATATGTGTTAAATAGGTCTATAAATGTCTTCACACAGTAAAGAAGATCCATAAGCTTAGCAAACTAAAACATCTATGTTACAACTTATAAGGATGAGCCAATGAGAGAACTCAAGCTGTCAAACAAGATCAGCACCACAAGCACGCCCGAAGGTTTGAGGTCACTTGGTGATCGATCTCAGGATAAAATTAACAAAAACTTCCAAAATACCAAAAAATGTTGAATTGCTTATAGTTACTTCCATACCTGTCCTTAAATATTTCCAAAAGAATCAAAATCCACAAGATGTACAGGAAAAATTAGGAGAGAAACATCCTTTGCAAGTCCAGCATTGCAAAAGTAGCCCTAATGATTCCACTAGTATGACTAAGCAGTTAACCTCTTCAACTAATGGACATAATATCAGCCAAATTTATTTTTCTAATCTGATTAATCTAGTGAATTCTGACATTCGACCTGACAAAAAAATGCATTTATCCTACTTTGCATTCAATATCTATATTCAAACATGGTTCAGTATAAAATACTTCTATTACTCAACTTTTAGAAATTTCATAACACTGTTTGAGAAAATATGAAATTAAATTTAAAATCTAATCCAATTATTTAGATTTGAATTGATAAAATATAAACTATTTTTCTTAAAATATGAACTTAGATTTAAATCAATCTAATTATTTAGATTAGCTTTTAAAAAAATCAATGCACACCCCTACATAACAGTAACATATGCATCTTCATCTTCGAAACCAATTCAACATTTCTTATCCAACTACACAGCTCCACTAACATTTTGCATCCGCTATTCCTTTAGTTAGGTCTTTTCACTTTTTGCCTAGTCTCAATCCATGGAACAAAGATAAATCTCCTTTGCACTACTATTCCTTCAATCAGGTTTTTTTTTTTTTTTTTTTCACTATTAATCTAGTCTCAATCCATGACAAGAAAATGAATATACTTTTTACTCAAGCTTATGTTTTTCTCTATTTAGGAGTATCATTTGTTGCCGGTAGTCTTGAATCCAATAGGCTCTAAAGTCCATGTAAAATACCATAAAGTTTTACTACCCAAAAAGAGAGACAGCAAAAGGAGAATATCTGCCAACTACAACCATATATTCAACAGCTCTCACCTTCTTCAAATTCGCACAAGCAAGAACTGATTCCAACACGTATTGTAATACTTTAATAATTAGTGAATAGCGATCAATATTTAGTCATGTATCCCATTCAACTAAAATAAAATTATAAAAATACAAAAATAAGTTTATATGTTAATTTTTAAAATAAATATACACATGGAAAAATATTACCCACAGCTTATTATGAAAGATACACCAATTACAAAAGGAGAAAGAAACCTCCTAAAATTTCCCAGTTTAGCTTTCAGAGGCACATAAGTTTTCATTTTTACATTGAAACTGTTGATATAAGCCATCTTAACAAAAAAAAGAAAAAAAAAACCCTTCGGCTGTGAATTTCTTCCACTAAACATTATATAGCGGTGATTTTCTTAATACAGCTGTAGACTATATGCATGTTAAAGATCTTGCAAAGCAGTTGATTCAGTCACATCATGAAGTTCAACAATGATTCAGTCACATCACATTATGCAAAAACAAAAGAAAAAAACATGAGCAATAAATGCTTTCTACTTTACATATACCTAGCACCACGTATCCAACACTTAAAAAGTTTGATGATGAAATCTTAAACCCAATAACTAATTTATCCCATAAACACCAAAATTGAAATTACAATTAACATAGCAAATCTCGAAAGAATCCAACTCAGTAGTTACTTTAAAAATTGTCACAACCAACTTTTAGTTCATAAACTGAGTCATCTGAAAATAATCAAATATATTACTTTGAAATTGTCAAGAAAAATGGTCACAAACTTTTTTCAAAATTGAATCATGACCCTGAAACCCCAGTCAACCTGATCGGGCGCAGAGGATTTCTGCAGCAGGTCATGAAGCCCCAAAATCAAGGAAAGAAATTAAGAAAAAATGTTAATTTGGCATTCATGCAAATGTTATTTACAATCCGTTGACTATAAATGACCATAAGAGTTTCGATGGTGTGTTTTATAGTCCCAAATCGGAGAGAAAAGAGGAAGAGGAAAAAAAAGGGAGCAAAGAATCTCGGAAAATGAGGTGAATCTATGCATCGGCAACGAGTGAAGAATCCATGGATGACAATAATTTAGATTGCGAAGAGTTAGAAAGACGAAGGGAAAAGAAGGAATCGTACCTTGGAAGTTAATGAGTAATAGGAAGAAAGCTTGAGCGTAGATGTAGGACCCTTTGATTTCCAATTAGAGCAAATTATGACTTTGCAAAAATGAATCGGAAGGAAGCGATTAAGATTCCGGATTTGCAATTTAAGGTACAATCACATGCTTTTCGGCCTTTGTCAGGATCCTGCATGTTTGAATTTTCCCCAAAATCTAATATATATATATATTAATAACAAATAACAAATCCATTCTTTTAAACCAAAATTCTTTTATTTTACATATTTTTTATTGTAAATAAGTTATTTCATTAATTTAGCAACCTCTATATAAATTTTATTTAATAATAAAAATGCCTTGTTTGTATTTATCCATATAATTCTAGGGTATAGGATAAAATAATATTAAAATATCTATTTATTCTCTAGAGAGTGCCTTTTTTATTTTCCAAATTAATTTTTTAATCATGTAATTTTAAAAGAATTGCTTTAATTGGGTTGGATTTTAGTTCACAAAATAATCTATCTAAAATCCAGGATGGATAAGGATACAGGTTGACCTATCCCAAGTCATCTCATCTTATCTCCAATTTTTATTATATTTATCTTTAACAATAATAAAACCACTATTTAATTAGTTTTGTTTAAATAATTTCAATTTTTGTAATGCATTATGTTAATCAAAATAAGGAAATTAATTAGTTTGAAAATAAATTAGATAAAAATGCTTAATTGAAATATGAGATCATTGCATAATTTGGAATATTCTTTTTAAAAGATTTTGTTTTTTCATATAGCTAAAATCATGAAAAGAAAATTCATTTTAACATAGTTTGAATAGACAGATTAAAATACTTTTCTATCATGTTTTGTTTGAACAAGGGTAAGGGTAGAACGAGAAGAAAATGAAAAGAAAAGAAAGTGAGAGGTGAAGTTGTTTGAATGTGTGGAAAATGAATTAATTTTAATGGAAATTTTGTAGCACATGAAATTGATTGATGTGACTGAAAAAACTATTTTTATTTTTTATTTTTATTTTAATAATATTAGATATATTATTTATTTATTATAATAATAAAAACATCAATATTAATTAATTAATTTGTTAATATTTTTATTTTAATTATTTATTTATTTTAATATACAACATATATTAAAAAATATTAAATTTATTTTATTTTATTAATTATTTAATATTTATATTTTAATTACTTATTATAATATAATAAAATATATTTATAAATATTTAATTATTATTTATGTTTATATAATCGATTATACCAAATTTTATAATCGATTATTCCAATTTCTTTTGCAAATCTTCACAGCAATTAAGTTTACCGACATAATTTTTTTTTCAACTTTTGTGTTTTTTAATTTTAATATATTAACTTTTGTGTTTTCTGTAATTTCTAGATTTAAAGAGACTCTAAATTAAAGAAACTAAAAAATTAATTTTAATTTTGAAAGAGTAAAAAGAACTTCAAATTCAAGAGATTAAAAGTATATTTAAACCATAAAATAATTTAGGATATCTCATTTGACTTAATCTGAAGTAATGTAAAATCCATTATTTTATACTACAATGGGTGTGTTGGTGAGTGGAGGTTTAGGCTTGTTGAGAAACTAAAAGACCATATTACTAAAAAAACAATTCACATAGCAAGGATTGAGCATAACTAACACAGACTATGAAGTAATAATTAATCATAAAAGCATCATGTTTTACAAAGAGTTCAACTATTATGTAGTGGAATTTAGCTTCTTGGACTTTAATTTTTTTTTTCTTTTTGTTTCCATTAATGTAAGGTTGTAGGTGAAATAAAGGAGTGGATTTGCAAGAAATTGTGTTTGTTTGAATATGATGATTTAAGAAGACAACTAAAGTCAGGTGAAAGTTGGACAGTGTTAATTTTGTCCATCATGTTGTAGGTTCATATGTCATTAAATTCTGATACCACACTGTTAATTTTCTTCAATTTGTTAGGATTCTGTACTTACCACCCACTTTCATTCTCATCCATGGGTGAAGCTAGTGATAATTCTTTTATTTACTTTTTTACTATAATAAAACTAAAAATACTAAAATAATAAATAAAATTAATTAATTTAAAGTTTGGTGCTTTATGGAACAATTTATTTTTATTTTTTTGTTATAAAATACACTTTTTTTCTTCAAATAAGATTTTATAATAATTTTTTTCCTTTTAATCTAAAATTTATTTTAATTTTAATTTATATTTTTAAAAATATTTTTATATTAAATTATTTTACAAAATTGCAGAAACTGATAAGTATCAAATAGTGGAAAAGTGTTTTATAAATGAATATCTTACTATGTGGTAGTTATCAAATAATTTTTTTTAACATTTAATCATATTTTAACACTAGGCACTTTAGTCATTTTCTAGGTGTACCAATTTATACGAACAAACTATTCCATCACGTTAATAAAATCACTTCAAATTTTTTCACTCATTTCTTTATATTTTTCACTCCTTTTTTTAATATGAATCATCTCAAATTTTTTCACTTTATTTCTCTTCCTTTCTTTTATTTATCACTTTCTAATCTAATCAAATGTTAATATGGGGGCACTCTAGTTGAAAGGGCTACTTGAAGTTGAACAAGATAAATTTGTCTTGTGTTTCATTCTTTCTTTCATCCCAATTCTTTCTAGAGCCTCTTTTCAGATATTTGGATTCAATCAAAAGTTAAACAATATGACATTTGTTAGGTCTAAAACAAAATTGATTTAAATACAATTTTAATTATAATATAAGTATATTTGGTAAGACTAATAAATTAGATAATAATTTATTTAAGTAGATTAAATATATTTAGATTTTATGGGATGACTTTAAGTTTAACAGAAACTTCAATAGAAAAACTTATAAGTTAATTTTATCATTACAAAATGTTTAGTAAGATTTCATTATTATTATTTATATTTTAAATAACAATGAGATTTAGGATGTATGCACAATATCAAATATGAAAACACTCCCACCACATAATAAACATTATTATTATTGTTATTATTATTTATTAATATTTCAAAATCCCTCTTTCAACATCATTTCTTTTGTTTCATTTGTTGAAGCACTATTAAAAGTGAATTGAAAGGTTTACCCCAATCTTTCAAAAGTTTATATATTGTTTTGGTCAATTCAATCTCATAGTGTAGATGAGGAAGATAACAAAAATTAAGAATTTTATTGTTAAACTTCTAATTTGCATCTATAAAATGTGTTGTTGATGAAATATAAGCTTCAATTGTTCAAAAAGTCCACAAATCTGATGTTAAAATACTCTACTATGAACTTTGGATATTTCTTTTAATTTGTTCTTTCGAATTTTATCTATGTTGATCACATATACAATGGAAGCAAATCTAGAAGGTAACTTAGCTTTTGAACATAGATATTTTACCAATTCTCTAAACCTCTTACATTCAACAAAAGAGTATGGAAGGTCATGTTGTATTATAATTAACATTACACTTCTTATATCAATTACTACTTTTTTTTATCAACATTCCTGATATTTAACCTACCAACTTGATCAACAACAAGCTTACTAATCTCAGTTTCATCCATACCTTTTGCAATCTTCTTACAAATATCAATATGATGTATTAGACTTTCCAATCTTATTCTCACCTCTCGCTGAACAACTTGCATAAAACTATCTTATTGGACAAATCAAAGTAATTTCATTCAGAATATGGCAATCCCTTGGCCCTTTTTCTTTGTTTGTAGGCTTAGGTTCAAGATTAGTTGATGTTTATTGAATTCTTTGAGTGATGATAAAAGAAATCCATATTTCAATCTGAAATATTCATTCAAATTTTATGTTATCTTCTTAAATTCACTTGTAATAATTAAAATATGAAAAGGAAGAGCAAGAAACATTGATAAAACAACTAAATTTTGCAAATAACACTATCTATCTCCACTAAATTCTACAAGCAATACTTCTAGCTATAGATTCAATGATTGAAAACCATACAAAACTCTATCAAATTGTGAAAAAGATAGATTTATATTATTCAGTCTTTCATAGAAGCAAGAATTTATAGACCGGGACACAAAACTAGTGCTGAAAAAATTGAACTAAACAATTTTGAATATGAGAAGTATAAAAAGAATATAAAAAAAATGTGAAAAGAGATAAAGAAATGGTAAGAAAACACTAAAAGAAAAGTATAATGAAAGTTAAATTGAAGGTGGAAGTAAATAACCTAACAGAAACAAGGCATTTGGATCCTTGTACTAGAGTGGTCCCTTTGGATCTCAAAGATCTAAATAGTTACGAACATAACAAGTAACAAATAACCATGTGAATTAAAAGGACCAAATGTTTTTCTTTTCTTAGTTCCCGGAAAGTGAATCTAGAACGTTTTAGATTATATATTCCCCAATAGAATATTCTTAAATTAATTTTAAACCTTGTGAAAAATATTTAATTTTTATATTTACAATCCAAAATAGGTTTTGCATTATTTAAAAGTTCACACAAACCAGAAAAAGAATTTACAAAATCTTCAATTTGAAATCCCTTCTTTCTACCTTAAAAATAGCCTACTAAACTTTCATGAGTTTGAAAATTATTTATAGTTAATATATTAAAAAAATCCACTTAAAAACTGAATTCCTCCCTCAAAACTCCCCATCCAAACACATTGTTATTTTCATATGGAGAAAATTAATCCTACAGAATTCATCATATGTATGGGAAAATCTATACTGTAATATTCCTTGAGAACATCTTATGCCAGAGTTCTTTTGCTTGCCCCTTAAACTAGCACCCTACATGTTCCTATTCTAGCAAGTACAAATTATGGCAAAACAGCATATTTTTCTATGCCACTCTGCTAGTTTAGTGAGCAAAGAACTGCAAATAAGAAAATTAACCACGCCAGCTGTTAGACCTCTTTGCTTCAAAAGCAGCCCCATCATTGAGCATGTCATGTGCATCAGTTTCCATTCCCAGCTTTGACAGAGCCAGAGCCTGCAGGTAGAATGCAGTTGGCCAATCAGGTATGCATACCTGTGCCTGCATCGCATCTCTTAATGCAAGTTCTGCTTGATCATTCCTCAAGTAGGAGAACGCTCTCCTTGCAAACACAGTAGCAGAAGGCACAGACATCATAACCACCAACTGTTTTAATGCAAACAAATAAAGGACATTCAGAATAGGGACGTATAGAGGCACAGCCAAAAACCTGTAAAAGATTGTACAACAGTGAATAATCTACCTTAGAATAATACTCAATAGCATTTTTGAAATCCTTGTCCCTGAATGCAATATCTCCAAACTTTTTAGTGTTCAAGATATCTTGCACTTGTTGTGTCCATTCTTGGAATGAAAGCTGCAATCACATCTTTACTTAATAAACAAAAGCATGTACCAAAAACATTTGGCGGAAAAGGACATCTTTCATAAGCTGCAATCACATCTTGCAGGCCAAGATGTGATTTTTGACATACCTCATTTTCTGCACCTTCTTCATCTTTATAACCTGTTTTTAACAATATATCATGCACAGCAGTAAGATCCATCCTTGCACAAGCCTTTCCAAGGGGAGAAAGCATGGTTGGTAACACTGCTGTGTTTTTAGTTAGGCCCATCAACACATGAGATGCTACCTGTGAAGAGGGGGAGGGGGAATTCAACATGATGAACAAATACTTAGCAAGAAAAAGAAGGGAAACCTGGAAAATGAGATTGAACACAATTGGAATAGAAATAAAAGGACAACAAATGAAAGCTGAAGTTCGACACTGAAAGCTAAACGAAAACTGAAAACCTCTTTCTGCTTCTGAAGAGGTGTAACGGATGTAAGAAGAAACTTAATTTCAGGTCGTTCTCTGGCCTCAAACTGAAGACATTTTGAAGCAAGCTCAACCAACTTTGTAGCATCATCGTTTGCATATTGCCCTTCTAGGGAAGAGTCCATCAGCAACAAGACATTCTTCCCTCTAATCAGGTCCAAAGCCTAAAGAACGAAATCATTCCTATTAACAAATTTCACACCCTTGCGATGCATACACTATTCAACTTCATATGATTTAACCATGCAGCAAAAATAGGTATTTATGTACCTAGTCAAAACACCAAAGGATTTCAAATACTAATTATACAAATCATTCATTTCTAATTCTATGTGAAGATAAACTCAACAACCAGAAAGCAATCTTAAAATCCAGCCCCATGTAGAGAGATAATAACTCTTTACCAACATATGTTCCACGCATATTTCATCAATCCAGTATGTCATAACCAGGCATACTCACATGAATTGGATAGATCATATGATTAACATATCAAACATCGACGGGGTCCAGAAAATGTAGGATAATTTAGAAGCTTAGCATATCCAATAAAGCAGAATAAAGAACAATCTTAAAATGCAGAGAGTTCAAATTGAAACATACATGGCTTGGGGGAATATGCTTGCCACTTAAAAGATCCAGAAGAACAGTTCCATAACTGTAGATCACACTCTCTGGGATTATCCTGCCTGCATGTGTTATTGGAGTACCATATTGTCATTAATTATACTTAGCAGCAAGACTTCTGATAAGACAGTTCTGAAGCAATCAATGAATCCAGCAAACAATTTTATTCTTTTTAGACTCTAAAGAACACATTGAGAACAAAACCAAAATTTTGCTCTATAATTCATCGTGTATGTATAAAATAAGCCCATGCATCAAATGTGTATAGTTCGTGTCCATCCTTGTTCAGAATTCAATAAGAAACAAAAGTAAAACGTTCAACCATCATCAGTTATCCAGAAAAATACATGTCAGCAAATATAGTACCTGTTCGCAAAAATTCAGGTGGAGTGTAAGCTAAATTAGTACTGTAGCTTTTCCCATCTCGACTATTTTTCATAAGCCCAAAACTAGACAAGCGGGGATCACCATCCTGACAGAAGTGAATAAATTAGTAACAATTTTCAATAGCTAACTTAGACATGTACAAACGAACAAATGAAGTTCATGGCATTTAGTATTCTTTGTGTCCAAGCATATGAAAATAATGGTGCAACAAGGCACCACCTATGATGTGGAGAAGACAACAATGACGTATCAAAGTCACACAACAAGCATATGGGATAGATATACCAAAACAGGAAACTGCATCAAACAGAAAATATTCCACAACACTTAAAATATGGTGACAACGTTTACAAAACAATGAGTTCATAACGATAGGTTCATTCACACCTCATCAAAAAGAATTCTATATGCATTCAGATCATGATATATTTTCCGGTTTTCCATGCTGCAATGATCTAGTGCCTGCGCAACATGGTACGCAACTCTTACACGCATTTCCCATGGTAATGGTTGCTTGTCCCCTGACAGAATCACAGAATTCATCAACAAAAAATTAAGTAAACTAATAATCAAACTACCGTTGTCAAGTGAAACAGATATTATGAAGATCAGGATTAAGAATAAGGCAATGAAAATATGTTACCCTTTCTACAAAGATAAAGGAATTAACATTGGATTTGTCTAGAAAGCTTGAAACGTTTCGTCATATATTTTATGTTAAGATTCTGTTACGATTTGCAATGTATGCAGTTATTTAGTGCCAATAGTAAGAATACCAGAACTAAAACTTATTTCTACAGGCCAAAATCTCTTTGGTATGTAACTACTGAATCAGATAAGATTAAAGTTACCAAAGTTCAGGTACCAAAAAAATGACTTGGCCAGTTGAGCAATGCTTGGTTTGGGTGAATATGCAAGGTGGAACCGACAATATCTAGATTTTATTGTGCTAAAATGGATTACCTTTCTGCAATATCATTTTCTAAGCTTCCATTTCACTCCAACAAAACAACATGGCCTTAAAAGCATGAGAATTGTATAACATATGTTGGCTAACAGCTAAATAAATGTATGATTTCTGTCTCAGTAAAAGCATATTAGCACTTGGAATATGCTGTTCAGGGCTCCAGCAAAGTAACACAAATGTGGTAAATATTTAAGACAGGCAGCCCTGTCTTTCAAGAAATGAAAGCAAGGACTCCCTACCAGATCTAAAGACAGTTAGTCAACAAGGAGAATGACAAGAGAGGGAAAAAGTACTATAATTAATGAAGAGCTTTAATGACTGCTAACAAAGTTGAATGTGAAGATAAAAGAGAAGTACAATGAAAGAGATGTTTGGACAAAGTATCATTTGGCATGTACTCAGCTACCAAGAGCCTTTCATCTCCTTCAGCACAACAACCAATTAGATTCACCAGTCTCTTGTGCCTCACTTTCCCAACTCCAGCTGCCTCTGCCTGACCAATCAAAACCATTAAAAATAGCTTGCATTGCCAGATTAAATATCATGGGGAAAAAAATGTATGAGGGTAAAAGTTTAAAATTCAAAAAATCTAAAATTTTATCTCCCAGTCAAACCCCAGAAATGCACAAGAGAATCCACAAAATTAACAGTGCGGTTTAAAAAGCAACTAAATATTGTCCTTTCTCCCACAATCGGCAACCACACTGGGGGCTAATAAAGGTTGTTCATTCCACTCACCATGAACTGTTGAGCATCAGGCCAAGACAGTTTTGAGAACCGTTTCACAGCAACTAACCGATTGTTCTCAAGCTTCCCTCTGTAGACCACATTGGGGGCTTTCTCCCCACTCTCAGAAACAATGTAATCTGTGTTGAACTCATTTGTCGCCCTTCGAAGTTCACTCAGACCGTACTCCTTGAATGCTGGAACCTGAACCTCTTGATCAACATCATCCCCACCATTCCCTTCAAAATCAAAACAAAACAAAACAAACTAAAAACCCAAACTTTCTGAAACCAACACCAAAATAAACGACAAGAACCATCCCCATTGAGCTTCGAAACCCATCAATGTAAGATTTTGACAAACCCCACAACAACCAAAAAAGTAAACAAACATTTCCAGACAATAAAAAACAAAAGGGTGTAAAAATCCCAAGAGCAAAACGAAAAGAGAAGGTGAAAAGAACTAAGGGGGGGACCTGGATCGGGTTTTTTTGAGTCTGGCAAGGCAGTGGGGGGGTCTTCAGGAGAGTGAAGATGAGCGGTTTTGGAGTGGAGGCAACCCATGGCTATGATTGTGAAATGATTAACTAATATCGCAATGGAGTAATAAGTGGGGTGTCAACATAGAAAAAAGGTTGTAAAAAAAGATTACAACAACGCTAGATTGGCATAAGGGGCATGATGATACAGTTCAGCAGAAGCAGAAAGAGTGGTGGTTCTATGGTATGGTTTGATATGATAAGCGGAAAATGCAGCAAGTGACTGAGTCCCTGCTACTTTTGTTGTTGCAGCGGCGGAAACACAGCAAAGAGAGAGAGAGATGAAAAGGCCAAAACCCAAAAGGTAAGTAAGTAAAATGAATCAGTATGAAAAAGAAGAGAGAGAGAGGAGAAAGGATGGAAAAGGAACAGAGAAGGTCACATGACAGTGTCTATGATGCAGCACGTGCTGCCCCAGGTGGGACTGAGAAGTGGTGAGAAGTGAGAAGTGAGAACCATTTTCCAATGGCACTTCAGAAATTATTATTATTATTATTTTACTTTTGCGTTAGAGAGTTGGAAAATTACAATTTACAACAACGTGAGATGTTAACGTAAGAGACATGTTTTTGTGTGGAACCAGTTTGTTTGTTGTTGGATCTTCTCCTCCATGTTTTAAGGGCAATGTTGCGATCAAAAGTGAATCACCTTTGTTTTCATTCATGTGTTTTCAACCTCAACAAACAATAATGATCAAAAGCAGTTTCATCTTATAAAGTTGTTACTTTCCCTCTTCATCCTCTGCAAACTTTTTTTACCGATTCAGATGGTTTCGTAATTTCAATCCACCAACTCTTAAAATCAACATTGCCCAAATACTTTCACCGTTTGGGAGAGAAGTTACCGTTTTCTTAAAATCCAATTACTACACTTTTTAATTTTCTTTTAATACAAAACTAAATGACTTTGACTGTAATTTTTACTCCCACTCGTGTCAGACAGAGATTTACCAAATAAGGTAAAGAATTAAAAATGTAAATATTTAATGATAATTAATATGTTTATATTATTTTTAATTAATATTTCCCAGCTACGATTTTATCCAGAAGTGGCTTTTTTAAAATTTGCCTTACGAATAAATACACTTGACATCACATGATTGACTCATGAGTCAATTTTTTTCCTTCTTTATTTAAAGTTGCTATTTCCTGCTACGAATTCAGACGAAAAGAAAGTTTTTGCTTTTAAGTTGGAACTCGAAACTCCATGTCTAGCCACCACATATACAATCAAAAACAGCTAACAAACACAAGAGTCTGAGAATTATGCAATAAATAAAAATATCACTATAATACCAGAGGAAAGATAAATAGGAATTAATATAACGAAACATCACTTTTATTTTGTATTTGAATTCTTCAATTTTATTCCAAATCTGGATAAATACGTAAAAAATATATTATATTGCCACTGTTTGTAAAAGGAATGTTGATTAAATTAAAAAAAGAATAGACAGAAAATAAAAGTACAGATAAGATAAATTTAACAGAACGAAAGTACAATTAAACCTAAAAAAGATTGAAACTCCTAATAAAGCTCAAAGGGAACAATTAATACCTAAAAATTCCACACAAAAATTTATTGTACAATCTACAAAATTAAATTTACATTGCAATATTCACATAACTAAACTAAACAATCCATTTAAATAATATATATTGTGATGCTTAGCTCGAGCATAAAACAAATTTAAATTGGGACACGTGATCCTTTTAGTGTTTGATTGTCATTCGATATAAACAAATTATATTATTAATAGATCAAATTATAAATGTAATCTTAAAATAATTATTATGAAAAATAGTAAACTTAATCATATAGTATTATTTAGCAGAGTTTAATAACAATATGCTTTCAAAATAAGAAGCTCTTATTCTATTAATTAATAATGAAAGCGAAAAAGTATAAATGCTTTAATAATAGTGACATGATATGAGATAAAATAATACATGGGTTGTCCCTACTTAATTATATAGTGATCATCATAATAAAATAAGAAAAGTAATATATCACGTAAAAGATTCCTCCTTTTGTAATATTTTTCAAAATCTTAAAGTTTATATAAATTATTCATCTCCCAAAAAGCAATTGAAGATAGTGTGATTCTACTCTAAAACAACATTTTTTTCCTTTTAAAATACATTAACTATTTTTAGTAGGTTAAAAAAACATTTTATCTGTATTATACATTTTTAGAAATTATACAAAAAAAGGGTGTTCCCTTATTTTTTTCCTTTTCTGTTCATGCCTTTTTTCATCCATGATTACAAAAACAAAAGTATATTTTTACAATCTCGTGAACGAAGAGCGTAAATAACATTTCTTAATATCCATTTTTTAAACAAATAAAAGAATGAAACTAAAGTTATATTTCTGAAATTATCAATAAGAATAGTATAAATTGAAAATAATTAAATATATTTTAAATTTCGTAAATAATAACAATATTTTAAAACGTGTTAAGATATAAATTATTTATTCATTTTATTGTTAAATTTGCCAAAGTAATCACAAAATTATAATTTAATAATTAGATGGACAAACTTTGCTTTTTATTTGTGAAATTGTTGAAAAGGTAACATTTAGTAAATGTTATATCTGTATAATTTAATTTTTTTCTCTGTTTAAAATGTAAAAAATAATTTTTAGTATTTAATTCTTCTAAGCTTATCTGATTCAAAATTAATTAAAAATGTAATATTTTTCATATTGCATGGATGACTTTAGAGAAGGATTTATTATGAAAGATGACTATAGAGAAGAGTTTCTGATATAAGATAGCGTACTACTGTTTATTGAATCTGTGTGTGTAATGAGATTTTAATATAAAATAAAATATATGAACATAAAAATAATAGAGCGTACAGTTAAATATTTCGGGTGAAGATTGCAATGCCCTAGCCCATATGTATCTTCTCTGGGCTTTTTAACAAACCCGTTATTGGGCTCAGAAAGTTCATTTTCATAGGCCTCCATTTTGATTTGCAGGACCAAATTTGGCTTGGCTTGTTAGCTAGTTTAAAATTTGAAAATATTCTACACACACTATCTAAGATATTTTTTAATGAATTTATAGCCTTTATAGTTTTTAAATAAATAATTTTTTTATCTTATTTTTAAATAAAAATTAATGAAATTCCTTTTTTTATAATTTAATAACTATGAAAATTAAAAAAAATAAATTTATAAAATACAAAATTCAAATAATTTTCACAAGTAAAAAATTGAAAGATTAATTATTATATATTAATAACTTAAAAATGTTATACTATATCTAATTATAGGTATTCATTTAAGTAAACATCGTAATTCTTTTTTATAATAATTCAAAATTACATCTTAACTAGTGATTACATCAATACCGATATAATAAACATAAGCTATTATTCGGTATTAACATGTAACTTTTAATAGCAAAATATTAAAATAAAAATAAAATAAATTATAATTATATATTTACTATAAATACTGCTATTTTTTATACATTATTTTACAACATTCATTTTTTAAAAATATATTTTCACCAAAATAATTGTTTAATCTATATTTTTACATATATTTTTTTTAAGTTTCGTATTATTGTTTGAAAGAGAAGCTCCCCATTTTTACACTACATAAAATTTGTACTAAACATAAATCAATACCGAATATATAGATTAAATTAATAATTTATTATTATATTTATATAATATGTTAATATATTATCTATTTAAAAATTAAAAGAATGCAAATATCATAAAAGACACAACGAAATTAAAAGAATTAAAGTCGGTATAAATTTCTCATTAAATCTGCTCATGCTGAAATTTCCTTTCCATCACATCAAAAAAACCAGTGTAGTTCAGGTACGACAAAAACGAAAAGTGTTGAAAGTTTAGTTGTTTTATTTTTTTCTCATATTTCCAAATTAAACATGAAAATCATTGATTATATTGTTTTTATTTGAAATAATTTTTTCTGTTGAAAGTCATTTAAACAAAAAAATTGAATTGATTTTAGAACCTATTTTTATATTTGAAGTTATTAAAAATACTAATATTTCGTTACTTTTTCTATTTATGATTTTGCATAGTTCAGAAAGGTAAAACAATATATATATATATATATATATATATATATATATATATATATATATAATATATAAAATATATATATAT